>ERZ1027072.1-NODE-1-length-70582-cov-6.308081_pt1 | contig 70582 bp, 90 predicted proteins | sample MGYA00519418_ERZ1027072 | MGnify/ENA primary metagenome ERZ1027072 (study PRJEB26926, sample SAMN06164764) | human gut metagenome | biome: ENVO:00009003; feature: ENVO:2100002; material: ENVO:00002003 | host: Homo sapiens | place: USA | collected 2012 ...
ATCTACACTTCTAGCTTCGTCGGCAGCGTCAGATGTGTATAAGAGACAGGCAGCGTAATGAATTCCTTCTTGCGGATGTAAAGGTTGATATTCTTCAAAACCTGCACGCCGTCAAACTCCTTCGAGATGCCGACGAGGTCAATCAAATGCTCTTTCTCCACCATGGGGGAAAACACTTCCTTCCAATTACTTAAAATCAGAACGACGGCGGTGTGGAAATCCACAGCACCTTCGCGTGGGATTTGCCCGCATTCATCAGGTAGTGCGTCTCATGCGGATGCAAGCAGAAGCTGCTGCCTGCCCGGATGCGCGTTTTCGTTTCGCCATCCACCAGGAAGATGCTGCCCGACAGCACATAGCCGAATTCTTCGCCCTGATGCGGTAGAAGCTCGTACGTCCGCCCATCCTCGCCTAAATCGACCAGAATCGGCTCCATCGTATTCTTCTGCGCGTCCGGCACCAGCCATGTGATGCTGCCGCAAAGCTGCTCGTCCTCCTTGACGAACATATCCTGTGGTGTAAAGACGGTCTTTTCGTCCTTGTCCTCGCTGAAAAACTGACTCAGGCTGGAGCCGAGGCATTCCAGCATGTCTGTCAGCGTCGCGATAGACGGGGAGGCAAGGTTGCGCTCGACCTGCGAAATGAAGCCCTTGCTCAGTTCGCAGCGGTCGGCCATGTCCTCCTGCGTCAGCCCGCGCCGAATCCGCAGCAGACGCAGCTTTTCACCGATATCCATGGGGATGCTCCTTTCCGGTTGCTTTCAGTCCATATTGACGCAAAGTTCAGAAATACTAAACTGAAAGCCGTGAAAAAATGGTTTAGTGAAACTAAACCTCAAAGCGGGATTCATTAAACCATATTTCTTTGCGTATGTCAAGGGCTTTTGTCGATTTTTTCGGCAGAAAACGCAAAAAAAGATGAAAAGGCGAACGAAAAAGTCCGTAAAACGCCTATATTAGCCGAAACTAATGGATAAATCACCGAATTTGGCGGATTTTCACGCCCTCTGAAGCGATCAAAACAAGCATCAAAAAAAGCCGCTCCTCCGACAAAAATCAGAGAAGCGGCGCGATTTTCGGTTTAGCGATTCTGTTCTTTCACTCGCAGGGGATTAGTCAGGCAGCGGTGCATCCAGCGTCACGTTCGCGTCCTTCACAAAGCCGTGCCAGCCGTTCACATCCACCTCGTACCATTCGCCGACCTTGTCCATCACGGCCAGATAAGCACCGACGCGAATCTTGTCCAGACGGCGGCGGCTCTTCGTCAGCTGATATACCGAGACGGTCGCGGTCGTGTTCGTCTTGCCCTTTGCGGACAGCAGACCGGTCGTGAAGGCGTCCTCGTCCGGCGTTTCGTAGAACTTCAGGCAGCTGTTCAGCACCAGCCCTTCCACGCCATCATACACAATGCGCGTGTACACATCGCCTACGCGCAGGACGGTCACCACGCGCCCGGCTTTGCAGGTCATGATGATTTTGCCCTTCTTGCTTGCTTCCTCGCGCATGGTGCACTTGCCGGTTGAAGGCGCGTAGATAACGGCGATTCGCTGGTTGTCATCCGCCTCCGTTTCCCACGAGAGGGAAGCGGTCGGCACGCGCAGGAACTCGCCATCCATGTAGATTTCGCTCATGGCGACACCCAGCGTTTGGAGCGATACCGTCTGCGCCTCGTCGCCAGCAGAATAGGTGACGGTCAAGCTGTTCCAAGTGTCGTCAGGCTTGCGGGACAAATCGCTGGCAGTCGCGCGGCTGCCGGAGGGCTTTGGCTTGCTGCTGTTCGAGCCGACCCACACCAGCGCGGCGGAATCCACCCATCCGCTGGATGTGCCGCTGCCGTTCCAGTAGCGGACGTTGCGCATGTTGCCGCTGCGCTCCAGAATGCCGACGTAGGTATTCGCAGGCAGCGTGCCGACCGGGACGAAATCCGACAAGTCCGAAGAAGTCGCTGTGCCTTGGGTCACGGCGTAGAGCGTCGTTCCAGTGCCGGTTTTCCACTCGCACTTGGCGTTCCACTCGGCTTCCGTTTCCGCCAGCGCAGTTGTCATCAGCAAAAGGCAAAAGGTGGTCAGGAGCATCAACAGACGCTTCATGTTATAAAACCTCCTTCAAATCTTCATAAGTTTGTAATCAATATAGCATATCTTTGTGAAAAAGTCAATCGCGTAAAACGATAAATTTTGCCGAATGCGCTTGCAATGCGGACAGAAATGTGGTATCATAAAGCCGTGAAACCGATGAGAAGCAGGGGATGCGCAGAGTCGCCCGCAGCGAGCCGGAGAGGGTGCAAGTCCGGCGGTGGATGGCGCAGACCGTGGGGCTTCGAGGGCGCAGGGGAACGGCGAATGCCCAGTATCCCGCGACGGCTTTCCCCCGTGAACAGGATTTGAGAGGCGCAAGCATTTGCGCAATTGGGGTGGCACCGCAGTCATCTGTCCCCAGAAGAGGGGATAGGATGGCTTTTTTTGTATGGCGAATCGCTCCCCGGCCGTTCGCCGCCTATTCTGAAAGGAGAGATTTCCCATGTCCGAAACGAATATCGCGTCCAAGCCCGAAAAGAAGCCGATTATCTTCTCCGGCATCCAGCCGTCCGGCACGCTGACGCTGGGCAATTACATCGGCGCGCTCCGCAACTTCTCCAAGCTGCAGGACGACTACGACTGCATCTACTCCATTGTCGACATGCACGCCATCACCGTCCGGCAGAATCCGGCGGATCTGCGCCGCCGCTGCATGGAGCTTGCCGCTATCTACATCGCCAGCGGCATCGACCCCAAGAAGAGCCTGATTTACTGCCAAAGCCACGTTTCCGCGCACGCCGAGCTTGCGTGGGTGCTCAATTGCTTCACCTACATGGGCGAAATGAGCCGCATGACGCAGTACAAGGATAAGTGCGCCAAGCACGCCGACAACATCAACGTCGGCCTCTTCGATTATCCTGTGCTGATGGCGGCGGATATCCTGCTCTACCAGACGAACCTTGTGCCGGTGGGCGTTGACCAGCGCCAGCATCTGGAAATCTGCCGCGATATCGCCATGCGCTTCAACGGCATCTACGGCGATGTCTTTACGATTCCGGAGGGGTATATCCCGAAAGTCGGCGCGAAGATTATGAGCCTGCAGGATCCGACGAAGAAGATGTCCAAGTCCGACCCGGAGGAGACGTTCATCTCCCTGCTGGACGACGCGGACACGATTCGCCGCAAAATCAAGCGCGCCGTGACCGACTCGGACGGCGAAATCCGCTTTGACCCGGAGAACAAGCCCGGCGTGAGCAATCTGCTGAGCATCATGAGCGCACTCGGCGCGGGCGACGTGGAAACGCTTGCCGCAGAGATGGCGGGCAAGGGTTACGGCGACCTGAAGGCGCGCACGACGGACTGCGTGATTGCGGCGCTTGAGCCGCTGCAGGCGGAGTATAAGCGCCTGATTGCGGACAAGACGTACCTGCAGGGCATTCTGGACGAGAATGCCAAGACCGCCGCTTATCTGGCGAACAAGACCCTGCGCAAGGTGCAGAAGAAGGTCGGCTTCGCGGCGAGAGGATAACAGGGGAATATATGAGCAAGCCGCAGGGCGTGGATATGCGCTCTGCGGCTTGCTTTTATTCGTTTGGTGTGAGTGAACCTATTTCCAGATTCAACTGCGCCATCTGCTTGCGCGTGCACATCTGGAAACAGGATTAGTACAGCTTTGCGCCAGCCGGAATGTGGTCATCCACCATCAGCAGATGCAGCCGTTCCTCGTCGTTTTCGTGATGCACGGCGGAAATCAGCATACCGCAGGAGTCAATGCCCATCATCTTTCGGGGAGGCAGGTTCGTGATGGCGATGCAGGTTTTGCCCACCAGTTCTTCCGGCTCATAATATTCGTGAATACCACTCAAAATGACCCTATCTGTGCCGGTTCCATCGTCCAGAACGAACTTTAGGAGTTTCTTGGACTTCTTCACCGCTTCGCATTCCTTCACCTTCACGGCGCGGAAATCGGACTTGGAGAACGTGTCGAAATCCACATAGTCGGTGAACAGCGGCTCAATTTGCACGTTCGAGAAGTCAATCGGTTCAGGCGTGACTTCCGCTTTGGCTTCTTCCGCAGGCGCGGCAGCTTCGGGCGCGTTCTGCGCAGCATCAGCCGCCTTCTTGTCGGAATCAAGCGGCTTCATGGTCGGGATTAGACTCTCAGCTCCAAAATCAGCCAAATTTTGTGCATTATTCACGAAACATCAGCCATCCCTTTGCACGTAATGCCACATAAGCCTTTATAACCCAATGGGCGTTTGTGGTAAATTCTGTGGTAAAACTCAGAAGAGGTCCGTAATCGCTTCCAGACGGGCAAAGCTGGCCTTCTTCCTGTCGGTGTTGGATTCGTTATACACGTCCATCGTCGTGGAAATATCCGCATGTCCCATGATCTCCTGAATCAGCTTCAAATCGCGTTCACGTTCGCACAGGCGTGTGCAGAATGTGTGACGCAACTGATGTACGCTGAAATGAGGAAGAATGACCGCATCGCGACCCTCGATCAGAGCTATTCGCCGTTCACGTTGATTGTAATCATCAACGATTCTGGCGATGGCACGATTCACACAATGAGGACTGAGCACGTTTCCAAAACGATTCTGCCAAATAAATCCGCAGTAGCCATCCACAATATCCTGACAAAATCCATCTTCCTGCTGCCGCAAATACTCATTTTGAAGTTCGCGGCGAACATTCTGGAACATCGGGATCACTCGGATGCCTTTACGGGTCTTTGGCGTGGTGATGTGGAATTCCACCTTACCGTTATCCTGTAGACGATAGATCAGATTGTGATTGATGGAAATGATGTTCTCCTTCCAGAGCACATCCTCCCATCTGAGTCCCAACATTTCCCCAATTCGACACCCTGTTCCAAGAAGACACGCAAACAGCGGATTCCAATGACGATACTTATCGCTGGTTTCCACATAAGCCATAAAGGCTCGCTGCTGTTCTTCCGTCAGCGCATGGCGCTTTGGCTTTTCCCAGTCGTTAGACCGCTTGAGATCGGCCATGATGCCATCCGTTGGATTCATCCGAATCAATCCATCCCGCATGGCAATGGTGAACACGGGATGCAAAATGGTGTGAACTATCTCCACACTGTTTGGTTTGAATCCGCAATCATGCAGCAGGTGATTGAAGAACTTCTTCATGGTGCTGTAGTTGATGGACGTTACCTCAAGATGCCCAATCTCTTCCCGCACATACTTATCGTACATATAACGATAATTCGTGCGTGTGGACTGCTTCAGCTCCGGTTTGTTGGTGATGTAATCATCCCACCGGGCATTCAGCGCAACCTTTTGCTGCGTCAGCAGACCGTCTTGAACGTCTCGAAGAATATCCCGCTCCATTTCCCTGAGGCTGAGGCATTCGCGCTTGCCTTCCGGAATTGGATCAGTCGCGGTAAGCCGCCATGAATAAATGCTTCTTCGTTCGCCTTTCACATCGTAATAGCGAAATTCATACCTTCCGTCGGCCTTCTGGATTTCTCCGTCTCTGAGAATCCGGCCTTTGGTGTCTTTTCTCTTGATTGACATGGACGCCTCCTTATCCCGAGCCGCCACGTTGCCAAGATACTCTCTGACAAACATAGTATACCATAGTTTATCTGAATTCTCAACACCCGTGGCGAGATTTTCTTATAACGCATTAACAGAATCAATGAACTTTTCAAACCGTGCGCGCTTAATCAGTGCATGGGTCTGATTCCAGAGCACCCAATCGGCGTTTTTATGCTCCGAGACAAGTTTGCGCAATCGGTTCACGCCAATGTGAAAATATAAAGCCGCTTCGTCTATCGAGAGAATGTATTTCTGATGAATCGGAACCTGAACATCCACAGATTTTCCTCCTTTTTTTCAAAAACCAAAAGAGAAAGCGCCCGCCGCGTAGACGAGCGCTTTTTCAAGAGGTCAATTCATATCAATCATCATCCAGCGGGGCGTTTTCTTTCTTGTACTGCGCGGTGCTGATGCCCAGCAGCACGCCAAGGAAGGTATCGACGGCAGTGATCGTGCCGACCACCTCTTCGCCATAGGGGAAATTCCAGATTCCCGCCAGCGCGAAGTAAAGCGTGCCCAGCGCGGGCAGCAGATACAGCGCAATCCACTTGAGAACGTCGTAGGTCTTGTTGCTCAACATACTTGATTCCTCCTTACTCTTCGTAGATGATTTCCAAGCCGTAGGCCTTAGCGGCTTCGTGCTCGATGCGGCAGCCGCGGGCCTGCTCCCAGCCCTTACAGAAGTAAGCGGCGTGACAAAGGCTCATGTTTTCCAGAGACTTTGCCAGGAAGCACAGCGGAATCTGCACAACGCCGCGCGCTTCCATGGCTTCTTTGCCGTACCACTCATCCGTAAACAGGGTGTTGACGACTTCGTAGCCCCGCTCCTGAAGCGCATGAATTGCGCGTTCGCGGGTTTCCACGATTTCTTCCTGAGTCTTGCCGCCCATCGGTTGACTCAACATTGCTTTGAGCATGGTTACTCCTCCTTTTTTGGCTTACTGCGAATGAATCGGCAGCTTGTTTACTTCCTGCATTACACGTTTGGCGGAGCCGTTTCCGCCCATCTTTTCATAAGGTTGATATAAATACTCGTAGAGGTTTTCATATTCATCACGGGTGATATACCCCCGATCAACGTATCGCATCCCCAGAAACAAAATCCGGTCATGGGCAAGCCCCACGAGCATCCGCGTCTTGACGTCCTTCTTTTCGTAGCGCTTGGAAATATACGCCCAGAAACCGGAGGACGCAATGACCGCGCAGACGATGGTGAGGACCATCTGAATCCATGAATCCATACTTCTCGCCTTTCTGCTTAGCCGCCGGAAACGGCGGAGTATTTGTTGGATACCCAGACGATCTGCTTCCCATGCCGCCCGGCGTGCCAGCCGTTGGGCGCGTCAGCCACCCATTCCAGCACTTCGCCCTTTTTCAGGTGTCCCAGGCTGGCATACTTGGTAGAATCGCCCACGCGCATGTTCACCGAGTTCGCCGTGATGGTAATTACCTTTCCGTTGGGAATCGTAGGCTCAGGCTGCACGGGCGTAACAGGCTGGGTTTCGACCTCCGTCCCCCAGTCCGGCCGTCCGTAACCGGCAAGGCGATTGTAGGTCAGGCGGTACTTCTTTTTGCATACGCCGCCACCGTTGGCGACCACGCCGTTCGCGCCGGAGGTGTTGCCCTCGATGGTGTAAACGTAGCTGCCGTCCACGGCGTATACCAGTCCCGTATGCTGCACGGCGGGGCCGCCGATAGCGTCCTTGGGCCAGAAAAAGATCTGATCGCCCGGCTGCGGCGCATCGAACAAGCGCCCTTTCTTCTGGTAATACTGGCGGCTGTATTTGCATCCAGCGCCGCAGTTGCTCTTGCCCATCGGCTGATTGGTCAGCTTCAGCGCCGCGCTTAGCCCATAGGCCTGCACAAAGCACCAGTCCACAAACACATCACACCAGGCGTAGCCGTTCTTCCGACCGTTGTAGAACCCAAGCGCGTCGAGGTCTCGTGCATACTTGGTGTAATTCTTGTTGCCGGCGTTCGCGGTCTTATCATCCAGGCTCGACTTGTCGTTCTTCTCCAGATAGCCGATCTCGTTCTCAGCCACCTGAATGACCCGTTTATAGTCATAGCTCATTTTGATTCCTCCTTCCGCAGTTCCTTTACATATTTGTCTGTTCTTTGCAGCAGCTTGTAGCTGTCGCCCTTGCTCGCATGATTCTTCCAGGAGTTATAGCATTCATCCACCTTTTCGGTGCTTCGCTCGCCCTTACGCTCAAGGGCGGCCAGCTTAGCCATTTTCCTGCGCTCATGCTTGATGTTGGCGGAATTCAGGGTCATAACCACCTTGCCGGTCTCTGTCAACCGGTAGTGAAAGCCCAGAAACAGAATTCCATCGGATAGGGGGATAATGCCGGTTTTCTTGGTGTTGAACTGACATTCGAGGGCTCGAAGTCTTTGCGCAATGCGCGCCTTACATTCAAGCAGATACTCCGCATCCTCATGGATCAGGATGAAATCGTCCATGTACCGGATGTAAAATTCAATGTGCAGCTCTTCCTTGATGAAATGGTCGAGCGCGTTCAGGATGCCGATTCCGGCAATCTGAATCATCTGGCTTCCCGGATTGTAGCCGATCTCACGATCATACTGGTTGTCCAAAACGCAGCAGGCCTGCTGGTAAGTCCAGCCGTCGATCACCTTCCTGAAGCAGTCCTTTACCACCTTGTGCGACATGTTCGGATAATAGCCCTTGATGTCGCATTTCAGCACATATCCCGCCGTGCCGTGCTTTCTGTAAAACCTTTGCAGAAAGTTCTTCAGCCTCTCCCGCGCTTTATCAGGTCCCTTCTCTTTTTGGCAGGCCATGTTGTCGTAGATGAAGCTGCGGCTGATCTTGGGGTAGAGAATATTGTCATTCAGGCTTCTTTGGAAAACGCGATCCCGAAAATGCACGCTCACAATGTCGCGCTCCTTGGGGTAGTAAACCTTAAATTTTCGGGTCTTTTTCTGCTTGTATTTTCCATTTTGAAGCTGACGGGCAAGAATCAGATTCTCCTCAATATTGTTGAGAAAGTAATGCGCCGGGGTATCTTTCCATAAGACGCCCTTGACGCATTTCATCATCGATTCATGCAGCGCTTCATAGCCTGCAACTTTTTGAAAATCTCCGGGGTGCTTAGACCGATCATCGCCCTCAGGCGATGCGGCCATCCCCTTCGTATTGTTTCGCGTGTTCTTCACGCCTGGTCACTCGGCTCCTTGTGTCAGATTGAAAATGCGCCAAGCCTGCGGCTCAGCCCTGTGATTTTCTAAAGAGCACAATCCGGGGAGAAACGATTCGCGTTGCTGGCGTTGTTGTTGTTGACATAGCCCGCGGAATTCACATTCCACGTATTATTCGCATTGCCACGATTAGCACTCCGCAAACGCACGTTCTGCGCTCAGCCTACAGCCAGTATATCAATAGAGTAGTATGTCACCTGAGCATGAAGCGATTGGTGTCGTCATCGATCCAGCCGCATACACGGTTTTTCACGTTTACCACCATCTGCCCCCAGTACGCCACGCGGCGGGAGCTCAGATGGAAAATGCGATGCGCCAGATCAATCAAATAAAGAAGGCGCTTGCAGTTACGCAGCGCCTGTCTTTGCAGATTGTTCCGTTCGCGGTAATCGCCCAGCTGAAACGGTGTTCCAACCCGGACGTTCACATCATTCGCTTCACGGATCCCCAGATAGATGTTCTTCGCCGTCTCGACGATGTCATCCGTTACCTGTTTCCTGTATTCGGGAAGGAAGACCTTTTCGTTTGCCGTAATCTCGATGGTGTATCGAGCCAGGCTCTCCGCCTTAATCAGCAGCGAAAACTTTCCTTCTTCTCTTTCTCCAACCGGTACGGACATTATTCGCCTTTGGCCTCATAGGTTTCTCCGGTAATCGCCCTGTACTCTTCCTCGGTGATCCATTTTTTCACCACAGCGTTTCGCACAGCGCCGATCTTCCAGAGGCCTTTGTCGTAGTATTTTTTTACAAGATTATACTTCTTGCTCATGATTAAGTTCCACCTCCTCTTCGGGCTCGGATGCGATTTCGCTCAAATCGATATCCGCCATCATGGCGATATAATCAAGCTTAGCGTCTTGCAGTTCCTGCTCGGTCGCCTGCTGCGAAATGTCCATCTGAGCCACTTCCAGCGCCTGCTTTTCCACCAGATTCATCGTGTTTTTTACATAAAGCATGGGTCTTTTACTCCTTTCAACGCATTTTTTTGCTCCTCATAATTTCCGGGCGGAGCCTTTCAGGCGGGCGTTCCGCCCGGATGGGGAGCGATTAGCAGATGACACAAGCCGGGGAGAAACGATACGCGTAGCTGGCGGGGTAGTAGTTGACATAGCCCGCGGAATACACAATCCACGTATGACGCGCATGGCCACGAGAAGCACTCCGCAAACGCACGCCCTGCGGAGAATTTGCGTTCAGCGCCGGAATCTTGAAACCCTCGAACTTATTGGAATCGTACCAGCCGACGGGGCCGGTCACGCCAAGGCGCTTGCGCCAGTAGGGCCAGTAGCTGCCTTCCACGTTCGCCAGTTGCGGATTAGCGTTCATCTGCTCAAGCGACGGCAGGAAGAACGTATCGTAGGTGTCCTCCGTGGTTGCGGAGAGACCTTCCACAGTATTCAGCGCGGTGGTCACCTTGATGGGCTTGATGGCGGCAAGGAAATCGTCCGAGAAGCCGGACATAAAGCCTTTCTTGATATACTGATCTGGGCGAATGTCGAAATCCTCCTGGCTCGTCCACCAGTTGTCGCCAGCGGCGTTCAGGTACTGGCGAATCGCACTGGTGCCCCAGCGGTTATGGCCGTAGCCCACGCACTGCATGGAATTCAGCCCGTCGTCACCGACGAAGGCCAACTGCATCGTGCCGAGGCTGGTTCCGTCGCTGCCAGAAGTCACGTCAACCGTTTCGATAGGGCTGGCCGCATCGGGCGTTGCCCAGCTCTTTACCTTGAACGCGGTGGTTGCCACGTCCGGCAGACTTTCAAAGCCGCTCAGTCGGCCACCTGCGGGCACTGCCTGCATCAGGGTGAACTGCCAGGTTGTGCCTGCGTCCGCGCCCTTGCTGCCCCATTTTGCGCCGAAGGTGACATAGTAGGTTCCCGCAGCCAGACCGTCCGGGCAGTTCATGAACGCCTGCTGATGGCTGAACTGCACGCCGTAGGCGGAGCACAGATGCATCTGGAGCCACAGACCCGGCACCTCGCTGCCGTCCTTCAGCGTCACCATACCGTAGTTTACAATGTTCCACGCCACCTGATAGGCGGTTTCGTCCGTGTTGTGGGCACTGTCGTCCATGTCCTTCCACGGCGCGATAATCTGATCGCCAATCGGGAACAGCCGGGGCAGCTCGTCCAGGCTGCTGGTGCGCACCAGATGGGCGATCTGCGCCATGGAACTGTAAATTTCGCTGCGCTTTCCTTCCGCCAGCATGGCCAGATAACCATTTTGACGGTCCAGCGCATCTTTGATCAGCATGCCCGTTTCGTTGAGCATGATGGGATCATTGGTGATGGTACTCATATCGGTGTCACTCCTTTTCAACTTTCACGCAAATTTTTCCGTCCTGGAGCGTGAGACCAAGCGCCTGAAACAATGCGATCTGCGCCGCGGAATCCTCCACAGATTGGGCAGCCGCTTCGGCGCGGTTGGCTGCGGCGGTCGCATCGCCCACGGCGGTATCAGGAATCGATTTTGCAATGGCGATAGCGGCGCCAAGGGTTGCTGCATCCATCGGTTCACTCCTCCTTACGTCAAAGAAACCCAGGAACCGTCTACGCCCAGCTGCCACATTTTCTTGAAACCGGCAGTATAGGCGATGGTTCCTGGGTGGTAATGCTCATTGAGCAGGGAAAGATCATTCTCCGATCCCACCAGAACGGAGGGAGCGTTTGCGCCTTGATGGAGCCTTCCATCCTGTACATAATCCACTTCGCCGCTGGTCTGTTGGCGACCGACAAAGTGAAGCGGATGCTCGGGAACTGTGATCATCTATCGTTTCCTCCTTTTTCATCAGGATCGTTCCACGCGGACGCAGAGCTTCCCGTTCTGAACGGATAACCCCAGGCTGTCCAGCGTGCTTTGCAGCTGTCCGGGCAGCGCTGCCGCCGCGTCGTTCGCGGTAATCGCCGCATTATTCGCAGCAGTCGCTTTCGCAGAAGCGTTAGAAGCGGCACTATTGGCGGCGGTGGATGCGCTGTTACAGTTGGCGATGGCGGCGTTGGTCTGCGTCTGCATGGTACTGATCGCGGCGGTAGTTCGACTTTCGGAATTGGTCGCGACATTGTTGGCGTTCGTAGCCGAGGCCTCTGCCAGGGTCTTGGCGTTGGATACGTCGGCGTAGCACTGCTCAATGGCATCGTGAATCGACTGGCGCACGTCCTTACCATAGACAGCCGAGAGAATCTGGGCAAGAAGCTGTGAAATCCTACTCATCATCTCTCACCACCCTCGTACAGAGTTTGCCGTCGACCAAGGAGAGGCCAAGGGCTTCAAACATGGCTTCCAACGTAGCAGGCAAAGCCGCAACCATGTCATTGCAGTTGATTACCGCCGCATCGGCATTTGCCTTGGAAAGATCACAGGCCTGCTTTGACAAATCCGCCGCAACGGCGGCAGCGCTTGCCTGAGAAGCGGCAGCGGAAGCGCCGGTAGCGGCAGTGTAACAGCTGTCCGCAGCAGAATTAGCGGCGTTCGCTTTTTCATTCGCGTTGGACGCCGCCGTGTTGCAATTCCCGATCGCGGCCGTTACATCCGTAGCTGCGGTTCTCGCGTCGGATGCGGCCGTGTTGGCAGAACTTGCGGCATCGTTAGCTGCGTTCGTTGCCTTTTCCGCGTTGGTCTTCGCAGTATTGGCTGCCGTAGCCGCCGTGTTGGCCGCATCAGCGGCATCGTTCGCGGAAGTCTTGGCGGCGTTCGCCTGATTGGCAGCGGTTGTTGCTGCTGTGGCTGCGGAACTGGCAGAGGTTGCGGCGGCGTTTGCATCAGAAGCTGCCGTGTTGGCCGCATCTTTTGCAGTGTTCGCCTGATCGGCAGCGGTGTTGGCATTCGTTGCGGCAGCGTTTGCCACAGAGGTAGCCTGATCTGCGGCGGTCTTTGCGGCATTAGCTGCAATCGCCGCATCATTCGCTGCGGATGCCTTGGAATCGGCATTCGTTGCGGCCGTCTGTGCCGCGGTGGCTTTCTGATCCGCCAGATTAGCCTTGGTGTTCGCCGTGTCCGCTGCTTTGTTCGCGGCAGTAGCGGCGCTGTTGGCCGAATCCGCCGCTAACACGGCGGCGGCCTTCGCCGCATTAGCTGCAATCGCCGCATCGTTCGCCGCAGATGCCTTGGAGTTGGCGTTGGACGCGGCGGCATTGGTATTAGAGATAGCGGCGTCTACGCGGTCTGCCGCATTGTTGGCAGCCGTAGCCGCTGAGTTGGCCGAACCCGCCGCCGTGTTAGCGGCGGATGCGGCGCTATTGGCATTATCAGTCGCGGTCTTCGCCAGAGCAGTCTGGCTGGTTGCGTTGGACGCGGCCTGATTGGCGGAAGCGGTAGCAGCTTCAGCGGATGTGGTCGCGGTCGAGACATCCTTGTAGCACTGCTCAATGGCGTCATGAATGGAGCCGCGCACCTGTTCGCCATATACCGCGACCTTAATCTCATGTAACAGGTCCTGAATCCTGCTCGCCATTCATTTCACCTTCCTCCTCCACGATGATCGTTTCGTCGGTTTCGCCATAGCGTTCCGCATAAAGATCATCATCCTGATTTTCTTCTTCAGGAGGAGTATTCAGCTGCTGCGAGATTTCGTTGATGGACTGGATCAGCTCATTGCATTTACCAAAAATGTAAACGACGAGAGAAGCATTCCGGTTGCCGGTCACAGTCATGCTGTCAACCGCTTCTCGAATGTGCTCGATCTCCAATCCGAGATCATAAAGAGTCTGCATGAAATATCCTCCTTAGTTACTTGCGGTGCTGCCGCTGACATTATAGTTCTTGCTCATGCCACCAGTATTCGCGCTGGTGCCGCCACTCTTCGGCTTTGTATAACTGTGAGTGTGACCGATGTTGAAGCTGAAGCTGTGCTTATGAGAACTGGGTTTGAAGGTAGACGGCTTATCAGTAATAGCACTCCATGTGTGACTATGGTTGCTGGACGCATACCCAGAATGAGTGTGGTCTGTCTTAGAGTAACTCCCCAGTTTCTCTTCGACCCAGGCTTGCGTAGCGACGGCTTTACCTCCAACGGACATTCCAGTCGTCGCACGAATATACGGAGCATAGAAACCAGTCGCAGCATTACAAGTGCTTGGAATACCAGTCAAATAGCCTTTGTCCGTAACCCATTTCTGCGTGGCATAATCAGCAAGTTTGGTATTTGTCCATTCTTGTGTTGCGGCTGTTTTACCATCAACGGTCAATTCCTTTGATGCGCGAACATATGGTGCGTAAACGCCGACTTTCAGAACGATGGACTTTGCTTCAAGCCATGAAATATCGGCCTTTACTGCTTCAATGTCACTGGCAACAATGGACTTGATCTTCGCTTCAACCGCTTCCATCGTAATGATCTTCGCCTCAGCGGCTTCGATCTTTCCGGTGACAGTCAGAATCTCCGAATCGACATAAGTCTTGTTGGCTTTCAGTCTGATTGAAGATTCATTCTTATTCGCCTTGGCACTGATGGACGCAATTGTCGTTCCCTGATCGCTGTGGTGTGATGCTTCCAGCGTGATTTGCGCCTTCAGATCATCAGCCACCTGCTGGATGCTGGTTTTCGTGGTGCTGATCTGGCTGTCCAGCGTCTTCTTATGCTCCGCTTCCAGCGCGATTTGCGCCTGTAGGTCATTGGATAGCTGCGTAATGCTCGTCCTGGATTCCGTCATCTGGCCGTTCAGATTCCGGATGCTTTCCGTATTGGCCGCGATTTTGGATTCCTGATCGTTCGCCGAAACGGTCATTTCTGCATAGTGACCGGCCTCCAGATCGGCCAATTCCTGATGCTGCGAGGCTACCAAGGAAATGCGAGCGCCCAGTTCGTTGTTCAGCAGATCGATATAAGCGGATTGCTCTGCGAGCTTCGTGCCCATATCGTCGAATTCCTGACGCAGCGTCTTGATGTTGATGTTCCCAGTCGGTGCGTCCATGGAGATGCCGCAAGAGGATTCCAGAATCTCAACGCTGTCCTTGAACTTCTTATAAAGCGTTCCAAGGTCGATATGCGCGGCTTCCTTATCCACATTGATCCATGCGTCAAAGAATTCATCCAGCGTCTTTTTCGCCTCTTCGCTGGCGGCTTCTCCCGCTCCACCGCCGCCTCCACCCCCTCCACGGGTCTGTTCAGCGTCCTGCTTTGCTTTATCCTTGCGGTATCGCTCGGTCAGGCTCTGCTTTGGAGTGCCGAAGGTGTAGGTGTTGTTGGCGGGGTTCTCCAGATCGTATTCGATCTTGGTGCAGACCAGTTCGTCAGCCATGCCGTGCGCTGCGGAAATCACGTGCACCTTATCGCCCACATAGATCGGGCTGGCGTTGGGGTCCACCAGATGCATGTCCACTGCCTTCACCGTCAGCGTAACTGGAACATTCACATTGCTTGCCAAAAAGCGCCTGCCGTTTTCCAGCAGCGTTTCCGGCGTATTCACGCTGTCGAACACATGCGTCTTGACAATGCGCCCGTAACGCTCCACGGCCGTTGCATCCACCAGCTCGTCGCTACCGTTGTTCACGGATTCGATGGTCAGGTTTTCGTCGCCAAGCGGAATCAACACCGTGAACACATCCTCGGCGGATACCTCTTCCGTCAGATCCAGCATGTTTTTGCCGAATTCGATGTCCTGCGTGGCAGTGTTTCCATAATCCAGCAGCAGATCGATGTAGGTTTTTCCATTTTGACGGCGTGTGCGCAGATAGCCGCCGGTGTAGTCGATCAGGCAGTTCTGAATGAAATCGAAGCTGTTCTGCCACTCATCCGCAATGGAATTGATGGCGATCTGCTTGTAATCGAACTTACCGGTTTCTTCATCCTGCACCTCGTCCGACTTGCCGGAGAGCACCACGTCCCTGTTTTCGATGGTGATGTCGCCCACAAGGAACTGTTTATCCGCGCCTGCGCGTTTGTTGTGCGCCTCGATAATCTTTCGGAAAAGATCGTGGGTCTTGCCGTTATACCGCTCCGCCTTTTGCACCGTGTCCACCAGATAGGCGAGATCGCCCTCGCAGTAGACCGTGCGCACATTGTTGAAATTGCGGTTATTTGTCAACACGCGCCCGCGGAAGATTTCTACATCGTCCATTTCCACGGTAATCATCGTGGTCAGCTGGGGAAGGGCGTTATAGTAGCGATTACTGGGCGGAATCTGGAAGGAAAGCGCGCCAGCCTTGCCCATCTCCAGTGTCAGCTTGGGCGCGAACAGGGATAGGCTGTTGTCCATCGGCTGAAAGATGGATTTGCCATCCGCATAAATGTAAAACATTTACAGCCGCCCTCCTGTATTCTCAATGGTGATGGTTCCCTGACCGGTGAATACCAGCGTGTTCTCTCCGCTGTGCAGCACAATTTGTGGAATCGTATTTGCACCCTTGCTCAGGCTGTACGTCTTGCCCTCATACGTCACCTGCATTCCGGAGGCCGAAGCGATGATGACCGGAATGGAATCCATCATATCGCCCTCAACGACGACCGTAAGCGAAGTCAGCACAGAGAGATTCTTGTAGTTTCGGATAATGCCGGTTTCGAAGTTAAAGGGATCCCAAAGCCAGTCTGAGGCGGTATTGTTGATCTCCTTCTTATAAGGCCCGACGTTGTAGTTAATCACGATCTGAGAGTAATCCTTATCGGATTTCCACTGATTGACGGAAAACCGCCCTTCGTAAAAATACGCAGGATCGTCCTCCAGAATCGCCTTGAAAGTCTGCCCGTGAAGGTAAACCATGATTTCACTGTACAGCGTGGACCAATCCTTGAACCCGTTCTGCACATAGAAAGTCCACGAACCGGTTCGGTTATTGTAGGTGGGCCTCCCGGCGAGAGAGGCGGTCAGATCGAGCACGCCGTCTCCTCCGGGAATGTTCACCATGTTTTCTTTTACCGTCGGCGGGTTAAACAGCGGACGAGTGGCGGGAATCAAATGCCAATCGTCCCAGGTGTTTTTATCGCCAATTGTGATCGAATGGTACATTTAATTCCCCCTTCCTCGTCTCATTGCCAACTCACCAAGCTGATTATCCATTTTGCGTGAAGTAGCGCCAACCAGTTCGCCGGAATCCAGCACAACCTTCATGTTAGCAACCGCTTCGTTGAGATCGTCAAAGCGGTCCGCAAGCGATTGCAATTCGGCAATGACGTCCTTATTGTTCATTCCGCCTGCGATTCTGGCGCCATCAAAATTCAAGGCATTAACGCCCTTGTTGAAATTGATGCCATTGAATAGCCCGCCGCTCAGCATCTGATCGGAATTGAGCATTCCGCCAATCATACCAACGCCGGATCGAACATTGCTCAAATCAAGCACAGGCCTGATTGTCGGGTTCGGATCGATAAAATCAAAGATGCTGTAATCCGTGCCTCGAAGCATGGTTTTCGCAGAATCAACTGCATTCTCACCGATGCCCTCGGCGCTCTGACTTACAACCCTTGAGTAACGATCCAAACCGCCAGCGATGCCCAGATCGAAATTCATACCCAAATCGCGTCCCACTCTCGACGGAGAATGGACGGACCAGGTGATCTGAATTGCTCTGGTTGCACCGGCAGCCGCATTCGTGGCTGCTCGTCTTACGGAGCCAGCCATAGAAGAGATGCCATTGGAAAGACCTTTACCAAGATTCTGGCCGGTTCGATACCAGACCAGATAGGTTCCCTGTGCGGCCGTCGTTCCGGAGGAGGAAAGCGCAACCGCAGCAGCGCCGACCTGATTTCCGCCATTGGAAATCGTGGTAGCCATTGTGGTGACAAAGGAGTCCGCCATCAATTCGGCGGCATACTCAATATCCCCGGTGTCTACATTCCCTTCCTTGATGGAGTCGGCAAGCGTAGTGAACGCGGTTACGATTGTCTGCACAGTGGAAAAATCAGTCGCCGCCTTCGTAGCGCCGGCAATGCCGGATGCAAAGACGCTGAAATTATTGGCGAAGGAAGCCATGCTGCTCGACAAGCCGACAATATCCTTGCTTCCGCCAAAGAATGCCCCAATATCTGCCCAGACGCCGCCCTTGGTTTCGAGCGTTCCGATGAAAGACTGCATGTCTGTCAGGAGCTGTGTCGCCTGTTCCGTATTGGAGAAGTCAGCGGTGCTCAACTGAGAAGCGAATGTCGCCAGGTTCGTTCCGACCGTGGCCATCTTGTCAGAAAGTCCGACAATATCCTGCTGGCCGCCAAAGAACTTGCCAATCGCATTGAACACGCCGCCTTCACTGTTCAGCCCATTGGTAAACTGCGTAATCAGTCCCATGGCTTCAAGAGCGTTTGAGGTTTCCTGCGTGCTAACGCTGCCGATATTGGCAGCAAACGAGGCCAAGCCAGCGCCAAGCTGAGCGCACTTTTCACCGAAAGCACCAAGGTCCTGCTGACCAAGAATGGTTTGCACCCATCCGCCCTCTGCGGGAATTGAATTGGCCAGACCGGCCAGCGCCATCGCCGCATTGGTAGAGTTGGTGATGTCGTCTTGAGTGACGGTAGTTGTAAATCCGGAAATTTCTGCTGCGTAAGCAACCATGCCAGCCGCAAATCCGGGAATACGTTCAGCGAATGTTCCTAAATCCTTAATACCAAGCAGCTTGTCGAGTGTGCCGCCCTCCGCAGGGAGAGCGTTCTGAAGCTCGATCAAGGCCTTAGCAGCGTTGTTGGAATTGGTAACATCGGCATCGGAAACCGTAGACGTAAACCCGGAGATCTGCGCGGCGTAAGCAACCATACCTTTTGCAAAGCCCGGAATCTTTTCAGCAAAGGCTCCAAGATCCTTAATACCAAATAGCTTATCGAGCATACCACCTTCCGTAGGAAGAGCGTTTTGGAGTTCGATTAAGGCTTTTGCGGCATTGGTAGAATTGGTGATATCCGCTTCAGAAACGGAGGCCGTGAATCCAGAGATTTCAGTAGCATAGGCCTTCATGCCTGCTGCGAAGCCGGGCACTCGCTGGCCAAAGCCAGAAAGATCCTTGATGCCAAGAAGGCCGTCAAGAATTCCGCCTTCCGTAGGAAGCGCGTTTTGGAGCTCGACCAGAGCTTTAGCGGCGTTAGTAGAATTAGTGATGTCACTGTCAGTAACGCTGCTGCTAAATCCTGTGATTTCGGCAGCATAAGCCACCATACCAGCTGCAAACCCCGGAAGATTCTCAGCAAAAGAAGAGAGATCTTTAATGCCGAGCAATCCATCGAGCAAACCACCCTCCGCAGGCAGAGCATTCTGGAGTTCGACCAGCGCTTTGGCAGCGTTGGTGGAGTTTGTTATATCGGACTCAGTTACAGTTGAACTGAAACCACTGATTTCAGCAGCATAGGCTTTCATACCCGTAGCGAAGCCCGGAATCTTTTCGGCAAAGCTCGTCAGATCCTTCACGCCAATAATTCCGTCAAGCCAACCTCCTTCGGAAGGAAGAGCATTTTGAAGCTCGACCAAACCTTTTGCAGCGTTGGTGGAATTCATGATGTCCGCTTCGGAAACCGTAGACGCGAACCCACTGATTTCTTTGGCGTAGGCCTTCATACCGGAGGCAAAGCCCGGAATTTTGGCAGAGAAAGTCGTAAGATCTTTCACGCCCATAATGTTCTGAAGCAAGCCGCCTTCACCAGACAGCGAACTTTCCAAAGCGATCAATGCCTTTGCAGCATTTGTGGAATTGTCAATGTCCGTCTGTGTAACAGAGGAACTGAACCCGCTGATTTCAGCAGCGTAGGCCTTCATGCCGGATGCAAATCCAGGCACCCTACCGGCAAAGGTGGTCAGATCCTTAATGCCGATCAGATCTTGTAGCAGTCCGCCTTCGCCAGACAGAGAATTTTCAAGCCCGATCAATGCCTTTGCGGCATTCGTGGAATTATCGATGTCCGTCTGGGTCACAGTGGACGAGAAGCCGCTGATTTCTTTGGCGTAGGCTTTCATTCCGGTAGCAAACCCTGGTACACGTTCCCCAAAGGTAGAAAGATCTTTAATGCCGAGCAAGCTCTGAATCCAGCCTCCTTCGGCCGGAAGCGCCTGCTGCAATTCAACCAGTGCTTTTGCGGCGTTCGTGGAATTCGTAACGTCGGTTTCACTGATCGTTGCACTGAAGCCAGAAATGTTGGTAGCGTAATTCAGCAGAGCCATAGCGAGAGTTGCCGCGTCATCTGCGAATCCCTCAACATCTTTGCTTCCGGTCACAGCCTTGGCCCACTCGGGTGCTTCCCAAGGTACGGCTTTTACAAGCTCAGCCAAGCCTTTCGCAGCATTGGTGGCATTTGTCAGGTTGGAGTTGTCCGTTTCAGTAAACCCGCTGATACCGGCTGCGAAATTGTTCAGAGCGGTAGCGATAATTCCGATATCATCAGAAAACTGACTGATCGGGTTATCGCCGACGAACCAGGAACTGATAGCGGAAACGATCTCCGCACCGCCGATTGCAGTAATAGCGGATGCCAGATTCCCAACTCCGGTTTTTACAGATTCATCAACGCCCTTACATCCATCCAGGAAAGGCTGAATGTTCGTCATAAAGTCGGAAAGGTCGCTTCCGATCTGCGGGAGATTCAATCCCTGCATAACGCCAGCGCCAAGTCCTCCGACAAATCTGCCGATAGCTTTCCCGATTGCTTCGGTCATATCTCCGAAGCTGTTGATATAAGAAGACACGCTCCATGCCTGCTCCGCCGCTCCGAATACGGCCATCAAGCCTACAATCGCCGCTGCAACCAGCGCCAGCTTGGCAATGCCAGCAAGCGCTGCGGTTACAGGAACCTTGCTGATGAGCATCATGGAAGCGGACAGCGAAAGCAGCGCAACGCCGAACGAAGTAGAGAACGCCAGCATTTGGCCCATCTCAACGCCATCCAAGTGTTTCAGCGCTTTCACAAATACCTGTAGAGACAGCGCCATCACGCCAAGCATAACAAGCGATTTGGTGATGCCGGTGACTTTAGTTTTATTCATGATCTTCATGAACGCCGCAATTTCAAGCAGCACAAGCCCAAGGCCAGCCACGCCCTTGATGATGGTTTTGGTTTTCAGCTTGCCAATCTTCGCAATGGTTTCCGCAAAGCTGTTCAGCGATACGGCCATAAGAATCAATCCTGCACCCTTGAACACGCCGAAATTGCTCTTCTTGACCATAGCCATAAAGGCGGCCAGCTCCAACAGCACCACGCCCAGCCCGGCCAGACCCTTTACGATCGTGCCGGTGTCCAGCGAGCCGATCTTTTCGATGGTGCTTGCAAACATGGAAATGGATGTCGCCATCAGAATCAGGGCAGTGCCTTTGAACACGCCCAGCTTTGCTTTCTTGGTCAACGCAAGGAACACAGCCAACTCAAGCAGTACAGCGCCGAGACCGGCAATGCCCTTAACAATGGTTCCGGTTTCAAGGCTGCCGATTTTCTTGATGGCGTTAGCGAACATGTTGATCGAGACAGCCAGCAGGATCAATCCAGCGCCCTTGAATACGCCAAGATTGGCCTTCTTCGTAAGGGCGAGGAACACGGCCAGCTCAAGTAAGACGGCACCGAGGCCAGCAATACCTTTGACAATCGTTCCGGTTTCAAGCCTGCCGATTTTCTTGATGGCATTGGCAAACAGATTCAGGGACGTGGCAAGAAGAATCAGCCCAGCACCCTTGAAAAGACCCATTTTGACCTTTTTGGTCAAACCAAGGAACACAGCCAACTCAAGCAATACAGCGCCGAGTCCGGTAATACCCTTGGTGATGGTTTTCGTATCCATCCCGCCGAGCTTGGCCACCACATCTGCGAAAATTTTCAGCGAAGCGGCGAGAAGAACCAGTCCGGCTCCTTTGAACAGGCCCATTTTGGCTTTCCTGGTCAACGCCATGAAAATTGTCAGCTCCAGCAGCACTGTTCCGAGACCGGCAATGCCCTTGACCAGCGTTTCACCGTCCAGTTTGCCGATGCGTTCAATGACGCTGGCAAAGACGAGCATGGCAGAGCCGAGAAGCATTAGCCCCGTACTGGCGGCCGCCAACCCCGCCGCATTCTTTAGCTTGATTTTGCTGAGGATGAAGGCAAAGGCCGTAATCGCCGTCAGCATGATACCCATGGTGAGCACCGCGTCTCCAAGCCGATCAGGATCGATCTTGGCAACGATATACAGCGCACCGGCAATCAGGGCGAGGGAAGCTGCAATATTGAGGACAGATTTTGTGATGTCTTTCTTGGATTTGAAGGAACCAAGCGTGTCAGCGATCCCATCGGAAATACCTTCGATTCCACCGCAGATCGACTCTTTAATGTCGGTAAGACTCTTGATAAAATTCCGAATTTTCAGAAGAACACCGCCGCCAAGCAGCGCGCCAAGAATCACCGCAATATCCGCGCCATCCATATTGGTCGCGAAATTCTTAACGCTCTCACCAATGCTGGAAAAGAAGGTTTTGATACTCTTGAGAATATCGTTGCCGTCAAAGAATTTGCTGATCTTTTCCCCGATTCCGGAAAAATGATTGAACCAGTCCTTGATTTTCTCGGTAATCCCATCCGGACCGTTGCTGAACAGTTCTTCCGTAGCACGAATGAAGTCTTTCACCGCGTCAACCATCTTCTTGATGAAGTTGGTGACCTTTTCGACTGCGTTCTGCACACCACCGGTCTCTTTCAGGCGCTGATTAAATTCCGTGATCTTGTCGGCGCCCTTGGCGATAAGCTCAATCAGATCGCCGGCATAGGGAGAAATGTAGCCGAAGGCCTCTTTGGCAACCTGCCATACGCCGCCGATCACCTGACGAACAATATCCAGCCCATTCGCCATACCGGCAACGATACGGCGAATCTTGTCCATCTGCTCTTCGTTTTCCGTGAAAGCCTTTACGCGATCGGTCAGTTCGCGGAAGCCCCTGGTCATGTTGAAAAGCTGCTCGCTTGTCTTGGGCGGAAACACTTTCTGGAATTCGGTGCGGACGGCATTAACAACATTCTGGATAGCATACACGATGTTCCAGAAGCTCTGAATCAGCTCGTCGCGGCCGCCAAGATCCTTCCAGCCTTTTACGATCTCGTTTCTTGCGGTAGCGGATTCATCAATAATCTTCCCGAAGAAATCGCTCATGCTGGTCAGCAGCGCTTTTGCTTCCTCGAAATCGCCGATGATATATTCCCACGTCTGCGTCCAGCCGCTCTGCGCTGCTTCCTTTAGCGTATCAAAAAGCTGCGTAAAGGTTTTCACCTTGGTGGCGGCCTCAGTCGCGTCCTTTGCCAGCTGGAGAATCTCATCAGCTTCTTCTGACGTATAGCCTTGCGCGAGTAGCTCACTCTTTTTCATCTCCATGGCCTTGAGCACGCCCTCTTCCATATTGGCAGACGTGTAGCCCATGTCTTTGGCGATTTGCTCGAAGTCCCAGGAGAATTGTTCGAGTGTCGCTGTCAGGATATCGCTTGTCAGCCAGCCTTTGGACAAGCTGTCGCGGAAAGAGCCTTCCTCTGCGATCACTTCGTCTACGGTGCGCTGGACTGTTTTCTTTACCTTTTTTCCAGCCTTATCCGTTTCCGTAACGGTGTATTCCACCGTTTTGCCCATTGCTTTAGCCGTGCGCTGAAGAGCCTTCTGAAACACTTCGCCGCCCATACCCGCATTGACCACGGAATTCCAGTCCATCAGCCTCACCGTGCCAGTTGAAATCGCCTGAGAAAGCTGATACATGGCACGACTGGCCTGCTCGCTGGTCGAGCCAGATACGGCAGCCAGGTTTGCAATACCCTGAATGGATTGCACAGCTGTGTCCAATTCAACACCGGCAGCGGTAAATGTGCCGATGTTCCGGGTCATTTCCGTGAAATTGTAGATCGTCTTGTCTGCGTAATGGTTCAACTGGTCAAGACGGTCGTTGACAATCGCAATTCGCTCGGAATCACTCAGGCCCTGCTTGGTCATCGCATCACGAGTGTTGGATAGAATAGTCTGAATCGCGTTGATCTGCGTCTCGTACTCCTGCATACCAGTCTGCACGGGATCGATGGTCAGCGCTTTAATAAAATTCTGTACGGGAACAATCGCGTTCAGCGCGGCGTTGCCAATTCGGTTGTATACGTTCTGCACCAGGTTCCCCATGAAAGAGAACCTGTCGGCAACGGATTGTGCGGCGTCGGACAATCTGCTCAGGTCGATTTTACTGGCGGCCTTGTCGATCGCTTCGAGTCCCTTTGCCGATTTTTCTAAGTCAAGCCCCTTTTTCAGATCATCAAGCGACTCAACGCTTTCCTGAATGCCGTTCTCAAACTGTTTGTTATCAAACTGCATCTCAACAACGCGCTTATCGACATTGTTGCTCACGATGACATGACCTCCCTCCAGGCGGCGTCAGCGAGTTGCTCAAAGACCGGACGCAGCGCGGGGTTGATATAATCAATCCCTTTCACATAGCCGCCCGTGCCGGTGCCGTGCCCGTATTGGAGAATCACGGCAATGTTTACGCCTTTGTTGATGTGAGAATTTGTCCAAAAAATAGAATAGCCACCGCTGGTCTGAACAATCTCATAACCCCATGCGGCGGCTGTTTCTCCGGAATCGACCGGAGTTGCGGAGGCAAGAGCCGTGACTCCGGCCTGACCATACGTTTCCAAAATCTCTCGCTTCACGGCCTTTGGCGCCTGTGCGAAGAATCTTTCCGTATTCCGGAAATTGCCTTTATGTTTGACCTTAATCACAGCTCTCTTTTCACCTCCTTTTCTATCCTTTGCTGTTCAGCCGTGCGCGGCGCGCCTTGTTCATGGCTGTTCTCTGTTCCATCATTTCACGCCAGCTTTGCTTCTTCTTGGGAGCATTTTTGGTGTTGCATACGCGAATCAGGGTCAGCAATGTATTCAGGTGCCACTTGCGGCATTCCCAGGGGATATTAAGCGAAATCATCCAATAGTAAATGACTTCGGATGTGATGACCTTCCGGTGGGGAGATCCTTGCTTATCTTTATCGCTGAACCATGTCGCCGTCATGGGCGCTTCGATATAGTTGTTGATCTTGTCCATCACTTCGGCGGTGATGCCGTTATAAACGGCGGGATCAACATGCTGCGTAAGCGTCATACAGCGGATGTAATCAGCGCATTCTTCTGCGGTTTTGGGTTCCTTGCCCAGAAACGGCTTGCACCATTTCTGCTCCCAGCGATGAATGGAAACCAGCGAATGCTCCAGCTGCAAGGTCGTTTCCTTGGTGCAACCGAAGCTGTTGGTTTTCTCATCGAACCATTCATACCCCGGTATCGTAACTTGCAGCATTCGGGCCACGTCCTTACTTTACAACTGCAAGATCAGCGGGGTTGGAGCCTTCCTTCATGGCGTTCGCCTGAGCGAGTGCGTCCTGAGGCAGAATACCGTTGATAAACAGCGTGCACTTGTCCGGGTCAAGCAGCTCAAGGAACAGCTCGTCATAAGCCCCCGTCTGGCTGAAGCGGCGGGACTTCTCTTCGCTCTTCTCGAAATACTTGCCATCGAGCGACTTCTCACCATAGGCCTTCAGGATAATGTCCTTGAAGGTTTTGGTGATGCGCTCCATATCCTGCTCGGCCACCAGACGCTGAATCAGCTTGGTCATGCCGCCGTTAATGCCCATTTCCATCTCCAGCACTTCCGACTTGGAAAGGTTGAAAAAGAAATCCTCGGTGCGCTGGTTGCCGTCATAGTCGGTATAGGTAATCGTCTTTTTAAGCATTTTTCATTTCTCCTTTCAAATAAAAGCGGGTGGCGTCCCCTCCAACGTCACCCAACGGTGTATCCCTCCGGAATTACAGATCCGGCTCAACCCATTTTGTTTCCTGAGATCAATCCGTGACAGCCTGAAGAGCGGTCAGAATCTCACTCGGGGTAGGCAGCTTGGAAGCGGCGGTGGTGCTGCCGTACAGCAGGTCCTCCAGCGCCTTCATCTGGTTGACGGTCAGCTTGGTGGAGTCAAACTCCAGCTTCGCCGTTGGCTTATAACCGGTCATCGGCACAGGCGTGCCTTCGGTATCCCAGCTCCAGGGATTGGCTTCCGGAGAATCATTCACCGTGTCGTGAGACTTCTCGGTGGGCGATGCGCTCAGGCCGTAAGCCACATGAATCTTGTAGCCCAGCTTATCGGTATTGGCGTTGCCAATCTCGGTACGCCAGGAAAGACCGAACTTCTTGCGGGCCTGCTGGCCGACATACATGCCGGGAAGAGGCTCGGCAGAACCGTCGCATTCGGCGAATTCATCAGGATAGGTGTAGGCCTCGATGCTGGCGTGATACTCTTCAGCACCGCGAATACCGGCGTAGTAGATGCCGTCGGCATACATCTTGTTAATGTCCGCGCCTTCCGGCTGGTCGGTGACGTTGGTCAGACCATTCCAGGACTTACCGGCGTCATAGGTGCCGTCGTCCTTCATGGGAAACAGAACGCCCTGAGATACGCCATATTCATACTTGCGATTTTCGGCCTCATCCCAGGTCAAACGAGCGTTGTTAGGCATAGTGGAATCCTCCTTTTAATTAGTAGTAGAGAGTAAAAACATCATGATACAGATTGTCGGACACGAATTGCCTGTCATGAACGCACATCGGAAACTCGGCAATCCGTCCCGGAATCGGGGATTCAGGATCCTGATCGATCACAGTAACCGAATAGCGATTACTATGACAAAAAGGCTTGTTATTAGCAAACAGCGTGCCAATCTTTTCCCGCTCATAGACAATACACGGATAGGACAGCTGATACCCTGACGGCGGCTGGAAATAGACGTGTCTGGAACCAACCGCAGCTACAAGCAGTTCATGCAAATCAACCCGTCGGCCCATTGTAAACGCCCCCAATCGTCAAGATAAGACGGGGGCTCTGGACTTCCACATTCGTGACTTTCCAAAAAGCCCCCATCCATTTCACATAACGAATGGCAAAGAAGTGTTGATAGGCATACGGGTCGGCAATGATACTCAAACTGTTATTCACAGAAATGTTATCGTTGATCGTTTCGCCAGATTCGAGTCTCCGTGCCTTCCGGAGCACATCCCCTGCGTAGTTTCGCTCGGTGATGATTTCCTGAAAGACGCCAAGTCTCGTTTCCTTTGTTTCAGCATACCCGATAGGACCGTAAAACTTTGCCATTTTGACCTCTCATCAGGTATTGTCGCCGGCATTCTGCGACGGCGTGGTCACGTCCTTCTCCAGCGCGATGGCGGAGAACGGACGGGTCAGAGCGCCGGAGCTGCGCGTCTCCAGCAGGCTGACCTCCTGGTTGAAGTTGATGTCAAAGTCGGTGAAGTGGGTAATCTCGCCGCCCTTTGTAGCGCCAAGGCTGTAGTCGGCAAAGTTCACCATCAGGCCCAGAAGCTCAAAGGTCTTCTCAGTCTGATTCACGGTGGCAGTACGGATCTTGCCCGCAAACTGCTCGGCAGTGACGATCTCGTTCACGTTCAGCGCAGCCTTCAGCTCGTTGACATTGTCGTAGATTCGACGGCCGTTCAGGTCGCGTGCCAGCAGCATCACGTTCACCAGATGCGGAGTGCACAGGAAGTCCGGGTTGCCGGAGCCCTTCCACTTTTCACGGGCATACAGCAGGCTCTGAATAACCGCCTCGGCATACACGTAATTCTCGCCAAAGTTGGCAGTGGAATTGGTGCCGGTCAGCTCAGTGCGCATCGCGTTGATGTCCACGGTCTTATGAATACAGTACAGCTCATCATCCAGCCAGATCGGGCGGATCTTCGTCGGGTCAATCGCATTGTCGCCGCTGCGGCCGTCGCCGATGGTGATCTGGCGGGCCAGCTCCTCGTTCAGGTTCATGCGATCCAGGCCGTACATATACTGCACCACGTCGAAATCGGTGATATCGACGATATCGTCACGATCCAGCTTGGAGCGGATGTACACGGTAACGGGATCGGTAGTACGGCTCAGCAGCGTGATCGCGCCGGCGTCGGTTTTCTGAGAACCCTTGGTGTAGCCCTTGGCACGGCGAGCAGAAATGTCACGGACATCGGCCTGGCGGGTGCGGATGCGGCTGATGGGGCTCTTATGCACCCGGGTCAGCACCTTGCCGATCCAGCCCTGGTCTGTGGTCAGCAGTTCGGGCGCGCCGGGCTTCACGTCCTTGTATTCCGGGAACAGCTGCGAGATATTGGTAATGTTCGCAGCCGCAGCATGGGCCAGCTCGTCCTTCTTGTTTTCGGTCACATAGGCTTCCATGGCCGCCTTCAGAGAGCCGCCGCCATAGGCTTTCGCCATCTCGATGATCTTCTCACCGTCGGCGTGGGACAGGAAGGCGTCCTTGTTTTCGATTTCCTGGTCGAAGACATTTCGCTTCATTTTGGTTTCCTCCTCTTCCATTTCGGAATTGTGTTTGACGTCGGAATCCTTATCGGATTCTTCAGCAGCGCCATCGTCGGAATTGACGATGGTATCGATGATATAGGCAACGGCATCCTTCTGCTTCTCGGTCAGCGTGTTGAGAATGTCCTGCATGGTTTCCTTATCATCTTCGGATTTTTCGGGCGCGTGTTTCTCCTCGCCCTGCTTTTCGGCGTTGTCATCGGCATGTTCGATTTCAGCGAACAATTCGATTTCCTCACCGGTGTAGAGAATGCCCTGTTCACGATCCACGGTCGTAGTGCCGTCGGCATGGACGACCACAGAATCAATGAACGCGCCGGGATTAGCGCCGGCATACACCAGGCTGACCTCGCGGATCATACCGTGCAGCACGGTTTTGGCCTGCTCCTTCAGTTGATTGGCATAGATGGAGAGGGCGTTGATATCCCCATGAAGCACCAACTTCCGGGCGTTCTTGCCGTTCTCTGTATCATTGAAATAGCATTCAACACGCATACTGCCGTTCTGGCTGTGCAGAATGCCATATCCAAGAACGCTGTCAGGCGTAGCGTGATTATGGTTCCAGACAATCGGAACCTTCGCGCCATCCTGATGAGCAAAAGCGTCCTTGGCGATCAAGCGACCGTCGGAACAACGCATGTCCGCTTTTGTCGCCCAACCGGCAAAGTCATACTTTTTATCCATTTTGACCTGTCTCCTCATTATTGTTGGTTTCATCCGCTCCAGCACTGGTCGGAATCAGCTGCCTTGCATCGGAGGAATCGCTCAGATTCTTATTCCGCAGCACATCGGCATTCGGATCGCTGCTCGGCTTCATCCCGATCACCTGACGGATCTCGTTTGAGGTCATAATCTCATTGCGGGTAAACTTATCGGCAATTTCCGCAATGTCGTTTACCGGCACCAGCTTAAACGGGTCGCGGAAATAGGCGATCGTCTGCTTCTGGGAACGAGCGGTAGGCGTAAGAAACTTGCGCTTCATTTCATCAGCAATGGCAGACAGAATAGGCTCAATGGTACGGTTATAGTAATTGAGCATTGTCTTTTCGTCGGCAGTCCCATCCAGTATGGATTGTGTGATGCCAAGCTGGCTGAAGAACATGGAGGTCAAGTATTCAATCTGTTTCATCAGATTGTTTTCAACAGGGCGGTTAAGCTGTGTAATGCGCTCCGTTCCGTCCGTATACGCAATGCCGTATTTACCCTCGGATAGCTGCTTCTCGATATCCCTGCGGCGTTTTTCCGCCTGCTCACGCCTGGCCTCGGTCTTGATGATGTAGGGGAGCTGAATAATCAGATCGAGCTTTCCGCTGCTTGTCTGTTCATCCACTACATCCAAAAGAGTCAGCTTTCGAACCAGACGCTGATAAATCGAGTTCGGCTCGTTCATCACCGAGTACATCGGATTCTCGATAAGTGGGACGGTCGATTTGGGGATGATGATCTGCTGGCGCTGGCCTTCCTGTTCGTTATAGACCTCCACCTTCACATGGCACGGATACCATTCCAGAATCTTGCCGGTACGCAGCGTGTAGACCTTAAAATTTCCGGAATCCTCAGGCTCGTCATCCGCATCGGTGGGAACAGCTGCAACGCATCCTTCATCCAGCATGCTTGCCACGAGATCCTGAATAAAGGCTCGCCCCGTCTGATCCAAATTGGCCTCAACGGATAGGCAGTTATTAAGGCCGGAATCGATCGTTTCTTTATAACGATCATTTTCATCCAGACGAATATGCTTCAGATTCACAGCGGCCACGTCCATCGCAATGCGGTTATACACTGCAGTAACGATAGATCGCTCATTGCCGCGCGTATAACGCATCCGGTCAGGTCGATAACCGTAGGAAGGGCCGATGTTCCAGTTTACCTGCGTGGGATCTTTGTTCTTGAAGATATTCCAGGCATGTTTGAGCCTGTCCATCAAAGCCATTTCAGTTTTCCTCCTATATCTCCAATTCGAAAATGGGTATAAAAAAAAAGACCGCGGACATCACGTCCACGGCCGTTTAGCAGGCTGCGGTTAAATTTTGGTCAACCGATCCTCAGTGCAGTCATATAGAGGGTAATCCCCATTGTAGGCTTCAGGATCGTTTACATAGCCCCGTTTATCGCTCTGCACGGTGTACACCTGCTTCCCGTCATCATCGGTATAAATATCAACGATACTTCCATTGACGCCTTTACCATCGATGCGGACCTTGTCAAATAACGCGAAGGTCATATCAATCCTCCTCCAACCGCCGATCAATATACGCGGTTACAAACCGCGAATTCGATTCCGGCCCATCCTTCTGCCAGACGGTTCTGAACAATCTTTGCGCCGTAACGCCAAGCGACATGGGAATGCTGTACTTTTCTCGGTTCTTCCCGATTGATACAGCATCGCGCTTCTTCGAAAGATCGAAGCCCTTCTCAATATCGCGAAACAGTTTGTCAGCATCCGTCGATTTATAGCCAACGCTGAAAAACTCGTCAGCATGATCGGTTCCGGCCTTCAGACACCATTCAGTGAACTTGTTCTGTTTGACCGTGAACCCTTTGGAGCTTTGATAAGCGCCGTCTACTATTTTAACAGCTTCCTCAGCGTTTGCAACCGTAGAATTGGTTATATGCCCGAGCTGTTCAGGCGTTCGACGCACACCCCATTTCATTCCCTTCACGCCGTGATGGATAAGAACGCTGCCCAAATAACTTTCGTAAATCATGCTTTAGTCGAACGCCTCCCTGTTGATTTTGTACGCAACATAGGCGTCAAGCATAGCAGCTACAGCGTCGATTTTCTGTTCATAGCGCTTCTTGAGCAGCTTGCGATTGCCGTTATTATCCTCAACGGCAATACAGTTCCCCATTGCAAAAGTCATCAGCACCTCGTCGAAGATCAACATCCTTTCTTCGGACAGTTTCTTCAGCTCACCAAGCGGCACGGATTCTGTTCGCGCACCCTGAATGACTTTTTCAATGCCAAACGGGCCGTTTTCAGATTCCCAACGCGCAACAAAATCCTTCGCGTTGTAGGGGTCGTACCCAAAGCAGCGCACATCGTATTCCATCTCGGTAATGTGTGCGTCGAGATCGTCATAGACCTGCATCATGTCGAGTACGGTGCAGTCCATCACAACCAGACTTCCTTCCCGGATGAATTCCTCGTATTTGGAATGCATGGCTGCGGGGAGTTTATCAAAGGTGAGCTGAGAAATGTAGTTTCGCGTTTTCACGCCAAAGCTGCCGTCAGACAGCGGAAACAGGAAAGTGAACGCGCAAAAGTCGTCGCCCTGAGAAAGGTCGCCTCCCAAAGCGCATGGCATCTTCCAGAAATCGTGATGTCCCTCGTGAACCTGAATTTCTTCATAAGAGAAGAAATAGGTTTGGCCTTCCATGGGGAGCCCGAAACGCTTGGCAAGCGTATCATTGCGTTCATGGGGCGATTTTTCAATGTTATCGACGTCGCGCTGATAGGTTTCGTAGCTGACGGTCTTTCCAAGGTTAGGATTGGCCTTCAGCCACATTTCTGGTTTTCCGACTTCGTCAATCGAATCGAGCTTATAATACCAGATGCTCACCCAAGGTTGATCCAACTCCCCGCGCAGAATCTTCATCAGCTGCATCTTGATGGTGTCGCCGATCGCATTGCGAACGGTGCCCTCGGAGCTAATGGCGACAATGAGATAATCGTCAATTTTGGAAGATCCCTGTTCGATAGCGCCTACAACATTCTCTCGAACATCGCAGGAAAGCCATTCGTCAATGGTCGCAATCTTTGTTCGCATGGATTGCAGTTTATCAATGGACATAGGAACGGTTTCGATCCGGCTGCCTGTCAGGAAATTCTCGATGCCCTTTTTGGTGCTGGCGAGCTTAACCCGATTGGCGCGGGAACCCGTGGTGTTCTGTAGACTGCCTTCGGTCAGGAACTTAAAAAGCGGCCCTCTGGCGCGGGTGATGGATGTACGAATAGGCGAAAGGGTTTCGTCAGCCTGGCGCATCGTGTAGGCCGTAGCGATCTGGTGGGTCGTGCTGGTATCGATGTTGAGGAAGTAGCTCTGAATGAAGCTGGCATATATCGTTTTTGCAGCGCCCCTGGCAATAATCAGATACTGTTTATTGCACAGGCGTTTCTTGACGAGTTTTCGTCTATACCGCATTCGTCCATCTTCCATGGTGACGGGAACCTTTTGCTCAACAAAGTAATACCAGCCGAAGATGTCTTCTGCCCAGAGCTTGAAACTGTCCAGTAGATGTAAATCAGATCCGTCTGTCAGCGTCAGCTCTTCCTCGCAATAGGCGATAAAACCCTCAACGACTTTATCATCGTAATAATACATGGGATCGGCGATCAGCGCGTCGATCCGATTCATCTGAAGCTCAATCTCCTGATTGATGGGGATAAGCCCCTGCACTACGGCATCTCGAAACATGCCGTAATACTTTGGGACGGCAGTATTCGATAACGCCATGAATCACCGCTCCTTTAGGTTTTGTTAAACCAGCCGGAAATGGTATTCCAGTTGTTTCGGAGGGTAATTGCAGTGGAAGAGACAGCCGCGACAGTACCTGCAACCTTGATAGAGGCATTCAGAATCTGCCTGCCCCGCGCAACGCGGGTCGGGTTCAGCTTGGAATACTGCTGCTCCATGTTCAAGCGGTTCAGACGGCTGCGAAGCTCAGCATCACTCATCTTCTTCACACTCTTAGAATCATGAGCTTTCTTGTAATCTTCATGGGAATCATCCGTCTTGGTCTGCTTGCTCTTGGGGCTGTGACCAAGCTGCTCGGGCGTATGGCGAACGCCCCATTTCATTCCCTTTACGCCATGATGCCAAATCTCTTCGGCCATAGTAGGTCTCTCCTTTCTTCCAAACATAAAAAGACCGACCTGCCAAACGACAAGTCGGTCCAAGTCTATAAATTGTGTTTACGGAGCCCAGTCCGCTTCAGGAACCATTTTGACGGAAACGGCGCCCTGGTCAATGACGAGCACCATGCCATCTTCAAGCGTCAGCTGCAAGGTCTCTCCAACGGCAAGCAGCGTCTCATGTTGGCCGCCGTCATGCGCTTCCTTGTGTGTCATGTCCTCATAGAGATGGCACATAAAGTAAGTCTTGGTGGTCATAGTCAGCAGATAGCGCCCAGCCTTAATGTCTTTACCAACGACATAAATTCCCTGGTAAAGACCGTTCGCGTCGAGTTCACAGTCGAACTTTTCCTGAATGGCGCTGTCCAACTCCGCATGGAGCTTGAGCAAAGCCGCAAGATCCATGCTGCTTAAATCAACCTCTTCGGCCAAAGCAGGAATGGACAAGCAGAGCAGGGCGAGTACGAGAGCAATGAATTTCTTCATGGAATCATTTCCTCCTAAAGATTGTTTTCAGTAGAAACCCGAGTATTCGAAAGGGTAGTGTTACCAACCACCATACAGCTCGAAAAGGAAAGATAAGCAGCTTCACAAACAGATAGTCTGAATAGCTATCATATGTCCGCGAAGTTCTGAAGATCTTCCCGCTTCTTGACCGATGCGTATGTATCACACGAACCCCCACCGCCAATACCTCCACCTTAACAATCTGCGGGTATATCTTTGTGTATTATAACATATACCCCCCCCCCCCCGCAAATTAAATTTGTGTTACGAATTATTACAGAATCGTTAATTCTTAGACTTGTCTCTCTCGGCGGCTACATTGATCCGCCATTCATACTGGCTGACCTGCCGTTCCATCGCCTCCAGCACTGCTCCCGCAGTCGGAGGATCAAAGATGAGCTTGACCTTGAGATAGACATAGGTGGGAACGAGATTGAGGAGCTTATCGTCGCTGATGAAATCGTTCCACGTAGCAGTCTTATCCTGAATCATGAACCCATTAGCCGGGCCAACGCCAAGTTCAGTCAGCGTAGCCAAAACGGAGTTGATGTGCATGATAATCTCAGGATCGAAATGCTCATAGTCCTCTTCAGGACCGAGCGCTTTCTTTACCGAAGTAAGAATGCTGTCATCCATGCCTACTCCTTTCTGCGATACGCCGCAAGAGCACGCTGATAGTCCTCGGTATCGGCATAACCGCAGGAATGAAATTCCGGACAGAAGCCACGATAGATGCATTCCGGCACCATCACAGAGCTGAGCACCGGATCAACCTGCGCGACCCTCTCTTTGACTTCCTTCCAGGCCGCCCTGGTCTCGGGAGAAGCCTGACTGCAAAGACGCCGACGGCTGATAAAGATCAGCGCCTGGGCATTGGCCTCGCACTCATGCTGAACCGGAGTATCCTGCGAACTCTTGTCGCGGTTCACGCCGGTTCGATCAGAACGCTGAGTAGACACCCAATGCTCAATACCGAATTTATGGCGAACAAAATGAACCGATACCCAGCTCTTCAGATTTTCCCAGCGCCAGGAGAATCGGATTCTCCGAATCGGACTGTGCTCGGCAAGGAGAATCGTCTTCTTCCAACCCGTAGTCGGATAAGAGCCGCTCCCGTCTTTGCTGATAGTTGTTCGCGCAGAACGTTTTACATTCGCCCAGTTATCAATGTATTCGACCCACTTAATCATCATTACATCCTCCCTTCCGAATGCTTCCATGGGCATGTATCAAAAGGCGTCCTCTTCACCGGTTCCATCACCAATAAAGATGAATCGCCATAGTGGATGGCATTATGTGTATTGTGCGTCGTGCAGATCAGAAACTCAGGATTGGTCAGATATTCGGTCGCCTCTCTGATGTCGCGAACTTCAATCGGATTCATGTGGTGGATGTAAATTCTCTCGTGAATATCGTATCCATCGCAAGCCAGATCACGGCCGAGATCTCTGGTAATCACATAATCCCGGATTGGTCTCCACTCATAGGAGTGGTAGAATTTCTGATTCAAATAACGCTCAAATCCAAACGTCTCTTTGCCCACCTGTCCATTCAGTTGCAGGTACTTGAAGCGATCCAAAAATGTTGGAAGGGTAATCAGCTCCGAATATGTTCTAATACTCATCAACAAATTCATCCTCATCATCATGACCGCTATACCGCTGCATCGCCTTAAGTGCGTTAGAATATAGCTCTTCGATTCTCGCCTGAGACTGAATCTGTTGACGCTTTGCTTCCTTAAGCTCTAACTCCTTCTCAGCGAGTCTTCTCTCAACTTGCTCTTTAGCAGTCGCAAGCCTGAGAAAATGCGTAGTCTCCTGAGAAGATGCGGTGCCGTTGCGCAGTCGCCGCTCCACAAGATCCATTGCAAGGGAAATCATCTGCCCCTCGCGCGCCTCAGGAGTCAGGGCCGGACGCATCTTTGGCAGATCCACGGAAGATTCTGCCACTTTTGATCGTCTTCCCATGACATAACCCTCCGTTTCAAAGACTATTGCGGTGCTAAAAAGAGCATACGAGGATGGTTCACCCATTGTCGAAAGGAGAAAAATGAAGGAAACCCAAAGAACAGATGGAGGACCGCCATGAAGAAGCTCCCAAACCCCGTATGCTCGTCTTAGCACCGCAACAACAACCCGCCGCAGAAGAAAAAACACCCTCAAAAAACTCCCGCCGGAGAAAAACCAAGGAGCTCGTCGATGCCGGGAGGGGGTGTGTTTTTTGAGACCCCCTCCCTATGCCCTTTAGCTCGCAGTTGCCATCTGCTTTCGGTTGTTTTTGTATATTTTTCTGTAGATATTCATGAAGTCATACTTGATGATCTCATCAATCGCCGCCTCAATGGCCCTACTGTACTCCTCATCTGAAAATTCATCGCTGGTCTTCGCGATTCGACCCAGGTAGTCACATGTGTTATACCCTTTTTCGGTGTCGAAGTGGAACCAGTTATCGAACTGAGTGAACGGATTGTAGGGATTATCGAAGGTTGTCAGCATGCAAGTCTCGTTTGCCATGTCGTCCACTCCTTTCAATTACTGTATTTCGACACTGTCGAAGCTGAAATTCCAAGAGCACTTGCGATTTCGGAGTTCGTGTAGCCAGAAGCACGCATCGCCTTGATTCGTGATTGCTTTCCGCTCGAAAGCGTGGTCGTTGCGCGCGGCGTTGCGTAGGATCGCACCTGATCAATGTCCGCAAACCGCAGAATCTGCGACAGGATGGACTCAGAAAACGCTCCAGCCTGGATGGTCTGCCAACCGCGTTCCGTGATTTCGATTGGATGCCGCTGTGCTCCGTATCGAGTACGCGCACGGCTCAGCGCAAGCTGTCCCTGCTTCTTGATTTCCTTCTGCGTCATGTCGGGATTGGCCCGCTTCATGGCCTTCACTTCGCTGTTGGCTGCCAGCTGCGCCTGTCGCTCGCGAGGAGCATTCTTCAAGGCGATATTCAGCTGATGCATCATGCGATCGACTTCATCACGATATGTTTCCTTGGCCGTCGCGCTGTACTTAATCCGCCCAGCGGTCACCATTTCCTTGCGGGCCTGGTTCGCCAAAGCCTTCATACGGTTCGCATAGGTGGCGTATGCTTCCTCCTGGGGGGTCCCAGAGGATAGCTTCCGGGCATCCTTCACCTCTGCCATTTGGGTTGAGTCCTGTGTGCGCAGTTTCTTCTTCCCATGCTTGTCGGTGTATTCTTCCCGAACCTCCTTGTATTGGAGCTCCCCGGTACGGGGGTCAATTTTTGGCGAACCCTTGCGCTTCAGCACAGCTTCCGGTGATTTGGCGCGGCTGATTAACGTGGACGCCCCGTAATGAATCTCCCCATCCTCATCGGGGTGGGCCTGATACTTCTTTTTCAGGGCAGGGATTCCGTTATCAATCTCGCTCGCCTTCCAATCCAACTTATGCTTTTCCGCATCAATGACTACCATGGAGTGGCGCACGGCGCGGGCCAGTTCATCCTGACTGGCGCCTTTCAGTGTCATATCTGTAATCAGATTGGATACTTTACCCATCTCCATCTGGGTGGCGCTCTTCGTCATCCGCTTGAACTCATGGCCATCGCGGTAGTAGTGTTCCTTGCCGTCGGCGTCGGTCTCCACTCTCGAATAGCCGTAGCTCATCTTGGGATCGAATCCTTCCAGCCCCTTAAGCGGCGGAGTCGAAGTGATCTTTACCTTGCTTCCGCTCGAATTACACGGAATGACCATCACCGTATCGCCGTCAAAGTCAGCGCCCGATAGCCGAGCGGCGACGTTGGCGTTGATGCCGATCGCGTCCTGCGCATCCGGACCCAGAATCCTGCGTCCATCCGGCTGTTTGTTGTTCACCGTCAGAATCGGAATCTCAAAGGTCCCGCCATGGGGGTACCGAATCAGGGCAACCGTCTCGCCGTCATGGTAGTTTGGGGCGTAAACTTCATCATCCTTCATCGTCGCAATGGGCAGGATTACCTGGTACTTTTGCCTCGGCAGGGCAGCGGCCTGCAAGTGAACAGCAGCTGAATCACAGTCGTTAGCAAAGGTCTCCAGCAGCTGCTTCTTCACCGTAGGATTGGTAAGCGAACAAATCTCATCAAACTCGGCCTGCTTGTCCGCAGCGGCCAGGTTCAATTGTTTGTTAATCAGCTGCATACTCTGCTTGCTCAGGAACTGGCTCGGCAGCGCATCCGCCCATTCGCCCCAATCGCCCTCGGCTCTCGTTTTGTTGATGAGTCCCAGCTGCATTACCCCATTCTCGTCCGCATAGCGGTATTGGCCGCCTTCTTCCTTGATAAGCGCGCCGAATGGGTTGTTCGGATCATCGGTCTTAGCTTTCTTCAGCACATCCTGACCGGGCGTTTTGTTGGTATTAAATATCACGTCTACGCCGTCAGGCATGTCGTCGCTGTAGAAGGCCATTCCCTTCATGTACTTGTCTCCGTCCACCAGAATACGCACCTGCGCATAGTGGCTGTCGCCCAGATCCAGATCATCTACGCCTCGGCGAATCTCGATGGTGCCGTCTTTCTCGATGCCCGTGTGCCCATCAGGCGCAATATCATCCCGATAACGAATCATCAAACGGTCGGAATCCATTGAGGCCGGGTATTCAAACCCTTTCTCAAAACGTTCCTCACCGTTTTCGTCCACACGCATCTTGTAATCGGTGATGGTATGGACGTTCTCAAAGTCGTAAATCTCCTTGTGCTCGGTGCCAGGCGGGCAGAGAACCTTGATATTCGTCTGCTTACCGGGATTCGTCACCTGCGGAACGCCTCCACCGTACACCGAATAACCCTCATCCTGAAGAATTTGCAGTGCCTGATTGAGTTTTTCCCGGCTGATGCCAAGCTCCCGCTCCACGCCGGTGCCAACGTCGATCAGGCCTTTTTCTTTGATCTGCTGACGCAGAAAATCGGCGGTATTCTGAGCGGCGTTGGTTCTCGCGGCACTGCGCTCATTGAGCAGCGAACGCAAAGTCGACTCGTTGATGCCCATCTCCCGGGCAACCTCGGCCTGACTTTTCCCATCGGCCAGCATCGAGCGGGCGCTGGCGATCTGGTCGCTCCTGCGCTGATTGATCGCATTGGAATAATGCGTTCTCAGCTGCGTTGTGTTCTCCAAACCCACGGCCTTGGCAATTTCGGCTTCGCTCATGCCCTGCTTGCGCAGATCCTGAACGCGGCTGATGAAATCCCCGCTGTGTTGGTAGGGATCATCTCCGGAACCCCATGGGTAGCGCCCGGAACGCCGGGGCATACCATAATGATACAACTCCGTCTTGGGATTAGTTTCTTCCCAAATATCCCGGTAGGCTCTATGAAGAACTTCGCTGGCGCTGATCTGCCCATGGCGAAGTCCCTCAGAATACGCTACATCCCAAATTGCTCCGGGAACAAGCTCGATTTCGATGTCTTCCAGTTCGTCAAACACCTGCATGTGACGCAGTTCGTCATAAGCGTCTTCCGGCATTTCGCCGTTGATGTAATCCCAATTCAGGCTGCCGTCGCTGTGGAACATATCTTCCAGCACGCCCATCGTCGCAAGTTCATCGATTCTGTCGGGCCGACGCTGAGAATACAGTTCAAAAACAGTATCGACGACTTTATATTCAAGCCCGTTCGGAGCCGTATAACGTCTCACGTCGTCCATTGTCAGCCCTCCTCTTCTTTGATTCGCTGAATCACCTTGTCAAAGGTGATGATCTTATCGATGATGGGTACGATCTCGTCTGCTTCGGGGTTGTGAAATATCACTTCGTCGTTCTGGTAAAGCCGCAGCTCCATCTGAATATCGCCGGGCTTCACCTTGTATTCCAGGCAGAACAGTGCGGCGTATACCATCAGCTGCTCCATGTGCGCCAGCACCTTGCCAGTTTTCAGATCATGAATGCGCAGCATCCCGTTTCTGAAGGCGATAGCATCAGCGGTGCCGTAGCAATTTTCAGAATAGTAGAGCACCTGCTCGCTCTGCATCTTATAGCCAATGGCGTCGTTCACAAACATGTTCAGCGTCTTCTGACTTTTGGGCAATTTCTGTCCAAGCGTGATGCAGCGGCTGGCGAATTCATGCAGTTCGGTTCCCTTCAGAGTCGCCATAAAATTCTTGTAGCTGTCGACCAGCCTATCAGCGTCATAATTGATCCAATGATACTTGCTTGCGCTCAGGAACGCATGGCTTCCCTCAAGGTCTGAATGCCTGTTCCAGTTCATGCAGAACTTCCTCCTTGTTCTCGGGAAATATAAATCTCGAAAAGGACATGTCGTTCATCCGTTTCACGTAATACTTCTGATTGGGCTGTCGATGCGCGTTTGCGTTTGCTTTGCACTCCAGCGTCGCCCAATGCTTTCCCCAGAGAACCAGAAGGTCCGGAATGCCCTGAATATGTCCGGAGTCCAGCTTCGTGACGATGCAGCCTTTGAACAGCGTCTTCAGTTCCCGAATCAACGCTCTCTGAAAGTCGCGTTCCAGTTTGCTCGCTTTCACAAAACCGCTCCCTTCATAGCATAAAGGAAGAGAGTAAGCGCATATTGTCTTCTCTCTTCATAAAAGGGCATGTTTTTCACGCGGACAAAAGAAAAGCCTGCGAAGCAAATTCGCAGGCGGTGGGGAAGGAGTTATAGCATGGGATCCATCGGGTCGATCAAATATAACGCACAGTGTTTCTTGCAGAAGGGGTAGTTCTCGCGGCAATTTGTCAGGCAGTCCGCTCCCGGCGGATCCGCTCCAATGTAGTCAAAATATGCCGCGCGGCTCATCTGCTGTCCGCACTCCGGGCAATACCACAATCGCCCCTTCGGATTCCATTTCATTTCGGAAGAGCAAATATCGCAAAGTACGCTTTCTCCGTTTTCATCGTAAGCGGAGTTAGCCCACTCGTCTTTCATGTCCAGTCTATAGATCTTTCCGTACTCGTCTTGTTCTCGTGTCATTCGGCCGCCTCCCTTCTAACCCTGGCAAAGCTCATACCGCTTCTATTTTATCACATTTTTGCCGGGCAGGGGAGGGCTTGAAAATATAAGATTGGTCTTATCGCATCTTCCTCTCTTTTTATCATTAACGAGTTCAAAATTATCCGTTTTGAGGCTTGTGGCCAAATGCCCACTTTTTCTCCTATACTCTCTATAATTATTTATTTTTTAACTTTTTATAGAAAGGTATGAAAAAAAGTGGGCAAATGGGCAGAAACGCTGTTTTTCACCCCAAAACCCTCGAAAAGTGAACTTATGTGGCCTTATATGAAGTTATTTCACTCATTTTTCTGCCCACTTTTATCCCGCAAAAGTGGGCTTTTGCCCACTTTTTCTGGCCACAGCCCACTTTTTCTTCGGGAATTTTACTTCAAAACCCAAACAAAAGTGGGCAAATGGCCATTTTTCAAAACAAAAGTGGGCAGAGATTTTCACACGTCCTCACTCGCTCTATGCTGCGATTTCTCACTTTCAAAGCCATCTGGATAGCGCGCCGCCAGCTTATCAAGGTTCATCTGCATCACCTTTTCCAGCGAATATCCCAGGGCGTCCGCAACCAGCGCCAGATACCACATCACGTCGCCCAGCTCCTTTGCCAGATGTTCGCGGTCCAGCGCATGGCCCTGAAACAGATGCTTCTTGAAAATATCAATCGCTTCGCCCGCCTCGCCGTTCAGACCCATCAGCCCGTGCAAAATCCGCAGCGAGTTATCATCAGCCTTCATCCAGGGCAGGGGACTCTCCGTGCGCAGCGCAGCCTTTTGGTACTTATTGGGGGTCATCTTTTTTTTTTCATCCTTTCTTCTCATAAGACCGAAAAATGTTCCACGTCTCCTACCGTAATCACTCGGTCGATCCCGGCGTTTTTAATCATGCGCCTGCAAATCAGACAGGGCTTCACTTGACTTGGCGAAAGCCGTTCACCCTTTTCAAAGCCCGCCAAATATAACGTGCTTCCCATCATGTCCCGTCTGGAAGCGGACAGAATCGCATTTTGTTCGGCGTGTACAGCCACACATTTTTCGTACTGCTCTCCGTGGGGAATGCCGTTCGCTTCCCGGAAGCAGTAGCCCGTATCGCAGCAGTTTTCCTCGCCGCGGGCAGCGCCGTTATAGCCGGTGGCAATGATCTCGTCGTTTTTCACAATGACCGCGCCATACTGCCTGCGGATACAGGTGCTCCGCCGGGCCACCATCGCCGCGATATCCAGATAGTAAGCGTCCTTACTCGGTCTCTTGTTTTTCATAAAGCACCACGTATCCTTTCTTCAAGCTCTCGGGCACATTGATCAGCCGCTGATTCGCGCTGCCACGCCAGTCCAGCTCCATACTCGCTGTGTCCTGTTCGAACCTGCCGTCCACCAATACGTCGATGTGCTTCAGCAACTCCTTGCGATTGTCCTCCCACTCCATGATCTGTTCAAAGGTATAGCCTGTGTAGCACCATACGCTCAGACCCTTTGCCTTGGCAAACTGCGCCAGCTCCAGCGCCGCCATGGGTTGCAGAAACGGTTCGCCGCCGCTAAGCGTAATGCCGGAAAGCAGCGAGTCGCTGACCATCATTTTTTTAATGAATTCCGTATCCATTTTCTCACCGCCATACATTGGCCAGGAGCCTGGATTCTGACAGCCCTTGCAGTGGTGCAAACACCCCTGAAAAAATATCGCCAGCCGTACGCCCGGCCCATCCACATAACTGTTCGCTTCAAGGCCGTAAACACGAAAAATCATTGTTCTTTTTTTCTCCTTTCTTTTCTGAAAAAGAAGAGGGCAAGCGTTCTCCGCAAGCCCTCAAATATCATTTTTCTCTGTTCGCCAGTACGTCGCAGGCGTTCTTACACGTCAGCACCAGCCAGTAACCGACGATGACGGGCCACGCCGATCTGCCCAAAAACAACAAAACGGCCACCCCGGCCGCAATCAGCATCAGAAAATATACGCATAGCTGCGACGCTTTCTGCCAGAAGCTCATGCGCTTGCCTGCGCTTTCACGGGCTTTTCGCCATAAACGATCTTCTCGTAAGCCTCGATTGCTTCCATGTAGCTGTCGTAATTACCCTCAAATACGCCGTTGATATGCAGCGTATAATAGCCGCGAGGATCGCGCTTAATTTCAGACTCCATGTTTTCGCTCCTTCCTTACAATTTTAATATCATTTGTGTCAGTCCACCCCAGACATCGTCCTCATCACTAATAACCTTGGTAGCCTTAAAACCAAGTTTTTCGTAAATATGACGTGCATCTGGGGAATCCCCGGGTACTTCAAGAGTAATCTGCTTAAATTTTTCTTGTTTGGCATATTTTACTACGCCATTCATAACAGCGCTTCCGTATCCTTTTCCGCGTTCAGATTTATCTATTGATACCCACACCACGTTGAGACTATCTTCGGCCTCCTTGAATATCTCCAGATCACCAATACGCTTTCCATTTGCGTTAATGTTGAACTGCTTATCTCGAAGAACATTATCCTTGATAGAAGGAAATATCTTGCTGATGAACTGAGCGAATTTAGGAGTCGGTCGTTGCCCCATGGTTATCGTCACGTTTTTTTTTTTTGTCTTGGTTTTGATCTCGGTCAAAGGATATGGCGGTCCATTCCTGACACCCCATTTCTGCCCTTTAATGCCATGGTGCATAAGATAATTTCTTTGATCAGACATGCTTCACCCTGTCCCTTTCTTCCGCCTGCTTGGCGTTGTTCCATCTGTCCAGCGTGCCCACCAGATAGCCCGTAATGCGGCGCACCCGTTCGAACGGCGCACCCTCTACATGATAGATCAGCTCCACGTGCTCCTTGTCGATCACGTTAATGTCCATCCCTTTCAGGTCACCGCCGTACTTTTCCAGCCCACGCTTCTGATAAGCAGCGATTTCTTTTTCGCTCATCGGCCAGCCGATTACGTTAATCACCATGAGAAATATCTCCTTTCTGCTCTGCATCCTCATCCGGATCCCACGAATCCTCCGAGTCGATACGGTTAATGGTTTCACTTTCGGTAAAGCGGTGCCTTCTGCCGCATTTTGGGCAAATATCCCCGATAATGCCGTTATAGCCGCACACAGGATCCCGATCCACCGGATGATTGATGCTGCCATAACCGATGCCGCATTCCTTCATGTGGCGAATGATCTTCTCAAACGCCTCCAGATTCTTGCTTGCGTCCCCGTCCATCTCCACATAAGAAATATGTCCCGCGTTGGTCAGGGCATGGTAGGGCGCTTCGATTTCTATTTTTTTCGCGGCAGTGATGGGAAAATATACCGGAACATGGAACGAGTTCGTGTAATACTCCCGATCGGTCACGCCTTCAATCTCTCCGTAGAATTCCCGATCCAGCTTCACAAACCGTCCGGACAGGCCTTCAGCAGGCGTCGCCAAGCATGTCACGTTCAAGGACAGGTTCTCGCTCTGGCAATCGCAGTAGTTACGAATATAATGAACGATTTCCAGCCCCAGCTTCTGCGCTTCCTCGCTCTCGCCGTGATGGTGGCCCGTCAGCGCCTTGAGCGTCTCTGCCAGGCCGATAAAGCCGATGGATAGTGTGCCGTGGCGCAGCACCTCCAGCACCGGATCATCCGGTTGCAGCTTTTCCGAATCCAGCCACACCCCTTCGCCCATCAGGAAAGGGAAATTGCGCGCACGCCGGGCGGCTTGCACCTTAAAGCGCTCCAGCAGTTGCTTCATCACATAGCTCAGCATGTTGTTGAGGTGCGTGAAAAATACCCGCGTGTCCCCATGGGCTTCAATCGCAAGCCGGGGCAGGTTGATGCTGGTGAAAGAAAGGTTTCCTCTGCCTGGCGCGATCTCCGGCCCGCATATATTGCCCATCACCCGCGTGCGGCAGCCCATGTAGGCCACCTCGGTTTCCGGGTGTCCGGGCTTATAGTATTGCAGGTTGAAGGGCGCATCCAGAAAGCTGAAATTGGGGAATAGCCGCTTGGCGGAAACATGCATAGCCAGCCGGAACAGATCGTAGTTGGGGTCGTCCGGATTGTAGTTTACGCCTTCCTTTACCCGAAAAATCTGAATCGGGAAGATCGGCGTTTCTCCGTTGCCCAGGCCCGCCTCCGTGGCCAGCAAAAGCTGCTTCATGGCCAATCGCCCGGCCCAGGAGGTGTCCATGCCATAGTTGATGCTGCTGAAGGGCACCTGCGCGCCGGCCCGGCTGTGCATGGTGTTTAGGTTGTGAATCAGCCCCTCCATCGCCTGATAGGTGTCGCGGATAGTTTTCCGCATGGCGAAGTTCGTTAGCCAATAATCGTCCACCGTGCTCCCTTTGCGCAGCGTGTTCCATAGCTCCTCGCCCTCGCGCAAATATCGCTGGTAGGTCAGCCGCACGCCGTCCGCCATCGCATAGTCGAAGTCTACGATGCTCTGGCCGCCGTGCTGGTCGTTTTGGTTGCTCTGAATTGCAATCGCCGCCAGCGCCGCATAGCTGCCGATGGACTTTGGCTCCCGCAGGTGGCCGTGACCCGTATTGAAACCACCCTTGAATAGCTTTCGCAGCTCGATCTGCGTGCAGGTGGTTGTCCATCCGTAGAAGTCCAGATCGTGGATATGAATCCAGCCCTTGCGATGCAGATTGGCGATCTCCGGATCCACCATGGTCTCCAGATAGTATTCCTTGGCGGTATTCGCTCCCTGCTGAAGCATCGCGCCCATGGGGGTATCGCCGTTGATGTTGCCGTTTTCCCGTTTGAGGTTGCAGTCCCTCGCGTCAGAGCGGTTGATCTCGTCGCAGATCTTCATCACCGTCTGACCAAAGTTGAGTTCGTTCATATTCTTATTCCCTCGATCCTCCGTCTTATAGGAATTTTGCCGCCCAGATCAGCGCCAGCGCCAAAATAGCCGTAGGAATCCACGTGGGAGCAAGCACCCATAGCCACGACCATTCGATCACGCCAACCAGCTTGAGAACAATAAATATAACTGTCAGTGTGCTGCACAGACCCAATCCTCCGCCGGCGCAGTTATGCTTGTTCATGCTCCGTTTCCTCCTTGTCCAGTTCATCCTTGATCCGCCCCAGAATATTCTCTACCAGGTTCTTCGTCTTCGGGTGCAGAATCATGCTGGGACCATGCTTTTCGTACCACGAGAAGATTTCCCGCAGGTTGCCGCTCTTGAAGGAAAAGCTCCACCAGTCTGCGATCATTTCATAGACGTACTCCGGCGGCATTTCCAGCGCCTCCATCGGCTCGTCGTCATGAATCAGCACCCAGTGCTGCCAGTGATGGGGATTGCGGTGAATATGCTTGAGCCAAGCCTTATGAAAGTCTCGCACAACGCGGGCGGAACGGTTGCCGCCGTAAAAATAATCGTCATAGGCACGGTATTCGTCTCTTTTCGTTTTGGATATATCGTGCATCCGCACCAGATTCTCGATTTCCGTTTCCAATACCGGACTGACCGCAAGGTTGTCCCGCATCCAGACCCACGCTTTGCCTACGTTGGCAATATGATCCCGCAGGTAGTCGTCGTATAGCTGGCTCATCCCCGACCGCCTTCTTCCTCAGCCTCTTCGTGGCACCATTCCTTAAATATGTCGTAGTACGCGCCGCGGTTGCCGCTGAGCTTCTTGCAGATCGCCATGGCCAGCCCCTTTTCCTTATCAAAGGGTTCGCCGTTCTGGGCCTTCACCACGGTTTTCGAGCCGTCCAGCCAGAATACGATGGTTGCGGGCGCATTGAAAATAACGCGCTCGATCATCACGATAAGGGGCAGCTTTCCTTTACAGCGCTCCATCTTCAACAGTTCGTCGTCGATGTAGTCGCAGCGAATGCCGTAAATGAAGTTAAGGCTTTTCTTGATCTCCTGCAAAATATCGCTCCTATTCATGGACTCATTCATCTTTTTTCTCCTCCGCTTTCTGTTTAACCGTCGTCAGCAGCTTGAAAATATCCTCCGCCTGCTGTCCCTGAAAGGCGTTCACGATCGTAATCGCCTTGCCGTCTTTCTTACCCACAATGCACAGTCGATTGTCCGGCCAGTGGGTCAGGTCAAAGCTCACCATCAGCACCTCAGTCGGCGCTACCGGAATCTGCTGCATATCGCTTCCTCCTTACAGCTTATTAAGCTCCATAAATTTTTCCAGCGCCATACGCTTGGGGTAGGCGCTCGTGTTTACCCGAATCTCCGGAATACACAGCTCACTGTCAGACATCGTGGGAATGCTGACCCACACATCAATGTTCTTAATGCCCTCCGCGTTCGGAATCAGCTCTTCGGCCCGGTCGATCAATTCCTGACCCATCAGTTTCAGCATCTCAATAGCCATTTCCCGGTATTCCATCTTATTCACCCCTTATCCAAGCGTCATGGTCACGTTCTTACCCGCCTTGTCCGCCATGCTCGACGCAATCGACTGGTAAATTTTGCCCACGTTGTCCAGATTGCGCTGGTAGTCGCTCATGAGGCCATCCAGCTTCCCGTCAAACCGCTCAAGAAGCATTTCCTTCGCCTTTTCCGTGGCGTCCTCCATGATCCGGTTGCCGTCCACCTTAGCCGCTTCCCTGGCGATAGCATCGGATACGCTCTTGCTTAGCTTGCCGTAGCTTTCCTTGACCGCATCGCGAACGCATTTCTGCGTCTGCCGGGCCAGATCGTCCTCCACACAGCGCACCGCATGGTTTACCACTCGCCCAACCTCATGGGCGGCAGCGTTATTGATTGCCCGGTCTACCACGTCGTGCTGAATATCCACCACCGTCAGTTCACCCACATGATCGCAGGCCTTGCTCACAAGCCGCACAGTCCTGCGCAGTTCGTGATGACAATATACTGCCGCCAACACGGATGCGCCGGAAAGCACCAGCAGACCAATTCGCTCCATACGGCGGAGCTTGCGCTCAAATTCTTCCTCACGGGAAACAGTGCGATTATCCATATCCTTATACTCCTTTACCATTTAATGAATCGACTTTCGTTGAACGTCTTCTTGTCCTTCAAAGCCCGGCTGATGGCCAGATCAATGCCGCTGCGGCTTTTCAGATGATAATAGTAAAGGTCATGGAACGGCGTGTTCAGCCGGTCGATCCGGCCGCTTGCCTGTACCATGACCTTGTAGGAATAATTCTGGGAATAAAAGAGAATGGTGTCCGTTTCGATGCAGTTCCAGCCCTCCGAGCCTGCGCCATAGTTCACAAAATACACCCAGCGATTGGTCTTGGGAATGGGTTCGTGCTTGTGTCCGTTCCATTCCGCCACAGCCGTTCCTGCCGCCCAGCCCAGTGATTTCAGGATTTCCAGCTCATAATCAAAGCTGTAAAATATAATCATCCTCGGGTGCTTCTCGGCGATTTCCAGCGCCATTCTCTGACGGCTTTCGTCCTGGTTGACGGCTCGTCGTAAGCAATAGCACAGCCCGCCTGCATTCTCAATCGGCTCGTTCTTCCAAATATCCCAACGTGAGCGCATCAGGTCCTTGTACAGCGAAATATCATACTGCACATAGACATCCTCGTGATGCGCCTGTGTGGGACGCTTGAAATCCATGTCAATCAGAATGGAGTCCCGCAGCCTTTCCAAACGCCCCTCACCCAGATACCGCTCGATTTTCGGAAACTTCGCCGCATGAGAATATACAATGTGCTCCCGTGTAAACTGGGTGCGATTCTTGTAAAACCCATTGGCGATAAACAGCGGAATATAATCGCTCCAGTTATCGCCCGGCGTAGCCGACAAAAGAATCCATCGGTTCCGCCTTGCAATTTTCAGGAAGCTCTTTACCCATACCCCGCTTCCCACCACGCGCTGCTCGTCAAACACAAAGAAAGCGTTCTCCGCCTCCGTATATTTGTGCACGTTGTTCCAGCTGTCCACTACCACCTTGTTGCCGTATAGGTTGGTCTCCTTTGTGGTAGAAAGCAGGAATGGCGCCAGCTCCTTTTCCCATTCGAAGGTATCGCGCTTGCGGGCGGTGGTGATGATGTAAAGATCCATCGGCGGATCGTCCATGGGAATATAATCCTCGCCCTGGAGACAGGCAATTTCGCCGCCGTTTTCCAGATAGTAATAGCTGATCGCCGTCAGGCTTTTTCCGCTGCCAACGCCCCCACATACCACGCAGCCGTTCTTCATCCGCTGAATAGCCTCCAGCTGATGCGAATAGAGATTGATTCTTGCCAATGCCATCCCTGCTTTCTTTAACCGCTTCTTAAAACGGATCGTCCTCGTAGTCCTCCCGGTGACGGCGATAGCGCTCCGCATACGGGTCATCGTCCAGATCCTGCTCCACATACATCGTGCGAATATACAGACTCAACTGATGGTTCACCGGGTCGTACTCATACGGGTTCAGAATCACATTCACGTTCTTCACCCGCATGTGGTCGATACATGCAACGCTCTCCTCATCCAGCAGCACAGGCTCGCTGTCGCCGCTTACCAAATATACCTTCGGCGGGTACTTAACCGGCGCGCCGCTGCGCGTCCTGTACATCAGCACGCCCGTCACAAAGTATTCGGGGACGAAGCTCTGCGGATCGTCGTCCGGACGCGGTCTGGTTTCGCGCACCTTAAAGCCCGCCTTAATCAGATCCCGCGCTTGCTCCGGGTCTGGGATCACGATGCTCGCCTTGCGCCGCGCGTCGTTAAAGCGATCGTTGGCGGGGTCGCCGGAAAAGTTGGTCTGGAAAATGAATCGGGTGTTGTCCACAGCAATGGTCTTTCCAATCATAGGTCATTACTCCTTTACAAATATCTTGCTTTCTCCGTTGTCGTCGGTGATAGTAACAATAGAACCTGGCGTGAACCAGCATTTCTGCGAGGCCCAGGCCAGGTCCAAAGTCATCATGGGTTCAACTTCGAGCAGGTAGCTTCGATTCCCACTCTTTACCAGGAAGAATCGGTTACACTCCGTCATGCGCATCTCCTTCCGGCGGCACATCGTATGGGTCATCCGACTGGAACCATTCGAAATCGCCGTACTTGGAGATGGTCTCAATGGCGTCATCCACCAGCTTATCGTAATAGCTGCGGTCAATATCGCCTTCGCGATGAAGCGCCGCAACCATCTCGCTTTCCATCCAACGGAAGCCCTTGCTGCCCGTCGCCGCGGCGTATTTGCCGCCCGCTTCCCGCAGCAGCACGCCGCCTCCGCTTCCGGCGTTTACCGGCGTGAATTCGCCTACGCGCCCCACAAAGCGGTAGTCGTGTCCCGCCGCAATCTGCTCGTCCAGTGTGCGCAAATATCTTTCATCCTGAACTGGCAAGCCTTCTTCGCCAGAGGCTTTGTAATCAATCCAGTCCTCCAGATTCATGTGAAGCTCTTTCAGCTTCTTTTTGAGCAGGTCTTCCTCATTGCTCACATCTGGCAGCGCTTCGTTCATGTCCAGATACAGCGCGCCGCTTACCGAGAAGGTCTCACACATGTCCTTGAACTCAAGCGGCTCGCGGCTGAACAGGGTCTTGAACACATAGGGCACCGCAAACTGCTTGCCCGTGGCCGTCCATTTCCCGTCTTCCTTTCCGCCTTTGTATCGGGCAATGTATACAGCGTCGTTCACTAAGCACATCTTATCGTAGGTGGCCTCATGCTCAAAGGTGTAGCCATAGCGCTTGCCGTAGTCCATCACAAAAGCGATGATATCCGGGTCTGCGTCTGGAATCTTGATGGAGTCTGTCTTGATGTGCGCCACGGTGAAGCCCCGCTTCTGCACCTCGTGCTTCAGGTTTACCATGAACAGCGCGCCGCGCTTAGCCACGATGTTGTCGCGATTACGCGGATCGCGGAAGGCGTTCTCGAAGGCTGCGCTGGTCAGGCCGTATACGGAATTGATAGCCGTCTTCAAGGCGTTTGCCAGCTGCTTCGACGTCATTTCGCCGTTAATGACTTTCTGTACATAAGGTGCCAACTTACCATCCAGGATATGATTCACTTCGTCCCACGCCTCGTGCTTGATGCTCACGCGACCGTCTACGATTTCCTTAAAGCGGCGGGTGAATGTGGGACCAAACAGGCATTCGGCAATCACGCTGTGCGGGTGCATGGACGCAATATCCAACAGCGCCACATTTCCGTACATTCCCGGCTCAGCATAGACGTATCCGCCTTCGCCTACCTCCTCGCCTTGGTAGATGCTTACATAGCCGCGTCTTCCCTGACCGGGTATTATCTGACCAGAATCGTCAAGAAACTGAACGCCATTATAAGCTACAGTCGATTCTCCCGGTCCAAAATAATATCCGGGAAAGTAGGGGAGTAAGCTGTCTTCCTCGCCGTGGAGTTGCGACATCATTTCCGGGCAGGCGTCCTTGAGGAATTTCAACACTTCCTGCTTCAGCTCGTGCACCGGCTGGCTCAGATCACGGTAGTTGAATTCCGCCTGCGGCCTGCGCACCCGGTCAAATATGATTCGTGTGGTCAGGCTGTTGGTGGTGTCGTTCACCGTCATTCCGGCGATGTCTGCCAGAATCTGCCGTGCCGTCCAGTCCGCCGAAAGGTGATTGAATACCGCTTCCGTGGCGATTACGTCGTTGTCGCAATATTCGGCTACTTTGGGCCACATTTCCTCCGGCACAGGCTTGTCCCATGGCAGTCCAAGCTCCTGATGATGAATACCCAGCTCAATTTCGAATTTTTTCAGACTCTTCTTGTTGCTCGCCGAAGCGAAATCGTATACATCCGTGTAGCTGACATTGTACGCTTCCCCAAAGAAAGCATCACTGCGCTTGCCGCCGGATATAATCCGCTGGCTCAGGTTGTAGAGCTGCATGTTGCTGTAACCCATCAACCGTCCCCAAAGAATATGATTATCATAGCGACGGCAGTTGAAGCCGATCAGGCGATAGTGCATCAGCTCTTCCACTTCGGCAGGCGTAGGGTTAATCATCCGAACAACCTTTTTGCCCTCGCCCTGGAGCTTCCAGTTGATGAGGAAGAGGTTGGGAAATACCTCCACATCGTAGAACACGATGGGAGCCTCGCTTGGAGCTTCAGCCTCCGCTTCCTTGTCCTTGGAGCGGAACTGCATTTTACCCACCAGCTTCAAGCAATAATCAGCCTGATGGGTGCTTCGCGCTGCAAAGGCGTATACGGCGTTTCGCATGTCGCTCACATCGTAGCTCAGTTTTTCGTCGTGATACGCATCCTCCAGAATCTTGTAAATGAAATCGATGCTCGGCTTGGTGCCGGGATGAATTTCCTTGTCCAGATTCCTTTTAATCAGCGCCCGCAATCCCTTTTCGCTTTGCACAGAATCAAAGTTTACCGTTTTTTTCGCCTCCTTCAGTGGCAGTCCATGGGTAAGGGTAGCGATTGGTAAGTCGTTACACAAAGAGAGTTTTCTGCGCAGGCTGGAATTGCCGTTGAACACCTTCACCTCAATATGATCGGCATAGATGCGGCTCAGCTGCGTCACGTCGCCCTGGTAAATATAATGCAGATGGATGGCCTTGCCGCTCTTGCTCACCTCCGCATACGTCGGCGGCCATTTGGATGCCTCCTCCAGATTGCGCTCAAAGCTCTTTTCACCATCTGCACCCAAAATATCGAAGTCGATTACAATCAGGTACAGCGGCGTTTTCACATAATGCGGCTTTGAAGTGTCCAGATCAGCAAGCGTTGTCTGCACATTCTCCCACTTCCGTGAAGGCGTTCCATTGTCATTGGCGTACTGCGCCGGACAGGAAGCGTATTCCCTGTCAAAGCGACTGGGCTGCGCTTTCAGATCAAGTGTTGGCTTTGGAGTCTGAGCGGGTTCCTCTTTTTCCTGCTTCTCTTCTTCAAATTTCTCCTTTCGAAAACCCCGGTAATAGCTTCTCACTCGCGTACCATCGGAGAGAATTTCCCGCTCGCTGTACTCACGGAAGTAGTTTTTCAGTTCTTCCTTGAATGCGCGCTGTGTGTAGGGATAGCCAACCTTCGCGTCCTCGCAGTAAGTCTTATACATCGTCCATGCGGCCTTGAGCGTGGTCTCGTCGCTTTTGTTAAACACGGCCCAGCTGTCCAGCACGAAATTGTAGAAGTCGTTGGATGCGCTGAGCATGGAGAGCGGCACGTAATCGTCGTAGGCGTCCGGCTCCTGCAAATATACGTCCATACAGTGCTTGGCGATGGCGCCCAGTTCAAAGGTGATCTGCTTCATGAGCTGTCTGTATTCCCCGGGACGAATCTTTTCGCCCGTAGGCGATACATCGATCAGTCGCCTGAGCAGGCCGCTCTTCGCATCCGTAATCTTTACTGGTCGGTTTGTGCCCATGAACAGAAAGCACTTGAAATTGTTCTCATACATTTTGGAGAACTTTTCATTCACGCTCATCCGCTCATGGGAAACCAGGCTGTTCAGCCGTGTGTTGTCCTCGATCCGGCTCAAATCGCCGTCGTGCTCAATGGCCACCAGCGGATTCTTCTTGAAGGGTTCCAGTGCGAAAGCATTGTTGCTTTGCCCCAGATCCTTCGATACAAACGAAGCCGTGTACCCCTCGAACAGCTGCTCGATGATGCCGATAATGGTGGACTTACCCGTTCCTGCCGCGCCGTAAAAAACCATGAACTTTTGCAGTCTGCGGCTGTCGCCGGATACGATACTGCCGATGGCCCATTCAATTTTCTTGCGCTCGGCCGGAGAATATAACACGCTCACCAGCCGGTCCCATGCGCTCACGTCGCCCTCCTCCAGCGGATAGGGCAGGCGTTTAGAGGCATAGTCCTGGCGATTAGTAGGTGTATTCTGAAAAATCAGTTTTTCGTCCAGCATGTGGAAGGAGTCACGCATCTGCCGCTGGCAGTATTTGTGCCAAACGTCAATCATGCCGCTTTCCGCGTCCCACAAATGCAGCACCTTATAGCCGTTGTCAAAGCGCGAAGCATTCTCCTTGGCGTACTTGTCCAGCTCTCCATCGATGATATCCACCGCATCCTGCTCACTGGTAGACCACAGGCCCTTTTCCTCTACCCAAATGGCGTAAAAATCTCCGCCGCGAATCATCAGATGCTGGCTGGGATTCCTGATGATAAACTTAGGATAGATTTCGGTCGTCCCGCGCTTGGTCTGGCGGGTAGAAATCATCAGAAAGTCGATCATTGTTTACCCCGCCATTTCGTCTTTTTCTCGAATCTGCCGCTCGATGTTTTCCAGCCTGAGTTGCTGCTCGGCGACTACGCCACCCAATAGACCGACACAGCAGAACAGCAGAAAGATGGATCCTCTGCAATCTTTCAGACGGCGATTCATCTGCCGCAGCGCCTTTTCATGCTGCTCCCGGGTAATGTACAGTTCGCTCAGGTTGACGAATGCAATTTTTCGAAAATCAGTCATCGCTTTCTCGGCCTCCTTCATAAAGGTTCTCATTCAGGTACCACATCATCTGATACCAGATTTCTGCATCGCGCATATCGTGCTCCGCGTCGCTAATGGTAAACAGCCCGCCAAGACCGGAGGGCAGATACTCCCTTCTCATAAACCTGTCGAGAATATCTGCCGCTGCAATCTTGTCGAAGTGAGCGTCGTCCATATCCCTAAGTCCCAGACTTTCGATCATTTCAAAAAACCATTTGGCCGTTCGATCGCCCAGACCCGGATCGTCAGTAATGTGCTCCTCACAACGCTGAGAAAGAGCCACCATCATCTCCAGCACACTGCACGGCTTTCCCATTAAGGTTTCCTCCACCAGCACCGCATCGTAATTGGATTCATAGGCGAACCGATAACGAAGATCAATTCCATCATCCGCTCGGTTTCCGTCCATCTCCAAAATATAAATAAATTCCGTCTCGTGAAGCAGACGGAAGAGCTTTCTAAAGGACTTTTTCCTTGCGTATTTTCCGCTGCACACAAGATTGATCATCCATTCGAAATATGCGTCCTCAATTCTGTCCAGCTCTTCCTGCTTCACCCCTCCTTGGATTCTCAAATCACATCACCTCAAGTGTTGACCAAATATGGCTTCTCCCGGAGCACATCCGCATAGCTTCTCGGATCGGCCAGAATCTCATAATCCGCCTTCAGCCGGTCGTTGCGCACAAATACGCTGTCGGGTTCATAGTCGCCAAAATGATTCAGGCTGTCCTTGCCGATGGTCTCCTCGATTTCGTCATCGCTCATGGCGTGATCGCTGTCGTCCGTAACCGTACCGTCGGCATAGTAGGTCAGGCTGATCTCGTCATAGCCATCCTGCGTGCCAAAATCATCCGGTGAAATCACGCACGGGGCCTGAATCGGTGCAGGCTTTTTTTCTTCGGTATAGCCCAGCTTCGCGGTATACTGGCTGTAAGCAGTCCGCTCCTTTTCGGTGGGCTTTTGGGGCTTTTCTTCAGGCAGCGGATGTTCCTTGCGGAATGCGGCCTTCACCGAATCGATTTCGTCCTGCACCAGTTGCTCGTATTTATCTTTCATCAGTTTGTTGGCGGCCAGGAATCCAGCGGCGCCGCCAGCCGTAAAAAATATAACTCCAATAACACCCTTGTTCATTACTTCATTTTCCTCGCTTTCTACGTTTCAACGCACACCCTGCGCTTTTTTAATTTTTCGCATTTTCAGCCCGTCTTCTGCGGCCATCCTCCCCACCGAGAATAATGTCGTTCTGCTCCTGGCTTGTAAATTTCTTCAGGCATTGACGGTAATATGCGTCGCTTGTCCGCCCGTCGTACAGGCCTTTGTCGTAGGCAGAGCATTCCCTGCGGCGCTGCTCGTTTTGCTGATAATCGGAAATCTGACGACGCAGCCCGTCGTTTTCCCGAAGAATATGGCTGTTATCGGTTTTCTGCTTTTTCTGGTTTTCCAGTAAAAACAGCACCAGCATTGAAAGGGCTGTGATAACGAACGTCAGGATGATTGCTCCGATCATAGTAAACGCGCCGCAGGGCGCTCCCTCCTTCTGTTTCACGCACGTCCTCGGCATTCACCGGTCCGCGCTTGCTTCATTTTCGTTACTTGTTTGTTTCCGCGTCGCAAACTGTGTTTGCTCCTTAGTTCTTAATTGTCAAAACAGTTACAGCCAGCCCGCCAAACAGCGCAGATGCGCTCAGCAGAATGCCGCCGACAATATGGCGTTTGCGGCTGGTATCCAGCAGATTGTCCAGGGAAAATATAAAAGCGTCCAAATACTCCATTCGATCAACCCTTCTTCATTTTCTTCGGTTTGGTCAGCACGGCCACGCCGCCGATCAGGCAAACGCTGGCCATCGCCGCGAGCATTACGCAGGTCGCGGTTTTCAAAGCGGTATCCATGCCTGCACCCCCTTTTCCCAAATATAAAAGAAAAGGGGCCTATCCCTTACTCGGTGATAAGCCCCTTCTCCTGCGCATGTTCCAGAATCACGCCGTCCACGTTGAAGTCCAGCAGGAACACCTTTTCGTAGTCCCCGGGCTTGTCGCTACGCTTGCGATAGACTTCCTGAATGCCGAAATCCACGTAATTGTCGCCGTGATCGTCCTTGTTCTTATCGTACACCCAGCCGACGGACTGCCCGGCCAAGCTCTTGTCGATGCCCAGCATCTCGTAGACCTCGTTCAGGAACAGGAAGTTGTTTGACCGCAGCATGTGATTGGCCAGCTCCTGCTGTGCCTTGAGGAAGAACAGGTTGTAGTCAGCGTTCGGTTCCGCCGCACGCGCCTCGCCATAGGCAAAATATCGTGCATAGTCGGACAAACCGGATCCCAGAACGGTCACATTCTTCTTGACCTTCTTTTCTTTCCCGTTCTCATCCGTTTCCACGACCTCAATCTTTTCCTGATGTCCGTCGAAGCGCAGCTCGCGGTCCACATCCTCACCAAAGCGCTGAATGACCCGGCCGCGATACTGCTTAAAGCCCGCGTCAACCGCCGCATAAGCCGCCGCCAGCGCCATATTGCGCTTGCGCAGAATGTTGTTGCTGGTCAGAATGCCGGTAACGGACAACGCGCCCACCGCTACCGAAGGCCCATAGAGCTTCACGAATTCCACGCTGGTCTTCATATAGACCTTCGTAAGATCATGCTTTTCGGCCCGTTCGTCCTTAACCCGCTCATACTTCTTATGAACGGCTTCGGCGTCCTGCTTGTGCTTTTCCAGCACCGGATCCAGCCTGCGCGTTGCCTTGCACGCCATCACCGTGCTGCCGATCATGCCACCAATGCCCGTGAACACCAGAATTTCTGGGCTGTGCTTTTTCAGGGTCAACTTCGCCCCGTTCAAAAAGGGTCTCACATCGAATTTCATTTCTTTTCCTCCTTATCGAATGCTGCTTGACGTGTTCGCCGCCAGCTTGCGCATTTCTTCGTCACGCTTTTCCACGATGCTGATCAGCCGGTCCAGATACCACCGTGCTTTCTTCAGATCTTCAAGCCCGTTCTTGCTCTTCCAGCGGCACATGTATTTGAGTACATTGCCCGTGTTCGTGGCCTCGCCGCCAACCAGATCCTCGGTAAAGGCTTCAATCACGTCGATAGTCTCCAAGCCGCTTTTGCTCTGGTAATGCTGTGGATGATTCACATTGTCCGCTGGCTCCACCTTGTTGGTTTTGCTGCTGAGCTCCATCCACTGAGCATGGACCTTATTCACGTTTTCGAAAATCGGCCTATTGGCAATGGCTTCCATAACGTTGGCTTCAGAATTCACGTCCATAAATATGATACCTTCTTTCCGTTGTCTTGCGCAGGCGGCAATGGTTCAAAAACCACCTGGCGCGCCATTTCAAGCGGCTCTTTTTACTCGAAAAACCGCAATGGTCGCAATGAAAGAAATATTCTTTGGCTTTCCAGCCCCTCAGATGAGGTTCGCCATGCAATACGCTCCAAGGAGCTATGCTTCGCCAGCCGCACCAGGGGCACACCCTCAGCTTCTTTGTCTCGTCTTTCATAGGCTCGTTGCCCTCGGCAGGCTGATAATATAACCGTCGCGCACGTGCTCCACATGAGCGTTCCGCAGGTCGGTCCAGCCATACTTATTGTCGGTATACTGGCAGCTGATTCCCGCCATGTCAAACAAATCGGCCACGCTCACCACATCAAAGCGCTCCAGCAGCTCTTCCATGCGATACAGCACTTCTTCCGCGTCGCCGCGGGTCTCGAAGACAATATCATCATAGCTGTACTGCGCCTGCGCTCTGGGGCGGTTGTAGCTGGGCCGTTCATCCCGATCCTGATAATACTGGCGATAGGCCACCTTTACACCGGGGCTTCCGCTTTTTCTACGGCTCGGTTCGCCCAACAGCATGTTTATGCCATTGCAGACAATATCGCTGATCGCCCGTTTGATGGAAGGCACCAGCACATCCATCAAAATATAGCTTTTCACGCTCTCCACATCGCCGGGAACAAAGATGCTTCCGGCCTTCGCAAGCCCGCTCTTTTTGCGTTGCTTTACATTGCCGGTCACTACTTTTTCCGTTCGCTTTTCAGGCATCGGTTCGTGCAGCTCCTGTTCTTTGGAGCGATGGGAGTTCGGTTTGTAATCTTCCGCCATGAGAAATATCCTCCTTTTCGCTTTGCAAACTGTGTCTTACGCCGCACGACGGACACGACGGCGCTTGCCGATGCCCATCTGGGCGTTATAGCCCTCCTTGGCAAGCCTTCCGCTTGTCACACGCCGCTAGAGCGGCTGATGCTGCTTCTGGATCTTAGAGAGCGCCTTGCGACCCTGACTGGTGCGCTGCAAATTCTGGGCATGCGTGTGACACATGCCCAAACACAGCACCTTGTTTACGTGTGGAACGCCCATGGCCTTCAGCCGGGCTTTGGCAATCGCACGAATGGATGAACGCATACTCATTTGTCATTTCTCCTTTCAACTTCACTGCGGCTTTCTTTAACTGCTCGAATCGCAAAAAGAAAAAGAGAAGGCGCCTTGTTATTAGCGCCTGCTCTTTATCAGGTTTACTCGTCGATCTCGGGAATCTCGTCTAATTCCACGTCGCTCAGATCGATCTCTTCCGCCTCAGCCGTATTGACCTTCTTGGTTGCCTTCTTCTGCTGGATCGTGCGCTTAACCTTGTGAACAACCGGAACCACGACGTACTTGGTCAGCAGAGCTGCTCCAACCACGCCCAGTCCGATGATGCCCACGGTCTTGATCACGCTTCCATTACTGGAAGTTGCTTCCGTCGTCAGGTCCTCAATCGCCTCAGTGTTGATGATCTCGTTCTTTTCGATGTTTTCCATTGTCGTTTTCTCCTTTCGATTTTAGGGTTTGTCCCCTCATAAAGCCCCTTGCAAATTTCGCGGAAAATAGGCTCACAGCACCAACCAATTCAGCAGTCAACACTCGGTGTAGCCGTACTCAGGCGGATTCATGTGACTTACCACCAAAACCGGCGTGCGGCCGTCCTTGAGCTGACTGGAAAACCGCAGCTCAATCAATCCCTTGTCGCTTCGCCATCCCAGATCGTCGCCGACGTCCACTGTGGAAAGGCCAATCTCCATGTAAAACTCGTTCAGCGAAATATACGGCTCGCTCATGTTGTTCATCTGCCAGTTCAGCTTGTTTGCCGCCCGCTTGAGCGTTTCCACGTCCGAATAGAAATATCGCCCAAACATGGAATCCAGACAGAGAACTGGAGCCACCGCGCCTTCCGTTGTCTGCACTTCGCTTTGAGTCGGGGCGGGAAGCCGCTCCACTCGATCGCGGTCGATAGCGTCCAGAATCGCTTCTTCCTTCTTTTCACCGATGGTTTCCACTACCTTTGAGCGATAATCCCGCAGGGTGTTCTCTGCCAGGCTGTAAGCCGTCGCCAGCGCGGCGTTTCTGCGTCCGTTTACGGCGCTCGCTCCAATGAGGCACGCAATCGATACGCCGCCAGTCACACCAGCCGGAATATAGCACTTCCATGCCGCCTGAACCGTCTGCATAGCGGTCAGTTTTTTATGCTGCTCTTCTTTTTTCTTTTTCTCAATTCGGCGCATTGCTTCCGGCGTTGCCCGAACGGCCAGCACCGTAGTGGTAATCATGCCGCCAATGCCTACGCCCGTCAGAATCTCAGGGCTTTTCCGTTTCAGGGTTCTGCCAATATTGTTGGCGACCCCTTTCCAGTCAATTTTTTGCATCTTCATTTTTCTTCCTTTCAATAGTCCGCAAATACCGCAGAACTTCGCCGCACTCATACTCCATCTTCGCAGCGAATCTGTGCGTCTCGAAATGGTCGTCGTCCGAATCTCCGAGAATATAATCCAATTCGGAATACACCTGGCTGACCACCTGAATTGGATCGTCCTCAGACTCACGGATTCTCCGAATCAGCTCGCTCAGAAGATACCGACCGTACACACAGGTCTGAAAATAGGCGTTCCTCTTTGGAAATATCACGGAACTCGAATTGCACCGATATACATTTCGCCGATACCTTCGTAGCAGGGATATCACTTCTTCCTGCGTCATGCCCGATCAATCCTCCTCCTTTTCCCACCCCTTCGGGCCCCATCTTCTCGGCAAAAGAAAAGAGCCCTTGCGATCGGGCTCCGTTCTTTTTTAGTCCTTGTTCAGTTCGGTCAGCTTCGCCTGAACCGCTTCCTCGATTTTTGCGTCCATCTTCTTGTCCTCAACGATATTGTTCACTACGCTGATCACAATACCGCCTACGGTGCACAGAAGACCGAGCGCTTTTACCCAGTCAAATTTCTTCATGGCTTTTGCCTCCTTTCCATAATAGACACAGTTTTTTTTCGCGGAATCAATCTACGCCGCAGGTCGGCACCCTGTCTTCTCCGTCGTATTCCGGATCGTCCAAAGAGTGCGGCGCAAACGGCGTATCGATGGAGCACACCGTCAGGCCGTCGTCTGTAACGTAATGTCTGTGATTGAAATCGATCCAGCGATAGCCGTATTGCGCCTCGCCGATATAACAATCCCAGCCGATCACGTCTCCTTCCTCAACGGCATCCAGTCCCAGAAAAGACAGGAACTCGTTCAGCGTCACCTCGCCGCGCAGTACCAGATTGCGGTTAATGTGGTATTCCGCCTGCACGACTTCTTCCATCGTCCGCTCGAAGAATGCCGCTTTCCCACAGCAAGGGAGATAGAAGGTTTGCACCTTGTCCCAAGGTGGAAGATCATCCTCGATGTCCTGCTTTTCCTGCTCAACCGCTTTTTCGATCATTGCGTCCGTATCCGGCTCCAGAATGCTGTATACCTTTCGACGATAGCCTTGATAGGCGCTTTCCAATGCTGCGTAAGCGCTGGCGAGAGAGGCCTGCTGCCTGCGGTTGAGCACGTTCGCGCCGAAGATGCAGATCAGCGAGGCCGTGCCAACTGCAACCGTGGGAATATAATCCGCGCCGCAAATTTTAACTGTTTCCATAACGGTCAGCTTTGGCAGTGTCGAAGTAGTTCGGCCTTCTTCATAACTTGCTCTTTGGAGCTTTTCGGCCATGATCCGCTCATGCGCTACCGACGTTGCCCGAATGGCAAGCGTCACGGTGGCCACCATTCCACCCGCACCAAAGCAGGTGAGGATGGTAGAAGCATTTTTCTTAAGCCAATCTCCTATGGTCATGAAATCACTTCCTTTCAATCAACTTTTGTAGATTTTCGAATGCTTCCTTATCCATAAAACCGATTCTGCGCTTGCACAGATCGTCTGCCACATCAGGCGTAAATATCGCTCGAATGGCATTCTCTCGAAGAATCATGTGCCGTCCCGTCGGATAAGCCCCATGCCATGCAGGCTGCCGAGGATTGATCGTCGGGAAATCCGTTGCTTCCACCAGATCGATGCCCTGCTCCCGTAATTTCTTACATGCGTCGCAGGGCTCGTAATCGCCCATAAGCCAGGTCGATCTCGGCGCTTCCGCGTCTCCCGGCAGCTTTCCGAGCAGCGCGATTTCGTTCTTTTCCTTTCTGCACCAGAAACAAATCGGGATGGTCGGGTTTACACCATGTTTCTGTGAAATCTTAATGCTGTTGGTTTGAATCTCCTCCTTGTCATTGGCGGACGCCAGTCGCATTGCGTATAAGCTGTTTTGCGATGGCGCGCCCTCCATCGTTCATTCTCGCGGCTCTGTTTGATGAGCCGCCGAATCTCCAGCTCATCCTCCCATGGCACTTTTTCGAGCCATAAAAGGAGAAACAGGCAGGCAAACATGAGACCAATCAGAAAAATCATGATGCATCACCCCTTTCAAGCCGTTCTCGGCTTTACGTTCACATGAATCTCGCGTCCCTTTACACAGGCTTCGATCACATGGTTTTCCGGATTCTGAATCAGATCACCGACCACGGAGCCGCCCTTTTTAGAGAGCATCTTTCGCAGGCCAAACAGCATTCCGAGTTTGCTCTGCTTTTTCTCGGGAATGGCTATATCCGTCGTTTCTTCGGGAATGTCGGCTTCCTCTTCCTCATCCGGCGTTTCCGGCTTAGCAGTCTTAACGGTTTTGGCGTTGATTCCGCGCTGAAGCTGTTCATACTTGCACTCGGCCTCCGCAATGTCATGTCCGGCCTGGAAAGCGATCTTTCCAACCACATACAGCGCCGCCAATCCAATCGCGCCGCTCAGAACAGTACCCACAAACCCTTTCATGATATTTCCTCCTTTTTTTCTTATCGAGCTCAAATGGCAAAAAGAAAAAGACTGAGCCTTTGTATCAGCTCAATCTTTCTGTCAGTTTAGGACAGCTTCGCTTCAAGCCAGTCGCTAACATAGGTAATCTTCTTCTCCATTTTTTTCTCAAACTTCTTGATCTTCCGGTCAACCACAAATACGTGGAATTCCTTCTGAACCTTCGTCAGAGCTTTGTCCATGGCGTCCAAAATTTTATCCATTGCTATTCTCCTTTTCATATCGTTTAGTGTCCGCTTCTTCATAATGCGCCTTGTAAAATTCGCGGACTCAAATATTCCTTCGATCGAACACCGTTTCCCATCGTTGTTTTGGAATGGGTTTCATCTTCAAAGCCCACATGATCTGGCGAATCGTTACGGTTGGATAGAGCCCATTTTCGCACGGGCCGCTCCGTTCATCGAAAAATCGTTTGAATTCACCGTTCAGATAAATAGCGTCTGTCAGCCACGGATCGATTTCGCTCCAGTAAGTCCTCTTAGATGACGTGTCAAACCGCTGCTGAATCACCGCAAGTCCTTTTTCGCCGATCACATACAGCGTGCATCGGCTATAAACAGGATGGTCACAAATATAAACCTTTCCGTACTGATTGGCATATAGCTCCGGCTTTTCAAAGTGATAGCGCATCATGTCCTCCACGCAAAAAGGAAGAGGCCTTGTATTGGCCCCGCCTTTTTAGTTGCCATCATTGAATCAGGATTCCTTCTCGATTGATAATATCCGCGAATTCCACATGCTTCGTAAAGTCCTTCGTTTTCACCGATTCCAGGTATTCCTTATGCAGCCCTCTGCGATTATCTACGGCGTAGATCGCTACGGGTTCGGGATAGGTATCCCTCATCCAGTTTGCCAGCCTTCGTATGTTCAGCACAGAAATTGCATCGTCCTCCAGGAATTTCGCGTCCACGATCTCCAGTACATTATTGAATGCGTACAGATATACTCGCTTCGTCATTTTCAAACCCTTCCTTTCGTAGTTTGGTTTCCATAAAGGGGATTGTAATGATCGCGGGCAAAAAGAAAGAGCCCGTGCATTCAACACGGACCCGTTCCTTTCAGTCGTCCCATTCGTTACTTCTTGAACATCCGGAGATGGCCTCCTAACCAATTTCCGGTTCTGGACGTAAAGGTTCCAGTCTTCTCGAATTGGAGCCCCCGGCCCATCCAGACCCACGAAGCCCAAACAGGCAGTACAATCGCCACGCCGTCAATCACAATCTTCATGATGTTCCACACACGGCCTTCCTTCGCCTGCTGCTCTTTAAGCTGAGTTTCGCGTTCCTCCAAGTGGAGTTTCTGCAACTCAATATAGCCCTTGTCAGAAGCCTGTGTCTCTTCCATCATCTGCTTGTGAAGCTCGGTCAACTTTTGCAGCGCCCATTTCGCCTCTTCAGATCCGGTTCTCGCCAGGGATACCTCTTCGAGAGTCTTGGTATACTCCTCGTCCAGTTTCCTTTGAATCGTCAGGTTCATCTTCATTTCTCCTTTCAGTAAGTGATAGATTCTCCATTATAGGCGTTGTTATCTTCGCGGAATATAATTTTCAATCTTCACACTGAACGTCACAGTCTTGTTCTTATGGATCGTCTCCATGCCGCCCGGTTCCAGCTCCAAAAACAAATAAGGCGCCTCGGTCGGATCGGAATGATCCTCACGAAGCGTCCCCGCAAATGTTTTGGCTCTAAGCACTACCGACACGCCATAGCCGCCTGCGGCCCCAATCAGCAGTCCGATAAAAAAGCACATCCACAGTTCCATTGTGTAATTCCTCCTTAAAAATATAGCACAGATGACCGTCACCTGCGTACTGTATTTACCTGAGAAAAAGGAAAGAGCCCTTGTAATCGGGCTCTATCCTTTTTAGTTGTTGTAGTTTGAATACCGCCACGGATGTTTCTTCCGATCCTGCTCGTCCATAAATGTTTTGTACCAAGGCCACAACCGATACAGTAGCTCACTAATAAAGCCCACTGCAAAGTGTATTGCGACTTTGGCCACAAACCAGCCAACAGCAAACAGGAATCCATCAGAAAAGTTAAATGACATTTTCAATTCCTCCTTCCATAGAAGGAGATGTTATTTTCGCGCCTTATCCAAAAGCCAAAAGAATCGTCTGTATGCGGCGTACCAGACTTCTTTGCAGCATGGCGGCGAAATATGCTCATAAGACATGCCCTCCGTCACGGCACGCAGCATCAGTCCTCCCATGTCACCAGCAGCCTTCACCGCGCTTTCTTCCACCATCCGCATACGGTCTTTATAATAAATCCGCGCTTCTGCATACAGCGCAGTCGGATCGGAGTGTCCGCTTCCTTTTGTCTGATCAGTGGTACTCAATGATCGCGCTGGCAATCCGTCCAAATCGCGGTATGCCTGCTTCCATTCTGGATATTGCAGACAAAAGTGCTTCAGCTCGTAGTGACGATGCCTGGAGATATAGTAAATGTTTCTGCTTGACAATTCGGGGCGTAGCACTGTACCCATCTATCTTCCTCCTATTCCGCTCCATCTCAAATCGACTGAAACTCACCGCCTATCTGGGCGGCCCGCGAGCCCAAAAACCACAAAAGCCACCTCGATTTTCTAACCTAAATTAAACTTCTAACTTAGCTTAGAATCCGAGGCGGCAAAAAGGAAGAGCCTATGTATATTGCTTAACCCATATTCTGAAGAAAGCCTCGCTCCATCGGAGCTTTATTCAAAATACGGCGCACAAAAAAAACACCGCCATCGCTGGCAGTGTCTTCTTTTCAGAGGTATCTTGAGTCAACTGTGGTAAATCTGTGGTAAATTCGTCGTTTCTCACCTCATCAAGACCGAAAAGCCTTGATTTCACTGGGTTTTTCAGCTTATAGGTTTCATCGTCGGGAAGAGCAGCACGTCGCGAATCGTCGCGCTGTCGGTCATCAGCATCACCATGCGGTCAAGCCCGAAGCCCAGACCGCCCGTCGGCGGCATACCGTACTCCAGCGCGTTCACGAAGTCCTCGTCCACCTCGGCGTTGATGCCCTGCGCCTTGCGCGCTTCCACCTGCGCCTCGAAACGGCGGCGCTGGTCAATCGGGTCATTCAGCTCGGTGAAGGCGTTGCCCATCTCGTGGCCGGTGATGAAGAACTCGAAGCGCTCGGTCAGCGCCGGGTTGGACGGCTTGCGCTTGGCCAGCGGGGAAATTTCCACCGGATAATCGGTGATGAACGTCGGCTGAATCAGGTTTGCTTCCACATACTCGTCAAACAGCGCAGCAAGGCAGTCGCCCTTCGTCGCGTCCTTCTCGACATGCACGTTGCGCTTGTCGCAGATGGCGCGGGCTTCCTCGTCGCTTTGCCACGTCGTCCAGTCCTCGCCGCAAGCCTCCTTGACGGAATCCGCCATCGTGATGCGCTTCCACGGCGCTTTCAGGTGGATGACCTGTCCCTGGTAGGTCACGTCGGTCGTGCCGAGGGTCTTGAGCGCCACAAACTCGTAGAGCTGCTCGACCATCTCCATGATTTCGTTGTAATCCGCGTACGCCTGATACGTTTCCACGGACGTGAATTCCGGGTTGTGGGTCGCGTCCATGCCCTCGTTGCGGAAGATTCTGCCAACTTCGTACACGCGCTCAAAGCCGCCGACAATCAGGCGCTTCAGGTACAGCTCGGTCTCAATGCGCAGGAACATGGGGATTCCCAGCGCGTTGTGGAACGTGCGGAACGGACGCGCGGATGCGCCGATTTCCACCGTGTGCAGCACGGGCGTGTCCACTTCCAGATAGCCGCGGCCGTCGAGGAACTCGCGCACGGCGGCGATGATGCGGCTGCGCTTGCGGAACGTGTCGCGCACTTCGGGGTTGACGATGCAGTCCACATAGCGCTGGCGATAGCGCAGGTCGGTATCCACCAGCCCGTGGAACTTCTCCGGCAGCACCTTCAAGGACTTGCACAGCAGCGTCAGGGACTTGACGTGGATGGACGCTTCGCCGGTCTTGGTGCAGAACACCGTGCCGGACACGCCGATGATGTCGCCCAAATCGTCCTTCTTGAATGCGGCATAGGCATCCTCGCCCAAATCGTCGCGGGTGACGTAAATTTGCATTTCGCCCTGCGCGTCCAGCAGGTGCGCAAAGGAAGCCTTGCCCATCACGCGGCGGGAGACCATGCGGCCCGCCAGAGAGACCGTCTTGCCTTCGAGCGACTCGAAGTTGTCGGTAATCTCCTTGGAATGGTGGGTGACGTCAAAGTGGGTGACCGCATAGGGGTTCTGCCCCGCGTCGATGAGGCTTTGCAGCTTCTGGCGGCGGATAATTTCCTGCTCCGACAGCGCCGGAGTATGGGGCGTTACGGGATAATCAGCCATGAGTAGATTCCACTCCTGTTATTTCAAATCATCAAAAAGCGGGGGGAATGTGCGCCGAAGGGGTCAAGGGGGCGATCGCAGACTTCGTCTGTTTTCATGCCCCCTGCTCGCCTCCGCAGAGGCGAAACCTCCTGCGCACAAGTCCGATGCGAAAATCGGACAAATCAGCGATGGATGTCCACAATGCGCAGGTGCAGCGTGCCGCGCGGAATTTCCACGTCCACAATATCGCCGACGGTCTTGCCCAGCAGGGCAGCGCCAATCGGGGATTCGCTGGAAATGCGGCCTTCGTCGGGGTCGGCTTCGTCCGCGCCCGCGCCCACGATGCCGTACTCGGACTGCGCGCCCGTGTCGGTGTTCTCGTAGCGGACGGTGATGCCCACGGACACACGGTCGGTGGACAGCTCGCTCTCGTCAACGACTTCCGCGTTTTCAATCAACGCCTTCAAGCGGGTGATTTCCGCTTCGTTCTTCGCCTGATCGTTGCGCGCTTCCGTGTATTCAGCGTTTTCAGACAAGTCGCCGAAGCCGCGGGCGATTTCGATGGCGTTGATGATTTCCTTGCGTTTGACATTCAGCAGGTAATCGTAGCGCTCCTGCAATTTCTTCAGCGATTCCGCTGTCATGATATTATGTTTCTGTTCTTCTGCCATATGGGCTTGCTCCTTTCATATCGCGGCATAAACCGCAAAGAAGCACCCGAAGGAGACGCAAGCGCGATTCCGGGTGCGAGGGGACTATGGGACAGCTTCCATTATACTTGTTTTTTCCGCGTCTGTCAATCGAAAAAGTGCTGGAATGTCGGATTTAACCGGGTTTAACTGCGTTTTGCCGGCGGCACAAAGCCCTCGAAAATCGCGATGTCGTATTTGCCGCGCGTGTGGTCGAGCGCTTCCTGCGAGCGGATCGTCCACGCGACCATCCACGGGCGCATCAGGCGCACAAGGCGCATTGGCAGATTCAGCCCGTGTTCGCTGATGGCTTCGTACGCCAGAAAATCCGGGCGGCTCAAAACGTGCTGCATCAGCGTGGAAATAAAGAACGCTGTCAGCGGCTTGACGCCCTTGTGCGCCGCTTCGCCGCCAAGTCCGAAGGCAAGCTGTCCGCGGATGATTTCCGGCGCGTTTTTCCGGAACCACTGCACCGCGCGCGGGTCGAAGCTCTCCATGCACCAAAGCCCATTGTAACGCTGCATCCGCTCCCGGACGGCGCTGCACAGGCTGTCCACGTTCTGCTCCACCTTCAGCTCCACAATCAGCGGCACACGCCCGCCGACAGCCTCCAGCACCTCGTCGAACGTCGGGACAACCTCGGCCGTGCCGCTTAAGTGACACGCGCGTACCTCCGCCAACGTGCTCTGCGCAATCCGCCGGTCAACACCGCACACGCGCTTCAAATTGTCGTCGTGATGCACCACCAGCACGCCGTCTTTCGTGCGGTGAACGTCCAGCTCAATGCCGTACCCCGCATCGACCGCCGATCGAACTGCGGACAGGCTGTTCTCCGGCCGCTGCGCATTCCATAGCCCGCGATGGGCATAATCCACCTTCGTCAGCGCGGACATATCGCGGCGGGGGAGACGCGGAATCAGCAGAAAGACGTACAGCAGAATCAGCACAATCAGAATGATGAGAAACACCATCGTGAACCCCTTCTTCCGAAAAAGATTTTCGACTGAATTATAGCACAGCTTTTGCTTTTTCGCTATCCTTGTGCTATAATTCAGGGTGAATTCTATCACGAGGTGACGATGAATGCGCATTGCACTGCTGGCTACGGGCGGAACAATCGCCTGCCGCCAAACGCCAGATGGACTCTCTCCGGCGCTCCATGCCGAAGAACTGGCGAAGAGCATCTCCTGCCGCGACGGCGTGACGCTCCTGCCTGTGGACGTGTTCTCGATGGATTCCAGCAACATTCAGCCGGAAGAGTGGACGCAGCTTGCCCACGCCGTTGACCGCGCCATGCAGGACTGCGACGGCGTCGTCATTACCCACGGCACGGATACGATGGGCTATACCGCCGCCGCGCTGTCCTACATGCTCCTTGGGCAGACCAAGCCCGTCATCCTGACCGGCAGCCAATTGCCCCTCGGCGCGCCCCTCTCCGATGCCGAAATCAACCTCTCCTGCGCTATCGAAGCCGCTTGTCAGGGCGTCGCCGGGACATACGTCTGCTTCAACCGCAAGCTGATTCTTGGCACGCGCGCCGTCAAAACGCACACGCTCTCCTTCGATGCCTTTGACAGCGTCAACCGCTCCCTCTCCGGCATGGTGGACAGCAATGGCGTGCACTTCCTGCGCCCGCAGAAGATTGACATGCCGTACCAGCTCCGCCCGGAGGTTGACAGCCGCGTGTTCCTGCTCAAACTCTTCCCCGGTACGCAGCCCGATGTGCTGGACTTCATCGCACAGGCGGGCTATCGCGGACTGGTGATTGAGGCGTTTGGACTCGGCGGACTGCACTATATCCGGCGGAATTTGGTGGAAAAACTGCGGATGCTGCGGCAGCGTGGCGTTCGGATACTGGTGCTGACGCAGTGCATGTATGAAAAGGCGGATTTGTCGATTTATGAGGTCGGGACGCAGCTGCTGCGGACGGATGTGCTGTCGGGGATGGACTTGACGACGGAAGCCGCGGTGACAAAGCTCATGTGGGCATTGGCGCAGGAAAATACGGATGAGCTGCTGACGAAGAACCTCTGCGGCGAAATCAGGGACTAAGGTAAAAAACAAGCAGGGAAGCGCGCTCAAGCCGGGCAGCCCAAAAAGGGTCAAGGGACAATGTCCCTTGCAGGGTGCAGGGGCGGCGCCCCTGCCGGGGTTTGGGGCAGCGCCCCAACTGTCGCACGTCCGACCAACTCAAAGGGAACAGTCAACCAAGGTGCAGGCAGCGAAGCGTCCCTGCCCCTAACTTCGCGCTTCCTCAGAAGCGCCTCCAACTTGCGCTACCCCCCCTGCACATTGTCGCGCCAAATGGGCGCGACCGAATAGCCGCGCTACCCCCGCGAATGGAGCTGAAACACGCATGAAAATCGCCCTCTTCTCTGCCCTTGTCAGGAACAAAGACATTCCGCATAACCTCGCCGCGATGACCGCCGCCATCGCCCAAGCCGCCGCTGATGGTGCCGACCTTGTTGTGTTCGGCGAATCCACCCTCCAAGGCTTCGACTGCCTGTGCTGGTCTTATGCCGCTGACCGCGATATGGCTCTCCCACTTGATTCCGCTCCTATCCGCCAATTGCAGGACGCTGCCCAAAAGTACGCCACCGCCATCTCCTTCGGCTTCATCGAGCGCGACGGGGATGCCCTGTACAGCAGCTGCGCCTTCATCAGCGCGGACGGCGAGATCATCCACCGCTTCCGCCGCGTCACCATCGGCTGGAAGGACTACCGAAAGACGGATGCCCACTACCGCGAGGGCACGCACTTCGAGAAATTCACCTATGGCGGCAAAGCCTTCGCTATCGGGCTGTGCGGCGACCTCTGGACAGACGGTAGACCCGAAGAAATGCACGCACTCGACGCCGATGTGGTGCTCTGGCCCGTCTGGTGCGACTACCGCGCCGATGAATGGAACAGCACCATCAAGCATGAATACGCGGAACAGGCGCAAAAGTGCGGTAGGCGCGTCCTGCTCATCAATCCCTATTGCGCGGACGAAAATGCTGCCGATGCCGCGGCGGGCGGGGCAGTCGACTTCCGCGACGGCAAAATTCAGGCGGAGCTGCCCGCGGGAAATAGCGGGATGCTGATGGTAACTGTATAAACACTGGCAGGACAATCACCGAAAGTCCTGCCATGCTTTTTGCCGCAAAGCCTCGTCCGACTGGAACGCATCCGGCATGGTGATGCCCCGCCGCGCCGCCTGCTCCACCTCCGCCGCCCAGCCCGACGGGTACAGCGCCAAATCCTCCCGCACCGAAAACAACCCTTGATGCACCAGCTGCTCCTGTGCGCCCCGGCTTACGAGAAACGACAGCAAGTCCGCCGCGCCATCCTGCGCACCCGCGCAAATCGACGAAAGCAGCACCTGCTCCGTCGTGACCGTCCGCCCGACCATCACCCGGAACGGAAAGCCCTTGCCCGCGCTCGTCAGCCCCGAAAACGCCACCACTTGCCCCGTCGTCAGCATCGCCGACGCGCATTTCCGCTCCCGGAAGCGCTGGTACACCGTGTCGGACGGCAGCTGCGCGAAGTCGTCCGTCCAGCGCGGGTACGCCTGATTCACGAAAATTTCCCGCAGGGCGTACAGCGCGCATCCGCCGGGGGACAGCAGCGGACAATTTGCCGCGTCCGCCTTCTCCAGCGGAAACAGCGCGGGCGTCTGCTCCGGCGAAAGCGTTGATGATGGGCGACCCAGCAGCGTCGTCGGGGCGGGCGTGGCGGCAGTTTGCGGATCATACGCCGAATCC
>ERZ1027072.41-NODE-41-length-36841-cov-6.966455_pt1 | contig 36841 bp, 22 predicted proteins | sample MGYA00519418_ERZ1027072 | MGnify/ENA primary metagenome ERZ1027072 (study PRJEB26926, sample SAMN06164764) | human gut metagenome | biome: ENVO:00009003; feature: ENVO:2100002; material: ENVO:00002003 | host: Homo sapiens | place: USA | collected 2012 ...
CACAAGGGACGCTGTCCCTTGACCCTGCAAGGGGCATTGCCCCTTGACCCGTTTTGGGCAGCCCGGCTTGAGCGCGTTACCCCCAATTAGCTTTTTCCGAAAGTTTTTATCCTTAGCCCAGCGTTACCGTGACCTGATGCGTCTTGCCATCCGCAAATACCGGCAGGATATTGCCCTCAATTGCCTGTCCATCCACCGTCACCTGCTTCACGCCGCGGCACACATGCGACGGATTCTCAATCGCGATCGCATACGTTGCTCCGCGGAAACGGCGGCTCACCTGATAGCCGTCCCAAGTGTGCGGAATGCACGGGTCAACTTTCAAACCTTCCCAGTCCGGCTTGATGCCCAGAATGTAGTTGCTGATGACGTAGAAGTTCCATGCCGCCGTGCCGGTCAGCCAGCTGTTCTTCGCCTGACCGAAGTTCGGTGCGTCCTTGCCGGCAATCATCTGGCTGTACACATACGGCTCCATCTTGTGCAGGTCGCTGATTTCCTCGCGGTAGGCGGGGGCAATGCGGCTGTACAGGTCGAAGGCGCGGTCGCCGTGGCCGACAACGGTTTCCGCGGCGATAATCCACGGGTTGTTGTGGCAGAAGATGCCCGCGTTTTCCTTGTATCCCGGCGGATAAGAGGAAACTTCGCCCAGTTCGAGGTGGTACTCCTTGTAGGCGGGCTGGAGCAGCACGATGCCGTGCTTGGTTTCCAGATACTTGTGAACGGATTCGAGCGCCTTTTCCGCCTTGCCGTCCTTCACGCCGACACCGCCCATGACGCAGTAGCCTTGGCTTTCGATGTAAATCTTGCCGTCCTCGCATTCCTTCGAGCCGATTTTGTGGCCGAAAGCGTCGTACGCGCGGACGAACCACTCGCCGTCCCAGCCGTCGCGCAGGATGGCTTCGTTCATCGCGTCGATTTCCTTCTGGCAGGCGTCCGCCTTGTCGTCAAGCCCGCGGCGGCGCAGAATCGCGACCAGATCCGGCCCAATGGCGACGAACATGCCCGCAATCAGCACGGATTCCGCCACGCGCTCATCCGGCGCGTTCGGGTTGGAGAAGGTCTGGAAGGATTCGCTCGGTTCGTCGGAGAAGCAGTTCAGGTTCAGGCAGTCGTTCCAGTCGGCGCGGCCAATCAGCGGCAGACCGTGCGGACCCTTGTTGTTGACAACGTGGTAGAAGCTCGCTTCGAGGTGCTCCAGAAGCGTTCCGCAGTCGTCGGGATTGCAGTCGTAGGGCGTTGCGGCATCGAGAATGCCAAAGTCGCCCGTCTCCTTGATGTACGCCGCCGTACCGGCAATCAGCCACAGCGGGTCGTCATTGAAGCCGCCGCCGATGTCGTTGTTGCCCTTCTTGGTCAGGGGCTGATACTGGTGATAGCAGCCGCCGTCGCGGAACTGCGTCGCGGCAATGTCGAGGATGCGTTCGCGGGCGCGTTCGGGGATTTGATGCACGAAGCCGAGCAAGTCCTGCGAAGAATCGCGGAAGCCCATGCCGCGCCCGATGCCGCTCTCGAACATGGAGGTCGAACGGCTCATGTTGAACGTGACCATGCACTGATAGGGGTTCCAGATATTGACCATGCGGCCCAGCTTCTCGTCGGGCGTGGTCAGCACATAGGCGGACAGCAGGTTGTCCCAGTGCTTCTTCAGCGCGTTAAACGCATCGGCAATCTGCTCGTCGGTCGTCAGCTTTTCCAGCAGCGCCTTCGCAGGGGCTTTGTTGATGACGCTGGGCGCGACGAACTTCTCCGCCTGCGGCACTTCGACGTAGCCCAGCACGAAGTTGAAGCGGCGTTCTTCGCCGGGGGCAAGGGAGACCTTCACCTGATGCGCCGCCATCGGCTGCCAGCCGGACGCGATGGAGTTGCCCATCTTGCCGGTGAAAACTGCCTGCGGGTTCTCGAAGCCGTTGTACAGACCGAGGAACGTCTCCATGTCGGTGTCGAAGCCGTCCACGGGGGTGTTCACGGCGTAGAACGCATAGTGATTGCGGCGTTCGCGGTATTCAGTCTTGTGGTAGATGACGCTGCCTTCCACCTCGACCTCGCCGGTGGAGAAGTTGCGCTGGAAGTTCGTCATGTCGTCCTGCGCGTTCCAGAGGCAGAACTCGACGAACGACGTCAGGATGACATTCTTGGGCGCGTCGGAATCATTGCGCAGCGTCACCTGATGCACCTCGGCGTTCACGCCCATCGGCACAAAAGAGAGCTGGCTGGCGGTCAGACCGTTCTTCTGACCGGTAATGATGGTGTACCCCATGCCGTGGCGGCAGGAGTAGCTGTCCAGCTCCGTTTTGACGGGCTTCCAGCCGGGATTCCAGACCGTGTCGCCATCCTTGATGTAGAAGTAGCGGCCGCCGTTGTCCACAGGCATGTTGTTGTAGCGGTAGCGGGTGACGCGGCGCAGTCGGGCATCGCGGTAGAAGCAATAGCCGCCGGCGGTATTGCTGATGATGCCGAAGAACTGTTCACAGCCGAGATAGTTAATCCACGGGTAGGGCGTCCGCGGCGTGTCGATGACGTACTCGCGGGCTTTGTCGTCAAAGTGACCGTATTTCATGCACCTAATCCTCCAGAGCAGCGGACGTAGCCGCAGTGATTGTTGCAATCTTATTGTATCACAGCTTTTGCGTTTACGCAAACGTTTTCGTGAATCTTTCGCAAATTTTTTTGTGGGAAATGGCGCTGAAGTGATGCAAAGAGGACAAAACAAACGGTTGTGCAGCGGCGAATCAGCGGTTGACAAAGCGATAGAAAGCGTGCTACAATTCCCAGAAGGAGAAAGCGAAAAGGAAGGAACACACATGGATCGTATTTATCTGGATAATGCGGCGACGACCGCCGTTTCGCAACCCGTGATGGAGGCAATGCTTCCTTATTATATGCAGGTGTACGGCAACCCGTCCTCCATTCATTCTACGGGGCGCGACGCGAAAAAAGCGGTCGAGCGCGCACGGCGGCAGGTCGCGGCGGCATTGGGGTGCAGCGCGCAGGAAATCTATTTCACCGCGGGCGGGTCGGAGAGCGACAACTGGGCGCTCAAGGGTGCGGCGTTTGCACATCAGGAGAAGGGGAAGCATATCATCACCACGCAGATTGAGCATCACGCCATCCTGCATACCTGCCAGTGGCTGGAAGCGCAGGGGTGGCAGGTGACGTATCTCCCGGTGGATGCGGACGGCTTCGTGACTGCCCAGCAGGTGGAGAACGCCCTGCGCCCGGACACCGTGCTGGTCAGCGTGATGGCGGCGAACAACGAAATCGGCACGCTCGAACCCGTCGCGGAGATTGGCGCGCTCTGCCACGAACGCGGCGTACTCTTCCACACGGACGCAGTGCAGGCGGTTGGCGCAATTCCGCTGGATGTCGAGGCGCTCCACGCGGACATGCTCTCCCTCTCGGCACACAAGTTCCACGGGCCGAAGGGCATCGGCGCGCTGTACATCCGCAAGGGCGTGAAAATCGACCCGCTGATTCACGGCGGCGCGCAGGAACGCGGGCATCGCGCAGGCACGGAGAATCTGCCGGGCATCGTCGGCTTGGGCAAGGCGATTGAACTGGCGGAAGAGGGCTTGGCGGAGAACGCGGCGCGGATGACATTCCTGCGCAATCGGCTCATCAGCGGCTTGACGGCGGCGATTCCCAACATGCGCATCAATGGTACGATGGACAAGCGCTTGCCGAACAACGTGAACGTGTCTTTTGCGGGCATCGAGGGTGAAGCGGTGCTGCTCCGGCTGGATTTGGAGGGCATCGCGGCGTCGAGTGGGTCGGCATGTACGGCGGGCAGCCTTGACCCCAGCCATGTGCTGACGGCGATTGGCTTGACGCGCGACGAAGCGAAAGGCTCGCTGCGGCTGACCCTCGGCACGGACACCACGCAGGCGGATATTGACGAGGTGGTAAAGAAGCTGCCGGGGATTGTGGAGAGTTTGCGGGAGATGACAAGTTGGTGCGGGAGAGGGTAAGGGAAGGAAAAACCGCATGATAATACTATTTCTAAATTCACCTGCGCCATCTTCTCGCGCCTTTTCCATTCTGGTGTCCGGTCGTTCCATTTAGCGTAGCGCTGCTATGCTGCGTTTCACGCTCGTTAGCCAGAATGAAGAATTCGCTTCGTATCTTGGCGCATTCTTATTTGGAAATAGTATAAGGCAGCAAAAAAGCGCGGAAGGCTGATGTGGCTTTCCGCGCTTTTCTCGACAAGAATACGCTATTCCGGCAGGTATGAGGCAGCTTCGCGTCCGCAGACGCGACGAGAATGCTTTTTCAAAGGAAAATTCTCCCTTACACCACCTTCACCATTTCCTCCTCGCCGTCCTCATCCACATTCCCCGTGTGCTGGAATCCCAGCGATTCGTACAGCCGCATCGCCGGAATATTCGCCTGATGGCACGTCAGCACAACGCGCCCGGAATCTCCGAACGGCTTCGTCGCGATATAGTCCAGCACCGCCTTCATCGCCGCTGTTCCGTAGCCTTTGCCCTGCTCGGCGGCGTCAATCATCATGTGCCAAATGTCGTATTCCGGCACGTCGTAGTCGTAAATCACCATGACGTATCCCACCATCCGCGCGTCAGCGTAAATGCCGAACGGCTGGCACTGATTGCGGTAGACATACGCCTGCGCAAGGCTGCGAATCGGGTGGGAGACGTACTGCGTCTGGTCGTCGCGGAGCTGCAAATGGAATGCATCCAGGAAGTTGCCTTCGTCAATGGGCTTGAGCGTGATGTTCATCGGGTCAATCCTTTCCTAATTAAATCGTCTTTGGGGTGGCATCTGCCCATCTAACGGAGCGCGCGGGCATTTTCATCCCGAGAATCGGAAGTTTTTTGGGAAAAGAAAAATCTGCGTGTTCGTCTTCCCGGCAATGCCTTTTTGTGCTATGATAAAAAGGCAAACAGAAAGGGGAACAAGCATGAAGATTCTGGTTCGATATCACGACGGCGCGGTGCCGCTGACCATCCTGCCGCAGGGGGACTGGATTGACCTGTGCGCGGCGGAAACCGTGACGATGCACGCGGGGGAGTTCCGCATTATTTCGCTGGGCGTGTCGATGCAGCTGCCGGAGGGGTACGAGGCGCACATTGTGCCGCGCAGCTCGACCTTCCGCAAGTGGGGAATTTTGCAGGCGAACAGCATGGGTGTCATCGACGAAAGCTACTGCGGCGATGACGACGTGTGGGGCTTTCCAGCGCTGGCCATGCGCGACACGACGATCGCGCGCGGCGACCGCATCTGCCAGTTCCGCGTGATGAGAAAGATGGACAAGCCGGAACTGGTGACGGTGGAACGCCTCGATAACGCTTCCCGCGGCGGCTTCGGCAGCACGGGTACACGATGAGAAAGAAAAAACGCCGGACGACGCGGCGCAGGGCGACACGCCGGACGATTTTCCAACTGCTGCTGACACTCCTGATGGCGGTGCTACTGTTCGTCCGCAGCGACGCGCCGAACGGGGATGATTTCCTCGCACCGATTCCGACGCAGCGGCCAACGGCAACCACCGCCCCTGCTTCATCCGCTGATTTAACGGTGTATTTCCTCGATGTCGGTCAGGCGGACGGCGCGATTCTCGTCAGCGACGGTCATGCCATGATGATTGACGGCGGCAAAGCCTCCGCCAGCCAATTTGTCTACGCCTACCTGACCAAGACGCTGGGGATTGAGCACCTTGACGCCATCATTGCGACGCATCCGCATGAAGATCACATTGGCGGTCTTCCCGGCGCGCTGAATGCCTGCACGGTCGGCGCGGTGTATTCGCCCGTGACGCAGTGGGATACGAAGGTGTTCAGCTCCCTGGTGAAGTATACCGAAAGGCAGGGGATTTCGCTGACCGTGCCGAGCATTGGCGACAGCTTTTATCTCGGCAGCGCGCAGGTGACGTTCCTCTCCGACGGGCAAGGCTTCACGGACACAAACGACATGTCGCTGGTCGTGCGCGTGGACTGCGGCAGCACGTCGTTCCTCTTCACGGGCGACGCGGAGTGGAACGCGGAGCACGCGCTTTTGGCAAATGGCGAACCGCTGCAGGCGACGGTGCTGAAAGTCGGTCATCACGGCAGTGAAACCTCGACGTGCTATGCTTTCCTGCGTGAAATCATGCCGCAGTACGCTGTCATAAGCGTCGGCAAGGGCAACACCTATGGTCATCCGGCGGAAAGCACCCTGAGCCGCCTTCGCGACGCGGATGTTGTCGTTTTCCGCACCGACGAGCAGGGGACAATTATCTGCCGCTCCGATGGGCGGAACGTGACGTTTGAGACGGAAAAGTGACGACCGAAGGGGTCAAGGGGCGAACGGAAAGCCCACCTTTTTGCCTCCGCAGAGGCGAAATCCCCTGCAGCAAAAGCGTTGTATACGGAAGGAGAAACGCGAATGATAAACATCCGCCGCATGTGGCAGCCGCTGACTTCCACTCCCTTCCTCGCAACGGCGGCACACCATGAAATCCTGCCCTGCGAATCCCTGCAAGGGTGGATTCGCTGCTTCTGGGGCGGCATCATCGGCGCTGGCGCATCCCCGACGCGCATCATTCCCGATGTCTGTGCTGACCTCATCTACCACATTGACGAAACGGCGGGACGCATCATTCAAGCGAGTTTCTGCGGCGTCAGCGACGTGTGCGGCACTGCGCATTCGCCGATGATTCCGGGGCATACGGTGAGCACATTCGCCATCCGCTTCCATGCCTTCGGCGCGTATGCGTTTGCGGATGATGCCCTTCGCGGCACGCTGAACGGCTTTGAATCGCCGGAAGTCCGATTCGGCCGCCTTGACCGGGCACTGCGGGCGCGATTGCCGGAATTACGCGGATTATCGGCGCGCACGGCGTATGCGCAGAGCGTCCTGCTGGCGTTTCAGTGCCGGGAAAATCCGCTGGTGGAGACGGCGGCGGATGTGCTGCTGTGCCACCGCGGGACGGCGACGGTCAGCGCGTGGGCGCACGAATTGTTCATCAGCAGCCGTCAGCTGGAGCGGCTTTTGGGCGAGTACTGGGGGATGACACCGAAGAAGGGGAGCGCGCTGGTGCGGTATCAAGCGCTCTATCAGGAGATTTGCCGCGGGACGCTGAATAACGTGCAGGATGCGGTGGCGCGCTATGGCTTTGCGGATCAGGCGCACCTATGCCGCGAGTTTCGCCGCTATCACGGGGAAAACGTGTCGCATTTCTTCAAGACAGCGCGCAAAAACGGGCGTACAATGGAGGAAAACGGCGTTTATCCGCCGGAGGAGGCATCAACATGAGCGAAAACATCAGCGTCTGCGGCACGGACTGCGGCGCGTGTTCATTCTTTGGGGGACTGTGCCGGGGCTGCAACGAATGTCAGGGGCGTGTGTTCCATGCGCCGGCGGGCTGCGCGTGCCCGATTTACGCCTGTGTGCGGGAGAAAAAGGGCTTGCTGAACTGCGCGCAGTGCCCCGACCTGCCGTGCAGCCTTTGGCAAAGCACCCGCGACCCGTCGTTCACGGACGAACAATTTGCCGCGAATATCGCCGGGCGCGTCGATAATCTGCGGAAGCGCATGACGAATCGCGAGCTGGCGGATTTCGTCTCTGCCCAGCTGGCGCCGCTGCCGGAAGTCCGCCGAATCCCCATGATGGGCGGGTTCATCTTCTACTACCGTGAGCGGATTTTCGGCGGCGTATACAGTCCGGGCTTCATGGTCAAGAACGTCCCGGCAGCGTGGCGCTTCATGCCGGGTACTTCCGCCGAGCCGCCCTACGATGGCGCGAAGCCTATGCTGCACGTCCCGATTCTCGCAGATTCCGCAAAGCTCCGCGCCATGGTGCAGGCGATGTGGGAAGAGCTGCCGGAACGTCCGCCGAGAAAGCGGAAAGGCTGACGGCTTTTGGGAAGCACAGCGGCAAATCATCAAAAAGGCGCGTCAAAAGGGGAAAAAACCTCCGAAAACCCTTGGCTTAATAGTGACAAGTAACTATGCCCTATTTGCGGCAAGTGGTTTCTGATCACGGATGCAAGGCAGAGCAAATACTGCGGAGGACTTGCTCCGGGGGATAAGCGTGGGCGCACTTGCAGACAGATCGGCAATCTCAAAGGCAGAGAGCGACGAGAGCTTGCGGACGATCATCCGATTAGGGCGATCTACAATCGCCGCATGAATACGATCACGCAGTATCTCCGCCGTGGCACGCTGGACGAGCAGACCGCCGCCGTAATGAAACGGTTGGCGAAAGATAAACTGGAACGTGCTATTTTGGACGTTGCCTATGCCAATGGCAGTTATGAAAAGGAAATGGAACAGGCAACTTTATTGAAAGAAACAAAGAAGAAACGTTGAATTTGACGAGGTGATGTTATGAAACTAATAAGAGCAAATGTAAATGATTGTGAAAAAATATGGAAAATGCAAACAGAAGCTTTTTCCGATTTGTTAGAAAGATATCAAGACTATGAAACAAGTCCTGGAAATGAGGCAAAAGAAAGAATAGAAGCTAAATTATCACAAGAATTTACATATTTCTATTATATTTTTGACGGAGATAATTTAGTTGGTGCGATTAGAGTTGTAGATAAAAAAGATGGAAGTAGAAAAAGAGTAGCACCTGTTTTTATTATGAAAGAATTTAGAAATAAAGGGTTGGCACAAAAAGCATTTGAAGAAGTCGAAAAAATTCATGGACATGATAATTGGAAACTTGGCACTATTCTTCAAGAAGAAGGAAATTGTTATTTATATGAGAAGTTGGGATATAAAAGGACCGGATTGGTTGAAAATATAAATGATAAAATGGATATTGTTTATTACGAAAAGAATTAAACAACTTTCAGTTTTCAAATGAAGGGAGGTGCGCCGAATGTCCGAAGAACGCTTCTGGAATACCGATGAATATGCCAGTACAGCTAAGTAAATTAGTTCCTTATCACAGTTAATCCTTGAAAAATGCGCATTTTGCGCTTGACAAAGCGGCACGTTTATTGTACAATAGTGGATGGCATCAATAGCTCCGCTTGCCCCGGAAACTATTGAAACACCCGCGGAGGACATGCGACCATCATGCCGTGCCGCACACACATAGAGAACCATCACTTAGGGAGGAAAAACCTTTGAAGACGTTCATGCCGAAAGCGGCTGACATTACCCGTCAGTGGTATGTTGTCGATGCCGAGGGTCAGGTGTTTGGCCGTGTGGCCAGCCAGGTCGCGAACATCCTTCGCGGCAAGAATAAGCCGATTTACACCCCCAATGTGGATACCGGCGATTATGTCATTATCATCAATGCGGATAAGATCGTCATGACCGGCAAGAAGCTGGATCAGAAGATTTATTATCATCACACCGGCTATGTCGGCGGCCTGAAGGAAACCAAGTACCGCAAGCTGCTGGCTGAGAAGCCTGAATTTGCAATCCGCCGTGCTGTCGTGGGTATGCTGCCCAAGGGACCGCTGGGTCGCCAGATGGCCAAGAAGCTCAAGGTCTACGCTGGCCCGAATCATGACCATGCGGCGCAGAAGCCCGTGAAGTTTGACCTCGTGTAAGGCGGAAAGGAGAAAAACAAATGGCTAAGGTTGATTACAGCGCTGTTGGCCGCCGCAAGAAGGCTGTTGCCCGCGTCCGCCTGGTCGCCGGTGATGGCAAAGTGACCATCAACAAGCGTGATATTGATAACTACTTCGGTCTGGAGACCCTCAAGATGACCGTTCGTCAGCCCCTGACGCTGACCGGCACGACCTCTTTCGACGTGCTGGTGAATGTCTGCGGCGGTGGTGTGTCCGGTCAGGCCGGCGCGATTCGTCACGGCATCTCTCGTGCCCTTTGCAAGGCTGATCCGGAACTGCGTGCTGCCCTGAAGAAGGCTGGCTTCCTCACTCGCGATCCTCGTATGAAGGAACGTAAGAAGTACGGCCTGAAGGCTGCTCGTCGCGCGCCCCAGTTCAGCAAGCGCTGAGTTCCCTTCTGTACCAAGCATTTTGCGCCCTATGGCTGTTATGGCAGTCATGGGGCGTTTTTGTATGCAGTCGGTTTTGTGCAAAAGATCTGCCTGTGCGGAAATCGCGGAAAATCTTGCAGAGTCGGCATTCTCCGGACTTTTCAAGCGTGAAATCTGTGCAAAATCAGGAGGCTCTTATTTGCATAATGATGTATTTTTTACGGTCATGCGCGGCTGAAAAGTCCGTCGCTTGTCCGGCTGATTTTCTCGACATTGCCGACATCCTTGTGGACGTAGCTGTTCATGGTCATCGTAATTTTGGAATGTCCGGCGATGCTCTGCAAGGTTTTGATGTCTACGCGACCTGTGGCTTGCAGCGGGGTCAGGAAGGTGTGGCGAAGCACATGCGGGGTCACACCCTTGGGAAGGTTGACTTTCTTGCAGATTCGCTTCCATGTGTTTCGGAAGGAACGTTCGCTTAATGCGTCCTCGTCGCCCACCACATATTGGGCGAAATCTTCGTTTGCTGGCATGTGATTCCGCAAAATCTGTTCCAGCTCTGGCAGCAGGGGAACTTCACGGAGCCCGGCATTGGACTTGGTTAGCTTTTCTATGGGTCAGTTGTTGATGAACGTGATTTGTCTGCGCACATGAATGAGCTTACGTATGTACATAACTTCTTGCTGATATTCTCAGCTCATGTGAATGGGTCATTCTTGTCATAAGTTCGCTGCAATCCGTTCCGGCTGCGGACACCAGCGTCAATCATGAGCCGGATGCCTTTACCCCCCCATACTTGACGACCATCCACGCTGTGTATGTTGTTGGTGTGTTCGATGTGGTACTTGGAGGCGTTGGAAATCAGAAAATCCGAAACTGTTCGTGATTTCAGCGGCGCGAAGCCGTTGTCATCACACCAAATAGCGTAGTGGGCAGCAGAAGATAACCGACGAACTCTTGGAACATGGGGATGTCCTCTGGGTAAAGCAGCTCATCAAGAGACGCTATCCACTTTGTTGGCGTTGGAGCATCAGGATTGTAGACCACCGGGAGTCGTGTGCGGACAACATGACGAACAGAATTGCTTCTTGGACATTCGGGTTCACTTCCTTGTGTTTCAAAAATGCGTTGATTCGTTGGATGGAACGCTTGTGGGAAGCTATCCAGCGATTCGCAGGTTTCTGAATTAGCCGTAGTGGTACAGCTGCCATTCATCTGTGTAGGCTAATTCGAGTGTCTTGTTTGAAAATCATAATCATAGAAATCGCCTCCTTTATCTTCTGATGGAGAAGAACTGCTTCTCCACCATAACTGGTAAAAAATTTGGCGTTTTTTACGCGATTCGCAAAAATTTAGAAAAAAATTTTTGAGGAGGCAGTTTGAAATCACTTCATCCTGAATCGTTGGGCGCTTGGCGGCAACATAGCAGTAGACGAGAGAAGTTCATTCTTGACAACAGCCTCCTTTCTGTTCATGTGAAGGGAAATTTATATACCCCCTTCACACTCGAACTGTAGAAAAAACACCACTTTGCGACACGATTTGAAGCGGATTGAAAAATTTTTTCTGAAACTGCTAACAGCAAGGAATGGGGGAGCACTATACCGCTCATTCATTAGCATTACCATGCGTAGAGCTGCTGCATTCACAGGCATTCTAAATTTAGATAAACAAAAACCCTGCTTGCTAATTTCCGCCTCCGTGGAGGAAGAAGTAGTAGCAAGCAGGGTCATTTTGCTAAAAATGACGATTAGCTTGTTGGAAACACATTTCCCAATCCCAATGAATGTAGCGCGGACACTGCGGTTATATCGTCATGAAAGATGCAGTCAGTGTCCAATTGAATACAGAAGAGCGGATAATAGCGTTCAGATTTCCATGCATCTTTACACTTTTTTCGCTTCACCATCCACCATCGGGAATACAATCCGCACCTCGAAAATATCCTTCATCACGTTCATGGTGCAGTGCCCTTGGTGTTTTTCGCAAATCATGCTGATGCTTTTTGTGCCGAAACCGTGGTAGCGCTTGTCCTGTTTGGTGGTCAGCGGCAGATTGTTTTCAAACTGCGGCGCAGTAAGCAAATAGTTCTCTTCCTGAATGACAAACGTGCCGCAAGTGCTTTGACCAGTAAGGCTGATGAGACGTTTGCTGGGAATTTTGATTTGCTCAACAGCTTCGATGGCATTGTCCAGCAAATTGCTGAATAGGGAGAAGATTTCTGCATCAGAGAGAAACTGCAGCGGCTGTCCGTCGATGCTGCATGTCAGCGTGATACCCTTCTTTTCGCAAAGGAGACTGCGATTCGTCAGCACAATATCCAGTGCATGATTGCCGGTTTTGAAAATAGAATCGTAGATGTTGACGGTCTCTTGAAGCGCCTTGACTTCATCGGGCGGAATCACGCCGTTCAGCGCGGAAATTTGATGCTTCAGGTCATGGCATTTTACGTTAATGAGGTCGATGATGTCTTTCTCAATTTGAAATTGCTTGCTGTCGTCTTCCGCCATTTGCAGCACGGTGCTCTTTTCGATTTCTGCCTTGCGTGCAGCAAGCCAGCCAAATTCCACATAGAAGGACAGCAGTGCCGTTAAGCAGGAAAATACCATAATATAACTCTGAACTGACGGAAAACCGATGGCTGCACGATGCGCAAAGGAATTTAAGAAAATTGTAACCAGCACGGCGATACAGCTGACAACAATCTGTATGCGGTTGTTGAGCATCGTTCCCCGGTAGTCAGCTTTTCGAATCATGGTGAAATAGAGGATAACATAATATCCCGCCGTGATGCAAATCAGCATGAGTGCTTTGAAAAGTGGGTGCATGGAAACGCTGATGAAACGTACTAATAGCAGATACGTTCGCTGACTCATGTGCTGCATACAGTAACCGGCAGTGGAACAGAACAGCATGGCCCAGAAATCGCATTCAAAGCAGAAGCCAATGGACAGCAGCGATAGGCAATACAGCAGAAAACTATCCAGCACACGGAAAAGCAGAGTCACGGTATCGTCCGGCGGAAGGGCGTAAACAAAGGCATCAGAACAGCATTTGTAGAGGATGACCACGCCGGTACAGCAAAGCAGACGAAGCGGAAACATTTTTTTTCGGGGCAGTTTCATCGCGACAATATAAACGGCGACAAAGAGGGCAGAAAGATAACTAAAAGAGCCCCAGATATTGGTCAGATTCATTGAGCATTTGCCCGCCGTTCGCAGAATTGGGTCATTGCGGCAAGAAAGTCCTTGCGCCGGGGATGAGAAATTGCAAGCGGCGTTTTGCCGACATAGACGGTATAGCCATCAATGCGGCGAATGTATTGCAGATTGACCAAATAGCAGCTGTTGCAGCGGAAAAAACCGTGCGGAGACAATTTCTTCTCCACGTTTTTGAGTGCCCCGTACGTTTCGTAATCATGAGAAAGTGTGTGGTAAATCAGCGTGTGCGACACTACCTCCACATAGAGCAGCTCACTGAGCGGCAAGTGGATGTTGCCGTCCGCAGTAGGAATCACCACGTTCTGCTGACGGCGCTGCTGCTGTGTCTGGCAGTAGCGAAGAACCTTCTGCATTTTCAAATAGAACGCATCGTAATCCAAAGGCTTCAGAATATAATCCAGTGCACTGACTTCATAGCCGTTAATAGCATAGCGCGCAAGGTTCGTGACAAAGTCCAGTGCGACGTTGCTGTCGATTTCACGCATTCTGCGCGCTGCGGACAAGCCGTCCATGTTTGGCATTTCAATGTCCATAAAAATCAAGTCAAACTGCGAATGAAACGCGAACAAAAACTGCTGGGCATCGGGATAATGCGATAAATCAAATACTTCCTTGCTTTGCAGCGACAGCTTTTCCAGACAGGCGGTCAGCTGGTCATCGGCACTTTGATCATCCTCGACAATAGCAATGCGAATCATGGCTGCCTCCCTCATCGCGCAGTAGATGTGCAGATACGGCTATCTGGCACTATTCACGAAAAAACGGTGCGATGCATGATGATTATAACAACCACCTGCTCAAAAGTCAAGTTTATGGGGAGAAAATGCAAGGATACGCGAAAAACAGCACAAAACGGGAGGGAAATGCTAAGATACAGCCATCCGATGATTGCGGAGAGGCAATCAATCAAAAGGAGGAGGAATGAAACATGAAGAGAACGGTTTCCAAGTGGCTGTCGATTCTCAGCTGCACGGCGTTGCTGTGTACGTCGATTCCTGCGGCGTTTGCGGAAGGCACGGTGGAAGAATCGCTGGTGCTGGTGACGGGCGCACAGACGGGTTTTGTGCTTTCGCAGGGCAAGTACTACACTGATTTCGCGAATTTGGCGCAGGAACGCGCGGCGGCAAAGGCGCTGAATATTCAGTTGGGTGAAGAGGGCTTTGTGCTGCTCAAGAATGACGGTGTGCTGCCGCTGGATAGTGCGACGACGAAGGTGTCCATGTTCGGTTTCCGTGCTGCCAACATCATGATGGGTGGCGGTGGCTCTGGCTCTGGCCGTCCGGGGCAGTACGGTGTGCCGAAAACCTCGCTGGAAGATGGCATGAAGCAGGCTGGCTTTGATGTCAACGAACGTCTGCTGTCCTTTTACAGCACAAAGTCGGCAGAAGTGAAGCCGACGGATATTCCGAATTCCATCGCCTACACTTACGATGCTTACAGCGATGCAGCGCTGGTGGTTGTTTCCCGTTCCGGCTCGGAGGGCAGGGATGAAGTGACTTACGGCTATGCGCAGGACGAGAATGCTGACCCGAATGCGCACATGCTGGAGCTGACGGACACGGAAAAAGATCTGATTCGCTACGTGAAGGCGAATTTCCCCAAGGTTATTCTGATTGTCAACTCCTCCAATGCGATGGAGCTGGCGGAAGTGAATGCGCCGAAGACGGAGGACAACCTCGGCGTTGATGCGATTCTCTGGGTGGGTCATACCGGCAACGACGGCGCGGCGGCAATCGGCAACATCCTCTCTGGCAAGGTTTCGCCGTCCGGCCGCACTGCGGATACTTACGCGGTCGATTTCACCAAAGATCCGACGTTCACGAATTTCGGCTCGAATGAGCAGAACTTTGAAAACGGCAAGCGCATGAACAACAACGTCTATGTCGACGATACGATGACAGATTATCACTCCGTGGAATACCGCGAAGGCATTTATGTCGGCTATCGTTATTATGAGACGAAGGGACACGATGCCGGCGAAGCATGGTATGACGAGAATGTCGTGTACCCGTTCGGCTACGGCTTGAGCTACACCACCTTTACGCAGGAAATCGAGGGGGACATTGCGCCGACTGGGGTGATTCATGCGGCGAATGAAACCATCACGGTGAAGGTTCGTGTGACGAACACGGGCGATGTGGCAGGCAAGGACGTTGTGCAGCTGTACTACACCGCGCCGTACACCGAGGGCGAAATTGAAAAGGCGTATGTCAATCTGGCAGCGTTCGGCAAGACGAAGGAGCTTCAGCCCGGCGAGAGCGAAGTGGTGACGCTGCAGTTCGTGGCACAGGATATGGCATCGTTTGACTGGAACGACGCCAACGCCAACGAGTTCCGCGGCTACGAACTTGAAGCTGGCGACTATGTGCTGTCCATCCGCCGCAACGCGCATGAAGAAATCGCGTCGATTACCCGCACGGTTGAAACGGGCTTGCAGTGCGTGACTGACTACACCACGGGTGCGGAAATCAAGCCGCTCTTCTCCGGCGATGAAGGACTGGAAGCCTACAACTCTGTCAATGAAACGCTGGAAAACAATCAGATGTCCCGTGCGGACGGACTGGAAGTTCCGGCTGCCGCAACGAAGGAAGACCGCACTTGGGATCAGGCAGTTATTGATGAACTGGATGCCCAGAAGGAATATTTCAGCCTGAATGACACGGAGGATTCGCCGTGGTACGTTTCGCAGGTGCCTGCGACTTGGACGCAGAATGCTGGTACACGCGATGAAAACGGCAAAACGGCGATTCAGCTGGCGGATTTGGCTGGCGTGCCGTACACCGAGCCGAGCGTGGTGGATGGCGTGGCAGTTGCCTCTGACGATGAAGGCACGAAGAAGTGGGACGAGTACATGAATCAGCTGACGTGGGACGAAATGGCGACCATCGTCTCCTACGGCGGATTCGGGCAGCCTGCGGTAGAAGCTATCGGCAAGAAGCAGAACGGTGCGTATGACGCGGCGGCACATCCCTTTTGGAATGGCGCGATGTTCGGCGGCGCACAGGCACCCGAAAATCAGATGGGTACGAACTGGGTTACGCCGGCTGTATGGGGCTACACATGGAACACGGAGCTGCTGTATGACATTGGCATCATGACGGGCAACGAAACGCTGCTGTTCAATATCAATGGTCTCTATGGCTTCTCCCTGAACATTCATCGTTCTGCGTTCGGCGGCCGCAACTTCGAGTATCTCTCCGAAGATCCGCTGCTGACCGGCAAACTCGCGGCGGCGCTGAGCAGTGCTGCGACCGAAAAGGGCCTTGTGACCTACACGAAGCACTACATGATGAACAATCAGGAAACGAACCGCAATACGAACGGCGGCGTGATTACATGGGCGAACGAACAGGCCATCCGCGAAATCTATGCCAAGCCCTATGAACTGGCGGTCAAGGAAGGCAACAACTCCGCATTCATGACGGCGTTTAACCGTATTGGCTTGTCCACCTGTTCGACGAACTACGCGCTGCTGGAACTGCTGACCCGCGGCGAATGGGGCTTCTGCGGCCATAACGTGACGGACTACATGGACTATCCGGAATATCGCTATACGAACCTGATGGTTCGCGCGGGCAATGAACTGCCCCTTGGCGGCCCGAACAAGCTGATTGACAAGGGCAAGGGCGGCAACAGCTCCAGCACCGAAGGTACTTGGAGCGCAGAGCTGAACACTGTGCTGGTGGCGGCCGATACGGCCAGCGCAGAAGCAGCTGATGCGGCGCGCCGTGCAGGGGAGGATGCGTCCACCTACGAGACGGTTCCTTCTGCAACGCAGTATTTCGCTGTCCGCAAGGCAGCGCAGCGCGTTTTGTACTCCAACGCCAACTCCAATGCGATTCTCAATGGCTATGAGAATCATATCGTGGAAGAGATGGAATACAAAGTGGGCGACAAGCTCGGCGGTTTCTTCGGCGGCAAGGACATCATTACGCCCCTCTTTACGGCGCGCTATGCTGATGTCAGCGACATCAAGATTGTGAATGCGGATGCGATTCCCGGCATGAACCTTGGCGCGGACGGCGTCGCCTCCGGCACATTCAACGAGGCTGGCGACTACACTGTCACGGCGACGGCGACGGTCGAAGGCTGGGTCTATGTGCAGCTGACGCTGACGATTCACGTCAAGTAATATGGCATAACTCGTTTACTGGACGGATTCGCGCTGGCGGACAAGCGAATCCGTCCTTGATTTTCTGATGAAAGGGAAGGAGCAAAGTTTATGAAGCGAATTACAGCGATGCTGTTGATGATTTGCTTATACTTGATGGGGCAGAGCGTGCTGGATGAGGAAAAAGTTGGCAAGATTGCTGTTGCGCAGGAACCGACGAAGATGGATTACTGGGTTGGGGAAGAATTTTCCGCAGAGGGCGGCGTGCTGCTGGTGACATACCGCGACAAAACCACTGCTGAAATTCCGATGACGGATGAAAATGTGAAGCTGCCTAACGTCAAGACAAACACACCCGGCCGCAAGGCAGTGAAAGTGACTTACGGCGGCAAAAACGTGACCTTTTATATCAATGTGGCAGAAAAAGGCGCGGAAGTGACGTTCGAGCTGAATTACGACGGTGCACCAGAAGCGCAAAAAGAAGCGGCACGTCAGGGCAAGGGCGTAGAAGCGCCAGAAATACCCGTGCGTGATGGTTATACCTTCGATGCGTGGTATACCGATGCTGCCTGCACGGTACTGTATGATTTTGCGCAGGTGGTTGAACAGCCCATGACACTCTATGCGAACTGGCTGGCGGATGATGCCGTGTATTATCCTGTGACGTACAGCTTGAACTATTACGGCGTACTGCCGGACGGTTATGTGCAGCAGGTAAAATCTGGTGAAACGGCACGGATGCTGTCCTTAGCGCTGGTACGCGACGAATTTGAATTTATCGGATGGTATGCCGATGCAGCCTGCACCGTGCCGTATGTGCAGGAAAACGCGATTGAAGGCGAAACGACCATCTATGCGGGATGGAAATCGCTCAAAATGGGTGCAGAGACGTATACGTTTGAAGCCGAACAGACCAGCTTGCTGGGCAAGGAAGGACCGGGCATGTCCGGTTCTGCATCCGGCGCATCCATGATAGTCAACGATGCGACGAATCTGGACGCCAGCAATGGCAAGTATGTCTCGTACCTGTATAAAAAAGGGCTGTCGTTGGATTTCTATCTGGCGAGCAGCGAAGCGGTGTCGGATGCAGTGCTGACGCTGCGGGTTGCGGCGGAAATGGACAACATCAGCCTCTCGCCCGATAACTACACGATTGAAGTCAACGGTCAGCCGGTGATGTTTGATGCGATTGCACTGGAAAAAGGAGCAAAATTTGCAGACTGCATTGTTATTCAGAACGTCGCTTTGCAGGTCGGCGCAAACACGATTCGCCTTGTGACGAATAACAACGTGAACCCGATGGGTGAAGGCATGGGAACGTATCAAGGCACAGCGCCGATGGTGGACTGCATCAAGCTGACGACGACGGCGGTTGTAACGTGGGATGCAAACTACAATCTGCCAATGATGTACTGATTTCGCGGAGGAGAACATGGCGCAGAAAACGAAGAAAAAGCTGATTCGCGTATGGGCAATTGTCAGCGCACTGGTGCTGATTCTGCTGACCGTCGCGACGGTGCTGACGCAGTTTGTCATGCAGGATGTGCTGGCCTCTCTGCTGGGACGCGACGTGGCGGTTTATGCCGAGGGCGTGACACCACTGTATACCACCGAATACACGAACAAGGACGAAGTCTATCAGGCGGCGAACAAACTCAACGAGCGCATCTGCGAAGAAGGCTTTGTGCTGCTCAAGAACGAGGGAAATGCGCTGCCGCTGGCATCAGGCAGCCGCATCACTGTGTTTGGCAAGAACAGTGTGAACCTTGCTTATGGCGGTTCGGGGTCGTCCGGCGGCGATAAGTCCGCAGCCATCGACCTCTATACCAGCTTGCAGAATGCGGGCTTTGCGGTAAATCCGGCGATGAAGCCCTTCTATGAGGATGATAAGCGCTCCGGCGCACGCCGCTCAGAAAATTCCACCAACTTGGATGACGGGAATACCGTGTTTTACTCCATTGGGGAAACGCCGCAGCGCTTGTATACGAAGGAAATCACGGATACCTACAAGGATTACAATGACGCGGCGCTGGTTGTGCTGACCCGCATCGGCGGCGAAGGTTTTGACCTGCCGCGTTCAATGAAGGATGTGGAAGGGGCGCGGCAGGACAGCGACCACTACCTGCAGCTTGATCAGAACGAAACGGACTTGCTGGCGGCGGTCTGCGAGGCAGGATTCAAGAAGGTTGTTGTGCTGATTAACAGTGGTTCACCGATGGAACTGGCATTTTTGACGCATCCGGATTATTATGCCTATCAGGACAAAATCGACGCAGCTATCTGGATGGGCTTCCCCGGTGCATCCGGCGTGAATGCGCTGGGACGCATCCTGAACGGCGAAGTGAATCCGTCCGGGCGCACGGTTGATACCTATGCGGTGAATTTCAAGAACAGCCCGGTGTGGCAGAACTTTGGCGATAACCTGATTACCGGCAAGGACAGCGGCGACCGGTATCTTGGGCTGGAAAACGAAAACTACTACTTTGTGGACTATGAGGAGAACATTTACGTCGGCTATCGCTATTACGAGACGCGCGGCGCGGATGACCCGGAATGGTATGCGCAGGAAGTGGTGTATCCGTTTGGCTATGGTCTGAGCTATACGACGTTTGACTGGACACTGGAAAGTGCGCCGGAAAACTTCGTCCTCAGCGATGTCAGCGACAAGATGGAAGTGACTGTGCGCGTAAAGAACACGGGCAGCGTCGCTGGCAAGGACGTTGTGCAGCTCTACGGTCATGCGCCGTATACGCCCGGCAGCGTGGAGAAGTCCGAAGTTGTTCTGCTGGACTTTGCCAAGACGCCGCTGCTTTTACCCGGCGAGGAATGCACGCTGACGCTGACCTGCGACCCGTACTATCTGGCATCCTACGACTATACGGACAAGAACGAAAACTGGGATAACTGCTTTGAATTGGATGCGGGTGACTACGTACTGTACGTCAGCAAGAATGCGCATGACCGCGTATTTGAAGTGCCGTTCACGGTGGAAGACGACATTATCATTAGCGAAGACCCGGTAACAGGCAATACCATAGAAAACCGTTACACGGACTTGGAACTGGACAGCTCTGATTACCATCTCCAGACGCTGCTTTCCCGCGAAGATTGGGAAGACACGATGCCGGAAGCGCCCTCTGTGGATGACCGAACGGTGGATGAAGAATATCTCGAAGCGCTTCAAAACCGCGACCACAACAATGAAGAGGCGGATGCGCTCTTTGACTTGGGGCTTCCCGCAACAAGTCAGACGGACATTTCACTGGTGCTTCGCGACCTGCTGACGGATGAAAATGGGCAGAATCAGCGAGTGTCGTATGATGACCCGCGCTGGGATGCGATTCTGGACAAGCTGTCTGTCGAGGACATGGTGAAAATGTGCAACATGGGCGCATTCAAAACGAATGAACTGCCCATCATTGGCAAGCCTGCCACGAACGACACAGATGGCCCGACTGGCTTCACGAACTTCATGGATCGAAGCGGCATCTACTGGAAGTGCTGCTATTACTGCGCGGAAGTCGTCATGGCTTCGACATGGAATCAGGAGCTGATGGAAGACATCGGCGAAATGATAGGCGCAGAAGGATTGATTGGCGCGGATGGAAAGGGCAACAATCTGCCGTATTCCGGCTGGTATGCGCCCGGCGTCAATATCCACAGAAGCCCCTTCGGCGGTCGCGATTTCGAGTATTTTTCCGAAGACGGACTGTTCAACGGCAAAATGGCGGCGGCGGAAATCCGCGGATGCGCCAGCAAGGGCGTTTACTGCTTCGTGAAGCACTTTGCGCTCAACGAACAGGAAACGCATCGTTCCTCCAACGGTTCGGGCACTTGGGTGACGGAACAAGCAATGCGCGAATTGTACCTGCGCCCGTTTGAAATCGCGGTCAAGGAAGGGCATACCACAGCAGTGATGAGCTCCTTCAACCGCATCGGTACGCGCTGGACAGGCGGCGATTATCGGCTGCTGACTCAAATCCTGCGGAACGAATGGGGCTTCCAAGGCATGGTCATCACCGATTTCAATACGACCTCCTACATGAATTTGCGGCAAATGGCATATGCAGGCGGTGACTTGAATTTGGGCAACGACATGACGCTGCCGGACGTTATTCAGCCGAACTGGTGCGACGCATCCGACCCGGTGGACATGCAGATCCTTCGCCAATGCGTGAAGAACATTCTCTACACGGTGGTCAACTCGAATGCCATGAACATCAGCGTGGCATACTATCGCCCTGCATGGTGGAAAATCACGATTTATGTGGTGGATTTCGTGGCGGTTGCGGTGATTGTGTTTACAGGGATTCGCTGTTTCCGCGGAAAAAAGGAAGAGCATAGCGCAAAGGCATAACAGCAAAGGGGCAGCAAGCGAAAGAATAGCTTGCTGCCCCGTATTGCGTTCGTCATGAAAACAAGTCTTATACTATTTCCAGATTCAACTGCGCCATCTGCTTGCGCCTTTTTCGTTCTGGCGTCCGCTCACTCCATTTAGCGTAGCGCTGCTACGCTGCATTTCGTTCCCGTTAGCCAGAACGAAAAATTCGCCGCGCATCTTGGCGCATTTTCATTTGGAAATAGTATTATGCCCATGCACCCGCTATCATAGGGGAACGTTCTACAACAAAAGTGTAGATTTTCTGACGGCAGTTGGTCATATCCGCGTCCGTATAGCTTGTGGGGAGACTGTGCCACAGCGTGTCGCGGATGATTTTTGCCATTTCAGCGCGGGTGGTTTCCTTTTCGCGCCAGTTGTTCATATTGGCGATAGCTTTACGAATGGTGCTTAGCAGCTCTTTCGCAGAGGCTTTCAGCATCCTGATTTCCTCCTTGGACAGCGTGTCCTTTTTCAGCAAATCAAAAAGCGCAAGCTGCTCTTCGTTGTCGAAGCCCTCACGGATATAACGCTCCGTTTCGATGTCCAGTTCATTGGCCAGTGCCAACAAATCGGTGAAGGACTTTTCGATGGCAGCACGATTCTGTTCGGCGTTGTAGTTGCTGATAATGGTTTGATACCGCTCGTAGTAGTCGATTCTTGTTGGATTGCGAGCCATCATTTCAGCAAGACGACCTTCAATCAGCTGCTGCAAATCCCGCAAAAGCAGATTTTGATGTTTCCGCCGCATAAATTCCGCGCGAAGCCGTTCAAAATCAATTTTGCTGATGTCAAACGTCTTATCCTTGTTATCATCGTTGATTCTTACATCAATCGCGTCGCTGACAATATCATTGATGCGCTTCATCAGCGTGGAATTGTCGGCATGAAGGACACGCGCGTGCATCACATCGTAAATCGCGCTGATGGCATCCTTCTCCTTGCGCTCGCTGTCCAGCTGACCATGTTCGACATACTTGAACATGCGGAACAGCTCACGCGCGATGATGCCGAAGCGCTTGCGCGTATCTGCATCGCCGGAAAGTGCATCCGCACCATCTTGCACAGACTCGATTCGTGCAAAGCTGTCGCTGCAAACGGCGGCGTCCAAATTAAACGAATGCGCCAGCATCAGCTGTCGGATTTCGTCGATAACTGCACGAATCTTGCTGTACAGCTGGCTAATATCCGGCGTGGGGTCAACCGCAATTCGCCCGCCGGATGTGTAGTCTGCCAGTGCCTGCCGAAGCGCTTTCACAACGCCGATGTAGTCAATTACTAAGCCGTTCGTTTTGCCCTCGCAGACGCGATTGGCGCGGGCAATGGCCTGCATCAGCGTGTGCGCTTTCAGCGGCTTGTCCAGATACAGGCAGCTAAGGCTCTTGACATCAAAGCCGGTGAGCCACATGGCGCATACGAATACCACGCGGAAAGGATTTTCGCTGTCCTTGAACTCTTTGTCCAGCCTGCGCTCTTCCATTTTGGCACGGTGCGGGCGAATGTCCAGCCCCCAGTTGTCGAAGGTCTGCCACTCGTTCTGCTCCTGACTGATGACAACCGCCATTTCGGTTTCTTTCATCCATGCCAACTTGCGCTGCATTTCCTGCGCTTCCTGCTGGGAAACCGTGCGCAGGCTCGCATCTAACTGGCGGATGGCATCTTGCCAGTATTCCTGCACGAAATTGTACATGCGCACGCAGGTCACTTTGTTGATGCACACGAACATCGCCTTGCCTGTGTCCCACATGTCGGTGTAGTGCTTCACAAAGTCCTTTGCGATGGCGCGCAGCCGCTTTTCGGCGGTGATGATGTGAATATCCTTCGCTAATTCCCGTTCCATTTTTGCCTGCTGGTCGGGTGTAAGGTTTTCACTGTCAAGCAAATCGGTCAGTTCGTTGGAAATATTGGGATTGGTGATTTCCAGCTGATCGGCGCGATTCTCGTAGTAGAGGGGAACCGTGGAACCGTCATCGACCGCCCGTTTGAAGTCATACACCGATATATAGCCGCCGAAGGTGCGCTCGGTGATGTTGTCGTAGGCGAACAGCGGCGTACCGGTAAAGCCGATGCGGCTGGCGGTGGGCAGCAGCTTCATCATGTTGTCGGCAAAAAGCCCGTTCTGCGTGCGGTGAGCTTCATCGCTCATGATGATGATGTCGTGATTCGGCGTGATGGGGTCGGGGTGGTCATTGTTGAATTTCTGAATCAGCGTGAAGATATAGCTGGGATTGCCCTTCAGCATCTCAACGAGCCGCGCACCGCTGGACGGGACAAACGTGCTGGATTTCATGCCGTTAAGACATCCGCAGCTCTCGAAAGTAGCGCTAATCTGCTTGTTCAGCTCGTCCCGGTCGGTCAGCACAATGATCGTCGGACTGCCCGAAAACTTGCGGCGGATTTTCTGCGCCAGAAACACCATGGAGTAGCTTTTGCCGCTGCCCTGCGTGTGCCAGAATACGCCTAACTTGCCGTCGCGCAGCTTGCGATCTCGATAGGCTTCAATGGCTTCATTCACGCCGAGATACTGGTGATTTCGTGCCAGAATTTTGGCAGTATGATTGTCGGAATGATCGTAGATGATGAAGTTTTCCAGCAAATCGAGGAAAGTTTCCTTTTTGCAGATACCGCGCAGCATGGTTTCCAGACTGACAACACCCTGTTCGCCCTCATTCAGGCGTTTCCACTCGCTAAAATACTCATATTTGCTGCCCAATGTGCCGATTTTGGATTCCACGCCGTTGGAGAGCATCACAAAAGCATTGAACCAGAACAGTTGCGGGATGGTATGCTGATAATCGTGATAGTTGGTATCATAGGCTTGGCGAACATCCACGCCGAGCTTTTTGAACTCCACAAACAGCAGCGGAATGCCGTTCACAAAGCCGATAATGTCCGCACGGCGATGATACAGTGCGCCGTCAATCTTCATTTCCTTTACGGCGAGAAAGTGATCATTGGCGGGGTTGTCGAAGTCGATGAGCCGTGCCATGCGCGTTTCCATGTTGCCGTTTGGCAGGCGGAAATTGACGGGAACGCCGCCAGTGATGAGGCGGTATTTCTGCTCGTTGGTCTGCATGGGCGTGGCAGAAAAGGAGGTTTCCATGAGCGACTTGACTACGCTGTCCGCATAAGCCTCCGTCATCCAGCTGTTCAGGCGGAACAAAGCCGGACGCAGGTACTTGGTGAGCAGCACCTGATGGTAGTCTGTGCGCCCCAACGTGCCGTTTGCGCCCAACGTTTCACGGTTGTGCGCATAGACCAGCTCCCAGCCCAGCTCGTCGTGGAGCAGGTCGCCGGCGGCACCTTGAACAAGGACGTTTTCGGAATAGGAGTAGCTCATAATGTATACCTCGTAATTATTTTATTAGGGATTGCAAATGATCGTTGATGATGCTGGAAAATTCGGCAATATCGGAAAAGTAATTTGGATAAGCGCTTCGCATAGTGCTAAATGAATTTGCACGAACAAGCACCAAATCTCTATTGATAGCGCTTTTTTGATTTTCGAGCCGACTGTAATCTTGATTTGCTTTTTCAAATTCACTTGCCTTGTAGCCTTTTATAAACAATTCAGGGCCATGTTGCGTGTAGTCAAAGATCAACAAGTAATACATAGGGTGTTTTGCTCTATACTCAGCTGTTCCTTCAAGGTGCATTATAATTGACATTCCATTAAGAATTTTCAAATAATCATGCTTGTTATTAAGAAAACGAATCTCATCAATAATTTTGCGTTCATCATCACTGGTACCGGGCACTGTTTGTTGATGTTCAATTTTTGCAATTAACGATGATGCTAAGGCAAAAAAGCGCTTTATATCATCATCCCCCTGACCAGATTTTAGCGCTTGTTGTGTAAATAATCCCATTGTTTCAACTGCAGTAGCCCAGACATGTTGGAGATGGGTGCGATATTGTATTTCAATGAGCATGCCGTTATTATATTCTTCCTTCTTGTCACTACGAAATTCATAGACTTTATGTAGACTTCTGTAACCAGATGGCTTTGGATTTTGTATATAATCAAATTCGCTTTTTAGAACATGTCGAATGCGCGAGTTCTCTAATAATTTTGAGTAATGATACACATCATCAATTGAATTTACAATAAATCGGCATCCTCCTAAATCTTGCATTTTTGTAAGGCTCATACTGGGTTCGCGAGTTAATTTGCCAATAATAGAATTTAATCTTTTCAGACGCTCAGCAACAATGATTTCCGGTTTATTTTCAGCCATACGACGAAGATTCATATAGATAACATGCAGTGGATAGCCGTGAGCTGCGCGCCAGTTGTCAATTACTGCGATAGCTTGTTGCTTATCTGCATCGGATAAATCCTCTTGTCTTATGCGTTTTCCAGCGGTCTTGACGTGGCTTTTTGAGTATTCGAGAACTTTCCATTTAGGCTGAATTTTTTTATCCGTGTCCATTACAACAATTCCTCCATTTCGCTATTCATCAGTTTGGGTAAAAGCCTGTCACGGGCTTCGACTGCTAAGGCAACTTTTCTATGAAGCGCTTCTATGCTCTTTTGCAATGCTTCACTATTTTGATTGTAAGTTGTTAAAAGTTGACTTGAAGGAATGAGTAGTTCAATAGAGTCTATCATCCCCTTTGTAAGAAACTTGATAGTTGAACCACTTGCACCTTTCGTTAGCACATTCATATTTCGACTGACGGCATTATACAGGAGAAACAAGTATTCAGTATTAGCTGGTGATAATACATAGGTTCGCTGATAAGCTTCAAATTTACCTCGATATAGCTTGACATTAAAGTCGCCATTACCTGCTAATATTACAGCAGAGCAATCAAAAGAATATGAAGGGGCTTTTATAGGTGCTTGTGCGCAAGTGAAAAATGGATAAGCACCATCATCACATCCGAAATTGGCATCTTTTTTGCCGGTTTTGGTTTCACATATGTCTTTTAGACAGACTTTCTTCCACCCTTCCGGCACGCCATCAACCACCTTCACACTCTCATGCCCCGGAAAGCGCAGTTCTACAAACCACTCTCTATACAGCCTTTGTGCAGCTTCTTCCAGCAGCTTAATTTGGCGGCGGTTGTTTTCAATCAAATCATCGTAAGCGGAAAGGATGGAAGCAATACGGCGCTGGGTGGGAAGGTCGGGACATTCAACAGATAAAGTCGCTAAATCACTACCTCGGATTCCTGCTTGCGCGCAGATTGTAACAATTGTTTTCATTGGACTTAGCGGAGACTTAAAATAATAGTAGTAGAATAGTGGAACAGCCTTTGTAGTATCGAGACGTACTCTTATTAAATGAGATTCAAAGGTTGTTGGTTCTTTGACTTCACGGACAATAGAACATTTTCCGGCACCTGAAGCTACCAATGATTGCCTTGCAAAAAGTAAATCATTTTTTGCAATGAGGCATTCTCTTTTCTCGCGATCATTTAGTTGAACACGTTCCATTGGAATATCATAAAGCCACTCATTTGCAAATAATTCTCCCATGTTTATCATCTTGTAACCAACGCCACGAACCTTTGATGGGCGGGTTAATCCGTTTCGTGATGGTAATTCATACAAAGATCCCAAGAAAACCTTTTTCCAATTCATACCCCCATCTCCTCCCAATTCCGCGAGATGGTTTCCATCAGTGCGTCGCTCTGCTGTTGCAGCGTCAGTAGTTCCGCGTGGATTTCGCGCATCCGCTCCGCAAAATCCACATCATCCGTCTGCTGTGCCTCTACACCCACATACGCGCCGGGGGTTAAACTCCAATTCTTTTCCTCAATTTCCTGCAACGTGGCAGCCTTGCAAAGACCGGAAATGTCACGGTATTCGCCGTCTCCGAATTTGTCGGTTAGCCAGCACGCTTCCTTCGCAATTGTCAGCTTCTCCTGTATGGCAGCGAGGGATTCGTCATACTGCGCCTGTATGCGCTTCTTGTCCTTGCGGGCTGCCGCGGCAACGGCATCCTTGCATTCTGCGGTGACGCTGGCTATCTCTTGCTGCAGCTGCTCGGCGCGCTGGGCGAAGGTGCAATCCGCCGCCATATCAAGCGCGGCGCAGTAGCCTGCCACCAATGCGTGGTATTTCTCTGTTTCGCCCCGATGCAGCCACACGATGGCGTTCAGGTTTTTCATCTGCCACGGACTCCACTCGTTCAGCGTGCGATCCACGGCGGTGTAGTAGTTGCGGCTGTCGATGAACAGCACTTTGTCGCGCAAGTCGAGTCTCTTGCCCTTGTCGAAGAACCATAGCGTGCAGGGCAGGCTCTTGGTATAGAAGAAGTTCGTACCAACGGACAGCATCACATCCACCGCCCCGGTGGACACCAGCTGACGGCGAATGTCTCGATCGCGCCCGTTGCTGTCGGTGGCGGATGCTGCCATGACAAAGCCCGCACGCCCGTGCTCATTCAGATAGCTGTAAAAGTAGCTAATCCACAGATAGTTGGCATTGCTGACTTCTTTGCTGGGATTCACGCTCGGCATCCCAAAGGGCAAGCGCCCAGCAGAGGCGGTGCTTTCACTTTTTACTTTGTCCACATTGAAAGGCGGATTTGCCATCACGAAGTCGCACTTGCCCTCCAAACCAAAATGGTCGTGATAGAAGCTGTTCGCATCGTCCCCGGAAACGATTTGCGCATTCAGCCCATGTACTGCCATGTTCATCAGGCACAACTTGGCATTGTATTCCACCTTCTCTTGACCGTAGAAGGTCATGGCCATATTCGCGTTCGCACCGTACTGCTCAGTGAAGTCCGCAGAGGAAACGAACATGCCGCCGCTGCCGCAAGCGGGATCCAGCACAATACCGCGTTTGGGCTCGATGATGTTCACAATCATGCGCACCAGCGATTTGGGCGTGAAGAAAACGCCGTCATCCGAGGCCACCGCCGGAGCAAACTTGTTGAGAAAGTACTCATAAATGCGCCCGATGATGTCGTCCTGAATGTCGTTCAGGGCGCTGTTGTTGAAGATGCGCAGCAATTCCCACAAGAGTTCGTTCTTGAAAGACGTGTAGGTCTTGGGCAGCACGCCGCTCAGCTGAGGACTTTCTGCTTCTATCAGCGTCATGGCGTGGTTGACCTTTTCGCCGATGTTGACTTTACCCGCTTCCAAGTTCAGCAGATATTCATAGCGTGCTTCTTCCGGCAGAAAGATAGCGCTTTTCTGCTGGAAGTCGATGGATTCCACCGGCAGTACACGCCCGTTGCGAACCGGGCGGTCTTTCATAATCTCGGCTTCCACATAGCGGAAGCGGCTATACGCATAGCGCAGGAAAATCAAGCCCAGCACGGGCATACAGTATTCCTGACTGGTCAGCTTGCTCTCTGCTCGGAGCAGGTCGGCGGATTCCCACAGCTCGCTTTCTAACTTGCGAAGGTTAATCATGGTGCATGTCCTCCAGTATATCACACACAGTGCGACCACACATGATGCGGCACTAACTCTATTATACCTCTTGAAGTGTATTCAGGTCAATTGTTAAATCAGCTTCGCCTTGCTTTTTGCATGAAATTTGCAAGGTGCCTAACTGCGTTGTTCCTTGCCTATATCAAGGAGCGTGTAGAGAAAATGGCTGGCTGTGCCATGAATGAGGCAGTCATGGCAATTCCTGTTGACTTCTCATCCGAGCAGCGCGCTGATTTGCGTGAGGCGGCACATAGGGCAGGAATATGTATCAAGTCGTTTGTGAGCGAGCCAACGGCAGCGTATGTTAAATGTCGGGATGAATTGGCTGGGGCAAGCAATGTCGCTGTTTTCGACTGGGGCGGCGGCACACTGGACATCAGCTTGATTTCTATCGAAAACAGAGAAGTATCAGAACTTGCAGTTGCAGGGATGCGTCTTGGCGGCAATGATATTGACCAGATGCTCGCACGCCATATCCATGCGAAAATTATGCGGCAGGTATCGACGGCATGTCCTTTTGATGACTTATCCCCGAAAGAACGCGACGGCCTTCTTGACCGTGCAGAGGCAGCACAAAAACGCTTGTCCTCCGATGAATCTGCGCCTGTGATGCTGATAAAATACGCGGGAAGACCCACTGTACGAGAAAATGTGACATTGGATGAATTTTCAAAGCTGATTGATGCAAAAGTCAACGAAGCAATTCAGCTGCTTTTTTCGGCAGCGGATAAAGCAGGGGTCGCGCTGGGGCAGATGGATGCCATCTTAATGGTGGGCGGAAGTTGTGAAATGCAGGCGATTTACCAATGTATCGAAGAGATAGGGGAAGAGTATCACCTTGCCGTTTGCCGCCCGGAGCGTGTACAATGGTCTGTGGCTGGCGGAGCAGCAATTTTGTGCGAGAAAGAGCCGGTCTATAAGCTTTGCAGCGCTTTTGGCGTTTTGCTTTCTGATGATTCCTTTTATCCGGTGTTTTTACCCGGACAGGAAGCCCCCTGCAAATCGCATGAGTTAGGCGAACTGCGAACTTCGCAGCTAATAACTTCTTATGGTGTGGGGACAATAGTCGATTTCAAAGAAGAAACCGCTATTATTGGTGGAGCTGATGACTGGAAACCGGCGGATGAAGATGACCCACGAATCTTACACTGTCACAGCTTGGAAAAGGTGCTACAGCGTGCTTACTTCGTAAAGCCTAAGTATGATAAGAAAAATCGAGCAATCTATGAGAAATCGTATAGTCGTGACATTCGTGCATATCGCTTCCCTGAAATTTTGTATTGTCCAGCATGTACATATCTGTGGAAGGACAAGCAGCTTGCTGGCTTGCAGAAAGGAGAACTGCGCTGTCCAGAATGCAACCATAGATTAGTCCCTTCACGTTTTATTGTTGCATGCCGTCATGGTCATATCGACGACTTTCCGTATTCACGATGGGTTCACCGAGGTGCCGCGTGTGAAAAAAATCAGGGAGGGGAACCTGAACGATTAAAGCTGTTCAATATTAATGGGCGAACAAACTTGGGCAGCCTGATGGTATCCTGTGAACTGTGTGGAAAAACACGCAGTATGCAAGAAGCGTTCGTTCCAGGGGCATTAGCAGCCGTGTATAAATGCGCTGGCCGCCAACCGTGGTTGGAACACGACGCTGATTCGCCATGCACAGAGAATGCTGTTGCTCGAATGAGAACATCCGCTGGTGTCTATATGCCCGTAAATATTAGCGCGCTGAACATTCCACCGTGGAGTACACAGGTCAACAAAATTCTATTTCGACATCTCGATGCGATGGAAGGAAAGAGTGATGAAGCGCTGCAATCCTATATAGAACGAAAAATCCGCCCGTATCTTCCGAAAATCTCAAACAAACAGATTCTGGATGCTTACCGCGTGCTGTGCACAGAACAGAACAAGCCGCATCCTGCGTCGCTCAGAGAACTATATGAGGAAGAATACCGCGCACTTTGTGAAGAAACGGAAGATGAAAATGCGGATTTCAGTTCCAGACGAATTTCTCCTCCGAAAAAGTATCATATGCTGCTGGATAGTGTCACGGCAGTTGATTGCCTGACAAAAATTGTGACAATGGCTGGATTTACACGTTTGCAAGGCTGAGATGGAGACATGAATAGCCCTTGCTTAGCACCAATTTTTTCACGAAAGCAGCAACAATGGCTTCCGGCAATTGATATGCATGGCGAAGGAATTTTTATTCGGTTAAATGAAGAGAAAGTTTCAGATTGGGAAAAGCAAAACCAGCATATCTACCAGTTAATGATGGAGCGGATTCAAGAAAACAAAATCCACTGTGAAAATGCTTCGCCAAGGTATGTGCTGCTTCATACTTTTTCGCACTTATTGATTCGTTCGCTTGCAAAAATGTGCGGTTATCAATCGGCATCACTGAAAGAAAGAATTTATTCAACATATCCCAGCGGCGAGAATATGGCGGGATTTTAATTTACACAGCTTCTTCTGATGTGGAGGGCAGCCTTGGCGGTCTTGTTGCGCAGGCTAAATCGGAGCATTTGGAGAAGATAATTGATGACTTGCTTGATGAGGCGGAATGGTGCTCTGGCGACCCGCTTTGCATGACATCAACGGGTATCAATGGACAGGGGTTATATGGGATTAACTATGCCGCATGCCATCAATGCACATTATTGCCTGAAACTTCTTGTGCTATGCGCAATCTTCTGCTTGACAGGGCTGCGCTGATTGGGAGGACAGAAGATGGCACGGTTGGGTTCTTTATATTATAAGGCGGGCTTTTGTATTTCAAGCGACGAGAGCATTCTCCGCAAAATTCGACATTTCACCTTGCCGGATGTCTGTAAGTGTGGTAAAATACACACGACGTAACGAATTATGCCATTTTAGGCGATGCTATCAGCAAGGGGGACGCACCATGATTATTAAGTGCAAGATGTGCGGCGGGGACATTGACTTCATTCCGGGGGCGACGTACGGGACGTGCGAGTACTGCGGCAGCACGTCGACGATTCCGCAGGCGGAGGACGAGAACAAGCTGAACCGCTACAACCGCGCGAATCATTTCCGGCGGCAGTGCGAGTTCGACAAGGCGGTTGCGGCGTACGAGAAAATTCTGGAGCAGGACGACACGGATGCCGAGGCGCACTGGGGCGCGGTCATCAGCCGATTCGGCATTGAGTACGTTGAAGATCCGGCAACGCATCAGCGAATCCCAACGTGCCATCGCGTGCAGGTGGCGTCGATTCTGACGGACGAGGATTATCTCGCGGCGGTGGAGAACGCGCCGGATGAGGAGAGCCGCCGCATCTATCAGGAGGAAGCGGCGCAGATTGCAGAAATCCAGAAGGGAATTCTGGCGATTTCTGCCAATGAGAAGCCGTATGACGTGTTCATTTGCTACAAGGAGACGGACGAGAACGGTCAGCGGACGCGCGACAGCCAATGGGCGCAGGATGTCTATTATGGGCTGACCGAGCAGGGCTTGAAGGTGTTCTTCAGCCGCATCACGCTGGAGGACAAACTTGGGCAGCAGTACGAGCCGTACATCTTCGCGGCGCTAAACAGCGCGAAGGTGATGGTCGTTATCGGCACCCGTCCGGAGTACTTTAACGCCGTGTGGGTGAAAAACGAGTGGAGCCGCTATCTGTCGCTGATGAAGCACGACCACAAGCGGCTGCTGATTCCGTGCTATCGGGATATGGATCCGTACGACCTGCCGGAAGAACTGTCGATGCTGCAAAGCCAGGACATGAGCAAAATCGGCTTCATGCAGGACTTGCTGCGCGGGATTCAAAAGGTGATGCAGCAGCCGACGAGCGCGCCGCAGGGGGTGCGCGTGGAGACTGCAACGGCGGAAACCAATGCGCCGGGTGTGACGAGCCTGCTCAAGCGTGCCGCGCTGTTCCTGGAGGACGGCGACACCGCGAGTGCGCGCGAATACTACGACCGCGTGCTGGACATTGACCCGGAGTGCGCCGAGGCCTACATGGGCAAGGTGTGCGCTGAAACGGGCTGTCGCAAGGAAAGCGACCTTGGCGCGCTGAATTACTGCGTGGACATGCGCGGCGACTGGCAGAAGGCGGTTCGCTTTGCGTCGGCGGCACAGAAGCAGACGTACACGGGTTACATGGCGAGCGTCCGGGCGCGGGTGGAGGAGCACTGCCACGAACTGGCGATTGACTGCGCCTGTGCGGTAGCGGTCGGGCGCGGCAGCCGTGCGAAGATGGACGACGCGCTGAAGGCCTACCGGGCGAATTGCCTGACAAAGGGCAGCGAATCCACCGATTACAGCGCGGAGGAGAATGCGTCGTGGCACTTGGCGGGCTACCAGAGCATCCGGAACACGCTGGCGCAGATGGCGGCGGACAGTGACCCGCGCGACGTGAGTGAAGGCACGCTGAAAGACGCGGCGGCGATGTTTGGGCAAATCAAGGGAGAAGAAGTGCGCGCCCAGCAGTGCCTTGCGCTGGCGGAACAGGCGCGGCAGAAGGCGATTTACGAAAATGCAAGCAGAAGAAGAGCGAAAATCGGAATGCCCGATTTGACGGACGCGGCGGATTTGGAAGCGTGCGCGAAGCAGTTTGGGCAGATTCCGGGCTACAAGGATGCAAAGCAGCGGGCAGAGCAGTGCTTGCAGGACGCGGAGAACGCCCGCGAAATTGTCTACAATGATGCTGTGGAGGCAATGCAGGAAGCTGAAAAAGGAAACTTCAGCTTCAAGTGGGAAAAGGCAATTAGGATGCTGGGACGCGAGGGGCTGAACGGCTACCGCGACGTGGAGGAGCTGCGGAAGCAAGCCGAGCAGCGGTATGAGGAATGCAGGAACGCGGAGGAGAAGGAAAGAAAAGCAAAAGAGCGGAAAAATAAAAGATTGACGGTCGCTTTTGTGCTGGTGGTGCTGATTGCGTGTGTAGTGGGCTGGTTTGTGGTGACGCGGGTTATCCCGAATAATAAGTACCAGCGGGCAGTGGCGTTGCGTGAGAATGGGCAGTATGGAGAAGCGATTGACGTATTTACGGAACTGGGGGATTATAGCGACGCTGCGGCGCAAATTACGGAAACGAAATACCAGCAAGCAGTGTCCTTACGCGAAGCGGGGGAATATGAATCTGCGATTGCTGCGTTTACATCATTGAATGACTACCGTGATGCGAAAACGCAAATTGGGGAGATGAAGCAGGAAAAGTATCAACAGGCAGTGACGCTGCGCGAGAATGGGCAGTATGAAGAGGCGATTGCTGCGTTTGAGAAACTGGGGGATTACAGTGACGCAGAAGTGAAAATAAAGGAAATAAAGTATCAACAGGCAATGGCATTGCGCAGAAGTGGACAATATGACGAGGCAATTGCTGCGTTTACGGCACTGGGAAATTATAGCGATGCAGAAATGCAAATAAAAGAAGTTAAGTATCAACAAGCAGTAGAATTGCGTGAAAATGGGCAGTATGATGATGCGATTGTTGCGTTTACAGAGCTGAAGGATTACAGTGATGCGAAAACGCAAATTGCGGAAATGAAATACCAGCAAGGGAAGGCGTTTCTGAATGTGATGGATTACGATAATGCAGCCAGAATCCTGATTACGATCAAAGGGTATAAAGATGTTGACAAGCTACTAACAGAAAATGATGATATTATGGCAATATCGGCAGAAATAATGCTTGATACGAAATTTACAGCAGGAAACTATGTTACCTTTGGAACATATCCGCAAACAGCATTAGGTAATGATCAAACGCCGATTGAATGGTTAGTTTTGGCGCGAGATGGAAGGCAGGCGCTACTCATCAGTCGCTATGGGCTGGATGCAAAGCCATACAACACAAAACTTTCCAGCACAACATGGGGAAAATGCACATTACGAACATGGTTGAATGATACATTTCTCAACAAGGCGTTTAGCTCAACCGAACAAACAGCAATTTTAACAACAGATGTTGACAACAGCAAACAGCAGTGTTACAGTGGGTGGAATCCGAGTAGAGAAAATGATACTAAAGATAAAGTATTCTTACTAAGCTATGCAGAAGCAAATAAATACTTTGGTATCCAATATGTGGGGACTAATGTGGCGAGCCAGAAAGCCCGTGTGGCACCAACTGCCTACATTGAGGGGAAGATATATACATACAATGAAAGCAAGACGATAGATGGCCAGAATGCAGGAACTTGGTGGCTTCGGTCGCCTGGCAAAAAAAGCTTGGATGCGTCTGTTACGACTGCAAGTGGTATGTTTAATAGTAGCGATGTAAATCTTGTTGAGATTGTCCGTCCTGCGCTGTGGGTAAGTATTGATTCACCCATCTTCCGGCAGTGATGCTTTTCGCGGCGACTTCCTTCATGCGGAAGCCGCCGCGTTTTTGTCACATCCGGGCATAAAAACCCGCAACCCCCCTGTACCCCCTTGCAAAGCGTGCACCTATGCAGTATAATCAAAGTGGAATGATTTCCTTTCACATGCGCAATTTCCAACATGAGGAACGAGATAGAGGAGGAACTGCCGTTATGAGTAAATTCGTTATTGCCTGCCCCGTCTGCCACCAGTATGTGCAGGCCAGCACGGGTCTGTTCGCAAGCCGCCGCGTCCGCTGCGCGTGCGGCAATATCATTGATGTCAAAACCGAAAGGTTAGCCAGCCGCAAGTGCCCGTCCTGCGGCAATCAAGTTGTTTTCGACCAAGCCGACGGGTCGGATGCCCGCTGCCCGGTGTGTCAGGCAACGCTGATGGTGGGGGAGACCGTGTCATTCCGCTGCCATCGGTGTGGCTGCCAGCTGAACGCGGACAGCACGGTGGACGAGGTGGAATGCCCCGTCTGCGGCGAGAAAAACGACGTTCAGGCGGAGGTGAAGAAGGCGCAGGTGCGCGCGGATGGCATTCCGGCGGTCATCCGCTATGAGGGCGACAATCAGACGCTTGTCTGGAAGCACCCGCTGACGGATTTCACTACGGGAACGCAGCTGATTGTGCACGAAAGTCAGGAAGCTGTGTTCTTCCGCAACGGCGAAGCGCTGGATTCCTTCGGCGCGGGGCGCTACACGCTGGAAACCGCCACGCTCCCCAAGATGAACAGCATCTACCAGCTGCCGACGCAGGGCACGCCCTTCCGCGCGGAGGTCTACTTCGTCAACCTGACGACGCAGCTGGGCATCAAGTGGGGCACGCCGAGCAAAGTCGGCATGTTTGACCCGGTGACGGGCATCCATGTGGAACTGGGGGCGTCGGGCGCGTTTAACCTGCGGGTCAGCGACGCGCGGCGGCTGCTCATCCGCGTCGTCGGCACGGCAGCGGGGCTGAAGCAGGAGGAAGTCTTTAACCAGAACGGGCTGGGGTACTTCCGCACGCTCATCATGACGCAGGTGAAGGCGAATCTGGCGAAAATCATCAAGAGCAACCACATTTCCGTCCTGGAGCTGGACGAGCATCTCGACACTATCAGCCGCGGTCTGCGCGACGCCATCAACGCGGAACTGGCATCGTACGGGCTGGAAGTGCCGGAATTTTACGTCAGCAACATCGTCACGCCGGATGGTGACAATAATTTCCAACGAATAAGCAGCAGCACGCGGATTTGTACCTGAAAACGCGAGAGGCGGAAATTCTCAAGGCGGATGTCCATCTGAAGATGATTGCCGCGCAGGGCGATGCCGACGCGGCGCGAATCGCGGGTCAGGCGCAGGCGGACATCTACCGGATGCAGGCGGAAGCCGAGGCGCAGGAGATGCGCATGAAGGGCTACACCTACCAGCAGGAGACGAGCCGTCAGGTGGGTCTGGAAGCCATGCGCAATGGCGGCGCGGCGGGCGGCATCAGCGGCATGGCGAGCGACGCGATGCAGTTAGGCGTTGGGC
>ERZ1027072.52-NODE-52-length-34688-cov-6.220859_pt1 | contig 34688 bp, 25 predicted proteins | sample MGYA00519418_ERZ1027072 | MGnify/ENA primary metagenome ERZ1027072 (study PRJEB26926, sample SAMN06164764) | human gut metagenome | biome: ENVO:00009003; feature: ENVO:2100002; material: ENVO:00002003 | host: Homo sapiens | place: USA | collected 2012 ...
TGCTGTGCTAGCGGGCAGACCGATTGTGCCGCCGCATCCGTCGCGATTTTCACGCCATCGGGGCGCAGGAGCATCACCAGCGGAAACATTCGGCACGCCAGCGGACGATTCGCGCGGCTGCAGCGCCCCTCGCAGACGAGAATCGTCCCGTGCGGCGAATCCACGAGCGTAAAGCCTTTTTCGCCGCGATACATTTCCGCCTCGCCCGGAAACAGCAGCATCCCCGTTTCCTCGCCGGGATGCGTTTGGCAGCACGCGCCGCCGCATACCAGCCCACAGTCCGTTTGCAGCGGGGTAATTTCTTCCAGCAGCTTTCGCGCCGCCACGAGCGATTCGGGAAACATTCTCTCATCCTCCTGATGATTCTTGTTCTTATTTTACAACATTCTGCCCATTCTGCATAGCCCCTTGCAAACTTTTATCCCCCAAAAAGACAAAATGCCCGCTGATTTTCACCAGCGGACACCGTGGATTTTGCAATTACGCTTCCGGCGTCGCCACAAGGAAGCAGTAGTCATTCAGTTCCCCAGACTCTTCGGAGAAGAAGTTGTAGAACGTGAAGTTGTACAGGAAGCGCTCGGCGGCATACACGCCATAGCCATCCTGATTGTGGTCGGTGGTGTCGTAGGGGTCGGCGACGATAATCACGTCATCCTGCGTGGTTTCCGTGCCCATCGTGTCGTAGCCGATGATGACCTGCCAGTGGCCGCCCCAGTCGTTCCAGCCAATCATGATGGGGTTGCCCGCCGCCAGCTGCTGCTGGATGTACTCGAAGGTGAAGATATCCGCAACTTCCTCGCCCGCGTCGATGGCGGAGTAGCAGTTGAAACCGCCCACGCCGTTAAAGATATCCACCATTTGGCTCATGCTGGTCGCGCCGGGCTTGTCGCCAATCGTGCCACGCAGCTGCGCCAAGGTCTGCTCGTTGTAGTCGCCGAGCTTGCCGTACCAGTTCATCACCATCAGGGCGCTGACAACGCCGCAAGACCATTCGCTCGTCTGCTGCATGGTCTGGAAATGCGGCAGGATGGTCAGCGTGTCGGTCGAGGTCATGTTGTAGAAGTCCAGACGGCTGAAGTACGGGCTGTCCACATGGTCGCCCGCGCGTTCAACGCTGTCCGCGCCGTCTTCCGGGCTGAGATCCACCGCGTAGGGAATCTTCATCTCGTCGGAGTAGTTGCCGTGCGTTTCGTCCGCCAGCGCCGCGATGCTCAGGAGCATCGCCAGAGACAGGAGCAGGGAAAGGAACTTTTTCATGGGGTTCGTCCTCCTAAAAAGTATTTCGTCGCAGGCTGGCTGGGTAAAATGGGTACGAAAAAAGGTGATGTTTGCACAGCACACACCACCCCGAAAGCATCTTTTCAGAAAGCGTTCGGAGATAAGGATAGGTTGTCAGAGTCAGCAGCAATTCCTTGCGGGACTGCCTCAAGTAAAGACTTACTTTTACTACTCTTATTGACCATTTCACAAGTTGCTGCGCGTCGTGACGCACAAGGGAAACCCGGTGAAACTGAGCTTTGAACTCATACGGCTTCCAAATGGAGCGAACCCGCATGGGGAAACCGTATAATCAATGAGATGCAGCGAAAGCTGCGTGCGAGTTTATACCCCGCATCGGCATTTGACCCGGCTGTCCGTTCGGCCTTGCGCCCCTTGCGGGACGGGTCAGTGTCTTTTACCCGGAATGACTCTAACTCATTCCTTATCTGCGACGGGGTTGATTATACCGAAAGTTACCCCGCTTGTCAATACTTCCCGAAATGTTTTTGTCGTTATTTGAACGTAATCGTCGCGGTGAGGATTTCCTTCTGCCACTGCGTCGCCTTGCCATCCTTGCCGAACGCGCCGACGCGGCATTCCAGCTGCACTTCGCAGGATTTCAGATGGCTAACATCCTCCTCGCTCAAATCCACCTGAAAGCCCACCGACACCGTGCCGTCCGGATTCTGCGTCAAGAAATCGCCAAACATCGGGATATTCGGGAATTGCTCGCTTCCCCTGATTTCCATCCGCACAGGAACGAGCGTCTTGCCGTTCTGTTCCGCCCATTCCGCCCACGAAATGCCGCTGGGGTCGAGCTTTTCGCTGACCGGAGTTACAGCCCGCACTTCCCACTCCATGTCGCTCTCCACGCCGACAAGCTGCACACTTTCATCCGCGGAAATGACGGCAGACGCGAATAGCTGCCCGGTCTCCGGAGAGTAGATGCCATCCTGCACCGTGAAGGTCACGCCGCCGATGGTCAGGCTGTCTCCCGAAGTACCTGCCTTGCCCGTCAGCAGCCCCAAGCGGTCATCCGCTTCGTTCTCGATGGGATGCCCCGCGTTCCAGACCAGTTCCGTGTGCGTGACGACCGCCGCATACGCCGTCGTCAGCACCAGCACAAGCGCCGCCGCCAGCACCATCGCGCGCCGCGGAAACGCCACATGCCGCGTCTCCTGCCCCTTGGGAAGCGACGACGCAACCCGCTGCCGGAAGCTATCCGGCGTATCGCCATAGGCGCGCTGCCATTTTTCCTGCTTCGTTTTATTCATCTTCCAACAGCTCCTTCAACTCGTCGGACTGCCGCAGCTTCTCTCTGCCGCGGTGCAGTCGGCTCTTGACTGCGCTCTCCCGTATGCGCAGCGTGCGGGCAATGGTGCGAATGTCCATGCCCTCCATGTAGTGCAGGACAATCGGCAGGCGCAGTGTGTCCGGCAGCGCGGTCAGGGCGCGGCACAGCATTTCGTCCGCATTCTGTGCTTCCCATTGCGCCGGCTGATTTTCCCCGACTTCCGCCATCGGGATGATTCGGCGGCTTCGGCGCATGATGGCATAGCACTCGTTGATGAGGATGCGCGTCAGCCACGTCTCCATGTACTGCTCCTGCCGCAGCAGGAAGCGCCCGCGCCACGCCTTTTCCAGCGCGGACTGCACGGCATCTTCGCGGTCAGCCTCGCAGCACAGCAGCGTGCAGGAAACGCGGTAGAGCCTGTCCTGCATCGTCAGCACGCGCTGGGTGAATTCCGTCTGCGTCACTGCGCTTTCCCTCCTTTCCGCCTGTTAGATGGGGAAGAATGCAAAAGGTTGCGGGGGAAGATGAATTTTTTTCTTGCTGATGTAGCAGCGCCCCTTGGGTTCCCCCATAAACACGCGGAAGTTGTATGAAGAAGTCACCAACTCAATCGCGAAAAAGGGTCAAGGGAGGAACTCCCTTGCGGGGTCAAGGGGCAGCGCCCCTTGGGTCTCCCTGATGAAAGGAAAGAAAGCCATGCGGCTGTCAACATCAACGTGTATGTATTTCAATCGCCCGGACGGGACGAAAGCAAGCATTCTGGACAGCGTGCGGACGCTGGGGCAGGCGGGGTATCGCGTGCTGGACATGAATTTCCATGACCTGAGCGTGTTCGATACGCCGTTCAAAACGCCGCAGTGGGAGACACTCATCCGTCAGGCGAAGGACATCGCCGACGAGATGGGCATCGAGTTCTCGCAGGGGCATCTGCACTTCTATAACTTCTGCGACCCGAACACGCCCGACAAGGAGTTCCTCGACGAACTCATCCGCCGCGGCATCGAGGGCGGGCGCATCCTCGGCATCAAGTGGCTCGTCATCCACGCCGCGACCGATTTCGACAGCGTCACCCCCGTCCGCGACAGCAAGCGCAAGACCATCGAGTACCTGAAACCGCGCATTGAGCTGGCCGGAAAGTACGGCGTGGGCATCGCGGTGGAGAACCTGTGGGAGGAGAACATCGCGCCGAAGCGCCGCTACTGCGTGACGGCGGAGGAACTCGGCGACCTCGTGGACAGCCTGCCGTATGACAACGTCGGCTGCTGCTGGGATGTTGAACACGCATCCATCTGCCATCAGGATCAGCGCAAAGCCTTGCAATACCTCGGCAAGCGCCTGAAAGCCACCCATATCTCCGACTACAATTCCATCAAGAACGACCATATTCTGCCGTTCTCTGGGCTGAGCGACTGGACGGAAATCACCGATGCCCTGCATCTGGCGCAGTACGACGGCGATTTCACCTATGAAACGCATAACTTCACGGCAAAAATGCCGGATGAAGTCATCATGTCGGGCTTGAAACACAGCATCGACATCGGAAATCTGCTGATTGATATGATTCAAGGAGGTCATCAAGCATGAACAAGATGGATTTCGACAGCGCCCTTCGCCGCCAGGTCATGAGCCTGCCGGAGCTGATGCGCCAGCAGTACGCCGATTTGGAGCCGAAGACGCGCACTGTCCTCTCCACGCCGGAAATCTTCAATATCCAGCGCATTGTGCTGACCGGCTGCGGCGACAGCTACGCCGCGCTGCTGGCGGTGAAGCCCGCGTTTGAGAAGTACGCGAAGATTCGCACCGAAGTCGTGCCGACGATTGATTTGGCGCGCGACTACGAGAAGAAGAACCTTGGCTATGCGCCGCAGAGTCCGCTGGTCATTGCCGTGTCGAACTCCGGGCAGGTGGCGCGCGTAGGGGAGGCGGTTCGCCGCTGCCGCAAGGCGGGCGCGTTTACGCTGGGCATCACCGGGCATGAGGAATCCGTGCTGGGGCAGAGCGCCGAGCGCATCCTGAAGCTGGACATTCCCAAGTTCGAGTCCGCCCCCGGCACGCGCAGCTACATGGTCTGCGTGATGGCGCTGTACCTGCTGGCTATCCGCATCGGCGAAGTGCGCGGACGCTACACGATGGACGTTGCGAGCGCGCGCCGCAAGGAAATCAAGGCGCTGGCGGATGCGCTGGAAACCGCTCTGCCCGCCATGGACGACACCGCGTTCGCCGTCGCGCAGCAGTGGAAGGACATGGACTGCTACGACTTCGCGGGCAGCGGCTTCGAGTACGCCTGTGCGTTCTTCGGGCAGGCGAAGGTGTTTGAGGCGATTGGCCGCCCGGCGATGTACATCAACACCGAGGAATGGCTGCACCTGAACTTCTTCGTCAATCATCCGGAGAAAATCGGCACGATGATTTGGGCGGCGGAGGACAACAAGGCGGATTCCCGCACGCTGGAAACCATCGGCTACGCCAAGCAGCTGGGCCGCCCGCTGGCGATTGTGACCGACCGCGAGATGCCGGACGAAAAGCAGGCGGCGGTGTTCATCATCCCGAAGGCGAAGAGCGTGCTGGCGGAAAGCCTCTACAACTTCGTCCCGGCGTGTCTGGTGTTCGGTTATTTGATGACGATGCTGGGTGAACGCAGCGGACGCGGCTGCGAAGGCCCGTGGTCGTTCTCCAAGGGCGCGGCGTGCGTGCGGCAGAGCGAAATTGTCATGGTGGACGACTGAGGAGGGAAATCAACAATGCTGAAATGCTTCAATTTGGAAACAAAGCCCAATGATGTTATCAACCTGACCGACGACATCAAGCAGTTCGTTGCCGAGAGCGGCATCCAGAGCGGCGAGTGCATCGTCTTCAATCCGCATACGACGGCGGGGCTGACGATTACGTCCTTCTGGGATCCGGCCGGCTTTGAGGATTTGCAGGACGAGATCTGCCGCCTGATTCCTACCCGCATCGACTTTAAGCATCAGCACGATACGCCGACCGACGCCGCGGGGCATGTGAAATGTTCCCTGCTGGGCGTGAGCATCCCGTTGATTATCGACGGCGGCAAGCTCGTGCTGGGCGGCAGTCAGGGCATCTTTTTCCTTGAATTCGACGGCCCGCGCAAGCGCAAGTATTACGTCAAGCTCATCAGCGACAAAGCGTAAGGGGTGAAACATATGCGGAAGATTATTGTGGACTGCGACCCCGGCATGGATGACTCCTCTGCGATCATCATGGCGGTCAAGAACCCCAATCTCGACATTCAAGCGGTGACGACGGTCAACGGCAATTATCCCGTGGACATAACCTACCGCAACGCGCGGCGCATCATGCGGATGCTGGGGCGCGAGGACATTCCGGTCTACCGCGGCTGCTCGCGCCCGCTGGTGCGCGACATCCCGAACGACCCGTTTACCCACGGGCGCGACGGGCAGGGCGAATCCTTTCTGCCGGATTCGGAGCTGCCGGAGAACCCGACCCACGCCGTCAATGCGATTATCGACCTCATCCGTCAGCATCCGGGCGAAATCACACTGGTCTGTCTGGCGCCAATGACCAATATCGCTATGGCGCTGCGCCTTGCCCCGGACATCAAGGATAAGATTGTCGAAGTGATTGCCATTTCCGGCGCATTCGGGCTGAATGAGGCGTCCTTCCTCAACGCCACGGGCGACACGCCTCAAAGTGAGTGGAACGTCTATGTTGACCCGGAAGCGACGAAGCAGGTCTACGAATCCGGTTTGAAGGTGACGGCGATTGGGCTGGACGTCGCGACGTACTTCTCCGTGGACTTTACGGACGAAGACCTTGCGCGGCTGGCGGCGAGCGACAAGCCCGAAGCGAAATTCCTCCATCAGGCGATTTCCTTCGTGCATGGGCGCGGCTTCCAAGCCTACTGCGCGGTCATTGACTGCATGGCGGTTGCGGCGACGGCTGACCCGACGCTGCTCAAGAGCGTGCGCGGCCGCGTTGGCGTATCGACGCAGGACGGTTTGACCCTTGGCATGACGATTATGGATCGCCGCCATCACCACGTCTGGACGAACCTGCCGGAAATCAACGTTGCCGTCAGTGCCGACTATGCTCGCTTCCTGCACGGGCTGATTGAGGACTTTTTGAAATAAACCGAAACGCAAAGCAAAGAAGGCTGCGGCGCTCATCCGCTGCAGTCTTTTTTGCACAAAAAAGCAGGAACTTTTGTGCTAAATGGCGAATATAACACCAGAAAGAAACAAACAGAATTCTATGAGAGAAAGAAGGTGAAACGCAATGGCATGGTGGGAAGCAGGCGCGCGAATTCTGCTCGCTATCCTGATTGGTTTGGCAATCGGCTATGAGCGCGAACGCCGCAATAAACCGGCGGGTACACGAACGCATATCCTCGTCTGCCTCGGCGCGGCGCTGATTGCCGTGATGGAGAACTACGTCGAAGCGCGCGTGCTGGCCATTAACACCGACGTGCTTAACACCGGCGTGGCGGTCAGCATGGGGCGCATCAGCGCGCAGGTTGTCAGCGGTATCGGCTTCCTCGGTGCAGGGACGATTTTTTCCAGCCGGAAGAAGATTGCCGGGCTGACAACGGCTGCGTCGCTGTGGTGCGCCGGGTGTCTGGGACTTGTCGCCGGCATGGGCTGCTACACGCTCGCCCTCAGCGGATGTACGCTTGTGCTGCTGACGCTGACCATCGTCCAGCGGATTATCCCTGCGACGACAATTCGGCAGGTGGAAATTCAGTATGACCACCGTGTTGAAACCACAGGGTACATCAAAGCGTTCTTTGCAGCGCACAGCGTCGATGTGCTGAATGTGGATTTTCACTCCGAAAACAGCAAGAACGAGCGCGCGTACACCAGCATCTACACGGTGCGAATGTCAGCACGGGTGAATCTGGTGGATTTGTTCGGTCCGCTGTCGGAATATGAACATGTGAGGGCGTTTCGGATAAGGCAACCGCAGTAATACCCAAAGGTAATACGATTTCCAGATTCAACTGCGCCATCTGCTTGCGCCTTTTCCCTTCTGGCGTCCGCTCATTCCACTTAGCGTAGCGCTGCTACGCTGCGTTTCATTCACGTTAGCCAGAATGAAAAATTCGCGGCGCATCTTGGCGCATTCTTATCTGGAAATAGTATAAAAAGAACCGGACGAGGCACATGCTTCGTCCGGTTTGTTGACTTCCGTGCGTACCGTAATGCTGCACAAAGAAGTGCTTCTGCGGCCGCAGGGCAGTTTGTCGATTTTCTCTTCCTTCAACAGAAAATCATGCTGCCCCATAGCGTCCCTGTGCTTTAGTCCAATGGTGCAGCATGGCTTTTTCCAACTTACAGACAGGCGTTTTTGTCCAGCGTCACGTCTGTTTTTGCCACCAGATACGGGCGCGCATCCTTCTTATCCGGAATCACGTCGTACCCCGCCAGCGACAGGCCGTGCACATGCCGCGCCCACAAGCCGCGCGCGGGGGCGTCGCCAAGGTCGTCAATCATGTGCGCGTCGGGATATACGCCGCGCAGTTCGCTGATGGCACCCTCGTCAAGCACCGCCTTTTCGCTCGCGTGCTGGGCGATTGCCACGTCATGCAGCAGCACGTCCTCAATCGCCTTTTCGGGGATGCCGATGAAGTACGATCCGCGCGCGCCGTTGTCGCCGCCGCGAACGTGGCTGATGGCAATCCGCCGCAGCGTGCCGATGGGCGGCTTCGGGTCGCCGGGCTTGACGCGTCCGCGGTCTTCAAGGCGCAGGAAGAAGGGACTCCACGCGCGGTCAATCGTGATGTTCTCGATGAGGAAGTTTTCCAGCGTCCCGCCGTCCACCATTTCCAGCGATACGCCGGAATCAGAACAGCGGTGTTTCAGTCCGCTGGGGTCGTACTCCACGCCGCCGATTTGGCAGTTGCGCACCAGCACATCGCGGAAGTCGCCCTGCGTGTCCGTGCCGACTTTCAAGGCGTTGCAGCAGCTGTACAGGCGGCAGTTCTCGATGAGGACGCGCTCGGTGTTGCGCTCGCTTGCGCCCTTGAAACAGCACGCGTCGTCGCCGGATTCCACGTCGCAGTTGCGGATGATGACGTCGCGGCAGCCGTCGATGTCGATGCCGTCGTTGTTGTAATTCGTCTGATTGCGGACGGTCACACGCTCCAAGAGGACGCGGTCGCAGTTCAGGTAGTTTTCCATCCAGCAGGCGGCGGAGCGCAGCGTAATGTCATGCACATGCACATTGCGGCAATCGACGATGCGCATCAGGAACGGACGTCCAGGCGTGCCGTGGCAGGTCTCGTCACCGGGGAAATTCGTGCGCGTACCCTGCCCGTCCAGCTCGCCGCCGCCGCAGATGCAGATGTTCTCGCATCCTTCGGCGAAAATCAGCGACTGGTTCATGCCCATGTTCGTGTCCTGCACGGTCAGGCGGCGGGCGATTTGCTCCGGGTAATCCGCAAGGTCGGTGGACGCGAGAAGCCGGCTGCCGCTATCGACCATCAGGCGGACATTGCTGCGCAGAATCAGCGTGCCGGAGACGTAATCGCCGCCGGACAGCCGGACGGTGCCGCCGTGTTCGCCCGCCTTGTCGATGGCGGATTGAATCGCGCGGGTCGCCTTTTCGCTGGGAACAAGCCCGAAGTCCTCCGGGCGGAACGTCGCGTCTGACCCGTGCCAGCCCGTCAGCGACGCGGTCAGTTCATCCGCCATCTTGTGCAGGCGGCTTTGAAGCGGTGCGAACCAGTCCGGCAGGGTGTATTTCGGCGTCAGGCGACCTGCAATTTCCTCCAGCGGGATGAAGCACGGATGCTCCTTCAAATGCTCGTTCGGGGAATGCAGCGTCAGGTACAGCTGCCCATCCAGCGCGCGGAACACCATGCCGTGGCCGCCGTCGCGCCGGAAAAGCGGCTCCACCTGCGTGAAATGCCCCGTAATGTCACCATTGTCGCTGATGGCAACACCCTCGGTGTACCCCTCATCAGAGAAACTTGCCCACAGGCACAGCAGCGTGCCGTCCGCCGTCCGCCACATCGACGGGCCGTCCGTCACATAGCCGTCGCGCCCGCTGGAGCGGTGATGCACCAGCCGCGCCCATTCCGCTTCGGACGCATGGAAGAGCAGTTTCGGTTCGCCGATGGCGCGGGAAAGGTCATCGGAGAGGGGCATGGCGCAGATTTCGCCGTCGCCGACCTGCACCCACTCGTGCGCAAAGACGAGATACGGTTTGTCGTCCGGGCTGACGTAGAGCGTCCCGTCAAGGCACTCCCAATTGGAGGGGGTCACGCGCCCGTCGCTGTGCGGCACGAACGGCCCCAGCGGGTTGTCAGCGGTCAAAATTGCCGTGCCGCGGCAGAGATCTTCGCGCTTGAAGCTCGCCAGCATGTACAGCTTGCCATGGTATTCGTGCACTTCGGGCGCCCAGTAGTTGCGATCCGCCCAGAATGTGCCGTCGTTGTGGAAGCACTCGAAGGGGCCGTCCCAATTCTCCAAATCGCGGCTGACATACACATCGAAGCCGTCCGCGGGGCCCCAGCAGGTTGCGCCGCGCGTGCCGTAGAGGTAATACTGCCCGTTCCGCGTCAGCACAAAGGGGTCGCGGATGTTGATTTCTTCGCGCTTCATGGGTTATTTTTCTCCTTTCAGGACTGTCAGCATGTTCTCGACGTCGGTCAGGCGAACCAGAAAGCGTCCGCCGCCGTCGGTCGTCGCCAAGGCGTAAAAAGCGTCACAGGCTTCATAGCGGACGGTGGATGTGCTGCCGTCACGCAGGGTGAAGGTGGCATCCGCCAGCAGGGAAGTGCCTGCGGCTTCCTGTGGGGCAGTCTGGTCGAACTGCAGGGCGATAATGGACAAATACGCATCGGTAAATTCGTCACGCGTGACAGCGCTTTCGTCCCAGAACCAGCGCTGACCAATGTTGTCGTCGCCATTTTCGTACTCGATGCGCAGGGTCGTTTCGCCGTCCGCTGTTGTCACGCGCACCTGTGACAGCGTGGCGACAACCACGGGCGATACAAAACGGTCAAGCAGCGCGTTCAGCCCGGCGTTCTCCGCGAAAGTTAGCTGTGTGCGGCGGATGCGGTAGATGTCGCCGGTTCTGTCCATACGGGCATACACCATGCCGTCGCCCGCGTCGCTGCCTAAGTGGATGTCGCGAATCGTGCCGTCTTGGAACGCGGCAATCAGGCGGCGCGGCGCATCCAGCCCATACACAGCCAGACCAGCGGCGTCCGCTACGGTGGTGACGTACTCGTCCGCTGAAACCGCGCACAGCCCCGTGATGAACGCCTCAATGCGCTCGGTGCTGCCCGTGTGGGTGATGGGGGAGGTCGCCGACCACGCCATCAATTTGCCGCTTGATTTGGTGAAAATGAGCTGCCCGTCGTCCGTCCCGGTCAAGGCAATCTGCACGGCGGCGGAGGCGCTTTCGTCAATTGCGCTGGGGAGCGTGTGCAGGGCGTTTAGCGGCTGCACCATTGTCTCATGGAAGTCGTAGGGGACGAGGTACACGTTTGTGTCGCCGTCGAGGGCGACATAGCAGCTTGCGCCGTCGGAGGTCAAGCGCCCGATGCGCAGGACGCGGGTCGTGCCGTCCTTGCGCGTCAGGGTGATGACGGCGTCGGGGTCGGTCAGTCCGCAGGCGTCGCGGTCGAGCGCAGGATAGGTCGCCGTCGCCGGAATGTGCTGCGCAGTTAAAAGCAGCATCTGCCACGCAGCGGTGCTGAACGTGAAGTTCTCCTGCCCCGATACCAGAAACGGCTGGGACAGCGCGTTGTATACGCCAAGCAGATTGCCATTCTGGTCAAACGCCATGTCGGATACGGCGGTGTAGCGCTGCGACCCTTTAGGCTGCACGGTAATGCTCTTAAGCGCCGCCACGGAATCCTCATAGAGCATGAAGTAGCCCGGCGCGTCGGTGGATTCCGGCGCGGGCGCTTCCGCAGGGGCAACCGCGCTGCCAAGCAGCACATACACGCCGCCAAGCGCCGCGCAGACGAGCGCCATCAGCAGCAGGCGAAGTCCGCGCCGCATTACAGCCGCCTCCTTTTCAGCAGCACGACCGCCATTGTCAGCAGCAGTACGCCGGGAATCACGGTCAGGGCGAGAATTGTCACGCGCTGACGGCTGCTTTCGCTGTCAAAGGTGATGCGCTGCGCTGGAAGCCGCTTCACGCCCGCGTCGAGCGACGCCGTCTGGTCAATGTCCGCCATGTCGGTCACGAGGTCAGTCAGCAGGGCAAGGTTGTCGCTGGCATCCAAGACGGATGCGCCGCTGATGGACGCGCTGTCCCGGAGCATGTCGCTGGAAGCCAGCAGACACAGCGCCGTGCCGCTGCCCTTCTTCGCCATTGCGCCGAGCAGAAATTGCCCGGACACGTCGCCGGCTTGACTATCCAGCGCATTGCCGGACGCATCCGGGTGCAGCACGGCGCGGTCGGAGGTGGTCAGCAGGGGGGTCACGGTCACGCCGGGACGAAGCGCAGGCGTAATCAGGGCAGACGCGCGCGGCAGCAGTATCCGCCCGGTAATCTCGTAATCCGCCGCGACAACGGGGGAGAGGTACTCCGGCGCATCAACATAGCGGTCGCTTTCCGCCGTGCTTTCCACGCTCCAGCCGGACTGGAAGCCCAAGCCGTACAGGTTGCAGACGGCTTGCAGCTGCGTCAGGCGGGAAAGCGGGGTATCGGCACCGCACGCAACCAGCACGCGCCCGCCGTTATCCAGAAAAGCGGCAAGCGTCTGCGCCTCGTCGCCCGTCAGGTCGCTGCGGGGAGCAAGCAGCAGCAGAATGTCCGTCGCGGCGGGCGCAATGCGGGCGATTTCCCCCGAATGCACCTCGAAGCCGTTCGAGCGCAATTGCAGCGCCAGCAGGGAACAGTCCTCCTGCGTTAGCTCTCCGTGACCCGTCAGGAAGTACACGCCGACGGGATGGTCCGTACACGCGCGCCCAATCGCGCCGATTAACTGCGCTTCACCGCAGTAGATGGTGTATTCCTCGCCCAAGACCGTACGGGAGAACAGAAACTCCTCCGGCGAAAGGCGGATGATGCGCGTCGCGTCCTGATTGGCGATGAACACTGTGCCGTTCTCGATGCTGCCCGCGTCGCCGCTCAGCGCGGCAATGCGCTGCGGCTGCGTCACTGGGTCAATCGTCTCCACGCGCACATGGGCGCACTCAGCGCTCATCTTGTTCAGCGTCTCGGTCACAAGGTCACGGACGGTACTGTCATAGCCGGATGTGTACACCGGGTAGAGCAGCACGTCCTCATCCAGCGCATGCAGGCGGGAGAGCGTGTAGTCGCTTAAGTTTGTTACCCCGCTCGGCGACACGTCGAGTTTCAAGTACCACTTTTCCTCCGCACGCTGGCTGACCAGCACGACCAGCACCGCCATCACAACTGCCAGCACGCACGTCAGCAGGTGATAGACCCCATAGGGCATGGATTTCTTCTTCATCAAAAATCACCCCTTTGCGTGGCGGCGCTTTTCCATCGCGCGGTCGGTCAGGAAGAGCATCAGCGCGATAAACGCGACAAAATACACGATGTCGGACAGGCTGATGATGCCGTTGGCGAAGTCGCCCAGCCGCGAAGAAGAGGGCAGGAAGCCCAGTATCACGCTGACCGGGTGGAGGTACGCGCTTGTGCCCGCCTGCGGGACAATATAATGCTCCGACAGGTACATCAGCACGTTCACGCCCAGCGTCAGGATGGCGGCGGTAATTTGGTTCGTGCAGAGCGAAGAGAGCAGCACGCCGACGGACACCATCGCCGCGTCAAGCAGATAGTAGCCGAGGAACACCACCGCGATTTCCGACCACGCAATCTGCGCATACGGGGCGATCAGCAGCGGGTAAATCAGCGCCAGCAGCATGGCAATCAGCAGCAGCGCCAGCGAGGCAAGCGCCTTGCCCAGCACAATCTGCCCCAGCGGAACAGGGGAGGTGAGCAGCAATTGGTCGGTGCGCATCCGCTTTTCTTCCGCGAACAGGCGCATCGTCAAAAGCGGCGCAATCAGCATCAGCGGCAGCTGCATCCCCGAAAAGAGCAGGTTCATGCTCGCGCTCATTTCCTGCCCGATGTTGATGAACACGAACACCAAGCCGGACAAAAGCGCATACATCGTCAGGAACACATACCCGACGGGGGTGGTGAAATAGCCGCTCAATTCATGGCGGAATACGGCGCGCATTCACTCCACCTCCTTTCGGCTGATGTCCTTCCGGGCGATGACGTGCAGGAACGCATCCTCCAGCGCGTCGCTGCCGTTTGTCTCTTCCAGCAGCGCACAGTGATTTTCGTAGCACAGCGCGGACACCTGTGCGCGCAGGTCGGCATCCATCTCGTGGCGAATCAGCAGCAGATGGCAGCCGCCTTCCCGGCAATCCTGCTCCGTCACTTCCGTTACGCCCGGCAGTTCGCGAATCAGCGCCATCATCGGCGCATCCCCGCGGTACATCAGCCGCAGACTCGCCGCGCCGCGCAGCAGCGCATCCATCGTGCCGTCATAGCGGATGACGCCTTCGTCCAGCACAATCGCACGCCCGCAGACGTTTGTCACTTCGCTGAGCAGGTGCGACGAGAGCAGAACGGTGCTGTCCTGCCCCGCGCGGCGGATGACCTCGCGCATCTGCGCCATTTGCAGCGGGTCAAGTCCGCTGCCGGGTTCATCGAGGATGAGCAGCGGCGGCTGCCCCAGAAGCGCCTGCGCGACGCCCAAGCGCTGCCGATACCCCTTCGACAATCGCCCGGACAGCCGATGCGCATATGCTTCCAGCCCTGTCAGTTCAATCACGCGGGCGATTTCCGCCGTCTGTGTACTTGCTTTCAGCCCGCGCAGACGGCAGCAGTAGCGCAGATACTCCGTCACCGTCATGTCGGGATACAGCGGCGGCTGCTCCGGCAGATACCCCGTGCGGCGGCGGGCTTCCAGCGGCTGGGTCAGCACGTCATAGCCGCAGACGGAGATGTCGCCGCCTGACTGGCACAGATACCCCGTGATGGTGTTCATCAGCGTCGATTTGCCCGTGCCGTTGCGCCCAAGCAGCGCAATGATTTCGCCCTTCTGCGCGGCGAACGTGATGCCTTTCAAGACCTCCCGTGTCCCGTAGCGCCGGGTCACGCCGCGCACGTCAAGCGTCGTTTCCATGGTTTGTGTCCTCCTTGCTGCGGCGGTACTGCAGCGGCGTGACGCCGGTAATCTGCTTGAAGCGGCGAATGAAGCTCGACGCATCGTAGTAGCCGACGTTCACGGCAATTTCCTTGATGGACAGTTCGGTTTCGGTCAGCAGCTGCTTTGAGCGCTCGACGCGAAGAATCGCCAGGTATTCGTTCGGGGAGACGCGGTTGCGCTCCTTGAAGGACAGCGAGAGGCGCGCGGTCGATACGCCGAACGCCTCGGCAATGGCGCTGATGGACAGCTCCGGGTCGGCGTAATGCTCGCGGATGTATGCTGCGACTTCCTCAATACCGCCGGTCTCCTCGGTCGGCACGGGCTTCTCTGCTTGCAGAATCGCGTCGCACAATCGGCGGAGCAACTCGTCCAAATCGTCTACGCTCTGGCAGCCGGAGAGGGAGAAGATGTCGTACATGTCCTTCATGTCGCTGCTGTCGGCGACGTTCGCGGCGTGTTCGCGCAGGAGCGTATGAATCACGTCGTTGTAAATCAGGCGGAAGGCGAATGGCGTCATGCTGGAATGCTTGAGGAACGCCAGCAGCTCATCGAGCTTGCCGGAAAGCAGGGCGCGGTTGTTCAGCACCAGCGCCTGATTGATGCCGTCGGTGATTTTGCGCGCCTGCGGCAGAATGTCGCGCAGGTTGACGGAGACGAACGAGTATTCCAGCACGCGGCTGTCATCCATGACAAAGCGGTTGTCGTAGGCGGTCGCAGCTTCGAGGTAGCACGCGGGCGCGTGGGTGAAATTTTGGTGCGCGTTGCTCATGGCGACACAGGCGTGGCCGTAGCGCTCGATGCAAATCTGGTGCAGCGCGTTTGCCACGTCGTGCAGACCCTGCTCAGTGTCGGCGAAAACGACATAGAGGAAGTTGTTCATCGCCGCCATTTCGACCGAGCAGACGGTTACGCCTGTCACGCGGTTCAGCGGCTCCTCCTGCATGGTGAAGGGCTGGTCGTTCTGCTCCTGTTCGGGGCAGAGCACCATGCCGTAATACGGCTTGTCGATGTCCAGGCGGACGCTCGTGGCGGCGGCGACGGCGAGTTCGCGGCTGTCAAAGCGCCCTTTCATGAACCGCAGCACGAAGTCATGCCGCTGCATGGGCAGGGAGGATTCGAGGCGGCGCGTCAAGTCGCTGTTGCGGCGGGACAACTCCTGTATGCCCGTCTGGATGGATGACCATTCGTCGCCGCGGCTCTCGTCCTGCGGAAGCAAGCTCGAAATCTCGCGGATGGGGCGGATGTTGCGCCGAGCCAGCAGGTAGGACAGCACGCTGCCCGCGACTGCCAGCGCCGCAATCATCATCAGCACGCCTCCCATGCTGTGCCAGACGTTGCCCGTCAGTTCCGACGACGGCATGAGCATCACATACTGCATCCCCCAGCTGCGGTTGCCCAGCGCAAGCAGCGTGTAGGGGACGCCGCCGGAGACAAATTCGCGCTGCATGGTCGCCTCGTTGCCCGCAAGCAGGGATGTCAGCTCCTCCGCCGAAAGCGGAAGTTCGCCCGATGATGCCAGAATCGCGCCGTCATGCAGGATGCAGGTGTTTGCGTTCATAGCAATCGCGTCAGAAAAGAGCTGCTGATAGGTGTTCTGCCGCAGGAGGAAGAGCATCGACCCACGTTCACTTTTCTGGCTCATGCCCAGCGGGATGATGAACGTCGTCATGTCGTACTGGTCGCTGCCCAGAAGGGAGGATGCGACTTTCTGCGCTGGAAGGACGCACAGTCCGCCGGGCTGACGGATCAGGCGCATCAATTCCGTGCCGGACACATGCTCGTAGTGCATCAGGCTGCTGAACATGTCCAGCGTCATCATCGAGGAGGAAGAGTACAGGTAGTCGTCGCTGGCGAAGCACAGGTACATCTGGTCAGAAAAGTCGTTGCTGACCGTGTAGGGGACAAGCTGCTGCATCAGTTCATAGGCGCGCCACGGCTCGTCGCGGTAGCTGAACGGCTGCAGGTAGGGGGACAAGCCGATCTGCTCGGCGGTGTTGAGCATGTTGTCCAGATACCCCTCGTGCTGGTAAGCGATGCGGCTCAAACGGTTGATGCCGTTGGAGATGACCTGCGCGCGCACCTCGCGGTTCATGTAGACGTACATGTACAGGAACAGCGCGCTGAGCGCAAGAAGCAGCACCAGCATGTAGGACACGACGTAGCGCGCGAAGGTGGAAAGGCGTTTGCTGCCGGATTGCTGTTTCATTGCTCCGAAAGTCCCTTCATGTAGCGGTCATAGGCGGTTTGGTAGAGCGAAACATATTCCTGTGCGCCGATGCTGTTCAGCTCCGTCAGGAAGTCAGCAAAGCGCTCGTCCGTCACGCCGCGCGTGACGAATTCCACCAGATACGCATTCACGGCGGATTTCAGCGACGTGTAGAGCTGCTGAATGCGCGCAGATTCCTCACTCGTAATCGGCACGGTGTTAATCAGCAGCGTGTACGGAACCTCTTCCAAGACGCCGGATTCGTCGTAGAGCGCGCAGTAGGCGGATTTCTCCTGCCGGTGCGCCGCCGGAACGTATACCGAGGCGTAGTAGCTCGCGGGTGCGAAAAACTGCCCGCAGATAATCGGCACGGTCTTGTACAGCTCATTCCCCGCGGGAACGTAAGTGACCTCGTAGCGTCCGTCGCCGCGCAGAATCAGCGTGTCGCTGATTTTGCCGTTCTGCGCCACCAGCATGTTCTCCGTCTCGAACTGCGCGTCCAGCCAGCGAAGCGATGACGGAATATCATGATTCTGAATCGTCAGTGCCGCGCCGAACTCGATTGCGTCCTCCGTCCGCGCAAGACTTGCCTTGTAGCCCTCCGCGTGAACGGGCAGCATGACCACATAATCCGCCGCAATGTCGTCGCTCAGCGCAGTGTTTTTCAGCCGCCAGTAGGTGAAATACCCTGCTTTCTGCTGGTTCACCTTCGCCGCCCACAGGTTCGACCCCTGCGTGAGCGACTCCACGTCCAGCAAGCCTTCCTGACAGAGCGAGTGCAGCCACTCCACGCACGCGCGGAAGCCGTCCTCATCCGGCATGAAGAGCACCTTGCCGTCCGCGGACAGGTGAACAAAGTACTCGTTCATCGGGATGCCGAACGCGCTGAAGGCGTTGTACAGCCCGGTGTTCACGTCGGCGAACGTCGCTTCGTAGGGGATTTCGTCAGCTAACCCGTTGCCGTTCGGATCGCCGTTTTTGAATGCGCGCAGGACTTCAGTCAGTTCCTCCGTCGTCGTCGGGACGGACAGCCCCAACTTGTCCAGCCACGTTTTGTTGATGAAGAAGTGCCCGTTGGTGTTGATGCCCTGCGAGAGCAGAAAGCCGACGTAGTACATCTTCCCGTCGGAGGAGGGGAGGGTGCGCCCAGCGTTATCAATAGGCAGGCGGCTGAAATACGTCGGCATGTATTCTTCCAGATAGTCATCCAGCGGCAGAATCACATGCTGCGTCACGCCGTAGTCCTCCACGTCCAGGCTGCCGCGCAGAATCAGGTCGTGATAGCGCCCGGAGGCGAACATCAGGTTGACGCGGTTCGTCCAGTCCGAATGCTTGACGACGTCGAAATCGACATGCACGCCCGTCTGCTCCTCAATCTGCTGGAAAAACCACATGTTGTCAAAATCAAGCGTCTGGTTCTCCAACTCGTATTGCAGCGCGGTCAGAGATACTTTCTCTGTCTCCGGCGCAATGCTATCACCGCAGCCGCTGAGCGTCAGCAGCAAAAGAAGAAGCAGCAGAAGGAAAAACACGTTTTTTCGCATGTCGTCATGCCCCTTTGCATGTTTTTGTTACTTCTGATTATATCACAAACTGCAGAAGATAGCAAACGAAGTTCGGAAGCAATTTACGCCGGAAAGAGAAAAGCCGGAGAGTCGCAAGGGCTCTCCGGCAGGCTTTCCTCAGAGGCTTACTTCGCCAGATAAGCGTCGTAGGCGTTCTGGTACAGCTCAATGTAGCGTTCCACGCCGATAGCCTTGGCGGTTTCAACGAACTTGTTGTAGCTTTCGTCGGTCACGCCGTTCTTGATGAAGTCGGTCACGGATTCTTCCATGAACTTCTTCAGCTCGGTGTAGATGTTCGCGGCCTCGATGGAATCCTCGTTGTCCATCTTGCTCAGCTTGGAAACGTACTGGTAGCTCTTGTGCTCCAGAACGCCCGCAGCAGCGTACATTTCGGAGTCGAGGTAGCGTTCGACGCGGTGCGGCGCCATCTGATAAATCTGGGTGTAGTATTCGCCGGGCGCGAAGAACTGACCCATCGTGACAGGCACGAAGGAGTACAGGCCGTTGTTTTCCGGCACGTTGATGACTTCGTACTTGCCTTCGGCGTTGAGCTGAATCTGCTCGCCGACCTTGCCGTTCGCCGCCACCATCATGGTTTCGGTTTCCAGCTGCGCGTCAATCCACTTCAGGGACGCAACGGGGTTAGCGTTGGTCGAGGTCAGGATAGCACCCTGTTCCGGCACTTCCAGAATCGCGGAGACAGCAGCGCCGTAGGTCGGGTCAGCCGGGGGCAGGATGGACTTGAAGTCCTTGTAAACGTCGGGAGTCAGGGCAGTGTTAATCAGGCGCAGGTACGGGAAGGAAGCGACTTCGCCAGCATTGACCTTGTTCGCCCACAGGTTGGAGTCCTGCGTCAGGCATTCGGGGTCAAGCAGACCTTCTTCGTAGAGCATGTGCAGCCATTCAACGCACGCGCGCCAGCCGGGCATCGTGCCGGTGAACTCGAGCTTGTCGTCATCGGTGATGTGATAGAAGGCGTAGTTTTCCGGCACGCCGAAGGAAGCGAATTCGTTCCAGATGGTTTCCGGGCCGTAGCCGAAGGTGGAGGTGGACAGCGGGTACTTGATGCCCGCTTCCTTGAACTTGCGCAGGACGTTGGTGTACTCGTCGATGGTGGTGGGCACTTCCAGACCCAGCTGGTCAAGCAGGGTGGTGTTGATGTACCAAGTGCCGTTGTGGTTGACGTTCTGGGCGATCAGGTAGCCGATGTAGTAGCTGTGACCGTCAGAAGCGGGGATGGAGTCGCCCGCATTGTTCAGGTTCAGGCGGGAGACGTAGTTGGGCATGATTTCCTCGGTGATGTACTCATCCAGCGGCATCAGCAGGCTCTGATTCACGCCGTAGTCCTCAATGTCGGTGCTGCCGCGCAGAATCATGTCCATGTACTTGCCGGAAATGAACATCAGGTTGAGCTGCGTCTGGAAATCGGCGTCCTTCACCATCGTGAAGTCAACGTGGGTGTTGGTCTTCTCTTCGATCTGCTGGAAGAACCAGAGATTGTTGAAGTCCGTGGACTGGTTTTCCAGCGTGTACTGGAAGGCCGTCAGGTTGACCTTGTCTTCCGCCACCGCCGAGCCGACGAGCGTCAGCGTCAGAGCCAGTGCGAGGAGTGCAGAGATGATTTTCTTCATAAGAGAAAATCTCCTTTCTTTTGCGCCATTCTCACGCGGAGAACGGCACGGTATTGATTCATCACGCCGCTTCGGACGTGTGAAATCCGAAAAAAATGGGGAACCGAAGGGGTCAAGGGGGCGATCGCAGACTTCGTCTGTTTTCATTGCCCCCTTGTCGCGCCCGCAGGCGCGAAATCCCCCTGCCGCAAAAGCGCATTGCAGTGAGAAAAACCGAAGGAAAGTCTGAAAGGATTATCCCTTCAGCGACCCAATCATAACGCCCTTGACGAAATACTTCTGCATGAAGATGTACAGCACAATCGCGGGAACCGTAGACACCACGATGCAGCAGTACTTGGCGACTTCCGCCTTGCGCATGGCCTCCTGCAGGCCGCCGAGGTTGTCGGCGTAGGCGGCGAAGAACGTATCGCTGGAGCCGGAAATGGACAGAGAAGCAAGAATTTCGCGCAGCACGGTCTGCAGCGGCAGATACGCGCGGTTGCGGATGAACACCAGACCCGTGAAGTAATCATTCCAGCGCGCCACACCGTAGTAGACGCTCAGCACGGCGATAATCGTGCCGGACAGCGGCAGGACGCAGCGGAAGAAGTAAGTGAAGTGATCCGCGCCGTCCATCACCGCGGCTTCGTACAGCTCGTTGGGGATGGAGGACTGAATGTAGGTGCGGGCAACCATCAGGTTCCACACGGACACGGTGTTCATCAGAATCATGACCAGCCGCGTGTCGTACAGCCCCAAGTCGCGCACGTTCAGGAAAATCGGAATCAAGCCGCCGGAGAAAAACATGGTGAACGTAATCAGGAAGTTGACGAATGCTTTTCCGGCGAATTTGCGGCTCAGCGCATACGCCGCTGCAAGGGAGACAATCACCGACAGCGCCGAACCGAGAACCGTGTAAATGATGGAGTTCAAGTAGCTCTGCCACAGCTCGCTGTGCTGGAAAACCGCCTCGTAGCCCATGAGCGAGAAGCCCTTAGGCCAGAAGAGCACTTCACCCGCCAGCACCGCATCCGGGTCGGAGACGGACGCAATCAGCACCAGCCACAGGGGGTAAAGCGTGATAAACAGCACGAGCATCCAGAAAATCAGGTTGATAACGTTGAAAGTACGGTCGGCGCGCGTCTCTTTGATGCGAATGCCGTGTACTTCCGCTTCCTTCTTTGCCATTTTGCTTTCCCTCCTTTCTTAGAACAGGCTGATGTCGCTGGCCTTGCGGGAGATGGCGTTGACGGAAATGATGATGACGAAGTTGATGACGTTCAGGCACAGACCGATGGCAGAGGTGTAGGAGTACTGCGCCTTGCCGATGCCCGTGTTGTAGACGTACACGCCGATGATATCCGAGGTCTTGATGTTGCCGGAGGTCTGGAGCAGCAGCGCCTTGTCCGTGTTGGAGGACAGGAGCGAACCGCAGGAGAGAATCAGCATCATGACGGCAATCGGAATCAGGTGCGGAATGTCGATGTTCTTAATCTTCTGCCAGCGGGTCGCGCCGTCGATGGTCGCGGCTTCGTACAGCTGCGGGTCGATGGAGGTCAGCGTGGCAATATAAAGGATAGTATTCCAACCGGCGTTCTGCCAGATGTCCGAACCGATGAACAGCGGGCGGAACCAGTTTTCCTCGACCATGAAGTAAATCGACTTGCCCCCGCAGGCCTCTATCACCTTGTTGACGATGCCGTTGGTGGGGGAGAAGAACAGGTAGAGCATACCAGCCAGCACGACGGTGGAGATGAAGTGCGGAATGTAAATCGCCGTCTGCGTGAAGCCCTTGAAGCGCTTCGAGTTCAACTGGTTGAGCATGATGGCGAGCAGAATCGGAATGGGGAAGGAGAAAAGCAGGCCGTAGAGGTTCAGCAGCAGCGTGTCGGCAAACATGCGCCCGCAGTAGTACATGCTGAAGAAATTGCGGAAGTGTTTGAACAGGTCAAGCTGCCCTTTCGTCGATGCCCACTCGCTGCCGACGATACCCTTGGCAATCTTGAAGTCCTTGAATGCAATCTGCACGCCGTACATCGGGAAGTAGCAGAATACAATGAAGAAAGCCAGCGCCGGAATCAGCAGCACCCACAGCTGCCAGTCACGCACAATAGCGCGCCGGAAGCGGACATCTAAGGGCTGATGCGGCTTGCGCGAGGTCGCCGTCTTTGTTACCGCCTTTTGCAATGAAACCCCTCCGTTCATCGGGAACGCTGCCCCGTAATCAACTATGAATATGATACCATGCAGCATGCCGACTGTAAATCGACGAAATTTTTGTGCATATCGTGCAAATGCCGATTTTTCAAGGGTTTGCGAATGTGCGAAAAAATTGCGCATTTCAAATTTGGGCGTTTTCAGGTAGAATAGGACAGGGAAAACAGGTCAGAAGCGGGACAAAAATGACATTTCCGCTTCTGCAAAATGATAGGAGGATAGCCAATGCTTCCAAAAACAGGGGTGACCTTTTCCTGCGATGACGCGGCGCTGCAAAAGCTTTTTGACGAGGCGGAGCGCAAGTGCCTTCATAATTTGAAGGACTTCGGCGCGGATACCGTCTTGGTCGAGGGCGGCGGGTACGAGAAGATTTGGCTGGAAACGCAGCCGATGGGCGGTGAAATGTACTGGAAGCGCAACATGACCGCCGCCATGAACAATCAGCTGCTGTTCATGCGCACCCAGCGTGCGGACGGGCGGATTGCCGGGTCGATTCAGTGCCATCCCGACGGGACGATTGAGCCGCAGTTCAACAAGTTTCAGGGCTTTTGCTTCCCGCTGCACGCGCTGAACATGTGGTATCTCTCCGGCAAAGAACCGGCGTACCTGGATATGCTGGCGGACTGCTTAGAGAAATTCGATGCGTATCTCTGGAAAACGCGTGATTCCGACGGCGACGGATGTCTTGAATCCTTCTGCGTCTACGATACGGGGGAGGACAACGCCCTGCGCTACGGTCACGCGCCTGTCTACTGCACGACCGATACGCCGCCCGAAGATGCGGACGTTGTGCCGATGGCATCGATGGACGTGACGTCGTTCTCCTACGCCTGCCGCGATACATTGGCGGAAATCAGCCGCCTGCGCGGCGACGGGCGGGAAAGCGAATGGCGCGAAAAGGCGGACGCGGTCGCGGCGAACTTGAAAGCACGCTTGTGGGATGACAAGCGCCACGCCTGCTTTGACCGCGACAAGCACGGCAAGACCATCGACGTGCTGTGCCATAACACGCTGCGCTGCATGTACTGGGGTTCCATCAGTCAGGAGATGGCGGATGCGTTCGTGCGCCAGCACCTGCTGAATCCGCAGGAATTCTGGACGCCGCTGCCCCTGCCGAGCGTTGCGGTGAACGACCCGCTGTTCCGCAATGCGCCGGAAAACAACTGGAGCGGGCAGTGCGAGGGGCTGACGTATCAACGCGCGATTATCGCCTTGGAGCGCTACGGGTATGAACCGATTGTGACAAAGCTCGGCAGGAAGCTGCTGGATGCCATCATCCGCGGCGGGTATGTGTTCACGCAGCAGTTCGATCCTTTCACGGGCGAACCATCCCGCGTGGGCATGGTGTCGCATGAGGTGCTCTTCCGCGACAGCGACGAGCCGTTTCAGGATTCCTACGGCCCGACGCTGCTGGCGGCGCTGGAGTACATCGCGCATCTCTGGGGGATTGCGCTGGTCGGCGACGAAGTGTGGTTCAGCTTGGGTTCGGGGCTGTCCTATACCTATGCGCAGCGGTTCGGGGATGATGTGTACGAGATAAAATCCGACGGTCGGTCGGGTGCTATCTACAAAAACCGAATTGCGGTCGGAAGTGAACCTTGTGGCGTCCGGCTGGTGACGAACCGCGACGGGAAAATCCTCCGCACAGTGAAAATTGAGGAAGGAGTATAATATGAAGACAGTCAAAATCCGTTTAGACGGCCTCGGCGGAATGCCGATGGATGAAAAGACACTCAAAAGCACCTACGCGACCGGCATGGACTTCGAGCCGGACGAGCGCCGCATGACGATTGACAGCGAGGGTATCGTCAGCCTGCAAGTGACAAAAGAACCGTACATGATTCACGTCAAGATGAACGTGCCGCTCTACGGGCATCTGTGGGTGATGGCGGACAATCAGGGGGAGGGGTACACGGGCGAATTTGTGGACTTCGTGACGGAGGCCATCCGCACTTACATCCACCATGCGCAGAAGTACGCGGCGGGTATCACGCTGTCCCCGACGACGCAGGGGCATCTTGACGCGGCGATTGAATTGCAGCATTTGGCGAACCGTGGGCAGGATACGCCGGACAACCGCCTGTACGCGCTGTCAAACGCGATTTACGCGGCGGAGGGGGCGCTCGTGGAATCTGCCCGTGCAAAGGCGTTTGCTGCGCCGAGAAGCGACCTCAAACTTGGCTGCAACTTCGCGCGCTACACGTCGGATGCCTCCCGGTATGCGAAGTTTTTCGCGCAGGCGTTCGACTTCGCGACGATTCCGTTCTATCCGCGCACGACCGTGCCGGAGAAGGACTGCTACGACTATTCGTATGTGGATCATGCGCTGTCGTTTCTGCTGGACAAGGGAATTACCCCCAAGGGGCATCCGCTCTGGTTCGGGCATCAGGACGTGAACCCGGAGTGGCTCTTCGGTCTGCCGTACCCGGAATTGCGCCGGGAGGCCGCGAACATCGCGCGCCACCACGTCAGCACCTATCGCGACACGATTCAGTACTGGGACGCCATGAACGAAGCGCACGACTGGGCAAATTGCTTCGAGCTGACGCAGGAACAGCTGATTGACCTCACCCGCGCGACGACCGACGCATTGCGCGAAGGAAACGACAAGGCGGTGTCGATTGTCAACGTCTGCCTGCCGTTCGCGGAGTACGTCGCGGGGCGGTACAACTGCTACGGCGCGCTGCCGGAGCATCTGCGCAGTCCGCTGAGCTACTTCAAGGCCATCATCGAAGCGGGGATTGATTTTGACGTGGTGGGCATTCAGCTGTATTTCCCCGGCCGGGATTTGGTGGCGGTGGACTTGCTGCTGAACGCCTTTGCTGCGCTGGGCAAGCCGATCCATATCACCGAAATGGGCGTCAACGGCGGCTTCCGGCAGAAAGGAAACGCGGGCAGCAGCTGGTCGCAGATGGCAATGTCCGAGGGCACATGGCACGGCGGCTGGAACGAACACACGCAGGCGGACTGGCTGGAGCAGTTCTACACCATCGCCGCGTCGCGCAAGGAGATTCAGGCGCTGACGTGGTGGGATTTTATCGAGCCGAGCTTCTCCGGCAACGGCGCGATGCTCTACGAGAACGAGAATCCGCGCGAATCGTATTTCCGGCTGCTGGCGCTGAAAAACCGGATTGTGCGCAAAGCATAACGAAAAAAGGTTCTTCACGGAAAGTCGGGGAAACAAACAAGGGCTTAGGCGAAGCACCAAAAGCTGCACGCGGAAGGAGCATGAAAGCGCGACCAATCCAATCGCGAAAAGGGGTCAAGGGGGGACTTCGTCCTTTTTCATCTGCCCCTTGCAGGGTCAAGGGACAGCGTCCCTTGTGGGGTTTGGGGCAACGCCCCAACTGTTCCGCGGGCGACCAGCATCTCAAACGCACTCAACAAAGGCGCAGGCAGCGAAGCGTCCCTGCCAGTAACTTTGCGCGTCCGCAGACGCGCCCCCCAAGCTGCTCTTCCCCAAGATTCCGTGAAGAACCGAAAAAACCTCCGAAACACAGCCGCGTTTCGGAGGAAGAAAGATGTATATATAGATGAAGTTACTTCTTCAGTTCAATCCCTTGACCCTTCAGCCGCGCAACCACGCCGTCAACAACCGCCTGCACTTCGTCGCGGGTGAGCGTGCGCTCCGGGTGCGAGAAGGAGAGGCGAATCGTGATGGTCTTGCCGGTGATGTCGCTGTATGTGCCCAGCACGGTCACCTTCTGCACCAGCGGGGAGTTCTCCGCCTTCACCGCGTCCAGAATCGGCTGGCAGCGATTGACCACGAAGGTCAAATCCTGCTCCATGCCGGGGAAGCGGGACGGCTCGCGGTAGACGATGGGCGCGGGCGCGATGGACGCAAGCGCTTCCATGTCGATTTCGGCAAACACAATCGCCGCCTTCTTGTCGATGTTCTTGCCGACAACCGGGTGCGCCACGCCGATTTCGCCGAGTTCAACGCCGTCCAGCACGATGGCGTTCAGGTTCTTCGGATGCTCATAGGAGTGGGTCGCGGTCATTGCGTGGAAGGACAAATCCTTGTGCAGGATGTCGCTCACGGCGACGCACAGCATGTCGCGCAGGCGGAAATACAGCGTTTCCACGTTATCGACCTTGCTGAAGAGCGTCACGCACAGCTTCTTGTGTTCCTTCGCCAGCTTGTTCTCGTCCACGCCGTCGATAACGTGGCCGATTTCAAAGATGCCGAACGACGGCGCATAGCCCGTGTTGACCTTCACCTGGCACAGCTGGGTGGGAATCATGGAGCGGCGCAGCGTCTCGATGTTCGGGTTGGAGGCGTTGAGTAGCTTCACGTTGTCCTCAACGGCAATGCCGAGCTTCTTGTAGTCGTCGGCGTACTGCCAGATGTAGGAATGCACCTCGTGCAGCGAATAGCGCTTGACGAGGATGTCCTTCAATTTGTCCTCCACCGTCTTTTCGGTGGACATGCGAACCGGGTAGAGCGGGGATTCCGCCGTGTGCAGGTCGAAGTTGTCGTAGCCGTAAATGCGGGTGATTTCCTCGATGATATCCGCCTTGATGGTCACGTCCTTCGTCGCGCGCCAGGAGGGGACGTCCGCGGTGAAGGAATCGCCGTCCCGCGTCATGCCGAAGCCCAGCGCGGTCAGCGTGTGCATGATTTCGTCGGAGGAAATGTTGATGCCGGTATAGCGGTCAACAAACGCCTTGTCAAAGGACAATTGCACCTTCGGATAGTGGAAGGCGTACTCGTCGGTCAGGCGGGAGGTGACGCGCATTTCCGGGTCGTATTCCTGCAAAAGCTTGACGAAGCGGGCGATGGCGACGGTCGTCATTTCCGGGTCAAGGCTCTTTTCGTAGCGGGCGGAGGCGTCGGTGCGGTGGGCGAGGCGGACGCTGCTCTTGCGGACGGACGCCGCGTCGAACGTGGCGGATTCCAGCGTCAGGCTCGTCGTGTCATGGACGATTTCGCTGTCCAGACCGCCCATGATGCCCGCGATGGCAACCGGCTTGTCGCCGTTGCAGATCATCAGCGTGTTCGGGTCAATGGTGCGCTCCACCTTGTCCAGCGTCTGGAAGGGGAAGCTCTCCGGGAAGCGGCGGATGCGGATTTTCTCCACCTTGCGGCTGTCGAAGGCGTGCATCGGCTGCCCCATTTCCAGCATCAGGTAGTTCGTCAGGTCGGCGAGGAAGTTGATGTCGCGCATACCGCAGTAGTTCAGGCGGATACGCATCGCCATCGGGCTGACGTGGCGGTTGATGTTCTCCACCCGCAGGCAGGAGTAGCGCTGGCACAGCGGGTCTTCAATCTTCATGTCGATGGCGGGCAGATTGTTGTACGCCGCCAAATCCGCCACGGGCAGGGCTTTCAGCGGACGGCCGGACAGGGTAGAAAACTCGCGCGCCATGCCGTAGTGCCCCCACAGGTCGGGGCGGTTCGTCAGGGACTTGTTGTCCACCTCGAAGATAATATCGTCAATGGGGTAGAGCGCCTTCAAATCCGTGCCGCAGGGAACATCCTCCGGAATGACCATGATGCCGGAATTGTCGTCGCTGATGCCGATTTCCTTCTCCGAGCAGCACATGCCGTAGGACGTGTACCCGGCGAGCTTGCGCGGGCTGATGGTGATGTCGCCCAGCTGCGCGCCCACCTTGGCGAACGCGGTTTTCATGCCCAGCTGCACGTTCGGCGCGCCGCAGACCACGTCGGTCAGCTGACCGTCGCCCGCGTCCACCTTCAGCAGGTGCAGCTTGTGGGATTCGGGGTGATTCTCTACGCTGACGATCTGCGCGGCGACAACGCCGGACAAATCCGCGCCCTTGTGGAAAATTTCATTTTCAACTTCCGCCGTGGACAGGGAGAACTGGCGAATCAGCGCCATTTTGTCAAGACCCGTCAGGTCAACGAAGTCGGAAATCCAGTTCATTGAGATCAGCATGTTCGTCTTTCCTCCGCATTACTCGTCGTCCGTGAACTGCGCCAGGCGCGTCAGGCTGCCGCTGTTCAGGTCGCGAATGTCCTTCACGCCGTACTTCATCATGGCAAGGCGCGTCATGCCCAAGCCGAACGCGAAGCCGGTGTACTGCTCCGGGTCGATGCCGCCGGCCTTCAATACTTCGGGGTGAATCATACCGCAGGGGCACAGTTCCAGCCAGCCGGAATGCTTGCACGACGGGCAGCCCGTGCCGCCGCAGATGAGGCAGGAAATATCCAGCTCAAAGCCCGGCTCAACGAACGGGAAGAAGCCCGGACGCAGGCGGACTTTGATGTCCTTGCGGAACACCTCGCTCAGCATCGTTTTCATGAAGTAGATCAGGTTCGCGATGGAAATATCCTTGTCCACCATGATGCCTTCCATCTGGAAGAACGTGTTCTCGTGGCAGGCGTCGGTCGCCTCGTTGCGGAAGCAGCGGCCGGGGAAAATCGCCTTAATCGGCACGCCGCCGTCGACCAGCGCGTCGCGGTAGCGGCGGTAGATGGCGTTCTGGGCGGCGGAAGTCTGCGTTTTGAGCAATTGCCCGTTGTCCAGATAATAGGTGTCCTGCATGTCGCGCGCGGGGTGGAACTTCGGAATGTTCAGGCTCTCGAAGCACTCGTAGTCCGTCACCACCTCGGCGTAATCCTCCACCGTGAAGCCCATCGACTTGAACACCTGCTCGCACTGGCGCTGCACCAGCGTAATCGGGTGATACGAGCCGCGGGTCATGTCCGGCGGCATGGAGATGTCAAATTCGGGCAGGGCGTTGATTTCGCGCTGCAATTCCTGTGCCTTGAGCGCTTCCAGCTTTTCCGCCAAGGCGACGGTGATGGCGGTCTTCAGCTCGTTCGTCTCGCGCCCGACGGTCTTCTTCTGCTCGTCGGTCAAGCCGCCCATGCCTTTGAGCGCATCGGTCACTTTGCCCTTGCGGCCGAGGTAATTCACGCGCAGGGCTTCCAGATCCACCATGTTGGCGATCTTCTTCAGCTCGGAATCAAAGCTGCTTTTCAGGGCTTCGATCTTCTCGTTCATTCCGGATGTTCCTCCTAATCACTGTGAATGACCACTGTGGATGAAAAAAAGCCCGTCCCACCATTGCTGATGAGACGGACGAATCCGCGGTACCACTCGTCTTGCGGCAAGGAAAAATCCGATTGCCGCCGCTTGATGGGCGATAAGGCTGCCCAGCCTCCCGAAACCGGGAAAAACTCGCGGGATGAAGGTTCACGCCGTGCGCCCTGCCGCCTCGCACCACCCGGCGGCTCTCTGATATCCTATTTCCTGCATTCGCCTGTGCCATCTGCTCGCGCCTTTTTCCTTCTGGCGTCCGCTCGTTCCACTTAGCGTAGCGCTGCTACGCTGCGTTTCACTCCCGTTAGCCAGCAGAAAAAATTCGCTTCGCATCTTGGCACATTCTCATTTGGAAATAGGAAGGGGACTTGCACGCGCTACTGTTTCCCGGTCATCGCTTCCAATATTTCGCTGACTTTCGTCGGCACGCTCTATCTTACCATAGGTTGAGGCGTTTTGCAAGGGGGCAAATGCGGAATTCGGAATGCGAAATTCGGAATAAAAAGCGCACGGAAGTGGAATTCTTTCCATCTTACAGCCGACTTACAGGCGAACAAACCGTGAATTTTTCCGATTTCTTATTTACAAGCCATTTTTTTGTGCTATACTGTAAGATGCGTTATCATGTAAAGCGCGATTCAGGCGCTTGCGTGAAAGTCCGCGCGCGGGAGGGTGCAATTCCTCCGTCCGCAGGCGCGGCAGGGAACTTCGCGCACAAACGCGCGGAAGAAAGGAAAGGAAGCCGGATGAGCAACAGCCGTCCACCCTATGATGGCGCCGGGGACGCCGGACAGAATCCTCAGCAGCCCGGTTTTTCGCAGGGCAATTATCCGCCGGCGCAGGGCTATGCCCCGAATGGCGGCTACGCGCCCAATGATGCCTATGGTCAAGGCTACGCGCCACAAAACGGCTATGGGCAGCCGCAATATGGTCAGCAGGGGTATGCGGATTATCAGCAGCCCTATGGTCAGCAGGGATACCAGCAGCCCTATGGTCAGCAGGGATATCAGCAACCATACGGTCAGCAAGGTTATCAGCAGCCGTATGGGCAGGGCTATGAGCAGCAGGGCTATGAGCAGCAGGGTTATCAGCAGCCATACGGTCAACAGCCTTATCAGCAGCAGCCGTATGACCAGCAGGGGTTTGTGCAGCCCGGCGGGTATCAGCAGCCCTACGAGCAGCAGGGGTATCAGCAGGGGTACAGCCAGCAGAATCCGCAGGAAACGGATTTGCCGCCGGAGCAGCAGTACGCGCAGTACACCCCCGACGGTCAGCGCGTGTACCCGACGTCGGGGCGCAGCGGCTTCCGGGTGCAGCCGGCGGCGCACAGGGAAATTCCGTGGGATACGATTGCAAAAGTATTGATGTTCGGCGTGCTGCCGATTCTTTTCATCTTGAGCATGGTCTTCGCGTGGACGGCGGTGAAGTGGATCGTCCTCGTCGGCGCGGTGGCGAGCATCGCCGCGATGTGGCTCCGCGAGCTGGTTACGCCCAACGCGCGGCTGGTGCTGTCGCTTTTGCTGGCGTCGGCGGCGGTCGTCTGCCTCGTCAGCGCACTGGCGACGAACGCAGCGGACAATCAGAACCCCGCGCAGCCGAATCAGTCCGGTCAGATGCAGCAGGGGAGTACATCGGGCAATAACCTCGATGTCAACCTGACCGCGACGGACACGCCCAATCCCGCGCCCACGCCCACCGCGACGCCTGTGGATGACTCCGAGGAGTGCTACGCGCAGCTGCATTCCTTCTTCACGCTGTGGAAGAACAACGCCATCAGCCAAATGGTCAACCTGACGGCCCCGTCGTGGCGCAGCAGCATCAAGGGCGGCACCGACGCGGTGACGCAGAAGCTCTTCGGCGAGGTGCTGACCAACCGCACGCCCGTCAGCTGGGATTTTACGGCCATCACGGGTACATCGAACGACATCGCCCGCATGGTGACGGTGCGCGCCGTCATCAACAAGAACAACACCCTGGGTGAAAGCGTCTACCTGTGGAAGGTGCGCATGGTCAAGGAGGACGGCGTGTGGTACGTTGACCCCGCGACGCTGCAAAGCAACGAGCAGGAAAGCACCGCCACCCCGACCAACGCCCTTGCCACCCAGCCCGTGCTGAACACCAGCCATCCGGACTTGATTCTCTACTACAACCAAAACGGCGGAACGTATTACCACATCGACCCGAACTGCGCGTCCATCAATCAGCGGTATCGCCCGCTGACGGCATCCTTCAAGTGGACGCAGATTGACGACGAACCGTACAAAAATCTGGAGCAGTGCAAGGTGTGCGGCGCACCCCTGCGCGAAGACAAGAGCAACTGATACTCACATATAATATTAGGAGGACAACACGATGGACACCAATGCCAAGCTGTATCAAGACATGACGAAGATTCTCGTTAAGCGTGAGGACATCCAGAAGGCCGTTGCCCAGCTGGGACGGGAAATCACCCACGACTATCAGGGACGTGATTTGGTGATGGTCTGCATTTTGAAGGGCGCGAGCGTCTTCTTCTCCGACCTCATCCGCGAAGTCGATTTGCCCGTGACGCTGGATTTCATGGCGCTTTCGAGCTATCGCAACTCCACCAAGTCCTCCGGCGTGGTCAATCTGGAGAAAGACCTGTCCGTGTCCATCAAGGGGCGCGACGTGCTGATTGTGGAGGACATTGTGGACAGCGGCAACACGCTGTTCTACCTCGGCAAGTATTTGATGGGCCGCGGCGCGTCCTCCATCCGCATTGCGACGCTGCTGGACAAGCCCGACCGCCGCAATCCCGAACACAACCTGACGGTGGATTACCACTGCTTCAAGATTCCGGATGAGTTCGTCGTCGGCTACGGGCTGGATTTCGCCGAGAAGTACCGCAATCTGCCGGATATCGGCGTGCTGGACAGCCGCGTGTACGGCGCGGCGCGCGAATAAATCAGCCGATTCTTCCCCGAAAAGATAAAATTTTTGTAAAGATGGATTTTTCCGCACACGTCATTCGTCTATATGGGTATACGCCGCAACAGGCGGATGGCGCTGGAACGGAAGGAGGATGCTCGCATTGAAGAAGTCTCGCGGGATGTTCGGCTACGTCGCGGTTCTGCTGCTGATGGTGCTCACCATTTCGATGCTGTTCACCAACGGCTTTGGCAGCAATATCCGTGACCGCCGCATCACCTATCCCCAGCTGCTGACGATGATTGAGGAGGGGCAGGTTCGCTCCGTCGCCATCCGCGGCACGTCGCTGGTGGGCGTGACGACAACAACAACGGTCGCCGACGCGGATTTCCCTGACAAGAACTACGATTTTGAAACCACCATCGGCGCTGATTTCATCGTCACCGCGCGGCAGATGCAGGCGGCGAAGCTTAATAAGCCGCTGGACGAGGTGTCCGTCAAGGATTTGCCGTTCACCATCATCTACCGTCAGCCGCTGACCACCCCGTGGTGGTATGACCTGATTCCGCTGGCAATTTCGCTGGTGCTCTGCGGCGTGATGTTCTGGCTGATTATGCGCGCGCAGACCGGCGGCAACGGCAAGGTGATGAACTTCGGCCGCAGCCGGGCGCGCATCCATGACCCGAACAAGAACAAGGTGACGTTCGCCGATGTCGCGGGCGCGGAGGAAGAGAAGGAAGAACTCAAGGAAATGGTGGACTTCCTGCGCAACCCCAAGGCGTACATTGACATGGGCGCGCGCATCCCCAAGGGCGTGCTGCTCATCGGCCCGCCCGGCACGGGCAAAACCCTGCTGGCGAAGGCGGTTGCGGGCGAGGCGGGCGTGCCGTTCTTCTCCATTTCCGGCTCTGACTTTGTGGAGATGTTCGTGGGCGTGGGCGCGAGCCGCGTCCGTGACCTGTTCGACCAAGCCAAGCGCGCTGCCCCGTCCATCATCTTTATTGATGAGATTGACGCGGTGGGTCGCCACCGCGGCGCGGGGCTGGGCGGCGGACACGACGAGCGCGAGCAGACGCTGAACCAGCTGCTGGTTGAGATGGACGGCTTCGCAATCAACGAGGGTGTCATCGTCATGGCGGCGACGAACCGCCGCGACATTCTTGACCCCGCGCTGCTGCGTCCCGGCCGCTTTGACCGCACGATTCTCGTCAATTACCCCGATATGGCGGGGCGTGTTGCCATCTTGCAGGTGCACGCCAAGGGCAAGCCCCTTGCGGATGATGTGGATTTGGAGAATATCGCCAAGCGCGTGCCCTTCTCCACCGGCGCAGAGCTGGAAAACATCATGAACGAAGCCGCGATTCTGGCGGCGCGCGGACGCTTGAAGGCCATCAATCAGCAGACGCTGGTGGAGGCAATCTCCCGCGTGCAGATGGGCCCGGAGAAGCGCAGCCACAAGGTGACGCAGCGCGACAAGCGCATGGTTGCCATCCACGAGGCGGGTCACGCCATCGTCGGCCACGTCCTGCCCAACTGCGACGAGGTGCACCTGATTACCATCGTCCCGCGCGGGCAGGCGGGCGGCTACACGCTGTCCCTGCCGACGGAAGAGGACGATTTGCAGACTTACAGCCAGCTGATGGACTTCGTGGCGATGGGGCTGGGCGGCCATGCCGCGGAGCAGCTTTATCTGGGCGAGTTCACCACCGGCGCAACGAGCGACCTGAAGAAGGCGACGGAGGTCTGCCGCCGCATGGTGACGCAGTTCGGCATGAGCGAAAAGCTGGGCCCGGTCTATCTTGACGGCGATCAGGAAGTGTTCGTCGGCATGGAGTTTGGGCAGAGCCGCGGGTACAGCGAAGAAATGGCGGCGCGCATCGACGCGGAGGTCAAGCGCCTGCTGGAGGAATGCTACCAGAAGGCGGTGGACGCCTTGAGCGCCAACCGCGACCGCATGGAGAAGCTGGTGGACGCGCTGCTCAAGTACGACACCATCAGCCGCCGCGAGTTCGTCACCCTGATGGAAACGGGCGCGCTGCCGGATATTCAGGATGCCGACACCCGCACCACGGGCGACGTGATGATGCAGGATATGGCGGACGAAAAGAAGGAAGAAAGTTCCGAAAAGTCCCCTGAAACGGCTGAAAAGAGCGCGGAAACGCCTGATAAGACGGCGGATGCGCCCGAAAATCACCCGGATGCCCCCCATGAAGCCTGATTTGCACACCCACACCACCTCCTCCGACGGGCTGCTTACGCCCGCGGAGCTGGTGGCGCTGGCGGACAAGCACCGCGTGACGCTCCTGGCCGTGACCGACCATGACACATTTGACGGCGCGGCGCAGCTGCTGGAAAAACCCGCGCCGATGCCGATTCTGCAAGGTGTCGAATTGTCCCTGCGGGATATGAGCGGCTTGCACCTGCTCGGCTACGGGCGCGGGACGGATACGCCCCTGCACCTGTCTCTTATACACATCTGACGCTGCCGACGAAGCTAGAAG
>ERZ1027072.69-NODE-69-length-31345-cov-5.255449_pt1 | contig 31345 bp, 19 predicted proteins | sample MGYA00519418_ERZ1027072 | MGnify/ENA primary metagenome ERZ1027072 (study PRJEB26926, sample SAMN06164764) | human gut metagenome | biome: ENVO:00009003; feature: ENVO:2100002; material: ENVO:00002003 | host: Homo sapiens | place: USA | collected 2012 ...
GCTCGGAGATGTGTATAAGAGACAGGCATGGTCAGCCCCAGATGGAGCGCCACCGTCGCGGCAAGCAAGATGTTCTGGATGTTGTGTTCCCCCAGCAGGCGCGTTTCGCACGCGATTTCCTCCGCCGACGTATGCAGGACGAATCGGCTGCCCATCGGGGAAACCGTCACATCCGTTGCCCACACGTCCGCGTCCGGGCTGTAATGCAGGCAGCAGAGGCGCTTTTCTTTCTCCGTGCGGTCATAGAGTTCACGGCAGATTGCGCCGTCATCCGGGAAAAAGCAGCAGCCATCCGCCGGAACAGCGTCCATCAATTCATATTTCGTATTTTTGATGTGCTCCAAGGTATGGAAGGTGTCCAAATGCTGCGGGCCGACGCTCGTCAGCACGCCGTAACGCGGATGCACCAGTCGACACAGTTCCTTGATATCCCCGACGTGCCGTGCGCCCATTTCCGCCACAAACACCTGCGTCGCAGGCGTCAGGCGCTCACGGATGATTTTCGTCACGCCCATCGGCGTATTGAAGCTGCTCGGGGTAATCAGCGTCTGATACTTCTCCTGCAGAATCGTGCCGAGAATGAACTTGACGCTCGTCTTGCCGTAGCTGCCGGTAATGCCGATTTTGATGATGTCCGGGCGCGCCGCCAGTTTCTTCTGCGCGTCGCGGAAATACATTTCGCTCACAAGCTTTTCAATCGGCCACGCCAGCAATCCGCCCAGCGCCACCCAGAGCGGCAGCAGCAGCGGCAGTAGCCCGCAGAAGTACACCTTCGTCAGCAGCGCAATCGGCGTGCAGAGCAGCGTATAGACAACGCCCATGACAATGTACGTCCGCTTGACGCGCATCGTGACGACAAACGGCTTTTTCGCCTTCTTCTGCTGGAAAATCGACCGGCACCACCAACCGCCCGCGACCGCCAGCGCAGCATTCACCAGCGCCAGCAGAATTTTGCCGACGCTCATATCCAGCATCCGGTCAACGCTCCGGTACGCCAAATACAGCAGCGTCAAGTACGCCGCCAGCGTGACGCCGGGCAGCAGCGCGCGCTTCCAATTGCGCCGCAGTGTCCGGAAATAGCCGGGAAATTGGTAGCTTTCCAGCTGGAAATCATGCATCAAGCTCCGTTGTGCCAGCAGCATCGCCAAGGCAGTCGCCAGCGCCGGAAGCCATTTCAGAAAGTTAATCACCTGATTCACTCCTGCCCCATCCAAATCAGTTTAGCAGAAACTGACGCACAATCGTCTGAAAGCGCGTCGCCTGCTCCAGATATGCGAAATGCGTGCCGCCTTCCAGCACCACCAGACCGCTGTCGGCAATTTCCTTTTCCATCTGCTGCCCCATCCACAGCGGCGTTTCCGCGTCGCGGTCGCCCCAGATGAGCAGCGTCGGGTTCTTGATATGCGAAAGCAGCGCACTCTGGTCATAACCCACGACTTTGACGAACGTCTTGCGCATTTCCGGCGACAGGGCGGCATAATCCCGCGAGCCGTACTTCTGCACGAGATTCTCCTGCCACTTGTCCGGCAGACTGCCGAAGAGGTGCGTCTTTTTCGCTACACCGACGAGCTTTTTCAGCCGCTGATACCGCTGCGACTTTTTGCTCTTTTCGCTGGATAGCTTCGGCCGTATGCCCGCCGCGCCTGTCAGAATCAGCTTCTCAAAACGCTCCGGATGGTCGGCAGCGAGCTCAATCGCCACGCGTCCGCCGAAGGAATGCGCAATCACGCTGCACGGCAGGAAGTCGAGCTTCGTCAGCAGTTCCAGCAGATTCGCGGCGAAATCCGGCACACCCCACGGTTGCGGCGGAAATCCGCTTTCGCCATGCGCCGGAAAATCCACCCGAAGCACGGTCATGTCCGGCGTGAGCGCATCGCTAATCCCCGCCATCAGCTTTTCCGAGCAGCCCCAGCCATGCAGCAGCACCACTTTTCTTTCGCCGTGGCCGCCGATTTCATAATGGACGCGGACGCCCTGAAGCGTCATTTCCACAAAACGCATCTCCTTTTCAGCCGTCGATTCGCCAGATGTATCGGCATTTGACGGCGCTGATTTCCCAGCGGTCGCGGATTTCCTGCGGCACAGCCACGGTTCTTTCCAGCGTGCAGCCCAGCCCCAGGCATGTCTTGCGGCTCGCCCAGTTGTCCGGGTCGGTCGTGATGACGACGCTGCTCTTGCCATGCAGGGCAATCAGCGGACGCAATAAAGCACAGGCGCGGCGCGCGTAGTGATTGCCGCGATACGGCGGGTCAACATGATAGCCAATATGCCCGAAATAGTACACACAGGGGCTTTCCCCCATCCGCAGGGAGATACGTCCAACTTCCCGGTGCATCCCGTGCGGCACAATCATATAATCATACACGCGGCCGAATCCCATTTCTTTTTCCGGCGGATAGAGCCGCAAGGGCAGCAAGTCAATCACGCCATCGGAAAACTCAGCACGCACTCTGCGAAACAGCATCCTTACACATCCTGTATCTGCACCTGCGGAAGCAGGGCAGCAAAATCATCGGGGCGAATCAGCTGCGTCCCCTCGGTCATTACCGACGCACAGCCCGCCGCCGCGCCATACGCCAGCGCACGGCGAACGTCCCCTGTTTTCTCCAAGCCAGCCATCACACCGCCGACCATTGCGTCGCCCGCGCCAACGGTGGACTGCACCCGCACCGGAATCGCTGGGGCAACCATGGCGCCGCGTTCCGACACCCACAACGCACCCTCGCTGCCGAGGCTCACGAGCACATTCTGCGCGCCCATCTCAAGCAGCTCCAGCGCCGCCTGATGCACATCCGCCATCGTCGGCAGCGGACGGTTCATGGCGGCTTGCAGTTCGCTGCGGTTCGGCTTGACGAGGAACGGACGCGCCGCCAGCCCCGCCATCAACGCCGCGCCGCTCACATCCAGCACAAACAGGCGCTCCGGCAGGGAGAGCATCAGGTCGCGGTAATACTCCGGCGGACATTCCGGCGGCAGCGAACCTGTCAGGACAACATACTGTCCTGCCGTTGTCTTCTCCGCCAGCAAGTCCGAAAACGCCCGCTGATTTGCCGCGTTGACCGGCGCGCCGGGTTCGTTCAGCTCCGTCACGCCCGTGCCGTCCTGCGGGACAATCTTCATGTTCGTGCGCACGTCGCCGTCCACGGGCAGGAAAACATGCGTCACCTGCTCTCCGTCCAGCTTGCGGCGAACCGCATCAATGCCGTTTTTGCCCGCACAGCCGAGGACGCAGGACGCAATGCCCAGCCGACGCGCAGTAATGGCGACGTTGATGCCCTTGCCGCCCACATCCTGCCGCGCGGACAGGACGCGGTTCACATCGCCCGCCGTGAAGGAACAGAGCGACACCGTGCGGTCAAACGAAGGATTCAGGCACACACAAGCCAGCATGGGCAAACCTCCCCATCATCAGCAGTCCATCCCATTATATCATGATTCCCCGCATGATGCAACCTGACGCGGAAAGAAAAAGGCTGCCCCGTATTCGCTCGGAGCAGCCAAATGGACTCATTCCTTAATGCTGTAGGCATTCAGCGCGTTCTGCATCGTGATCTGTGCGAACGCTTCCAGCGGAATTTCGCGCAGCGCGGCAATTTTCTCCGCCACATAGCGCACGTTCGTCGGCTCATTTCGGCGGCTGCGGACGGGTTCGGGCGCAAGGTACGGGCTGTCCGTCTCAATCAGGATGCGGTCAAGCGGCACATTCACCGCGGCTTCCTGCAATTTCGGCGCTTTCTTGAAGGTCACAGGCCCCGCAAAGCTGATGAAGTACCCCAGTTTCAGGTACTCCTTCGCAATCTCCCAGCTGCCGGAAAAGCAGTGGATGATGCCGCCGGTTAAATGCTTCTTGTGGCGCTTCATGATGTCCAGCATGTCCTGATGCGCGTCCCGGATGTGGTACGCCACGGGCAGCGACAATTCCCACGCCAACTCCATCTGCGCTTCGCAGACCGTCATCTGCGTTTCGCGCGGTGACAGGTCATAGTAGTAATCCAGCCCGATTTCGCCAATGGCGACGACTTTCTCTTCCTTCGACCAGTCCGCCAAGCGCTGCAAATCATCCTCCACGAAGCCTTTCGCCTCGTGCGGATGGATGCCGATGGCGGCATAGCAGCCCGGATGTGCCGCTGCGAAATCCGCGCTGTGCCGGGAAGTTGCCATATCCGATCCAATCACGGCGTACCGGGTGACGCCCGCTTCCGCCATGCGGGTCAGGACGTCCTCCCGGTCGTCGTCGAATTTCGGCTCATCGACATGGCAATGAGAGTCAAACAGCGCCATCATCCGATGATTGCACCGTCCTCCACGCCCTCGCCGACGCTCATCAGGCGCAGATTGTCCTCGTCATCGACAGCGGAGAGAATCATGCCCTGACTTTCGATGCCCGCAATCTTGCGCGGCGCGAGATTCACGACCGCCACGACCTGCTTGCCGACGAGGTCTTCGGGCTTGTAATACTTCGCGATGCCGGAGAGAATCGTGCGTTCGCCGTCCTTGCCGAAGGAGAGGCGGAACTGCAGGAGCTTGTTGCTCTTCTCGACCTTCTCGCAGGACAGCACGCGCGCCACCTGCATCTTGCACTTGCAGAAATCATCGAAAGCGATTTCCGCCGGGAAATCAGGCGTTTCGTGCTTCTTCTCCGCCTTTTTTTCAGGCTTGGCGGCAGGCTTCTTTTCTTCCTTCTTCGGCTCTTCGGCGGGTGCGTCGCGTTCGATTTCCTTCTGGATGTCCAGACGCGGGAACAGCGCCGCGCCCTTATGCACCGTCAGGCCTTCCGGCAGCACGGCAAACGGCTTGCAGACGGAATCCCACGTCTTGAGCGCGTCGTCGGTCACGCCCAGCTGCTCGAAAATGCGTTCCGGCGTGCGCGGCATAACGAAACCAATCATCACGGCGACGCGGCGGACGCACTCTGCCAGCGTGTACAGCACCGTCTTCAGCCGCGGCTGACCCTCTTCGCTGCGGCCCAGCACCCACGGCTGCGTCATGTCGATATACTTGTTGCAATCGCTGATGAGCTTCCATGTTTCCACCAGCGCGTTGGAGAACTGGAAGGCGTTGACGTAGTTCTCCACCTTGCCGGAGAGCTGCTCCGCCTCGTCCCAGATGGGCTTGTCGACAGCTTCATCCACCGCGTCGATGGCGGGAACCGTGCCGCCAAAGTACTTCTCAATCATCGCAACCGTGCGGGAGACGAGGTTGCCAAGGTCATTCGCAAGGTCGGAATTGATGCGCGTCAGCATGGCTTTGAGCGTGAATTCGCCGTCCGAGCCGAAAGGCATTTCGCGCATAAGGAAATAGCGCACAGCATCGGAGGAATAGCGGTTGCACAGCACGACCGGGTCCACAACGTTGCCGACACTCTTGCCCATCTTCTTGCCATTGATGACCAGCCAACCGTGACCGAACACCTGCTTGGGCAGCGGCAGCCCCAGCGCGTGGAGCATAATCGGCCAGATAATGGTATGGAAGCGGACAATTTCCTTGCCGACCAGGTGGACATCAGCCGGCCAGTACTTCTGGAACAGCGCGTCATTGTCCGTGCCGTAGCCCAGCGCGGAAATGTAGTTGCTCAGCGCGTCAATCCAGACATACACCGTGTGCTTCTCGTCGAACGTGACCGGGATGCCCCACTTGATGGACGTACGGCTGACGCACAGGTCTTCCAGACCCGGACGGAGGAAGTTGTTCAGCATCTCGTTGGCGCGGCTGGCGGGCTGGATGAAGTCCGGATGCTCCTCGATGTACTGAATCAGCCATTCGGCGTACTTCTGCAGGCGGAAGAAGTAGGATTCTTCACGCGTCTTTTCCACCGGGCGACCGCAGTCCGGGCAGCAGCCGTCTTTGAGCTGCAATTCCGTCCAGAAGGATTCGCAGGGCGTGCAGTACCAGCCCTCGTATTCAGACTTGTAGATGTCGCCCTGATCGTACAGCTGCTTGAAAATCTTCTGCACGCACTTGACGTGGCGGTCATCGGTCGTGCGGATGAAGTCGCTGTAATCAATGTCCATCAGCTTCCACAGATCCTTGATGCCCGCGACAATCTTGTCCACATATTCCTTCGGCGTGACGCCCTGTTCCTTTGCCTTGCGCTCAATCTTCTGGCCATGCTCGTCCGTGCCGGTCAGGAAATAGACGTCATAGCCCGTCAGCTTCTTGAAGCGCGCCATCGAGTCCGCCGCCGTGGAGCAGTAGGCGTGACCGATGTGCAGATTGCTGCTGGGGTAGTAAATGGGCGTGGTGATGTAAAACGGCTTCTTGCACGATTCACACATATTTTTTCCTCCATGTTTTCCTGAGAGAAACGATAAAAAACCGCCCCTCCCGCATTTTTGCCGAGGGGCGGAGAATTTTCCGCGTTGCCACCCTGATTTATCACTCATCCTGCGGATAACGGCGCGACCCGCCGCACCCTACTTCACCCCAAAGGCGTTCAGGCGCGTGATGCTCCGGAGCCATGTTCCCGCGGATGTCCCGGCTGCTTCTCACCTGCCGCAGCTCTCTTTGCGCATCCATCCCCGGTACTCTTTCCATCATTGCAGAAGATATTATAGCGTCATTTGGGCATGGTTGTCAAGGGCAAATTTCAGCTGTGCTGCTGATACCAAGTGTAGTCGTAGCCGTAATCGCCCTGCTGATTTCTGGCGGACAGCGTAAAGCGCACGACGGCGTTCTGCCGCAAGGTCATTCGCAGCGTGCATTCGCCGTTTTCCGTCGCAAGCACCGCCGTATCCGCCGCCGGCTGACCCGCCTGACGCAAAAGACGCAGCTGATTTGCCGTCAGCGAGCGCGGTTCACCCAAATCGTGCCATACCTTCAGCGGATTGCACGTCACTTCATCCACCGTCTCTGTCGTCAGCATCTGTTCGCCGCCCGCAGGCAGGGCAATCGTCACGGTCAGCTCGTCGCGGTCGGCGCGGCAGAGATTCCACAGCACGCCTTCATAGGAGCCGTCGTCCTTGCGGACAATCACGCTGTGTTCGTCGCGGTGCACCGGCGTTCCGTGCAGATGGGAGAAGAACGCGAAGCTCCACAGTGTCGGCTTGGCAATCTGCCCATTGGCAATCAAGCCGAATCCACCATGGAAGGGCATCGGCGGCACGCCCTGCTCCTCGAACACATCCCCGAACGTCCAGTAGGAATACGACGCCGCCACATCGCCCATCCGCGCCAGCACACCCGCCATGTACGCCGCATTCAGATTCGTGTCATGAATCGGGCAGAACGGGTTGTACGACGTGTTGAACTCGGTGATGTGCATCTCCATCCCGCGGTATTCCGGGAAGCTGTCGATAATGTCGCGCGTCTCCTGCATTTCAGCGAGGAGGCTGTCCACCGTGCGCATTGTATGATAAAGATAGCGCCCGCGGTGTTCCGGCGTTTCGCCCATGTAGGCGTGGCGCGACACGAAATCCAGCGGCAGCTGATTCTCCTTGCAGAATTGCAGGAAATTGCGCACCCAGTCCTGCGACGTCGCGCCGCCGCAGATCGCCGGGCCGCCGACGCGCATGTCCGGCAGCACTTCCTTAACTGCCTTCGCCGTCACCGCATACAGGTGATGATACTTCTCTTCATCCGCATTTTCCCAGAAACCCGACAGGTTCGGCTCGTTCCACACTTCACACGGCCAAGTGGACACTTCGTCTTTCCCGTAGCGCTCCGCCAAATGTGCAAGCGTCGCCTGAACCATCGCCGTCCACTTTGCGTCGTCCTGCGGCGGCGTAACGTTGCCCTTCCAATAGAAGATGGTCTGCGTGCCGCTCGCCATTTTTTCCGGCATGAAGCCCAATTCAAGGAACGGCTTCAAGCCCTGTGCGCGGTAATCATCCATCACGCGGTCAAGGTAGGTGAAATTGTAGCCCTCGTGCCAATTTCCTTCCGTATCCTGATACGGCTGGTAAATCGCCATATCGTCGCTGAACAGCCCGTGCCCGCGGATGTGCGTGAACGCGCATTCCGCCTGCGCCATCGCCAGCTGCTGCTGATACTCCCGCTGGAGCGCCAGCCCCATGCGACCTGTGCCGATGCAGAACGCGGTGTTGTTGTTGAACTTCGCCTGACTATCCGCCGCTATGCGGATGGAATCCTGTTTCATGGCATTTTTTCTCCTTACAGTCCTGATTTTGCCCAGTCGAATACGAGCACTTGATCATGCGGCAGCGTCGCCTGACAGGTATCAATCTGCTCATACGGCGCGATATTGACCGGTTCCGCCGCGCGGAGGTTGCCATCCGTCAAGGCGTTGAAGAAGTCGTCGAACATCCAGCGATCATAGAGCGCCTCCCGGTGCGGACAGAGGACTTTCTCAAACGGCAGCTGCTGGATGCCGCGCATGTTGCTGCGGTACTCCCGAAGCCCCAGCGCCTGCGGGAAGAAGAGCCATGTGCAGGGGTTCCAGTCGTCGCCAGACAGCAGCAGCTTCCGCTCCGGCACATACACCACCGCCGAACCGGGCGTGTGCCCCGGCGCTTCGATGATTTCCGCTGTTAATCCGCCCAAGTCAATCACACCGGGCTTCATCACCTTCGGCAGTGGAATTTCGCCCGCGAGAAACGTTTTTTCATCCACCGGCAGGTTCTTTCCGATTGCCTGCGTCAGCACCCGACGGCGCATCTCGTCGTTTGTGAACATGCGCCAATCCGCCATATCCGCTTCCAGCATGTACGTTTCCGGGAAGCAGCGTGCCCCCATCGCGTGGTCATGGTGGTTGTGCGTCAGGAACACCTTCAGCGGTAAATCCGTCATGTGGCGCATGAAGTCCGCCACATCCTCAATGCCATAGCCCGTGTCAACCAGCATGGCGGCGTTTTCGCCCTCCAGCAGCGTCATGCAGACGCCCATGCAGTCCACAATATGCCACACTCCCGGCATCACCGCGTGAACCGTAAAGGCCATTTTCGGCTCATCCTTTCCATCTTGCCGCCTGAAAAAACGGCGTTTTTTGCACAATTCGACGCACAGTTGTGTTTTTCCTGTCACCCAGTCAACTTTTCGCCAAATTTCTTCCCCTTTTCTGGTTTTGGGTTGTGCAAGTCAGTGAAATATGCTATACTTTTTGTAAAATACGTTACAGGAGGTATCCTGTTTATGGCAAATCAATGGCTTTCGTGGCTTCCGTTTTTACCGGCTGATGTTCCCGCCGATTTTGCGTCCCCACGCGAAGTCGCCGCGTTCGAGCTTGCGCAGGCACTGCCGACGCTCTCCCCGAATCTGCACGTTTCGCTTGCCGAGGATGATTCGCTGGGCGAAGGGTTCCATGCCGTGCGCCGCGGCGACGACGTGACGATTTTCGGTGGCAAAACCGGGCTGCTGTATGGCGCTTACTGGCTGCTGATGGCGCTCGCGTCGGGTTCGGCATTGCCGGAGGATCATTCCTCTGCGCCGCAGTACGCGCTGCGCATGATTAACTGCTGGGACAACGCCGACGGCAACGTTGAGCGCGGATATTCCGGGCGCAGTCTGTTCTTCCAAGGTGGCAAGCTGACCTACGACCCCGCGCGGATGCGGCAGCTGGGGCGTATGATGGCATCCGTCGGGCTGAACGTGCTGTGCATCAACAACGTCAACGTGCACGACCCGGCGCAGCTGCTGATTGAGGACGATCTGCCGGATCTGGCGAAGCTCGCGGCGATTTTCCGCCCGTTCGGCGTGCGGCTGATGGTTTCCATCGACTATTCACAGCCGATGCGCCACGGCATCCCGACGGCTGATCCGCTGGATGAACGCGTGCAGGCGTGGTGGAAGCATCAGGCGGAAGTGGTGTACGCTGCGATTCCCGATTTGGCGGGCTTCCTCGTCAAGGCGGACAGCGAACATCGTCCGGGGCCGTTCACCTACGGGCGCAACCACGCGGAGGGCGCAAACATGCTGGCGCGGGCGCTCAAACCGTTCGGCGGAATGCTGGTCTGGCGCTGTTTCGTCTACAACTGTCAGCAGGACTGGCGCGACGAAAAGACCGACCGTCCGAAGGCAGCGTATGAGCATTACGTCTATCTGGATGGGCAGTTCGACGACAACGTGATTCTGCAGGTCAAGAACGGGCCGTTCGACTTCCAAGTCCGCGAGCCGATTTCCCCGACCCTGCTGGCAATGCCCAAAACGAATCTGGCGCTGGAATGGCAGCTGGCGCAGGAGTACACCGGTCAGCAGATTGACATTTTCGCCATGCCGGTAATGTGGCAGGAACTCTTTGCGGACATGCCGCGCAACAGCATCATGGCGATGGCAGCGGTGTCGAACCTCGGCAATGACGCGTGCATGACCGGGCATCCCTTCGCGGCGCTGAATTTCTTTGCATATGGCGCGCTGGCGTGGGATCCTGATGCCTGCCAGCCGGACGATATCATCCACCGCTGGATTCGCCTCACCTATCGTTTTGCGCCGGATGATGAGAATGCGCTGGCGGACGTGCTGCTCGGCAGCCGCCACGCTTATGAGCAGTACACCGCGCCGCTGGGCATCTGCTGGATGGTCACGCCGAACCAGCATTACGGGCCGAGTCCCGATGGCTACGAGTATCAGGCGTGGGGCACTTACCACAAGGCCGACCGCAACGCCATCGGCATCGACCGCACAGCGGACGGCACAGGCTATGTTCTGCAATACCCGGAAGCACTGCGCCGCCGCTTTGAATCGACGCAGACCTGCCCGGATGAGCTGCTGCTCTTCTTCCACCGCTTGCCGTACACCTTCAAGATGCGCGACGGGCGGACGCTGATCCAGCGGATTTACGACGACCATTTTGAGGGCTATGAATGGGTGGAGCGCGCCGCGAGCATCCTGAAAGCGCTGCCGCTGCCCGATTTTGACCGTGCTTTAGTAGATGAGCGCATCGGGCGGCAGCTGCACAACGCCCGTGAATGGCGCGACATCATCAACACGTTCTTCCACCGTCTTTCCGGCATTGAGGACGTTCACGAGCGGAAAATCTATCGCTGAGGAGGCTTTTCATGGCGGACACAAGCCAGCCGCATTCATCCCGCTGCCCGGCTTGGCTGCGCGAGGGCGGGCTGTACCTGATTGTCTCCGGCGTCGTGACAGTGCTGAAATATCTGCTGCTGCTCTTTCTGCCGCGCGCATTCGCCTTTCTGCCAATGCGCGACTTCGGCTGGCCCGGCATCGAAATGACGCTGCTGGGCGAAACCTTCCGCTGGAACGTCTTCGGCTACGACACGGCGCACGGCGGGCTGCCGTACCTGTGCGCGTACATGACGGCGATGGTACTTGGCGAATGCGTGAACTTTCCGCTTCAGCGCAAGTACGTTTTCCGCGCCACTGGGCATCTCGCGCGGCAAGTGCTGCTGTATGCGCTTGCGTTCATCGTGATTACCTGCTTGGTGAACTCGATTAACTGCATCTGGGTCGCGGTGGCGGCGAAGTTCGTGCCGGATTGGGTGTACACGCTCGGCACGCTCTTCTTCAACGGCACAATTTCCGCGGTGGTGTTTTTCTTCGTCAACAAACGCATTTTCCCACAGGCATAAAAATGGGGGCTGTCCATCGCGGGCAGTCCCCTTTCTTTATGGCGTTTGTTCAATGCGGATGACCTGCTGATGCCCGAAATAGTTTGCCAGCGCCTGATTCACCCAGTAGCCCGACTGCCCCTCATCCGCCAGCCCCAGCGGGTTCAGGAACGCCGGACAGACCACAACATCCGGGATTTCGCAAATCTCGCCGGGCTGACGCAGCGTTTGGAGGATTTCGGTGTACTGCTGATGATACGTCTGCGCCTCGCCGCTGATGAGCGCTTTCGCCGCTGCAACGCTCGTCGGTACTGCCCCCGATGTCGGATGCGCGGACGGCAGCGTCAGCACCAGCGCGAGCGACAATATGGCGACGATTCCGGCGGAATGGCGCGTCAGGTACGAAAGCGCCGCGTCGATTTTCGTGCCGATGCTGCTGTTCCGCAGCCAGCCGATCCAGAGGAACGTCCAGCAAAGCAGCAGCCAGCCATACGCATAGTAGTAGATGTCGATTTGCCGCCCCGGCCCGACATTCGCCATTGCAAAAAGCGACGGCGTCATTTGCGCCGAAAAGATGGCATACGCCAGCGCGCTTTTCAGCAGCGGAAAACGGAATTTCAACCCACACTGCCCGACGAAATCCCACATCAGCAGGGCAAAAAGCGCAATGGCAATTCCCTGCGGCCAGCCAAACCAGCCCGACACGCGCACCCACGCCCGGTCGAAGGAGTAGAGAATCGCGGGAATCGCATCCATCGAGCGTGGGATGGTCGCTGCACGGACGCGGTTGCCGGGTGCGGCGGCGTTGATAGCGAACGCAGTCAGCAGCACGGTCATGACGAGCAATATCTGCCGCCAAGCGGTTTTTTTCCGCACAAGCAGCGCAAGGAGCAGAAACATCAGCAGAATCAGCGTGACGAGGATGGTCGTGTAGTTGCCGCCGCCGATAAAGAACGCAAGCAACATGCACAATGCAGTCCGCCCGGCGCGGCACTTTCCGTCGGTGCAAATCCGCAGGGTGCCCGTCAGCAGCATCAGCGAAAGCGCGTAATAGAGCGTGTAGTAGCATCCGCCGTTGAACCAGTAGAACGTCTGGTTCAAATCCGGCACAAGCTGGATGCTCAGCGTCATGAGCGCCAAGAAAATCAGCACAACCGTTGCGCGCGGCGCATGGAGCATCTTCCCCAGCTGACGCAGGAGCATCCCCGTGCCAAGCAGCAGCGGCAGGAGCGTCAGGGCGGTCGTCAACCAATAGGCATTGTCGGAAAACACGCCCGGCTGAAGCGTGAACAGCACCACCGCGCTGAACGACCCCTGCCAGTGCGCGTAGGTGCTCCGGACGTAGGCGGCAATAGCTGCGACAGCCTCCGGCAGCCCCTGTCCTGCGTCAATGACCTTGCGCAGCACCGCGCCGTAGGTGTAGTCGTCCGCGCGCGGGTGATTGTAGAACGCGACCGCCACCACCGGCAGCAGCGACAGCGCAAACAAAACCGCGAGGATGATGGCAATCCGCTGAAGTGCGCGCGCATTCCGCATGAGCATTTCTCCTTTTCCGACAAAAATCGCCGCAGTTTGTGATGCACTGCGGCGATTTTGCTGATTATTCTCCCGTCAGCGATGGGACGGGTGTCGTGTTCGGTTCGGGTGTGGGCAATTCCGGCGCGGTCGTAGCTGCCGGCGCACTGCCGCCTGCAATCAGCCGCGTCAGGTTGTCCGATGCCGTCGTCAGCAGCTGCACAGCGCGCATGGTATCCATGCTCATCACGTCCTCCGCGCCCTGCGTCGGCAAGGTCAGCGCGTTCCAGCGGCTCGTGGTGCGCAGTGCCATCTTCACGCCGACGTCTGCTTCCGCCATGTGCAGCGCGGCAATCACGCGCAGCTGAATCGGCGCGCCTTCTCTGCTTTCGGTGCTGTACTGGAGGGAAAGTTCCGCCGTAATCGGCTCAAACGTCACCAAATCCGCTGCTTCCGCGCCATCGGTGTCCGGCTCGATGGTCAGCGTCCACGCACTGTCATCATGGCGTGTGCCGTCGCTGTCCTGCGTTTCGGAATGCTGGCTGGTCAGGGTGAATTTCGCCTGCAGCGTCTTTGCGTCCGTTACGAACGCGGCGGGTACGCTGCTGATGCTGCCCGTAATTGCGTTCTGGTTGCCGTCCGCCGACGCCATGCTGAATGTCAGCGTCTGCGTCGCGCTGTTCAGCACAAGCGCAGTCGTGCTGCCCTCCTGCCGGAAGGTCAGCGTCGTGTAGCCCCACGCATTCTGCGGCAGGGGCAGCGCCACCGCCACGGACAGCGTATCGCCACGCGCGGAGAACTTGCGTGACAGGCGCAAATCGCCCGACAGCGGCAGGGCGTCAATGCAGGCATCGTAGAAGTAGCCCAGCGCCGGATTGAGATAGGCCGCCTGCTGCTCCTCCGTCATCATCGGGCGCAAAAGCGTCAGCAGCGTCTCGTCATAGAGCGCTTGCTTCCACATCAGCTTCGTTTGCTCTTTCACGTCGTCCGCTGGAATCACATAGCTGACGCGCATGACAAGCTCGCCGTTTTCAGTCATCGTGTCAGGTTCCGCGGCGTAATCCGCCAGCCACAGCTCCAGTTCGTTCAGATATTCCTCCAGCGCCGGCTGCCACATGCTTTCCCAGAGAATGTCAGGCTGCGCCATCATCTCCGCCAGCACAGAGTAGAACGATGGATTGCTTTTCGCTGATTCCGCCAGCGGCATGGACAGCAGCACATCCGGCAGCACATCCGTGCGCAGGTACAGCGTATCGCCCACGCGGTACAGCTGCGTCAATCCCTGCTGATTGCCGCTGTCATCCTGCGAAAACACCTGATACTGGAAATCGTCGCTGTCCTCCAGGTTCAGCAGGCGCACATGCAGCGTCGAAGCCGTCAACGGCAGCAGGAAATCCAGCCACGACGCCGTGCCGGACGCCGTAACCGCAACTGAGCCTCGAATGGGGTAATCCTGCACAGCAAACTGCTGGTAGAGCAGTTCCGGCAGCGTATAGTCATCCTCTTTGGCAGCAAGCGCCGTGCCGCCAAGCAGCAGCGCCGCGCAGAGCAGGACAGACAGGATTCGTTTCAGCATGGGTCTACCCTCCTTATCGGGTGTCATTCGATTTCGACGGCGGATTCTGCCGCCTGCCGAATGGTCTGAACGTCCTCATCCGACATTTCGTAGAAGAAGAACGCCGCGTCCTCCGCGCTGAGAACCTGAATCAGCGGGCGGACAATAGCAGTTGCAATTGCGCCGCTGAGTTGGCTGCGCAGGTTTTGCAGCGTCTCCGCGCTGAGCGTGGACAGTTCCATCGTCGCCGCGGTGTCCTTCCACAGGGATTCGCTTGCGCGCGCCGCACGCAGCGTAATCACGCATTCTTCAGTCGTGCCGTAGCGCTTTTCTTCCTGATAGCCGATTGTCCCGCTGATTTCCGGCGCTTCTGCGTTTCCGGACAGGACGACATTCGGCGTGATGGTGCGCTTCGTGGCGTAATCTTCGTCCGGCAGCTGCTGCTTGATAGCCACGCTGCCGCTCACGTTGTCGCTGTCATTCTCCAAGCGGTTCGTCAAGTCAAACGTGACCTCGGTCTGCGTCGTCTGCTTGCTCGCCGTCACCTTGTAGGAGCAAGTGCCCTGTATGGTGATTTTGCCGCTGGAAAAGGTCATAATACGCTCAAAATCCAGCGTGTTCTTGTCCGTGCCGCTCTTGGCGGGGGACGTCAGCGTGATTTCATCGCGTGTTTCGCCGTTCTCTCGCTTTGTGCGCCAGACGAGCTTGACCGTGCGCAGCTTGCCATCCACGCCGCAGACGCCGTTGTACTCCACACGCAGCGGTACTTCGTCCTCTGTGCGATAGACGCGCAGCTTTTGCGTGCCGGAGAAGGTCAGCGACGCAATCAGGTCATGCAAATCGCCTTCCGGGCAGAGGGACAAAAGCGTCTGCTGCATTTCCTCCAGCTTCGACTTGGAGAAGGTGTAATCCGTGCAGGAGCGCGCCAGCCCCATGTCCTTGATGGTCGTCTTGACGCTCTTGCGTTTCCCGTACTCCGCGAAAGGCTCTAAAATCGCGTTTGACAGCACCCAGCCGTCGTCAATCCACTTCTCAAACGTACCGTCAACAGCGCGCAGGTCGAGGGAATCCGACGTCGTGCCGAGCAGCAGTTCCAGCGCATTCCCGTCCAGCGACGCATAGGAAACGTTCGGCATACAGGAGAACTGCACTGCGTCGCCCTTCTGCGCCATCGTCAGCAGTTCGTTGCCATTCATCAGCACGGAAACGCCGCTTTCGCCGTCCGCTGCATACAAATTCAGCGACAACGGCGCAAGCACACGGTCAAGCATCGCCGTGCGCGTCTCATCAAAAGGCGCATGTGCTTGAAGGCTGATGGACAGCGTAACCGACAGGGGCGTATCCGCCAAATTCCAGTCCGACGCGGCTTGCAGCAGCGGCGCATCTGCCAGTGCACAGGGTGCAAGCATCAGCAACACCAGCAGGAGCGATATCAGCGAGTGCAGTTTCCGCATGAATCTTCACGTTCCTTTCATTACGGCGGGTGATTATTCCGCGCTTTCCGCGAAGGCGCGGAGCATATCTTTTGCTTCGTTCGGGTCTTCAACCAGATTGATAGACGCCCGCAGCTGTGCCGCGCCGCGCATTCCACTGACGTACCAGCCGACATGCTTGCGCATTTCGTTCACCGCCACGCGCTCCGGCTTCCATTGCAGCAGCATGTCATAGTGGCGCAGGGCGGTTTCCACGCGCTCCTGAACGGTCGGCGCGGTCACTTCTTCGCCAGACAGCCGCTGCTTCACCTGACGGAATAGCCACGGATTGCCAAGCGCGCCGCGCCCAATCAGCAGTCCGTCCACACCGCTTTCCTCCAAGTGACGGGCGGCGTCGTCCGCCGTGAAAATGTCGCCGTTGCCAATCACCGGCACATGCACGGCTTCCTTTACCTTGCGCACATACGTCCAGTCCGCGTGACCGCTGTACTGCTGCATCCGCGTCCGACCGTGTACGGCAATTTCGCACACGCCGCAGTCCTCCGCCATTTTCGCCATGTCCACGACGTTGATATGCTCGTCGTCCCAGCCAAGGCGCATCTTGACCGACACAGGCAGATGGCTCGCCTTGCAGACCGCACGGAGGATTTTTTCTGCGTTTTCCGGCGTGCGCATCAGCCCGCTTCCCTCGCCGGATGCAGCGACCTTATGCGCCGGACAGCCCATGTTCACGTCCACGCCGTCGAAGCGTCCCATGGCGGACAGTTCTTCCGCCGCACGCGCCATCAAATCCGCCTCTTTGCCGAAAATCTGCACAAGCAGCTTGCCCTCGCTGTCCCGGCGTTCAATCAGGGAAACGGTCGCAGGATGGTTGCGCGGCGCGTAGAGGTAGCCCATCGCGCTGACCATCTCCGTCGTCGCCACATTGCAGCCCTGCTCAAAGCACAGAACGCGGAACGGCCAGTCTGTAATGCCTGCCATCGGGGCAAGGCGGATGCTCGTCATGCCTTATCCCCCCGCGGGAAAAGCGCAACGCGCACTGGCGTATCCGCATACGGTGTCAGCGGCAGCGCACGAATGTCGCCCGTCAGTTCCGGCAGCACCGGCACATCCACCGGGGCATTGTTTCCTTTTTTCCACGCAATCGGCGCAAATGGGGCGGTCACGCCGCTTTCGGTCACTTTGCCATTGCCGCACAGCGCATATGCCCAATCGCCGTCCGCCGAGAGCGCCAACACCTGCGGGCCACGCGTGAGGTACGTTGCCTGATGATAGGCGCTGCTGTGCCGCATGACGGGCTGCTCCAGCACGGCGACGATTTCGTCCCCGTCGTGCCAAACGCGCTCGATACCGATGCAGCCGTCCACCAAGCGGTATTCCGCTGTCGGCGCACCGTTGACGAGGATTTCGGACGACGATGCCCACGCCGGAAGCCGCATGTGGAAAAACGCTTTCTGGTCGTTCTTCATGTGCATCTTGATGGCGTAGCGCTCGCCCTGCGCGTCAATAGTCAGCACCATCTTATTGTCGCAGACGGCGTATTTGCCAGGAATCAGCATATTGACCGCGAAGCCGTCCACCCATGCAGTCACGGCGGACTGAATCGCCAGCGCATAGCCGCGCGCAAGGCGTCCGAGCGTCAGCGCGAAACTTCCCTGCTGAGTCTCCTGCGCCGCCAGCGAGTTGACGCGCTGCACCAGCTGTACGCGTGTTTCCTCCACGCACGCCGGCAGCGCATTGAACACCAGCCGTTCCAGTTCATCCCATGCCCAAACCGCATGAGCGCCCATACCTGCGCACACGAACGCTTCCGCCCATGCGCCCAAGGTATCATTGAAAATGCCCGTGCTGGGATTGCCGCCCGCAAGCATCGGATTTGCGGTCAATCCACCGCAGATCGCGCCGTGATAGCGGCTGATTTTCTCCCAGCCTGTCTTTGCGGCGTTCATCTCCGTCGCCGAGCCGTTGAGCCAGCCGCGCGCCAGCGCCGCACGAGCGCCATCCGCCAGAGCCGCCGCATTCGTCGTCAGTGCCAGACGGGTGTAGTAGCCCTCCGAATCGCCGTTTTCCTTCTTCAGACCTGCATCCAGTTCTTCTGCTGAAACAGCCTTGCTCACGGGCGTCTGAATCGGGGTCGCGGTCAGGACGCCGCTCCAGTTCGTCGTGCTGGCGGACAGAGTGCGGGCAAGTTTGAGCATGGCAGGAATGCCCGTGATGCGGTAGACCTTTTCCAGCAGTTCGAGCAGATCCGCCGGGAACGCGCGGACGTACTCGTCCGCCGCAATGTCGTCCCACTGCTTCGCCGCCCACTGGAACCAGCGCAGCAGCACTGTCAAATCTTCCTTCTTCGCTTCCGCTTCATACAGCGCCCACACCGCGCGCAGGACATACACCGAGTCCTCAATCGTCAGCGCGAAAGAGCCATCCTCCCGCTGAGCGGCGGCGGCTTCCCGAATCGCCGTGACGGCGGGCGACTGCATGGCATCCGCCTTCACAAGGCACGCCAGACGGAATGCGCCTTCCAGCAGCAGTGGCTCACGGCGATTTTCCACTTGCGCATACAGACGCGTCAAGGCAGGCAGGTTCACGCGCACCTGACCGGCGCGCAGGGGCTGACTGGTCAGCATCGTCAGCGGCGCTTTATCAAAAACAGGCTTGAGTGGCACAGTTCGTTCCTCCAAATACTTTCCTCATTATTATTTACCATCAAACATTATACAGCATTTTCGCGCAAACTGCAATCACTGAATTGTAAAAAAACGCGCACCAGCCGTGTTTTCATCATGCTGATGCGCTTTTTTTCTACAATCAGGTTTTCTCCGCATCCTTCGCGAAAATCCAGATGCTTTCTTCCTTATTTAGTCCATCGCACGCCATAATCCGCAGGTGAATCGGCATACCGTCGCTGCGCTTGTAATGTTCGTCAATTGTGCCTTCCTTCGCAAGACGCTCCCGCACAACCTGCGCGCATGTCAGCGACTCAAACTCTTCCTGATCCTCCGGGGCTATGTAGAGCCGGATATATTCCAGAATCGCGCGGCGGAACGAGCCGTTGCACTTGTCCAGCATGTCGCGGAAGAAGTCCGGAATCAGGATCTTGCGGAAGGAATCCTGCGCAAAGTTGATAAGGTACACCGCAATGTATTCCGGCGCAATGACGCGGATGAACTGGTCTGCATCCTGCTTCTCCTGCATCAGGCGATCCAGCTTTTCGTTCAGCGAGCGCATCCGGCGCTCCTGACCGTTCTGCTGATAATACGCTTCTTTGTCGCGGCGCATAGCATCCTCGGCACGGTTGACGATGTTCTGCACATTCTCTTGCCCCGTGCCTTGCTGCACACCAACGGAAATCTCGTACTCCGCGCCTCGCAGCGTCATGCGCAGTTTTTCCACTGCCAGCAGCACTTCGTCATGCTTGCGGTTGCAGCAGAGAATGACGAACTCGTCGCCGCCGATACGGTAAAGTCGGTCGTTCGGGAAGAAGCTCCGCGCTGTGCCTGCCACCATGCACAGCATACTGTCGCCTGTCTGATGACCCAAATGGTTGTTGATTTCGTGCAGCCCAACGACATCAATGTAAACGCATTCGATGGTGTCCGGATGTTCCTCGTTCAGCAGCGAAACATCCTTCTCAAACTTCATGCGGTTGAACAGCCCCGTCAGTGCGTCGCAGTTGCAGTAGTATTCCAGTTCACGCTGATAGCGGCGGTCGGCTTCCATGTTCACCATGTCGTCCGTCCGACGGATGCACAGCAGCGTCCACGGCTCCTGCTGCGTGTAGCCGCGGCTGGTCAGCACAGACAGCTCCGCCCAATTGAAGCGCTTGCCATCAGACAAGCGGAAGCGGAAGTCCATGTGCCGCCGCCCGCTGAATATCTCCGTCTGCAGGTGTGCCAGCGCCATAAACCGCTGGTAGTCGTCCAAATCCTCCGGGTGAATCAGCCGCTGACGCACCAAATCGTTGCTGAAGCGTGAAAACGGCATCTGCGCATCCGGCAGCGGCGGCGTACGCTTGAGCGGCTGGCATTCGCCCGTGTTGAGATTCAGCCGAGCAAGCAGCAGATACGCGCTGTCCAGCGTCGCAATCACATCGCGCTCAATTTCCGGCGTTGTGTTCCACTGTTGGCTGGGCGCAGCAGGTATCGGCGATACGCCGGAGAAACGCTGAATATCTCGGTAATCCTCCGGCACAATGATGCTCAGCAGGCGCTCGGCATCTTTCACCGGGAGCGGGCGATAGAAATAGTAGCCCTGCCCGTAGATGCAGTTCATCGTTTTGAGCATATCGACCTGTTCCTTCGTCTCCACGCCCTCGGCGATAATCGTCATATTCAGCTTGTGCGCCATATTGACAACGGAATCCACAATTTGGATGCCCTTCTGCCGGTTCTCCACGTTCATCTCGATGAACTTCATGTCCAGCTTCAGCACATCTACGTTCGTATCTTTGAGCATATTGAGCGATGAATAGCCGCTGCCGAAGTCGTCCATCAGCACAGTAAATCCATACTGGTGGAGGCGGTCGATGGCTTCGCGCACGAGATTGCTGTTCTCCGCGAACGCCGTCTCGGTGATTTCCACGCGAATCAGCTCCGACTTGAGATCATAGCGTCTAATCATCTCGCGGAAGTGCGCAGGAACGTCCATTGCCTTCATATCCGTGATGGACACGTTGACCGAAATCGGCACGAAATGCTTTCCGCTGCGAATCCAGCCGCTCATTGTGCGGCAGACGCTCTCCCAAATGTAGCGGTCTAAATCCGTCACCAGCCCAGTTTCTTCCAGCAATGGGATGAAGCGGCTTGGCGACACAAGCCCCATTTCCGGGTGATGCCAGCGGACAAGCGCCTCCATGCTGACGATGTTGCCCGTCAAGCTGTTGCACTTCGGCTGCAGATAGAACGTAAATTCGCCGCGCTGGATGCCGATGCGCACGTCGCTGAGCAGGCGCTGATGCTTTTCCAGCTGCTGCATAATCTGCTCGGAAAAGCGGCAGATGCGGTGATTCAGCTTGCCCCTGACCGCCCCGGATGCAATCTGCGCATTGTTGCACAGCACGCTGATATCGTCGGAATGCTCATCCACCGGGCAGATGCCCAGCAGCGGCAGAAAGCTATCAAGCTGCTGATAATCCTCGATGCAGTGGAAAATCAGGTCGTATACCGCCTGCGCCCGCTTGTCATCATCCGGCATACACAGGAAAAAGTCATCGCCGCCAAAATACCCGGCGATATAGTCGTTCTCCTTCGCAAGCTGCGCCAGCTGATGCCCGATTGTGTGCAGCAGCTCGTCCCCCTGCACCTGACCATACCAGTTGTTGAAAAGTTTGAAATGCTCTATGTCGATGGACAGCACGCACCAGCCGTTCAGCTTCTTTTCCGTCAGCAGCTGCTGCACCTGACGCAGGAAGTCCAGCCTCTCCGGCAGTCCCGTCAAGGAATTCAGGTTCGACGTCCGACGCACGGAGGTCAACTGGCGTGCCGACGGCAGGAGCTTTTGTTCGCGATTCGTCATACCTGCAATCCCTCTTCTCTGTATTGTCATAAAAGGCGGTGCCGCACCCTTGCCGGTGAATTTTCTTCACACATTGTTCAATTTATTCTATCATTTTTCGCAAATTTTCGCAATAGCCAGAAACGAGTATGGCGAACATTTTAGGTGTTTTCTGCACTATTTTTCGCCAAATCTTCCGTTTTTGATGCTTCTTCCGTGCGTGCGACGTTCTCTGTCACGGAAACGTGGATGTGCCCTTCCGCAATTGCTTTCGCCATGTCGAAATGAATGTTGTCTTTCTTCTCTTCGGCGTTTTCGGGGCGATCCACATAAATCACGCGGACGTCTTCTTTCTCCGCGGCAGTCTTGCTCCACGAGCGAACTGTCCACGCCGCCAGCAGAATCAGGAACGGAATCATGTTGTAATGATAGCGCACCTGCGTTTCCAGCAGCATATGGCTCAGCGCCGTGCCAAGGAAGAAGAGCATACAAATGAGAATCATGGCGTTCGGGGCAAGCCGCCGCCGCCACGCCTCCATTGCGCCCAGCGCTGCAAACAAGAGCACCGCCATGTACATCACGCGCCCAATGGGACGGATGCTCTCCAGCAGGCTGCGCAGTTCAGGCGTCAGTGTCCCCTGCTGCTCCGTCCAGAGCAGATTCCAGTCAATGCCGAAATCATCCGTTCGCCACAGGTCGCGGAACTTGTAGACCATCAGGTTCAGCACATTTTCCGGCTCCGACTGGATGCGCTGCGCCGCCACTTCCATACACGCCTGATGCGCCCCCGTCGCGGACTTCGTAGCGTCATACGCCTGCGCGAAGAATTCGCTGTCCGTCTCGTTCCACAAGCCATTCGACTGCGTGTTCAAGCCGACCATGAGGTTGTAGCCGGACGCGTACAACCCCGACGCAGGCTGCTCGCCGATGATGTCAGAAATTGCGCGGTTGATGACGCTGCCCGTGACGAGGTAGCACACCAGCACCAGCACAATGCAGACGAGCGGCTGGCTTGTGGCGTAGCGCGCGCCCTCCACACGGATTTCGTTCATCGGGTCGCCCGTGACGCACAGCTGCACCACGTAGTACGCCGCCAGCAGGATGACCGCCATCGGGCGGATTGCGCCCGCAATCGCCAGTACGATACCCAACAGCGCCATCACGCCCAGCATCCGAGAAGGAGCGACGTCGTAGAGGCTGCCCGTGCGGCGGTCAAGAATACTCGTCATCATGTCCGCAGCGAGCAGAATCAGCATCGTGAAGGACGGTTCGGTGGCAACCATGTTGCTGAACAGGATGTGCGACGGCCACAGGCTCATCAGCGCCACCGCCACCAGCGCGCCCGTGCGCCCCGCGATTCGCCGTGCGATATGCCCCGCCAAGAGGATGGAAATCACACTGCACACAAGGTTTGCGTACAGCGCGTTGCGCACCGACGCGCCGAAAATAGCAAACGTCGGCCACAGAATGAGCATCGGGAAGCCGATGGTGTGCGGGTAGAGCGCGATATAGCGGCGGTCGACCGCTCCTTCGGCGGACATCAGCGTATCATTCAGCAGGTGATTCGCCATGCGGTAGTACGTCTCAAAGTCCGAATCCGGCTCAACGGGGATGTTCCAAATCACCCACAGGCGCAGATACACGCCGACACCCACCAGCACCGCGCCGAGCGCAATCATTACGATGTTTTTGGGAAGCGGCTGCATCTTCTGCCCGCACTTGCGCGAAATCCGCCCCAGCAGCAGCGCAAGGAGCGACAGCCCTGCCATACTCAGCACCCAGATTCCCTGTCCGAGATACTCCCGCTCCGTCGCGCGCGTCACATATTCGAGGCTGGCACTCAGCGCCAAGCCCATGCACATGATAAACAGCGTCAGCGCGAGATAATCAAGCAGATTCTTCTTGCGGCTCATGGTCTGCTTCCTCCCTGATTGCATTTTCCGCCGTGCGCCGCGCCGGAATCAGCCGCCGCACAAGCACCACGCCTGCCGCCACAACAAGCAGGTCGTGGCAGAGCATAAAGGTATACATTTGTTTGTTGTTGTCCGCAAAGCCGTTGCCGATGACCGATAGCGGATATTGCATTACGCCGACGAACATCACGCACAGGAACAGCATCGCAAGCAGCTTTGTCTGCTTCTGCGTCTTTTTGCGGCAAATCAGCGTCAGGCAGAACACACCCGCCGTGCCGTAGAGCAGCACATATACCCAGAACGCGCGCGCCGCGAAGATGCTGCGCAGATTACACCAGAGATTCATGCGGTGCAGCGGACGGTTATCGCTGTACAGCGCGTCCGTGTAGGTCATGAACGACGTACTCAATGTGACGGATTCCTGTGCCGCGCGGTTCATCATTGTCAGCATGTCCTTCGGATGGCGCAGATAGTAGCGCACGAGCGTCATCGTCGTCACATGGTCGTAGAATTTCTCCTGCAGTTCGTCCGACTCGATGGGATAAACGTACTCGCTGTTCGGATAGTACGCGTGTTTGCCGATGTCTGCCTTCATTTCCGCCGGAATGCCCAGCTCTTCCATGACTGCGTCCGGGTCGTCAGCAATCATCAGCGCGCCGTAAAACACGCTCTGCCAGATGGTCTGCTTTTCGGACACGCCCTGATTTTTGCGGTACACGCCGAGCGTATCGTAGCTGACCAGTCCGCACAGCAGCGCGCCCATCAGCGAAAACGCAATCAGCGGCTTTTTTGTCTGCGGATGATGATAGACGGTAAAGACAATCAACAGGACAAGCGCCGCCGGGAGCGCCAGCGCCATCTGTGCCTTGGCAGTACAGAGAAATCGCACGCTGATGGCAAGCAGCATCATCCACAGCCAGCTTTTCCGGCTTCCGCGCGGCATCAGCGTCAGATGCACGGTGCAGGCAATCGTCAGCATCAAGCCGACGGGAATCATCGTTTCGCCGAAGAGCGAGTTGTACCATGCGAGGTAATTTTCGCCCAGCAGCATACACGCAACAATCAGCCCCGCCGGGAGCGTCAGCTTGCCCAGCAGCGGATACAGGTCGTGCACGAGCAGCAGCAGCGCCGCCATCACCAGCGCCAGCAGGATGAACGCCTGCACCTGCGTGGAGTAATTGCCGCCCGTCAGCAGGGTGATGAAGCGCACGAGCATCGACGGGAAAATCAGCGAATAGGTGGGGTCTATGGAGGTCAAGCGCGCCGGATGGAACGGCTCACGGTAGGAGTAATTCTCGACGACACCCCACTCAAACTGCGTCGATTCATCATCGAGCTGCGGCTGTGCCCAGTACAGGTCGATTTGTTCCATCATACGCCCAAAGTCACCGTTGTTCACGCCGCCGATGTGTTCCGTCGGAAGCAGCTGCCAGCAGCAGAGCACCACGCAAACCACCGCAACGATGGCGACCGTCCCCTTTTGCGTCACGCGGATTTTACGGAGATACGCCAGCAGTCCGCCGGACGCGCCCGCCGAGCAGGGTGGCAGCGCCAATTTCGCGTCCTTCACGCTCAGCCACGCCATCAGACGGCGAAGGAGCACCGCGCCGGACACAAGGCTCATCAGCACCGCCAAACCGCCCAGCAGGAACGCCAGCGGCTTCACGGTCAACAAGTCAATGCCGCCCGTCAGCACGAGGGTCAGCGGCAGATAGTCAATCGTGCCAAGCAGTACCATCAGCAGAAACGCGCAGAGCATTACGGATGCGCTCTGCCGCCGTACAATGGGCAGCAGCAGCACGAGGAGCGCCGCGCAAATCAAGCACCAGCGGGAAATGGCGTGATGGTCACGCCCGAAAATGGTTTCCAGCACGGTATGCAGCGGTGAACGTGACGAAACGGCATTCCCGGCATCGTCCGCCAAATACCAGCTGTCCGCGTTCCGCAAAGCGCTTTCGTTTTTGTCCATCATGGTGCGAACGACTGCCGGATGCTGAATCGCAAATTTCACCCGTTTCCCCAGCGAAATATTTTCGTTCAGCAGGGCGGCATTTTCCGCATCCCGCGGGTCGTTCACAAAATTTTCGGAAGGTTCATAGTAGCTTTTGCCGATGTCCGCGAGGTAGCTTTCAGGCAAGCCGAGGGCTTCCAACGTCTCCTCCGGCTTCTCCGATGCGGGCAGATAGCCTTGAAAGACCGCCAAGTAGTTCGCAGCGACGGAATGCACCGTGTCGTCCGCCTGCCAGCCTGTAACCAGGCCGCTCACGCACATCAAGCTCGCAATCAGCACACACGCCGCATGAAGCGGACGTTCTGCCCGTCCGGGGCAGCTATGCACGGCGCACAGCACAACCGCCAGCACCGCCGCAGGCAGCAGCACCATCATCTGCGCCATGGTACGCAGCATCAGCTGCGCCGCAAAAAGCACCAGCAGCGCCCATTGAACGCCGCATCCCTTTTCCCGGCACAGGCAATAAACCGTCGCGCAGAGAAAAAGGAGCAAATATGCCATGGAAGCGCCGACCGGATACAGGCTGTTCAAATAGCCGATGACGGCGGGATTCGCCAGCGCAAGCGGCAGTCCGAGCGTCGCAAGAATCGCCGCCGTGCGCGACCGCCGCGCCAGCCCGTTCGCCAGCAGGTACGCGCCCCAGCCCATCAGCAGCGCATATACAATTGCCAGATAGCGTGTGCTGAAACCCAGACCGAACGGGTGTGTCGCCAGCCGGACGAGTGCAACCGCCGCGCCGACGGAGGTACGGGACGCAAGCAGCAGCGTGGAATACGCCGTGTCCTCATAGGCGAAGTCCTCCACGCGCTGCCCGGTCGGGATGCTCTCTTCCGCATAGCGCAGCGCAAGCCCTTCCGCCGCCGAAGCATAGCTGCCGTCCGCCACCACCCCGATGGACGGCGACGCAAACAGCGTACACAGAATCGCCGCTACGGTCAGCAGTGCCGCCATCAATCCGGTCAGCCTCGCCCGTCGTGTCTGTTCCATGCGCAAGATTCCTCTCTTTCGATATTCGTTAGAATCGGCTGTTGTCCTTCACAGGGGCGGAAAGCGCCGCTGCGTCCGTGTCAGGCAGCGCGCCGTCCGTAATGTGCAGCGTCCGGATGCCCGCGTTCGAGAAGCGGAACAGATTTCCGTCCGCATCGCGCTGTGTGCCAAGGAGGAGCGTCGCGTCGTAGTTATCGCAGGCGCTTTCGACGCGCTGGACAAGCTGACCATCCTGCCAAATCGTGTACTGACTGCCGGATTTGACGACCACGAGGTGCATCAGCGACGTGCCCTGCGGCAAATCCACCGTGACGCCGACGCTATTGCCGACGTAGGCTGTGAGCGTGTCGGCATTATCTTGCCGGAGCATGAAGCCGCGGTAATGCCCGGTTTCCTCGCTGAAGCAGGACATGTAGACGCCGTTATTCACGCCCTTGCGCACGTCGATGACGGTGTCGAGCGTCCAGTCCTTCGTGGCGACATCGTAGAGCTTCACGCCTGTGTCGAGCGCGCGGTCGCTGCCGTTGCCGACGAACGCGCCGGGCATGGTGTACGCGGCGGATTCCGCAACCAGTTCCGGCGGCAGCGGCGCGGCGGCGAAGTCGTAGGCCGCAATGTCCGCTTCCGTCATCACGCCTGCATAAACAGACAGGTGGTTCACCCGCGTCTTGCTGATGCGGAAGATATTGCCGTCCGCGTCGCGCTGGGCGCCGATGAGCAGCGTGCCGTCATAGCTTTCGGCGGGCGATTCGGCTTCGGCGACCAGCTGACCATCCGCATAGATGCGGTAGCTTGCGCCGTCCTTGACGATGGCGATATGCATTTCGCGGTCAAATTCGCCCGGCACGGTTACGCCGACGTTCTGACCGAAAACGATGTTGATCTGCGCGTTGTCCAGCTGGCGGATCAGCAGACCGCGATAGTTCTTGGCATTCTCGTCGAAGCAGGACAGGAACACGCCATTGCCGGGATTTTCACTCGGCGTGACGCTGGTCAGCAGGGTGAAGCGCGTCGCAGTGGAAGCAAACAGCTGTGTCTGCGTATCGAGATACGACGCCTGACGATACGTTTCGTCGCCGCCGACGAACTGCTCCGGAAGCGTGTAGACTTCCGCCGCGTCCTTCACGCCGATGCCGAGCGGCTTGGGCGCTTCGGGCAGGTCTTCCGGCTGCCACGCAAGGATTTCGCTTTCCGTCAGCACGCTGTCATAGACTTCGAGGTTCAGCACGCGCGTAGGCGAGAAGCGGAACTTCTCCCCGCCGGGGGTGAGTTCTTCGCAGCCGAGGAGGAGCGTGCCGGAATAGGCGTCGCAGGGAAGCTGTTCATTCTCATAGAGTTTTTCACCATTTAGATAAATAGAATATCGTTCATTGTCCTTGGTGATAGCAAGCGTAGCGGAATCACCATGCAAAAGTGGCAGCATGAATGTACGATTGTTCCCCAATATCACTTGGAGCGCATTGCCTTCACCGCGAATCAGCAACCCACGATAATTCTCGCCATTTTGCTCATCAAAGCAAGCCATAACGACCTGCCCTTCATCCGTGTCTGGCAAGGGCAGACCAATTTGGGTCAATATTGTCCATGAACTATAACGATTTTCATAGAGTTTAATCTTTGTATCATAGTATTCAGAAACACCATCACCAGAGAATTGATTGCTTAAGATAAACTCTGCTTTGTTTTTATCAGCAGTTGTCTGCGAAGCATTCCATATAAATCCTTCAATTTTTCTACAATCACGCAAAGAATAATTCTGTGATAAATACTGTCCCACAATGCGGGAAAACTTAACAATACCTTGATTATTGAAGTGACCGCCATCATAAAAGTCAGTGTTTGCGTCCATCCCAAGGCTATCCCATTCCTTCACATAGTTGAGGAACGGTACGCCTTCTTCTTTGGCAATTTCTGCAACAGTGTTCAGCCGCATAGCAGCTTCTTCTGTCGCTTCAAACGGCGCAGCCATCAATATTAGCGTAATGTTCTTTTGCTTGCACAAATCAATAATTTTTCGCAAATACTGTTCGTTTTTTTCAGTAATCGGAAGTTTATCTGTAATGGAAGCATAATCCAGCATTTTTAGGATAGCCACGCCACCTTCCGGGCGTCTCGGCGCAGGAAGCGACAAATCATTTTCCTGCACAAAATCCGCAATAGTTAAATCATCATACCGTTCATGATAGTACGGCAATCCCCACAAGGCTTCTACGGCATCCGTCCACTTTTCATAAGATGCGAAAGCAGCTTGAACTTTGTTGATACCCAAATTCAGCAATTCAACATTTTTTATTGCCGTTTCTTTCGGCGAATAGTCCATTGTTGTCGTGCTTAAGTACACTTCAGCAATCACAATCTGCGGGCTTTGTGCTGACAGCGCTTCTTTCAAGCAATAGTAAGTATTCCAGATCGGTTGCATGCCAACCCACAAATTGTAACTTGAAATACCATATTCATCGAAAATCTGCTGATTATCAACATTTGTCCCGATATGCGACGACCCGACAAGCAGCACATCCACCGTGTCCGGCGGCAGCTGACGCAGCTTGACCATCGACACCATGTCGTCCGTCTTGATTTTCAGCACCTGATCCATCAGTCCATAGCACAGCGCCAGCACCAGAAGGAAGGCGAGAACCTTGACGGCTTTTTGAATCAGCTTTTTCATTCTTTCCGCGCTCCCTTCGTCAGAATTGGAAGTAGATGAACGACGATGCCGCAAAGCCGGGGCCGTAGATGCCCGTCAGCAGAACGACGAAAATCGCCGCGAGGTAAATCAGCCAGCGAAACCAGAGCTGCTGCCGCTTGACTGCTTCCAGCACGGACACGCCCTTTTCCTGCATCAGGCTGACCGCCAGCAGAATCAGCAGCGCACCCAGCAGCACAAGCCACTCCGTCTGGTCAAGCCCCAGTTTCAGCAGGCTGCCGTCGAAGAAGATATTGGTGTTCCAGCCGCGGAAGAGGCTCGACAGGAGGTGCATGGCGTCACCGAGGCTGTTCGCGCGGAAGAAAATCCATGACAGGTCAATCAGCACAAACGTCGTCAGAACCTGCCCGATGCGCCAGCTCAGCGTCTTCGTGCGCGCGCCGGTTTTCTGCTGGATACGGCGGCGGAAGGGCTTCGTAATGCCGCCCGCCACCTGATACAGCCCATTGATACCCCCCCAGATGACGTAATTCCACGCCGCGCCGTGCCACAAGCCCGACACGAGCATGACAATCATCTGGTTGATGTACTTGCGCACCGTCCCCTTGCGGTTGCCGCCCAGCGGAATGTATAAGTAATCGCGGAACCATGTGCTGAGCGAGATATGCCAGCGCCGCCAGAAGTCCGATACGGACACAGCGAGATACGGGCGCTCAAAGTTCTTCATCAGCTTAAAGCCCATGACCTGCGCCGCGCCGATGGCGATATTGGAATAGCCCGCGAAGTCACCGTAAACCTGAAACGCGAAGAGAACCGCCGCAATCAGCACGGTCGGTCCTTCGTAGTAATTGCAGTAATTGAACACCTGATTGACCAGAATCGCGGCGCGGTCAGCGATGACAATTTTGAGGAAGAAGCCCCAGACCATCCGAAGCAGACCGTCGCGGACGTTATCGTATTCCAGCTTATGCGGCGTGTCGAACTGCGTCAGGAGGTTGGTCGAACGCTCAATCGGCCCGGCGACCAGCTGCGGGAAGAAGCTGACGAACGCCGCGTACTTGATGAAATTCGTCTCCATGCGCACGTCGCCGCGGTAGACATCGACGACATACGACAGCGCCTGAAAGATGTAGAACGAGATGCCGACGGGCAGCAGCACGTCAAAACCGGGTGTGACAGGCGCAAGACCCATCCACCCGCGAATAACGTTGAGGTTATCAACGGTAAAGTCGAAATACTTGTAGAAGAAGAGAATCGCGAGGTTGACAGCGAAGGACACGCCGACCCAGACCTTGGAAAGCTGGTGAATCGGGCGTCCTGCCTCTGCCGCTGCCTTCTCCTTGGTACGCCGTTTCCCGATCAGCAAGCCGAAAAGGAACGTGACCGCCGTAGAGAAAAGCAGCAGCAGCGCATACGCCGGATTCCAGTTCATGTAGAACAGGTAAGACGTCAGAAGAATCCAAAAGACGCGCAGTTTGCCCGGAATCGCGTAGTACAAGAGCACGACTGCCGGGAAAAACAGCAGAAATTCGATGGAGTTGAACAGCATGAGCCTTTGTCTCCTTCCTCCGCCTCGCCGAAAATCAGGTTACTTATCGTCGTACTTTCTGCGGTGGTGAATACGCACGAGCAGCAGCACCGCAGCAAGCAGCAGCACCACCATGCAGCCCATGCCGACCAGCAGCAGCGTCATCGGCTCACGATTCTGCACGATAACATCCGCGAACGACGGCTTTTCCGCGTTCTGCGTCAGCGCTGTGGACACGGTGAACTGATAGCTGGATGCGCCGCCGTAGCTGTCCACCACCAGCGCTTCTTTGCCCAGCGACCAGCGGTTCTTTTCCGTGCTCAAGCGCGCCATCAGGTTCTGCAAGCCTGCTTCGGTCGCGGCGGAAGCAGTCAGCAGCGCCATCGTTTCATTGTAGGGGGATTTCATCAACTGGAGCACGCTGGCTTCGTGGGCATAATCCGTCGTCATCACCAGCTTCGTGCTTTCGGCAAGGCTGGTCATATCGTCCGTGTACTGGAAATGCAGGTAAGGATTGATCTGCTTGAAGACGCTGTTTCGGTCGGACAGACCGACGACAATCAGATTGCTGTTGCCGTGGGCGGCTGCTTGGAAATTCTCCGCGCGGATGACTTTCAGCGAGCCATAGGGCGTGCTGCCCGCGCCGAGCATCGCCATGATGCGCCCCGCGAGCGTCAATTCCGTCTGCGTCGCGTCATCGCTGAGTATCATCACAACGTTGTTCATGCGGCTTGCGCGCTGGAACGGCGCCGGCAGATTTGCCAGATTCAGCGCCTGTCTCTTATACACATCTCCGAGCCC
>ERZ1027072.93-NODE-93-length-27152-cov-6.370152_pt1 | contig 27152 bp, 18 predicted proteins | sample MGYA00519418_ERZ1027072 | MGnify/ENA primary metagenome ERZ1027072 (study PRJEB26926, sample SAMN06164764) | human gut metagenome | biome: ENVO:00009003; feature: ENVO:2100002; material: ENVO:00002003 | host: Homo sapiens | place: USA | collected 2012 ...
ATCTGACAAAAAATGCATTCGCCATCGCACCAACTCATTTGTGCGGTATTGCCCAAACAATTTTACGCTTCTTCGCTGCTGTTGGAGGCGAAAAAAAGGGAAGCTGCGCACGCCAATTGTATTTATGAAGTTTTTTCGGTTGACATCAGGCATTTCTCGCCTTATAATTTTTGTAAGACTGCGGTGGAAGCCGCAGAACGTGAAAGGAGCAATCCTCATGAAGAAGATGCTGGCACTGGTTCTGGCACTGGCGATGTGCCTCGGCTGCGCTGCACTGGCGGAAGAAACTGCCATGGTGTACGCGCTTGGCGCACCCCTGCCCGATTTTACCTTTACGGACATTAACGGCGTGTCCCATACCCTCTCCGAAACCTTGAAGGAGAAGGAAATGGTGCTGATTAACCTCTGGGCAACGTGGTGCGGCCCGTGTGAATCGGAGTTCCCCTTCCTGGAGGAAGCCTATGAGCAGTACAAGGACAAGGTGGAAGTCTTTGCGCTGAGCATCGATGAAAACGATGACGATGCGAAGCTGACGGAATATGTGGCGTCGCATGGCTTGACGTTCCCGGTCGGGCATGAAACGTTCAACCTCTTTGCGGGCTTCGGGCTCAATGGCGTCCCGACCTCGATTGTGGTTGACCGCTTCGGCAATGTGGCTTTCCTCGCAACGGGTTCTCAGACCTCTACGGACGCGTTTGTCCGCCTGTTCGGTCTCTTCCTCGGCGATGAGTACACGCAGACGAATGTGCTGGCGTTCCTGCCGGGCGAAAAGCCCTCGATTCCGCCGACGGATGAAGCGGAACTGAACCGCGCGCTGAATGTGGAAGGCACGGCGGCGCCGCTGTCCTTCACCAATTCTACGGATGAATACACCTGGCCGATGGCGGTTGCGGTAAAGGATGACCGCACGGTGCTGGCCAGCACGAACACGGGCAAGGATACTTCTTCCGCTTCCGTGCTGACCACGGTGGAAGCGAAGGCGGGCGATGTGTTCGCGTTCGACTACAAGACGTCCACCGAAGCCGGCTGCGACCTGTTCTACCTGTCTGTCAACGGGCAGACGGTGAAGGCGTTCGGCGGCGTGAAGGAATGGGCGACCTACGGCTATGAATTCCCGGCGGACGGTACTTACGAAATTGCCCTGTCTTACATCAAGGATTCCTTTCAGGCCGCGAATGAGGACATGATCTGGCTGGACAACGCGCGCGTGGTGGACGGAGAAGAAGCCGCCGCTGTGCTGGCGAACAACCCGGTCTATCCGGAAGGCACGAAGATGACGACCATCTCCTTTGTGGGCGACAACGTGAAGCAGGTTTTCTTCACCGACCCGCAATTTGCGCTGATGTCCACCTTTGGCATGACCAACTATTATGTGATTGACAACACGGAAAGCGCGACGGTGAAGGTGACGCTGGCGAAGGGGCTCGACCCGGAAATGTACGCCTTTGGCTGCGAGGCTGCCCCCGAAAACTATGCGCTGACGGACTACATGACGGAGGACGGCTACGTCATCCCGAATCAGCCGATTGACACCAATCAGGCAAGCGGCTTCCCGTATACCACCTATTTTGTGGTGAAGGCTGGCGCGGAAAACGTGGAAGCATCCGCCATTGCAATCGCTGATGAACCCAACGCCAATGCGTTTGTCGCCATGCTGCAGCAGTATGGCATCAATGTCCCCGGCTGGAAGTACGCCGATGGCACCCTGCCTTCCACGGATGAAGTGGCGGAAGCGCCGCAGCTGCCGATGGCGGGCATGGCGAGCTACACGATTAAGTGCGTCGATCAGGACGGCAACCCCGTGACCGGCACGATGATTAACGTCTGCACGGATGAAACGTGCACGCCCATGCCTGTGGATGAGAATGGCGTGCTGGAATTCACCATGCCTGCGTACCCCTATGTGCTGCATGTGCTGATTGTGCCGGAAGGCTACGAGTTCGACAAGACGGTGGAAGAAATCGCTCCCGAAGCGGGCGGCGAAGTGGTGTTCACCTTCCAGAAGGTGTAATCCAAGGCGTCAAGGGGTGGTGTACCTGCGGGTGCGCCGCCCTTTTTCGGTGCTGACTTTTTGGCAAAAGAAACGCACCTCATCTGCTGCATTGGCTGGATGAGGTGCGTTTTGTGGCTTGATTTTTCTATGCGGATTTGCTTGTGTGCCGCAGGGGTTTCGCCGCTGCGGAGGCGACAAGGGGGCAATGAAAACAGACGAAGTCTGCGCGCGCCCCCTTGACCCCTTCGCAGCACACGCCCATGTTTCTTGACTTTTATCGGAAGTGGTTATAGTTTGTGTACTATTAGTCCTTCAAACTATGAGAACAAACATAACAAACCAGTAACTTCCGGAGGGCGTGCGAAGCAGTCCAGAGGGCGACCGCAAAGCCCTCTGGTCGCGCCCGCAGGCGCGAAATCCCTGCATAAACACGCGGACACTGTATGAAAGTGTCACCAACCCAATCGCGCGAAAGGGTCAAGGGAGGAACTCCCTTGTTATTGCAGCTTCAGGTCGCCGTCCTTGATCCAGCCCCACTTGCGCAGGAAGAAGGCGAACAGCAGCGTCAGCACGGCGGGGAGAACGAAGCAAATCAGGATAAGCCCAACCCAGTCCATCGGCAGAATCGCGGCTTTCGTGCCGGCGGCAATGTCGTTCAGCCAGCCGGTGTAAACGCCAATCTGCCCGACCAAACCGCAAGTGCCCATGCCGCTGGAAACCGCCGGGCCGTTCATTTCGAGGTGGAACAGGCACGTCGCAATCGGGCCGGTGATGGCGGAAGCAAGCGTCGGGGGAATCCACACGCGCGGATTGCGGATGATGTTGGGCATTTGCAGCATCGACGTGCCCAGCCCCTGACTGACCAAGCCGCCCACGCCGTTCTCGCGGAAGGACATGACCGCGAAGCCGACCATCTGCGCGCAGCAGCCCGCAACCGCCGCGCCGCCCGCAAGCCCCGTCAGCGAGAGCGCCGCGCAAATCGCCGCGCTGGAAATCGGCAGCGTCAGCGCCATGCCGACGACGACGGACACCAGAATGCCCATCAGCAGCGGCTGGAGGTTCGTTGCCCACTTGATGAAATCGCCGACCGAGCTGGCAGCCGCGCCAACCGTGGGCGCGCACAGCACGGACAGCCCAACGCCGACAAGAATCGTGACCGCCGGGGTGACGAGAATATCCACCTTCGTCTCCTTGCTGACGATTTTGCCGCATTCGGACGCGACAATCGTGATGAAGTAGACCGCCAGCGGGCCGCCCGCGCCACCGAGCTTATTTGCCGCCATGCCGACGGCAATCAGGCTGTACAGCACCAATTGCGGGGCAGAGAGCGCCGCGCCGATGGACACCGCCATGGCCGGCCCCGCAACCTGTTGGGCGAAGTTGCCCGCGTCAATTAGGAACTGCACGTTCAGCTGCTGACCGAGCGTCTTGATGATTGTGCCAATCAGCAGCGAGGCGAACAGCCCCTGCGCCATGGCGCCCATTGCGTCTATCCCGTAGCGTTTTGCGGAAAACAGAACGTTCTTCCGCTTCAGAAACGCGCTGACCTTTCCCATGTCCTCCAAATCTCCCTTGTACGGGGAAGCCCCGCGAAATTTCCGCCGAAAAACGGCGGATTGCATTTTATTATAGCATATTGACAAGAAAGAAACAAGCATATATCACAGAATGTGTGGATTGCGTGAACAAAGTGCGGAATTTCGCGCAAAACCGATGATAACAGTCGTTTTTGTTGCAAGGCAATCGTAACCGTGATATAATGGGGCGATTGCAAACGGCTCACGCGCTTGCAGTCAGCGCAGGAGAGGAGGCATCCGGTCAGTCAGCGCCGGAAGAGCACGGATGAGAAAGAAAAACTCCATCATCAATATGATTGTCGGGCTGGTGGGGCAGCTGCTGAACATGCTGCTGTCCTTCGGCGGACGCATGGTGTTTGTCCACTACCTGTCGCAGGAATATCTCGGCGTGAACGGCCTCTTCGGCGATGTGCTGGGAATGCTGAATCTGGCGGAATTGGGCATCGGCTCGGCGATGATTTTCAGCATGTACCGCCCGGCGGCGCAGAACGACGAGAAGCAGCTGGCGCGCCTGATGAACCTCTATCGCACGCTGTACCGCATCGTTGCGCTGGCGGTGCTGGGCATCGGGCTGGCGCTCATGCCGTTCCTGCCGCGGCTGATGAAGGGCGGCGAGGGCGTGGAGAACCTGCAGCTGATTTATCTGCTGTACCTCCTGCAAGCTGTCACGTCATACCTGCTGTCCTACAAGAACGCCATCTATCAGGCGTACCAGAAGGCATATATCCGCAAGGCGGTTGACCAAATCATCGGCATCGTGCGCCTGATTCTGCAAATCGTTGTGCTGGTAACGACGCGGAACTTCATCCTCTACCTGATTATCCAGCTTTTCATGCCGATGCTCACCAGCGCTATCATCTGGGCGCGCGCGGACAGGGAGTTCCCGTACCTCAAGCAGTACAAGGAGCTGCCCGAACCGCAGGAGCGCAAGGCGATTTTCAAGAACGTAGGCGCGCTGAGCCTGCATAAGCTGGCGACGGTGATCGTCCGCGGTACGGATAACCTGATTATGTCCGCGTTTGACGGGCTGGCTACGGTCGGCATATACTCCAACTACAAGCTCGTTTTGATGAACGTCAACAACCTGCTGGGGCATGTGACGGGCGCATTCACCGCCAGCATCGGCAACCTGAACGCGCTGGAGGGCAGAAAGCGCGTCTACGAAATCTTCCGTATCCTCGATTTCGCCGCTTTCCTGCTCTATGGCTACCTCTCCGGCGGACTGGTGACGCTGATCAACTTCTTCATCCGCATGATTTTCGGCGAAGAGTACCTTTTCTCGATGACGGTCGTCGTCATTATCATAGCGGAGTTTTTCATCAGCGGCCTCCGTCAGATGGGGCTGCAGTTCCGCGAGGCGCTGGGGCTGTTCTGGCATGACCGCTACAAGGCGCTGGCGGAGGCCATCATCAACCTTGTTGTATCGCTGATTCTGGTGCGGCGCTTTGGCGTGGCGGGCATCATCGGCGGCACGATTATCTCCAGCCTGCTGACGTGTGTCTGGTTTGAACCGTATGTGCTGATGCGCTACGGCATTGAGGAGGACTGGCAGAAGAAGCTGCGCCGCTACTTCATGGATTACATCGTCCGCTGGGTGGTGGTCGCGGGGGTCAGCGCCGTGTCCTACTGGATTTTCCAGCTGATGCCGCAGACAAATTTCTTCTGGTTCATCGCCCAAGGGCTGATTTATACCGCGATTTTCGCCGCGGTCGTGCTGGTGGTTTACGGCAGAACGCCGGAATTCCAGTACCTGCTGGAAATGACCGTCCGCAAGCTCAGGAAGAAACTGCACAGCGGGGCGTAAGCCGGCTTGGAATCGCGAAAAGAGGTCAAGGGACGAAGTCCCTTGCGGAGTCAAGGGGCAGCGCCCCTTGGGTTCCCTCAATAAACACGCGGAAGCAGTATGAAAGTGTCACCAACTGAATCGCGCGAAAGGGTCAAGGGACGAAGTCCCTTGCGGAGTCCAGAGGCAGCGCCTCTGGTGGGGTCAGGGGCGAAGCCCCTTGCGCCTCTTAAAAGGAGTTATTATGTTTTTAGCGAATACATGGGAAGATTATGAGGTGCTGGATACGGGCGACGGGGAGAAGCTCGAACGGTGGGGGAATGTCATCTTGCGGCGGCCTGATCCGCAGACGATTTGGCCCAAGGCAGACCCGGCGCTGTGGAAACAGGCGCAGGCGCATTATCACCGCTCGGAGAAGGGCGGCGGCGAGTGGGAGTTTCTGACCCGCCTGCCGGAGCGCTGGACGATTCAGCATCAAGATTTGCGGTTTTACGTCCGCCCGACGGGATTCAAGCACACGGGGCTTTTCCCGGAACAGGCGGCGAACTGGGTGTGGATGGGCGACCTCATCCGCAATAGCGGGCGCAAGGACATCCGCGTATTGAACCTGTTCGGCTACACCGGCGGCGCGACGCTGGCTTGCATGGCGGCGGGCGCGCACGTCACCCACGTCGATGCCGCGAAGGGCATGATTCAGTGGGGCAAGGAGAACCGCGAGTTATCGAAGCTGCCGGAGGAAAGGAGCCGCTGGATTGTCGAGGACGCGCTGCGGTTTGTGCAGCGGGAAATCCGCCGCGGCAACACCTACGACGGCATCCTGATGGATCCGCCGAGCTACGGGCGCGGGCCGTCGGGCGAGGTGTGGAAGCTGGAAAACGAGCTGTTCGAGCTGGTTGATACGAGCGCGAAGGTGCTGTCCGACAAGCCGTTGTTCTTCCTCATCAACAGTTACACGACGGGCTTTCAGGCCAGCGTCCTCAGCAATATGCTGATGAAGTGCGTCAGCAGCCGCCATGGGGGCATCATCGACGCGCAGGAACTTTGCCTACCGGTGACGACGGGCGGCGTGCTGCCCTGCGGCGCAAGCGGAAGGTGGTCGGCCAAATGAACGAATTCCCGCTGCATCAGCTGGCGAATATCGACGTGCAGTACGAGGATAACCACGTCATCGTCGCTGTCAAGCCGCCGAATATGCTCTCGCAGGCGGACAAGACAGGCGACACCGACATCCTCACGCAGCTCAAAGAGTACATCAAAATCAAGTACAACAAGCCCGGCGCGGTGTATCTGGGGCTGGTGCACCGGCTGGATCGCCCGGTTGGCGGGCTGATGGTCTTTGCGCGCACGAGCAAGGCGGCGTCCCGGCTGTCTGCGCAGATGCGGGAGCACGAGATGGGACGCGAGTACCTCTGCGTCGTCGAGGGGCGCGTCAAAGACCGCTTCACCTGCATCGACTACCTGAAAAAGAACGAGTACCTCAACAAGGTCGAAATCTGCGACGCGGACGAGAAGGGCGCGCAGCTGGCGATGCTGTCCGGCGAGTGCCTTGCGCGCAAAAACGGCACGGCGCTGTGTGCCATCCGCCTGCAAACGGGGCGGAATCACCAAATCCGCGTGCAGATGGCGAACATGGGCGCGCCGCTGTGGGGCGACAATAAGTACGGGCGCGGCATTGCAGGGCAGCAGATTGCCCTGTGGGGCTACCGGCTGGTGTTCGAGCATCCGACGCGCAAGGAAATCATGACCTTCCAGAACCTTCCGTGCGGCTCCATTTGGAACTGCTATGCTGAAGAACTGACCGATATGGCCATCCGCTTCAACAACTCTGCCGAAGCGATTTTGAACCCCGACATCCCGGACAACGGAGGAATTGAGCCGTGACACAACCTTTTTCCTATGAACTTAAGCACATTTGCAAGCAGTCAGGCGCGCGACTGGGCGTGCTGCATACGCCGCACGGCGACATTCAAACGCCGATTTACATGCCCGTCGGCACGGCAGCGTGCGTGAAAGCCATGACGCCCCGCGAGATGGAGGAAATCGGCACGCAGATTCTGCTGTCAAACACCTACCACCTGCACCTGCGCCCCGGCGAAGACCTCGTGCAGGAGGCGGGCGGCCTGCACAACTTCATGGACTGGCACAAGCCGATTCTGACCGACAGCGGTGGATTCCAAGTGTTTTCGCTCGCCGGCATCCGCACGATTAAGGAGGAGGGCGTGACGTTCCAGAGCCATCTGGACGGTTCGCGCCACTTCATCGGGCCGGAAGAGTCGATGGATATCCAGCAGAAGTTAGGGTCGGATATCTGCATGGCGTTCGACGTGTGCAGCCCGTACCCCTGCGATTACAACACCGCGAAAATCAACATGGAGCGCACCCACCGCTGGGCGGAGCGCTGCAAAAAGCACCACACGAAGGAAGATCAGGCGCTGTTTGGCATCGTGCAGGGCGCGTTCTACAAGGATTTGCGCATTGAGAGCGCCAAGACGCTGGCGGATATGGACTTCATCGGCTACGGCATCGGCGGATTGTCTGTCGGTGAACCCAAGCCCGTGATGTACGAGATGCTGGATGAAATCGCGCCGTACATGCCGGTCAACAAGCCGCGCTACCTGATGGGCGTCGGTACGCCGGACTGCCTGCTGGAGGGCGTGCTGCGCGGCGTGGATATGTTCGACTGCGTGCTGGCGACGCGAATCGCCCGCAATGGCACGGTGCTGACGAGCAAGGGGCGCGTCGTCGTCAAGAACGCGCAGTACGCGCACGATTTCGGCCCGATTGACGCCGAATGCGACTGCTACGCCTGCCAGCATTTCTCCCGCGCGTATGTGCGCCACCTGCTCAAGGCAGGCGAAATCACCGGCGGACGGCTTGCGTCGATTCACAACCTGCGCTTCCTGATTCACCTGATGGAGCAGATTCGCGAAGCCATTGCCAACGACTGCTTCCTTGATTTCCGCAAAGAGTTCTATTCCAAGTACGATATGTCCCGTAATTTCTGATGTTTCTTTGCACTCCCGCGCCGAACGTGGTGCGGGGGTGTTTGTCGTTTTTGGAAAAGTGGCGGAAAATCGCGAAAAAGTGGACTACCATGCAACCGCGCTTCGTGGTATGCTAAAAATGCCGAAGAAATTCGGGACAGGCATCGAATACACCGGTTACGCGACGCCTGCCGCGGAAAGCCCGCCCCCTTCCACTTATTGCGGTTTGCTTTCCGCCCCACAAAAGACACGCTCCGGACGCAGCCTGCACCGCTATGCGTCCGGAGTGCAGTCTGTGGGAAGCAGAGCACGGCAGAGAAAAATCGCAAAATGGGCGGAAGGAAAAAGGAGGAAAAGAAAATGAAAAGATTCTCACGCTTGGTAGCGGCTATGGTGGCGCTGGCTTTGGTGCTGACGGGCGTCGTCTTTGCGGAAACGCAGGGGACGATTGCGGAGCGGTATCAGGACGCGCTTTCGCGGCTGGAACGTTACTTGATGAACCTGCAGGATGATTCGGTGAACATCACGACGCTGGCGGAAGATTTCCAGAAACTTGGCAATTACGAGGGGAGCAACGCCTTCTATTACTACACGCTGGGGCTTGCGGATGCGGCGGCTAATAACTACACGCTGATTCCGATGTATATCGACGCGCTTATCATCAACACGAGCTTTGATGAGCGCCTGACGAACCTCCGCGCGAACGGCGTCAACATTCCCAGCGTTGCGGAATGGGCGGCGTACCTGAATGGGCGTATGGCGGAAAACGAAGGGAACTATGCGGAAGCGGCGGCGCAGTATCAGCAGTGCCTGAACTTCATGGACGCGCAGAACCGCATTCTGTATGCGCTGGCGTGGAGTCGGCAGACCTCCGCGGCGGCGACACCTGCCCCGACAGCGGCGCCTACGTCTGCGCCGAATAACGCGAACACGACCGTGACGGTCTATCCGCCGACGCTGTATGCCAACGTCAGCGGTAAGGCGGTTAGCTTGGAGTGGACGACCGTCAGCGGCGCGACGAATTACAGCCTCTATCGCCGCCGCACCAATTACGACAAGAACTTCCAGCTGATTTACAGCGGTTCGGCGCTGTCCTACAAGGACACGTCGGCAAACGCGAACTACAATTATACCTACTATGTTGCCGCGACGACCAAGGAAGGGCGGCAGCTGTCCTCGAATGAGAAAACGGCGCTCATCAGCAGCAATTCCGCCTCGAACAACACAAGCACCACGACGACGAAGCCGCCCGTTACGAAGCGGCCGGTGACGAATCCGCCTGTGACGACGCCGCCGATTACGAAAGGACCTACGCCTACGATTACAACGACGCCGACCCCGCCGCCGCAGTGGTCTGCATGGACGCAGTGGTCTACCACACCGGTCAGCAGCAGTTCTACCCGTCAGGTGGAAACGAAGGTGGAGACGGAAACGTACTCGATTCCTGTGTACCATTACTCCCGCTGGCACTACTATAACACAGGTTACAACAAATGGTACTATTCCTATGCTGAGTATACGGGTTCCAACTATAAGCCGGGTACTGGAAATTGGGAATACATGAGCAGCTATGAGCCACTTTCTAAGAACGGAACGGCGGATGGACATCAGCGCTATGAAAACTACTGGTGGAACGAAACGGTCAGCTATGAGCAGGACAGCTACGAAGTGACGTACTACCGTTACCGCGACCTGCAATGAAATTCCGCATACCAAAGACAACGCTCCGGGTGCAAGGCAGCACGTTTTGCCCCCGGAGCGAATTTATTAGGTGGAGAGGGGAGAAAATAGAGGATGTACATTCTGATTGAACTGGTGCCGGAAGCGTGTGGAACGGGGTTTGGCGTTTTCTGCTGCGTTGTGCTGGGACTGGCGCTGCTGTTCATCATGGCGCAATATGCCATGACATGGCTGCTTGCGCCTGTGGCTATTACCATGACCCTGCTGCAAAATGAGACGCTTTGGTGGATTTTGCCGACGCTATTTGTCGTTGGTGCGCTTGTGAATTGGTTTTCCGCAAAGAAAATGGACAATGCGTGGTTTCCATTTATGCCTGCGCTGCTGACGTTGGTGCTGGTGGCGATTTTTTGGGTTGTTGGACTGATTGTTGAGTTAATCATCAAAAAGTTCCCGACAAACGAACTCTGGACGCTGCTACTCCTGCCGATTGGTATTGCGTTTTATGCGATTTTGGTTTACCCGCTATTCAACATAGTCATCGCCACTTCATCTGTAACAACTTTGCCGTGCGGCTACAAACCATGTTTGGGGGCGATTGCTTCGTTTGTGGGCATGGTGGGCGGCGCACTGTGCATTCAAGGTATGGTGGAGGGTATCGTTGGCTGGTTTGGTGAGTCAAGTTTCTTGGAGAGCCTTCGGTTACAGCTGGATATAAATTTAATAGAGTTATCTGTTCTGAACACGGTGGATATTGATGAGACGACTATATTACCGCAGCTGCAAGGCGTTGTGGATGCTGTCAAATCCATACCCGTCGGCTTGCGCTTCCTGCTGGGGCTGGCGGCGGTCATTGGCTGCGGCTTTTGTGAACATTACTGTGCCGATGGCAATTCGCTGTTCTGACAAAAATTTTGCAATTCCCCTTGCCAACCGCCCCTAAATGCGCTACAATGAGTTTGACACGGCAAACTCATTCGCAAATGCAAGGGGAGGCAAGCTCATGAAGTATGCAGGAATGCCGATGGGCATGTGGATGCTGTTCCATCGCTCGTTTACGCATCAGCTGACGGCGGTGCTGGGGCAGTCGGCGGAATCCGCCAAGGCAACGGAGAAGGCAGCGAAGCAGGAGTATCGGCGGATTATCGCGCGTGTGCCGGATTTTGAGCCGAGCGACCGCTTCCAGATGAACCTCGTCAACTGCGCGATGCTCTGCGCGTATGTGCTGCATATGCCCAAGCGCCCGACTGTGCAGACGCTGACGGATTACTACGCGAAGTCCATGATGACGCCCGCGATGCGCTGGTTCTGCCGCAAGAGCGGGAAGAACAAGTTCTCTGACAAGGACATTGCGGGGATGAAACAGGCGGAGAAACTACGCGCCGCCGACCGCAACCCCTACTCGTGGAACATGGACTATCTGCCCTATGCGGACGGCAGCGGCTACGAGGCGCGGTTCTATAAGTGCGGCATCTGTGTGCTGACGAAGGAACTGGGGCTGTATGACCTCACGCCCGCCATGTGCCGACTGGATTACACGATGGCGGAAGCGGGCGAAACGTCGGATTTCGTGCGCGAATACACGCTTGCGTCCGGCGGACCGTACTGCGACTGCGGGTATCATAAGAAACAGAAATAAAGCAAAACGTCCCTTTCCAGCAGCGGAAGGGGACGTTTTTTTCGCCGTTTTCGCTTTCTGGAAGTAGTATTATCGGCATGGTTGACAGTGAAGAAACGTTGATGGTAGAATATCGGTAGTACGCATACTTTTCATATTTGGTATGGTGGTACAATTACTTATTGAAATTGGAGGTAAAAACAATGGTTAGCATAAAGGAAATTGCGCACTATGGACGATGGTTTCCATATTGCAAAACAGACTATGATCTTTGGTGGCTTGACAAAAAAAAGTCTCAAATAATTGATGCTGAAAAATTGGGGAGTGTATTTGACTGCGATGTTCATTCGCTGCCGAGCGTCATTGCTCAATGCTATGGACACTATGTTCCTTGCTTTCGTGTAGATATTCCGGCATTGGAGATGAAATATGCGCAGGTTTATTTATCTCGAAAGACGGTTAAATTTTTATCGCAATTATCTGCAAAGGATATGGATCGTGAGTTCCTAATTGCGATTGAAAAAGAATTCCTTGATACAGATTGGTATAGATATGAGTTGGCACATTTAAGTTCAGCAGCTGAAGAGTGGTACAAAGAAAACCATATCCGTTATACGGATTGAGAAAATACACCTTTTTATGTTTGGTAAACTGTGTGTGAAAAATGTTCGTATCGTATCAGGCTTCGTCAAGTATTTCGGGGATGATATGATACGATTTCCAAATTCATCGGCTCCCTTTTGATTCGGAAATAGTATCAGGGCTTTTTCCCTTAATCGGGTGACGTTTCCCTTATTTTATGGCATAATTTAAGGGAAACGAGTGGGAGGTAAGGCAATGCGAGAATTGTTGTCCGCTGCATTCCACTTACGTTAGCCAGCACGAAAAATTCGCGGTACATATTCCCAAATAGTAAAAACGTCCCGTTCCATTGCCGGAAGGGGACGTTTTCGTATTATCCGCGCACAAGCGCCTTATCAGTGAATTTGGGGAAGAGCACCCGCACCAGCGCGAACACCCCGCCGCCGAGCATTCCGCCCGCGAAATTCAGCAGAACGTCGTCCGCATCCGTCATGCGCTGGATGAACAACTGGCACGTTTCGATGCTCAAGGGCAGCAGCAGGCACATCAGCGAAAGCCGCAGCGGATGGCGATACCGCTTCCACAGCAGCGGCAGGAAGAAGCCGTAGGGGATGAAGAGCAGGATGTTTCCCCAGATGTTAATGAGCATCTCCTCATGCCGGGCGTACCGCAGCTGCCGCGTAATGGTGCGGAACAGGCGCAGCTGAATGCCCTCGCCCGTCCGCAGCCGATGCAGCGCCGATGCCAGCATATCTCCCGGCGCAGCCCATGTGCCGCGCAGCACCAGACACAGCAGCGAAAACAGCAGTGTTGCGAACGCCATCAGGCAGCCTTCGTGCAGGCTCCAGTGCTTCCAAGGGCGGCGAATGATGCACCATAGGGGCAAAAACACCGCCATCAGCAGGAAATATCGGTTGATGTACGCGCTCATGCTTCGATGCCGGACAGCGCCTGCGCAAGGTCGGCAATCAGGTCATCCTTGCTCTCCAGTCCGACGCTGATGCGTACCATGCCCGCCGGAATGCCCGCAACTGCCAGCTGCTCCTCGGTCATCTGCCGATGGGTGGAGGTCGCCGGATTCAGGCAGCACGTCCGCGCGTCGGCGACGTGCGTCTCAATCGCCGCCAAAGTCAGCCGCTTCATGAACGCCTCTGCCGCGGAACGTCCACCCGTCAAGACGAACGACACCACCCCGCATCCGCCATTCGGCATGTACTTCATGGCGCGGGCGTAGTACGGGCTGGACGGCAGGTGCGGATAGCTGACGGACGCCACCTGCGGCTGCTTTTCGAGGAACTGCGCGACTGCCATTGCGTTCTCGCAGTGGCGCGGCATCCGCACATGCAGGCTTTCCAACCCCAGATTGAGGATGAACGCATTCTGCGGGGACTGCACGCAGCCCAAATCGCGCATGAGCTGGCTGGTGCATTTGGTGATGTATGCGCCTGCATTGCCGAATTTCTCGGCGTAGGTGATGCCGTGGTAGCTTTCGTCGGGCGTGCAGAGCCCCGGATACTTCTCCGCGTGCGCCATCCAGTCGAAATTGCCGCTGTCCACGATGACACCGCCGAGCGCAGCGCCGTGGCCATCCATGTACTTTGTCGTCGAGTGGGTCACAATGTCCGCGCCCCAGCGAATCGGCTGGCAGTTGACGGGCGTGGGGAAGGTGTTGTCCACAATCAGCGGAACGCCGTGCCGATGCGCCGCCTGAGCGAATTTCTCAATGTCCAGCACGGTCAGCGCGGGATTGGCAATCGTTTCGCCGAACATGGCGCGCGTGTTCGGGCGGAAGGCGCGGTCAAGCTCGTCGTCCGTCGCGTCGGGGGAGACGAAAGTGGACTCAATTCCCATCTTCTTCAGCGTCACGGCAATCAGGTTGAACGTGCCGCCGTAGATGGAGGACGACGCGACGATGTGGCTGCCTGCCTCGCAGATATTGAACAGCGCCATAAAGTTCGCTGCCTGCCCGGAGCCGGTCAGCATGGCTGCGCTGCCGCCCTCCAGCGCCGCGATTTTCGCCGCAACGTGGTCGCACGTCGGGTTTTGCAGGCGGGAATAGAAATACCCGGACGCTTCGAGGTCAAAGAGCTTGCCCATGTCCTCGCTCGTGGCGTATTTGAAGGTGGTGGACTGGATAATCGGAATTTGGCGCGGCTCGCCGTTGCCGGGCGTGTAGCCTGCCTGAACACACTTGGTTTCAATGCGGTAATCGGACATGGGAAAAGCCTCTTTTCTTATGGCACCACCGCACAATTCGGCGGCGCGTCTGGCGATGTCTTTTCCGCCATCTGCGGCATGCAAATTCCTCGATTTACCGCCAGTAAACCTTCGGAATTTGCATTTGCATCTGACGAAAAATCCATTCGCCAGCCGACCACCTCATTTGTACGGTGTTACCTTGATTCAGGTATATAGAAAAGCCTGCCGCCGAGAAGTTTGGCAGCAGGCTTTGCAAGAACTTGTCCATCCATGATGCGGAAATCCCATGCGCCTTTGCAGGGTTCAGGAAAGTCCATCAGCAGGTTTGGCAATACTGGCAAGGCAGTGCGTAACTTTCAGCGCGGAGAGACGGCTTCGTAATCATAAGTCGTACCAGCAGGCTAATCAGCAGCGCAATCAGAACCAGTAGTGCCAATACAGCATTCATGGTAACAAGCTCCATCCTTTCGTTTCGTTCCACCAAAATTGTAGCACAGAAATCGGGTCATGTCAATGTTTTTTCAATGTACTTCCAAATTCGATATTCTTCGTCTGTGAAAAGCTCGAAAAAGCGGGAAAAATCATGCGGTACAGGAATTCTATGAAATCATCAAATAATGATGAAAACAGAACTAAAACTTGTGGAAAATCCATCCGGTTTCCGAAAATATGGCATATGCTGTAAATTCGGATTCATCCGAACAATTTGCGCGGAAAGGGGAAAATCCTACGCCAATATGTCAAGGGAGAGAACACAGACCTCGTCTGTTTTCATCGCCCACTTGTCGCCTACACAGAGGCGAACCCCAGTGCAAAAGCACAATTTTGTAGAAAAAGCATATTGACAAATACCCTCATGGGGTATATAATCAACATACCCCATGAGGGTATCTTATCACAGGAGGAATCAGTCCATGGATTGCTGCAATCATCAGTGTGAAGCCTGCCATAAGCATAAAGAGCGAACGCCGGAGGAAATGAAAGCCCTCATCAACCGCCTGAACCGCATCGAGGGGCAGGTGCGCGGCATCCGCGGCATGGTGGAGAACAGCGCGTACTGCCCGGATATTCTCACGCAGGTCGCCGCAACGTCCGCCGCCCTCAACGCGTTCACCAAGGAACTGCTTGCCAGCCATATCCGCAGCTGCGTGGCGGACGACATCCGCGCCGGGCATGATGAAGCCATCAACGAGCTGGTGCAGACGCTGCAAAAGCTGATGAAGTGATAGAACCAAAGGAGTGATATATGTAATGAAGCAATATTGTGTCACCGGCATGTCCTGTGCGGCATGTGCGGCGCGGGTGGAGAAGGCGGTCAGCGCTGTGCCGGGCGTGACGAGCGTCTCCGTCAGCCTGCTGACGAACGGCATGGGCGTCGAAGGCACGGCGGCGGACGGCGAAATCATCCGCGCAGTGCAGGAAGCGGGCTATGGCGCGAGCGTCAAGGACACGGAAAGCAAGCAGAGCGCATCCGCCGCAGAGGAAGCCCTCGAAGACCACGAAACCCCGAAGCTCAAACGCCGCCTGTGCTGGTCGCTGGGCTTCCTGATGGTGCTGATGTACTTCTCCATGGGACACATGATGTGGAACTGGCCGCTGCCCGCGTGGTTCGACGGCAACCACGTCGCCATGGGGCTGACGCAGATGCTCCTGACCATCATCATCATGGTCATCAACCAGAAGTTCTTTATCAGCGGCTTCAAGGCGCTGTGGCACCGCAGCCCGAATATGGACACGCTCGTCGCGCTTGGCGCAACGGCGTCTTTCCTGTACAGCACCTATGCGCTCTTCGCCATGACTGACGCGCAGCTGCACGGGAATATGAATGCCGTCATGGGCTACATGCACGAGTTTTACTTTGAGTCCGCCGCAATGATTTTGACGCTCATCACGGTGGGCAAGATGCTCGAAGCACGCAGCAAGGGCAAGACGACCGACGCGCTGAAATCCCTGATGAAGCTCGCGCCCAAGACGGCGAACGTCCTCCGCGATGGGCAGGAAGTCTCCCTGCCGATTGAGCAGGTGCAGAAGGGCGATGTGTTCATCGTGCGTCCGGGCGAAAGCATTCCGGTGGACGGACGCGTGCTGGACGGCACGAGCGCGGTCAACGAATCGGCGCTGACGGGCGAGAGCGTCCCGGTGGATAAGGCAGCGGGCGACAATGTGTCGGCGGCGACGGTCAATCAGTCCGGCTTCCTGCGCTGTGAGGCGACCCGCGTGGGCGAGGATACGACGCTGAGCCAGATTATTCGCATGGTGTCCGACGCGGCGGCGACGAAAGCACCGATTGCCAAGGTTGCGGACAAGGTGTCCGGCGTGTTCGTCCCGGTTGTGATTTCCATCGCCGTGGTGACGATGATTGTCTGGCTGCTGCTTGGCGCGCCGTTCGGGGATGCGCTGTCCCGCGCGATTGCGGTGCTGGTCATCAGCTGCCCATGCGCGCTGGGGCTGGCGACGCCCGTCGCGATTATGGTCGGCAACGGCGTGGGCGCAAAGAATGGCATCTTGTTCAAGACGGCGGCTTCGCTGGAGGAGACCGGCAAGGTGCAGATTGTCGCGCTGGACAAAACCGGCACGATTACGACCGGTCAGATGCGCGTGACGGATGTGCTTCCGGCGGACGGCATTGGCGAAAACGAATTGCTGGATGTGGCGCTGTCGCTGGAAACGCCCTCGGAGCATCCGCTGGCGAAAGCGGTTGTGCAGTACGCGCTGGATAAAGGGCGGAAAGCGCAAAATGTGTCGGATTTCGCCGCGCTGCCCGGCAATGGTCTGACGGCGAAGCGCGATGGTGCGGTACTCCTTGGCGGCAGCGTGAAGTACATGCAGAAGCAGTGCAACGTGCCGGAAACCCTGCTTGCGGCGGCGGAAAAGCTCTCCGGCGAGGGCAAAACGCCCCTGTTGTTCAGCCGCGACGGCGCGATTCTCGGCATGATGGCGGTCGCGGACACGGTGAAAGACGACAGCCCCGAAGCAGTCGCGGAACTGCGCAAAATGGGCATCCGCGTCGTGATGATTACGGGCGACAATCCGCGCACGGCACAGGCGGTCGGGCAGACGGCAGGCGTTGACCAAGTGGTCGCAGGCGTTCTGCCGGACGGCAAGGCGGACGTCGTGCGCCGCTTGCAGAAGGTCGGGCGCGTCGCGATGGTCGGCGACGGCATCAACGACGCTCCCGCGCTCACCTGCGCGGATGTGGGCATTGCCATCGGCGCGGGTACGGACATTGCCATGGACGCGGCGGATGTCGTGCTGATGAACAGCCGCCTCTCCGATGTTCCCGCGGCGATTCGTCTCTCCCGCGCGACGCTGTGCAACATCCACGAGAACCTCTTCTGGGCGTTCTGCTACAATGTCATCGGTATCCCGCTGGCGGCGGGCGTGTTCATCAGCCTGCTGGGCTGGAAATTGAACCCGATGTTCGGCGCGGCGGCGATGAGCCTGAGCAGCTTCTGCGTGGTGTCGAACGCGCTGCGGCTGAACCTCTTCCGCCTGCGCGACGGCCGGCATGACCGCGCCCTGCACCCGGTGACGCTGCCCAACATAGCCGCCCAGCCCGGCGCGAAGGTGCTGACGATGCGCATTGATGGCATGATGTGCGCCCACTGCGAGGCGCGCGTGAAGGCGGCGCTGGAAGCGGTGGATGGCGTGCAGAGCGCGGCGGCAAGCCACGAAGCGGGTACGGCGGTCGTGACGCTGAAAGCCGATGCGGATGAAAACGCCTTGAAACCCCTGCTCAAAGCGGTAATCGAAGAAAACGACTACGAGGTCAAGGGGTTCGACAAGTAATTTCATAGCATTTCCCCCTTCATGTCTCATGCGGAGGCGTGGAGGGGGATTTTTCGCACGGCTTATCCACAGAAAGTGCATAACCTTGTGGATAACAATGTGCAAAAGCGGTGGATAACCTCGTTTCAATCCCTTTTTAATCACAGCAGTTGTAAAATTCCTCCCCTCCATTGACATATCACGGAAACAATGATAAAATAAACGCAATCGAGAGCGGCGTTCGAGAGAAAAAACATGCCGCAAAATACACGGGGAAAATCCCCAAATAAGGAGAAAAGGCACATGAAACGGTTGACTTCCTTGGTTCTGGCGCTGTTGCTGGCGCTGACGATGATGGTGGGTGCGTTCGCGGAAACGGCGGATGTGACTGGCGAATGGTATGGCGAGCTGCTTGGCATTCAGGTGACGCTGACCATCAACGCTGACGGCACCTACAAGATGGACATTGCGGGCATGGATTCGGAGGAAGGCGTCTGGGAAAAGAATGAGGACGGCAACCTCGTGATGGACAAGGGAACGGAAGGCGAAGGCCTTGTGACCGTGACCGAAACGGGCCTGAGCACCGAGCAGGATGGCATGAAGATTGACTTCACCCGTGAAGCGCCTGCCGAGGACGAAGAACTGACCATCAGCACGGAGACGACGGAAGAAGAACTGCAAGGCAAGTGGCAGGCGACGAGCGTCATCATGAACGGCATGAGCGTGCCGATGAGCATGGTGGGTCAGGAGTGCATCATTGAAGTGAAGGACAGCAAGCTGTACCTGCTGAATCTGGTTGGTCAGACGGCGCTGGCGGAGATTCCGATTCCGATGACGTTTGTGGATGGCATCCTCACTGTGACGCTGCCGGTGGACGAGAACACGAAGCAGATGTTCGGCGTGGCGAAGCTGACGGACGGCACGTTGCTGTTTGAACTTGTGCAGGGCGACACCACAATGGACTTCCTGATGGAAGCTGTTCCGGAGGACGCAGAACCTGCTGCGGCGGAATAAAATAATATCCAAATCATAACTACCATTGGGGCGGAGGACGGGAACGTCTTCCGCCCTTGCGCGTTTTTGGGAGGAAATTGTTATACCTTTGATGCTGTTGTTGCACGAAAACATGAATGAACTGGTAGAAGAAAAGAGCAGCTAACGATGAAGAGACTGACGAGCGTTTTCCTTGCCCTTCTGATGCTGAACTTATTTTCCGCGGCGCATTCTCATTTAGAAATAGTATCATCATGAAGCAACCGAACAACAACGAATAATCCCCCCTTCGGACAGTACGAATCGGTGTTCCGGATTTTTTGCGGAAAATGCAATTTCCGCGCAACCGATTCCGCCTGCCGCGCGTCTAATGGGTGAAGCGCTTCCGGAGGCGCGGAATTCGTTTATAGACAGGATAGAACGAAAGGAGCTAATATCATGAAGAAAGTCTTGTGCGCGTGTTTGGCGATGCTGGTGCTGCTCTGCGGCGCGGCAATGGCGGAGCATTTCCGCTGTGAGCTGCCGGAAGGGGCGTGGCTGGGCGACACAGCGCCCCTGCGCGAAGGGGATGCGCTGCTGATTGCGGGCGGCAAGGCACTCTACCGTGTGTCGCTGGCGGATGGCAGCGCGGAGAAGCTGGCGGATATGCCGGATAATGTGATGCACCCGGTGCTGCGGCGCGACGCGGAAGGGCAGCTGACGCTAACCGGCATTGGGTACGATGCTGACTGGAACGAACTGCTCGTGACGTACACACTGAATGCGGACAACGCGTGGGAACTGACGTCGCGCTGGGATGTGCGCGAAGCGTTGGATGACGAAAACGCGGGTGTCGGCGATTTGCTGGTGTCCGACAAGGCAATCTACCTTACTCTGCGCGTGGAGGGCAAGCCGCAGCAGCTGATTTACGAGAATCTGGAAACGAGCGAAGTGCGGCAAATCGGCAGTTTCACCGATGAAGAGTGGAGCGAAACGAAGTTGTTCCTCCGCGGCGATACGCTCTGCAATCCCGAAGGGGATTACGACAAGCAGATGCTGACGCTGCACACCTTTGACCCCGCGACGGGCAAAGTCGGCAAAGAAACGTACACGTCGGAGACTGTGCCGCTTTGGACGGCGGACGATTTGCGCTATGTGAACGGGCACTATTACGCCCTGATGTATGACGACAATGTGCGCGGGCTGTATAGCGGCGAAACGCTGGAAACCATGACGTGCATCGCGTCCCCGCTGACGACAATGGACAGCATCCTGCTGGTGACGGATGATGACGTACTGCTCGCCAACGGTACGCTGCTGATGAGCAGCCGTATTGTCTCCGAGACATCCGTGACGCTTGTCCTGAGCCAGACGGAAGCGCACAACGCGGCTGACTACATGCTGCAGAACGGCGTGACCTTCCGCAGCGTCTATGATCTGACGACCGCCGATATCCTCAACACGAAAAACAGCGATGTGGATATCCTCTGCATCACGCCGTTTGATACGGTGAGTTTGAAGCTGCTGAAAACCAAGGGCTACTTCACCGACCTGAGCAGCAGTGCAATCCTCTCCAAGCAGGTCAGCCGCCTCTATCCCGGTTTGCAGAAGGGTCTCACGACCGATGACGGCAAAATTATCGGCTGGTATGAGACGGTTGAAACCTATCTGCCTGACGCGGCAATGGATGTGCTGGAGCAGAACGGCATGACTTTTGCGAATACCCTGCTGGAGATGTTCCAGCAAATCACCCAGCTGGCGGATGAGGGCGTTTTCGCGGATGAAGGCATGGCACCCCTCGGCTACCCCGGTTACAGTCGCCTGAATATGCTGAACATGAGTATCGGGCGCTACCTGAACGAGCAGCAGCTGCTCGGCAATCGCATCACGCTGAATAACGCCGAATTGCAGGAGCTGCTGACCTACATCGTGGCGAACGTCCCGGAGGATGAAGACGCTTTCCCACAGAATGAGGACGGGTATTCGCTCTACGAAATGGACGTCTCCATGCCTATCACAACGGATTGCCACATGCCGATGAAGGTCGGCGAATCGTCGCCCGCCGCGATTCCGGCATCGGTCTATGTGCTGGTGGTGAACCCGTACTCCCAGCACAAGGAGGAAGCCATCCGCTATCTGGAATACTGCGCGCAGAACGTCTACGATGAAACGCAGTACCGCATTTTCGCGGACATGACCGAACCGCTGGTGAACACCTATCAGCTGGAGCGGATTGCGGAGCTGGAAAGCCAAATCGCCGCGTTGGAAGCGCAGGAGCAGACGGCGGAGGTCAAAGAGCAGCTGACGGAGCTTCGCGCAAGCAAGGCGGAAGCGGAGAAGTACCGCTACACGATTGATACGGAGGACATTGCCGCGTGGAAGCAGGTTGCGGGGAATATCGTCGTGCCGGAGGAAAATTATTTCACGGCGGATTTAAAGAAATTGGTGGAGCGCCTGTCGACGGGGAATTTGACGGTGGAAGCGTTCACGCAGGAAGGCAACCGCTACTTTGAGATGGTTTATCAGGAGCGAGGTGAATAAGGACGGGAAAAGGGGAAAATATCCGAAAATCGCATAAAAGCGTCAGAATGTACGCCAAACTTGTAAATTCTGCATCCGCCCCCTTGCCTGTCTGCCAAAGGAATGGTATAATGAGAAGCGGAAACTGTTTCGACAGGGAGGATAACAGATGAAACGTCTGATGGCCCTTTTGCTGATGCTGTGCATTGCGCTGACCGGGGTGGCGCTGGCGGAAGATGAGCTGTATGAGGAAGTGGACGACTCGGAGTTCAATGAGGACGAGGTCATCCATGTCGTGGGTGCGGTCTATCCGGATAAGGTGCTGTCGGATTTTGACAGCAATTCCCCGGCACTCTATACCGCCCGCATGACCGCGTATACCAGCGGCTATGTGGATCGCGACATCGAAAGCACGCGCGTTTTCCGCGTCGGCGATACCTCTGCGCGCGGCGAAGTGCTGTATGTTGACCCGACGTGGGTCATCATGCGTTATCAGGGGAACCTTGCGTATGTCAAGCGCCACCGCATCTTCAGCGTCACGCCGGTGGATTCTTCCACGACGCCGCCCTACGGCACGCAGAAGCACGCCTATGTCGCCAAGACCGCCGCGACCTGCTACGTCCGCAAGTCCATGAGCGATCAGGACGAAAGCTGGGTGGTGCTGAATCCCGGCACGACGATTTCCATCTGGTGCATGTATGACGGCTGGGCGGTTGTCAACTATATGCGCAGCTATGGCTATATCAATCTTGAGCAGCTGACGGACTTGACGCCGGTGTCCCCGACGGATAATCCCCTGCGCGAGGATACCCCGATTGCGGCGTACACCTCGTATTATACGATGGTGGACACGGAAAAAAACCATAACCGCATCCACAACATTGCGCGCGGCGGTGAATTGATTTCCGGCGTGTATCAGCCGGGCGATGTTTTTGACGGCAACAAAATCATGGGTCCGTACAACAAAGGGAAGGGCTACCTGATTGCCGGCGCGCTGTCGGACGGCACGGCATCAAAGGCATACGGCGGCGGCACCTGTCAGGTGTCCTCGACGCTGTACAACGCGCTGCTCCAGCTGCCGGGAATCAACATCCTCTATCGCCGTGCACATGGCGAGAATGCCGCGCCGTACCTGCCGCACGGCGTGGACGCGGCGGTCGGCAACAAAACGCAGAACCTCCGCTGGCGCAACGACTACGACTTCCCGATCCGCGTCGAAGCGCACACCAGCGGCGACGGTGCGCTGTGTATGCTGATTTACCGGGTGTATGACGGGGAATAAGGCAATCCACACGCAAAAGGGGCGAGCAATCGCCTCTTTTTTGATGAAATCGGATGGGAAAAGCGGGAAATCCGGCGATGCAGCAGGAATTTCGCCCATCGAAGTCGAATGTAAACGTGTTACCTCTTCCACTTGAAAGGAGAAATCACCCGATGAAACGCTTGCTGTCGCTGATGCTGACCCTGCTGCTGACGGCGGGGCTGCTGCTGCCCTGCGCGAAGGCGGAGGACACGGTGCTTGAACCGCTCTGGCCTGTGCCGGACTATGTGCAGTGGCTGCTGGACGTGGCGCGCGGCGAAATCGGGTACAAGGAGGGGCCGCACGGGTACTCCAAGTACGGCGAATGGGCAGGGGATGCCTATGCGCAGTGGTGCGCGGAGTTCCTCTGCTGGTGCGTCGATCAGGTGGATCAGCAGCACGGCACGGAGCTGCTGCGCAACGTCTACCCCATGTATTCCGGGCAGAACGTCGGGCGCGACTGGTTCATCCGACAGGGGCGGTATGTCACCCGCAACGGCAATCTGGCGAATTGGGGATACCAGTGGATGAAGGACGACGACACCTACATCACCACCGGAACGTACATCCCGCAGCCCGGCGACTGGGTGTTCTTCACTTGGACGAGCAGCACGGATACCGACCACGTCGCCATGGTGGAATACTGCTCACAGGACGCAGCGGGGAACATCACCGTGCATGTCATCGAGGGAAACACGCCTGTTGCGGTCAAGCGCGCGGAGTACGCCTTGACGTACAACCGGATTCTGGGATACGGCACGGTGCATGACGTCGCCGACTGGACGATGCGCAGCGGCAACAGTGGGCAGAAGGTGCGCGAATTACAGGAGAAGCTGTCGTATCTGGGCTATCTGGCGGCGGACAAGGTGGATGGCGTCTATGGTGCGGCGACGGTGGAGGCAGTGAAGGCGTATCAGGGCAAGAAGGGCTTGAAAACGCTGGGCATCGCGAACATCGACACGCAGAAAGCGCTGAACGACGAGTATCGCCTGCGCCTCTACACCGACCCCAATGCTTGGGCGGGGGTCGTGGATGACAACGAGGAAGATGACGATTTGGACTGGTAAGGGCAGAAAGTGCTTTTGACGACAGCTTTCCCCCGTGAAAGGAGAATACATAGATGGATCCGATTTATGTCTGCGGACACCGCAATCCCGATACCGATTCCGTGGTGTCCGCCATGGCGTTTGCGGCGCTGCATAATGCGCTGGGCGACAATGCCTATGTCGCCGCCATGCAGGGCGCACCGAACGACGAGACGCAGTTCCTGCTCGACCGCTTCGGCTTTCAGGCGCCGACGCTGCTCACCAATGTCCGCACACAGGTGCGCGATATTGACTACGACCGTCCGCCGACGCTCGGCACAAGTGTCCCGATCAGTCACGCGTGGGCAGTGCTGCGCGAGGATGAAAATCTGTCTGCGGTGCCGGTCACGAATGAGGATGGCACACTCTACGGGATGCTGACCGCGGGCGGCATTGCCGAAAAGGACATGGAGAGCATCACGAAGCCCGAAGTCCGCGACGTGCCGATTTTCAACCTTCTGTCCGCGCTCGAAGGGCATATCATCAACAACGAGGAGGATACGTTCGATACCATTTCCGGCGAAGTCGTGATTGCCCTGCCGACACCCGGCGAATGCCTGAAGGGTGTCAACAGCGGCAGCATCGTCATCTGCGGGCAGCAGAAGGATGTGGTGGACAAGGCGCTGGAAATCGGCGCATCGTGCGTCATTATCTGCCAAGGCTCGTTGTCGGAGAAGTACCTCGGTCTGTCCAGCAAGACGTGCATTATCGCCACACCCTGCGACGCTTACCGCGCGGCAAGGATGATTTATCAGGCGATTCCCGTGCAGCGCATTGCCCAGCATACGGGGGTCGTGCTGTTTCATCTCAACGACTTCATCGACGACGTGCGCGAGACGGTGCTGCAAAGCCGCTATCGCTCCTATCCCGTACTGGACGAAAACGAAAAGGTCGTCGGCACGCTGAGTCGCTATCATCTGTTGCGGCCGCGGCGCAAGCGCGTTGTGCTGGTTGATCACAACGAGAAGAGCCAGTCCATCCCCGGTCTGGAACAGGCGGATATTATCGCGATTATCGACCATCACCGCTTGGCGGATATTCAAACGGGCGCACCGGTGTTCATGCGCAATGAGCCCGTCGGCTCGACAACGACGATTGTCGCGACGATGTTCCAAGAGCGCGGCCTGCAGCCCTCTGAGAAGATGGCAGGGCTGATGGCAGCGGCGATTTTGTCCGATACGGTCATGTTCAAGTCTCCGACGTGCACGCCGCGCGACCGCCGCATGGCGGACCGTCTGGCGCGAATCGCAGGGATTGATTTGGAGACGCTCGGCCGCGAGATGTTCTCCGCCGGCAGCGGCGCGGACAAGCCCGTCGAACAGCTGCTGAATACCGACTTCAAGGAGTTCCACATCGCGGGGCACAACCTCGGCATCTGCCAGATTACCTGCCTTGATACTGACCGGATGCTGGAGCGTTTGCCGGAAATTCTGCCCGAAATGCAGAAAATCAAGGACAATAAGGGCTACGATATGTTCCTTATGATGCTGACTGACGTCTTGCGCTGCGGCACGGAGCTGGTGTTCCTTGGCGGCGACGACGCGGTGCGACAGGCGTTTAACCTCAATGAGGACACCTCCAGTCACCATGTGTGGCTTCCGAAAGTTGTAAGCCGGAAAAAGCAGATTGTTCCGGCACTGGCGCTGCTATGGGGCTGATGCGGCGGCTGGCGGCGGCAGCGCTGGCGGCGGTGCTCCTGCTGTCCACGGCGCTGGGCGAGCGCGTCACGTTCCGCCTGAGCGCGGACATCGACCCCGTGCAGTACCCCGCACAGGAGCGCAAGCTGGCCCAGGGGCTGAAATCGCTCTTCCGCCTGCTGACGGTGGAGGGCGACGTGCTGGCGTCGGATGGCAGCTTTGACGCGCGCATTGACCTTAGCCTGACGAATGCGCCGGAAAAAACCGCAACCCGCATCCGCTTCTTCGGCCTGGACAGCCACTGGGGGATTCAGGCGACTGACCTTGGCGGCGAAACGCTGATGTTCAATCAGCTGGCGTGGCTGGAATTTGCCATCAAGGCGTACAATCACCTTGACTTGCCCTTGCAGCGGGTGTTCCTGTGGCTGTCCCCCTACGCGCACACCAGCGCATGGGCGGGTGTCCGACAGTCGATTGCCGATTTGGCGGCACAGGAAACCGATGGTCGGCTGGAAAACACGGCGCTGATAGCCTGCGCGGAAGAAATCGCCCGCCTGTCCGAGGATGACAGGGCGCTGTATTACTATATTGAAGCGTTCGGCTTGGAAAGCGGCGCAGATGCGAATATTTTTGACGCGCTGGCAACCTTACCGGAGTACGTCGAAGCGAACTTCCCGGATGGCTTGAGCATCGAACACACTGAAAACGGCGTCAGCTGGCAAAATGGCGAGGAGACCGTCTTTTCGTACGCGGAGGCGGACGGCACGCAGGTTGTTTCGCTGCATTTGCCTGATTTGGTGGAATTTTCCGCGACGCTTCGCCGGGATGCGCTGCTCTTCACAGGCGCGCTCTCCCTGCAATCGGACGTGCTGAATGCGGATGTTTCATTCTCCCTGCCTGTAAGCTATCCCGTCATGCTGCCGTTCTACGTGCAAATCGACGCGGACGGCATGATGACGGGCGACGACGGCATCCACCTTGCCTTCGAGGGTGAGGCGCAGGGCGATACCATCACCATCCGCCGGATTCAGCCCGACCATAGCGCCACGATGATGACGCTGATGGTCAAGGTGATTCAGGTGGCGGAGGGCACGGTGAAGTATGCGCCGGAGGATGTGCAGGGCACGAATGTGCTGTCGGTGGATGGCCCGGCATTGGCGGAGCTGATGGGGCGGATTGGAAAGCCGATGGTGCGGAAGGTGACGCAGTGGCTTGCGGCACTTCCGGCGGAACTCGTGCAGGGCGCAATGGACGCGATGGAGGATAGTGGCTTGCTGGGGACGCTGACAGATGCGATTCTCAACGGCGAAGCAGGGGAGTATTAGGGCACCACCGCACAATTCGGCGGCGCGTCTGGCGATGTCTTTTCCGCTATCTGCGGCATGCAAATTTCTCGATTTACATCCAGTAAACCTGTCTCTTATACACATCTCCGAGCCCACGAGACGCGTAGTAAT
>ERZ1027072.94-NODE-94-length-26779-cov-5.535586_pt1 | contig 26779 bp, 17 predicted proteins | sample MGYA00519418_ERZ1027072 | MGnify/ENA primary metagenome ERZ1027072 (study PRJEB26926, sample SAMN06164764) | human gut metagenome | biome: ENVO:00009003; feature: ENVO:2100002; material: ENVO:00002003 | host: Homo sapiens | place: USA | collected 2012 ...
TAGCTTCGTCGGCAGCGTCAGATGTGTATAAGAGACAGATCGACGGCCAGCGTGTGGTAGCCGGCGGGAATATCGTCCGGCAGCGTCAGTTGCAGCGAGCCGTCATCTGCGTTCGAGCCCGTCAGATACGCGGTCAGATCGCCCGCATATTCCGTGCCGTCTTCCAACGTCAGCTTCAGCGCCACGTCGTTTCCTTTCGCGCGGATTGGCGTGACGGCTTCCTTGCCGATGAACTTCACGACGGTCGGCTCAACAAGTGTGTCTGCGATGCGCTGCTGGGTCGCCGCATAGGAGGCGGTGATCGCTTCGTCGCTGGATGCGTCCACGCCGAGTGCGGCCAATACGGAGACGAGCACTTCGTCGCGGATTTCCACATAGGTGCCGAGCTGGTCGATATACGACGTGGAAATGCCATTGAGCTTGGCGAGCTGGATAAGAGGCCGTGCGATGCGTTCTGCGCTTTCGGTCTGCTGGGTCTGTGTCATGGGTCCCTTCTTTCCGCGCCGTTTGTGACGGCTGACATGCTACATTGCTTGCGATTGCCGCAGCTTCGATGCTGGTGGCATTCGCACCAAAGATAACTATATCACGGCATGATATCGTTTTCAAAGCGTGTTTTGCGGTAAGAGAGTGTTGCTATATTGCGATTTTGCTCTAATTTCAGGAATATAGATAACCGGAATTGTTTTTCCATATTGACTATCGTTTGCAATACGAAGGCGCAGCGCTCCGCATTGCAAACGATTATTCCAACGGGGCATTGCTCGTCTGCTACTCGGCTTCGAGAATTGCAAAGCTTTGCAGACCTAGACGCAGCGAAGTGCCGCTAATTTCGTTTTCGCCGATGCTGAAAATCGTCCGATAACTACCATCTGGTAACTGCAAAGCTTTGCAATCGCGGCTTGGATTGACGGCTATGATCAGCTTCTGCAGGTGGGTGGAACGCTCGAAAACGAACACTCTATCGCGTTCGATTGCATGGAACGTAGCCCCCGACCGCAAGGCGTCGCATTCCCCCTTGACGTGGAGTATGGAGCGCACCGTATGCCACAGTGATTCGGCGTCGGCCTGCTGTGCGGCGACGGTCGGGGCGTCGGCGGACGGGTCGGTGGGCAGGTAGCTGCCACCGGTCACATCGCCAGCCCGAGTGTCCGATTCTGCAGAATCGGACACGTGAAGTGCTCCGGATGCGTCGTTTGCACCCCACTGCATCGGTGTGCGCGAACCGGTGCGCACGTAGCCGCCTTCTTTGCCGGGCAGTGCGCGGTATCGCATGCCGATTTCGTCGCCGTAATACAGGAACGGCACGCCCGGCATCGCGAACAGCGTGCAGTATGCCAGTGCGATTTCGCGCTGCGACAGTCGCGGCGCCACGCGTGCGGTGTCGTGGTTGCAGGTGATGAAATTAAAATTTCCGTCGGCCGTTTCCGCTTCGCGCAGACGCGGCTCGTACTCGTCCAGGAATTCGCTGATCGGCGTGCCGGAATCGGCGTTGAAATAGCTCTTGTCGCCCTTGCGGCTCAACGGGTCGTCCACGTTGCGCAACAGCATGTTGTAGCCGTTGGGAACGCCGTCCCAACGCCAATCGAGATAGAAATCCATGTCGAAGCCGGCGGCCATCGACTCCTCTGGCCGTCCCCATTCCGAAACGAACGCGGCTTCGGGGAAGGCCGGGCGGATCCGGGCGAACATGTACTGCCAGGTGCGGATGGTGTAAGGCTTGCCCTCATCGTCCTTTTTGACGAGGCTGTCGGCCATATCCACGCGGAAGCCGTCTGCGCCACGGGAAAGCCAGAACCGCATGACGTCCACCATCGCGTCGCAAGTGGCCTTCGCGTCCGGACCAAGGGCTGGCTTCTGCCAGCTACGTTCGGGGTGCGCGAAACCGTAGTTGAGCGCCGGCTGGCATTTGAAGAAGTTCAAGATGTAGGTACCGTTGCGGGGCGATTCGCCGCCGATGAATGGCAGTCCGTCGCCACCGGAGATCCATGAGTCTGTCCAGATGTAGCGGTCGGAATAATTGTTTCGTTCGACCTTGCAACTGCGGTGGAACCACTCATGTTCCTCGCTGGTGTGGCCTGGCACGAGATCGAGGATCACGTGCATGTCGCGCCGGTGGGCGGCGTCGAACAACGCAATGAGATCGTCGTTGGTGCCGTAGCGTGATGCCACCTTTTTGTAGTCGCGCACGTCGTAGCCGGCGTCTTTGAATGGCGAGTCGAAACAAGGATTGAGCCAGATCGCGTTGCATCCGAGATCCTTGATGTAGTCCAGTTTTAAAGTGATTCCGGGGATGTCTCCGATGCCGTCGCCATTGGAGTCGACGAAGGACTGTGGATAGATTTCATAAAAAATTGCGTCGGCAAGCCATTTGGGGTGGGGGTGTTTCGCGGGGGGAAGCATGAGGGTGTGTCTCCTTGATATTTCGCGGTTTGCGTTGTTTCTTTGAAACAATCATAGCGCTGAATTGCAAACGTTGGCAGAAACGTGCTACACTAACAATCACTGATACATTTTTGGTGGCCCCAGTGTTGTTGGTAATCATCCAAGAACGATGATGTGAACGTATGCAGGGTTTTGGTCCGTACCATTTAACCGGAGATGTTGAGGAACACAAGGTTATGTGAGGAAAGGAAGATCAATGAAGATCGATTGGAAGAAGGCAATCGGACTTACTGCTGCCGTTTCTATGCTGGTTCCGCTCGCTGCGTGCGGTGGCTCCTCCGACGGTGGCGATAAGAACGCTTCCGGCTCCACCGAGGCCGTCACGCTGAGCGTGTGGGCCCCGCAGGAAGACCAGGCCAAGGACACCAACTGGCTGGGCAAGGTCGAAGAGAACTTCGCCAAGGCGCATCCGGAATACAATATCACGTGGAAGAATGACGTGGTCTCTGAAGGCGATGCTTCCAAGCAGGTCAGCACTGATCCGTCCGCGGCGGCCGATGTCTATATGTTCGCTTCCGATCAGTTGGGTGTTCTAATGGACGCCAAGGCCATTGGCCAGCTGGGCACCGACGCTGAGAAGCAGGTGAAGGAACAGAACGGTGACCTCGAAGTCAACTCCGTCACCGGCACCGATGGCAAGCTCTATGGCGTGCCGTACACCGACAACACGTGGTTCATGTACTACAACAAGTCCAAGATCACCGAGGATGAGGCCAAGGACTTCGATACCATCCTTTCCAAGGCCAAGGTCGCGTTCTCCCTGCAGAATTCTTGGTACATCAACGGCTTCTATGATGGCCTGAGCCTGTTCGGCGAGAAGGGCAATGATGCTGACGCAGGCATGGTCTTCCCGAAGGACGGCGCCGATATCACCTCTTATCTGGTTGATGTGGTCGCCAACCCGAACTTCTCCAACGACGATGGCGCTTCCGGCCTCGCAGCCATCAAGGATGGCTCCGCCGACGTGCTGTTCTCCGGTACCTGGTCCGCTAAGGACGTGAAGGAGGCCCTGGGTGACAACTACGCCGCCACCTCTCTGCCGACCTTCACCGTGAACGGCCAGAAGAAGCAGATGAAGTCCTTCGCCGCCACCAAGGCCGCTGCTTACAACCCGAACGCCAAGAACCCGAAGGCCGCCGCTCAGTTCGCGGCTTACCTCGGCTCCACCGAAGCTCAGAAGCTGCACTACGAGATGCGCGCCATCCCGCCGACCGACAAGTCCCTGTCCGACCTGACCACCGACGACATCGCAGCCAAGGCCCAGGCCGACACCATGGCCAACACCGCCCTCCTGCAGTCCGGTCTGTCCGGCATGAACGATTGGTGGACTCCGGCCGAAACCTTCGGCAAGGCCCTGGTCAACAAGGAAATCACCAAGGACAACGCTGCCGCCAAGTACCAGGATTGGGTCAAGCAGGCCGGTGGCAAGATCGCTGAGTGAAATCAGTAATCCTAAAAATCCAATAACTGAAGAATGCAGGTGGTTGGCACTGCCAAATCCCCCAGCCATCCTGCAGCTTTGAGAGACGCTTCGAGTCGCGGTGTCTCTCTCCACTTTGCATAGTGGCTCACTCCTCCTCCGAGCTTTGCATTCCCGGGCAAGGTTTTTAAATTCTCCTTCCCCTTGTCCGGGAGCAAAGCTTTTTTTATCTTTCAATATCCATATGAGAGGGCAGTCGAAATGACAGCAACAACTCTTTCCCCACGGGAGATGAAGCGCCTTCGGAAGCAGGGTGCTGATTATGTTTCTCCGTCGCCTTACACGGTAAGGGCGGCGTTCCGGCGTGGTGACCTGTTCACTAAGCTTTCCGCAGTGGTGTTTGGTCTTGGCGATATCGTGCGCAAGCAGTATGTCAAGGGCATTGCCATGCTGGCGCTGGAAATCGCATACTTCGTGTTCATGGCAATCAGTGGCGTGGACTATCTTTCCAAGTTGCCGACCTTGGGCACCAATGCAGGCGGCAAGAAGCTGGTCGACGGCTTCTGGGTCTACACCGAACCTGACCGTTCCGTGGTCATCCTGTTGTACGGTGTCGCCACTCTGGTTATCACCGCTGCCTTCATCGGCCTGTGGGTCATGTCCGTGCGCTCTGCATACAAGTCCCAGGTGCTGCTCGAGGAGAACGGCAAGGCTCCGAGCTTCATGGACGATGTCCGCGAGCTGCTCGATGCCAAGGCGCACGTTCTGCTGATGTTCCTGCCCACGCTGGGCATCGTCGTGTTCACCGTGCTGCCGTTGATCTTCATGATTTCAATGGCATTCACCAGCTATGACCACAAGCACCTCGTGCTGTTCCACTGGGTCGGCTTTGAGAACTTCGCCAAGGTTTTCTCCAACAGCGGCGGCACTGTTAACGCTGCACTGTTCGGACGTGTGCTGGTGTGGACATTGGTCTGGGCCTTCTTCGCCACTTTCCTGAACTTCTTCCTCGGCATGTTCGTGGCCATGATCATCAACCGCAAGACCACCCACTTCAAGGGTTTCTGGCGCGCCTGCTTCTCCATGTCCATCGCCGTTCCGCAGTTCGTGTCTCTGCTGGTCATGCACACCATGCTCCAGCCGCAGGGTGCGGTGAACCGCATGCTGCAGACGTGGGGTTGGATTGACGGCCCGTTGCCGTTCTTCACCAACGCCACTTGGGCCCGTGTCACCGTAATCATCATCAACCTGTGGGTCGGTATCCCGTACACCATCATGCAGATCACCGGTATTCTGCAGAACATTCCGGCCGATCAGTATGAGGCGGCGAAGATCGACGGTGCCAACTGGTGGCAGATCTTTACTAAGATCACCATGCCGTACATTATCTTCGTGCTCACCCCGTATCTGATCACCACCTTCACGGGCAATGTGAACAACTTCAACGTCATTTACCTGCTGTCCGGCGGCGATCCTACGCCATTGGGCGATTCCGCAGGCTCCACTGATTTGCTTATCACCTGGCTGTACAAGCTGACCGTGGACAAGCAGGATTACAATCTCGGTGCCGTGATCGGCATCATGACCTTCGTCGTGTTGGCCATCGTTTCGCTGATCACCTACCGCAATTCCGGCTCCTATAAGAATGAGGAGGCATTCCGATGAGCAACAAGCATTCCGCAACCAAAGTGGAAAGCCACGGCCTTCTGCACGACCAGAAGATCCGCCGTATCACCGGCGACGTGTTCGCCCACTTGTTCCTGGCCATTCTGGCCGTCATCTGGCTCGTCCCAATCGTATGGGTGTTCGCGGAGTCGTTCAATAAGAACACCGCCCCGTACACCAGCTCCTTCTTCCCGAAGGAGTGGACTCTGGACAACTATAGGGTGCTGTTTACCGACCGCAACGTGTTGGACTTCCCGAAGATGTTCGGCACCACGTTCATCATCGCCTGCTTCACCTGTGCGATTTCTCTGATCTTCGTGCTCTCCGTGGCGTACTGCATGAGCCGTATGCGTTTCCGTGTGCGCAAGACTTTCATGAACGTTGTGCTGATTCTTGGCATGTTCCCGGGTATCATGGCCGTCACCGCCATCTACTTCATCTTGAAGGCCTTGGGCCTGTCAAGCGGCACCATGACTACCGTGGCGTTGATTCTCGTGTACTCCGCCGGTTCCGGCGCTGGCTTCTACGTGATGAAGGGCTATATGGACACCATTCCGACCTCGCTGGACGAAGCCGCCCTGCTCGACGGTTGCACCCGTTTCCAGGTGTTCCATAAGATCATCATCCCGATCTGCAAGCCCATGATCGTCTACCAGGCCATCATCGGCTTCCTGACCCCGTGGCTCGACTTTGTCATGGCCAAGGTGATCTGCCGTACGCAATCCAACTACACCGTGGCATTGGGCCTGTGGCTCATGCTGCAGAAGGAATATATCCAGAACTGGTTTGCCCGCTTCGCCGCGGCCGCGGTCGTGATCTCCGTTCCGATCGCCATCCTGTTCATTGTGATGCAGCGCTTCTATCAGGAGTCCATGTCGGGCTCCGTGAAGGGCTGACGGAAAGGTAACGCAATAATGACGCTCGTAGACAACTTTGCACAGCCGAACACGAGCGTCGCCGAACCGTTCCCGCTTTGTTTGGAACGGCCTCTGGGTGCCGTGGTTGCTCAATCCGGCACCCAGTTCGCTCTCTGGGCTCCTTCCGCACAAAAGGTGACCCTGAGACTGTTCTCGCGTGGCTCCATGGGGGAAAGCGGCGACGCTCTGATTGGACAGTACACGATGCGTCCGGAATCCGACGGTTCCTGGACGTACGATTTCGCCGACAACAAGCACGGCGTGTATTACGACTTTTTGATCGAACGCGATTGCGGTTCCGTGGACCGCGTCGCCGATCCGTGGGCGCGCGGGGCCGGTGTGAACGGCCGGCGCAGCATGGTCGTGGACTTCAGCCGCACCAATCCGGATGGTTGGTACCGCGACCATATGCCGGACGTGCCGCTTGCGCAGACGGTGGTCTGGGAAACCCATGTGGGCGATTTCAGCAATGATCCCGCCGGCGGTTTCCCCGAATCGCATCGGGGCAAGTACCTGGCGTTCACCGACGACGGTACGTCTCTGGACGGGCATCCCGACTTTCCCACGGGCGTCGCATATCTCAAGAAACTTGGCGTCACCGCGGTGCAGCTCATGCCGATTTACGATTTCGGTTCCGTGGACGAAGAGACCTGCGATCGCTACAACTGGGGGTACGATCCGGTCAATTACAACGTGCCGGAAGGCTCGTATTCCACCAATCCGTTCGACGGGTCGGTGCGCATCCGCGAAGTGAAGCAGATGGTGCAGGCGCTGCACAACGCCGGCATCAAAGTGATCATGGACGTGGTCTACAACCACATGTTCTCGCCCGATAATTGGTTTGAGCGGTCGGTGCCGGACTATTTCCTGCGCCGTAAGCCCAACGGCGCGCTGGCCAACGGATCCGGCTGCGGCTGCGATATGGCCACCGAACGCAAGATGTTCCGCCGGTTCATCGTGGAATCCGTGACGTTCTGGGCGCGCGAATACCACATGGACGGCTTCCGTTTCGACCTGATGGGTCTGATCGACGTGGACACCATGAATGCCGTGCGTGCTGCTCTGGATGAGATTCCCGGCCGTGGACGCGACATTCTCATGTACGGCGAACCGTGGTCCGCGGGCGCCACCGCGCCGCTGCCCAGCGACACCGTGCTGGCTGACAAGTCAGGCCTGTCGAAGCTTGACAGTCGCATCGGCCACTTCTGCGACACCACGCGAGACACCATCAAGGGCCATGTGTTCTTCTCGGACCGCCCGGGTTATGTGAACGGTGGCATGCACGAGAACGTAGCGGCTGCGCGTGAGGCCGTGGACGCGTGGCGTCGCGGCAAACATTCGGAAGGAGTGGCAGGCCAGGTCATTCAATACGTGTCCGCGCACGACGACCTCACGCTGTGGGACAAGTTGTGCGCGAGCTTTGCGGCTGGTTCGTTGGGCAGCACCGTGGCCGAAGGTGTTAACGAAAATACCGTGGATGTGCCAAAAGTCATGTATGACGCCGATTTCTCGGCGGAAGGGCTGGCCGGTGTCGGTCCGCAGATTGCGGCCGCGCTGACCGACGTGATGGACGCCAACAAGCTGGCTGTGGGTATCACGCTTACCTCCGCTGGCATCCCGTTCATGCTGTCCGGCGAGGAGTTCGCACGTACCAAATTCGGCAGCTCTGATTCTTACGATTCCGCCAAAGAGCTTAACTGGCTCGATTGGAACCGTGCATGGCAGAAGCGCGATTTGATTGAGTATTACGCGAAGTTGATTGCATTGCGCAAGTCTGATCCACAGTGGTTCGACGGCAATCGCAATATCGTCGATACGGAAGGCGACGAACTCGTGTTCCGCGTCGGCGATTATCTGATGGCCGCCAATCCAGGCAGACACGTCGGCGTTATTGACGTGGCCGTAACGGGTTTGGAACCGATTGGCGGAATACGGAGATACTGGTGTGGTCTCGGCTCGTCCGTCAGTCCGGTGGAAGGCAATGTGAGCGCAGGTGATGGCGATTATTTGATTGTTCCACCGCATACGTTTGCAATCTGGCGGTTGCAGTAATACTCTCAGTAGGGAAGCTACAAAACGGCGACCGCAAAGCTGCGGTTGCCGTAACAGATACGGCAATGGGGCAGGAAAACCAGAAAGGATACGACAGTGGGAATCGGAGCGCGCAATCCGCGGTACGAGGTGGTGTTTTTCGACCTGTACGGAACGCTGATCGACATTCGTACCGATGAGCAGAGCGAGGCCGCATGGCAGGCGCTGTACGATTGCGTGACCGAATTGGGCGCGCAGTACGAATCCGTCGACGTGATGCGCGACCAGTTCGAAAAGCTCGAAGCCCGCGAAATGGTCCACCAAGCCGACCGTGCAATCGTTCGCAACGGGTGGGACGAATTCGACATCCTGCCGGTCTACCGGTCCCTGCTCATGAATCGCAGCGAGGAAGCGGAAAAGAAACTCGCGCTACCGCAGGCCGCGCTGAAAGCCGCATGGGCGTTCCGCCAAGGCAGCACCAGCCTGTTCCGGCTGTACCCCGGCGCGCTCGACATGATCGAACAACTGCAGGACGCCGGCATGGTCGTGGCGCTGCTGAGCAACGCGCAGGCCTGCTACACACGCCCCGAACTGGAAGAGACCGGCCTTGCCGGCGTACTGGACGACGTGATCATCTCCAGTGAAGAGAAAATCCGCAAGCCCGCACGCGACCTGTACATGCTGGCGCTCGACCGTGAATTCGTCACCGCCAAGCACGCGCTCATGGTCGGCAACGACGAGCGCAACGACATCATCGGCGCCAATTCCGCCGGCCTCGACGCGGCATACTTCCGCACGGAAATTTCACCGGCGGACGACCCGGACGTTTCGGCACATGCGGTATGTTCGTTTACCGGAGCCGACTACGACGGGCTGCTGAAATTCGTGCTGGACGCATAAGGCGCGCGGTGGGCGCTGAGCTTAAATCGCATGGGACGTGCGGGAAGCCGCTGTGGCGTGCGGGAAAGTCGCAAGTCGTAAAAGGCATACGTGCGTAAGGCGTGCGTAAGGTGCACGTGCCACGTGCGACGCGCGGAAAAATCGCAATAGGAGGACATATGGAAGGCTATGCCGAGCAGGGAGCTCGAACCGATTCGACCGACCAAATCGGATTCGGCGGCGCTCGCCGCAACAGGAAAAAGCGTCGCGGACTGACGGTGTTCCAACTTAAGGTCATCGGCGCGGTGGCGTTGGCCTTGTCCGCCGGCAGCACCACCATCGTGCCGCTGTTCTTCGGCTCCGATACCAACAATATGACGTCGCTGACGGCGATGGTCCTGAGCGAAGTGGTGTCCTGGTTCGCCATTCCGATCTACGCGTGGCTGCTGGTGCAGGGTTTCCGTGAAACGCACAGCCGGGTCGCGTACGGCCTGCAGCTGTTCATTCTCGCCGTGGTGTGCGAGGTGCCGTACGACCTCGCCACATCGCATAAGGCTTTCGACCTGGGCTCGCAGAATCCCGTTTTCGGCCTGTTCGTTGCGTTTGTTGTGCTTGCCGCGCTCGACTGGGTGGCGTCGCGCTATCAGAAGGCCATGAAGGTGCTGTTGTCGGTCGGACTGGTGGTGATTGGTCTGCTGTGGGACCTGCTGCTGCGTATCGGCCTACGCCAGCACATGATGAGCATCGGTTCGGTGACGCTTGGCTTCGTGCTGATTTTCGCTCTGATGCGCCAGTATGAGAATTCGATGATGTTCACAGCCGGCCTGTTCGGCGCCGTGATGATGATCGCGCCGGGCGTGGGCGTGGCGTTCATGCACTACTACAACGGCAAGCTGGGCTATAAGCATCAGTGGACGAAATGGGCTTTTTACGCGGTTTACCCGGTTATTTTGATAATTTGTGCGATTTGTGCAACACTGGCGTGATTTTTGACAACGTTCGCAGTATGATAGAAACAGATTGAGAGAGCATCGCCGCTCAAGCGAGTGTTTCCAAGGCTGGGAACGTTTGTGATTATGATGCAGAAACCGCAAAGGGGTTGAGAGATGGATAGAGCAGGCATTCGCGAGGTGGCCAAGGCCGCGGGTGTGTCGATTTCCACGGTATCGCGCGCGTTCACGCGGCCGGAACTGGTGTCCGAACGTACGCGCCGCAAGGTGCTGGAAACGGCGGACAAGCTTGATTTCAACATCTCACGTTCCGCGACATCGTTGAAATCGGGTCAATCGTACCGTGTGGCGATGCTGATGAATGAAGAGATCACTAGCTGGTTCAATACGGAAGTGTTCGCTGGAATCGAATCCGTCATGCATAATGCCGGGTATGACGTATCGCTGTTCCAGCACGTCGACACCGCCGAAAACCGCCGCGACTTCTTCACGAATCTGCCGGTCCGCCGCAACGTGGACGCAGTATTCGTGACATCGTTCGGCGTGGAGCCGAAGGAAATCCAGCAGCTCAAGCGCATCCACGTACCGATTATTGGCATCAATACGCCGACGCAAAACGGCTTCGACGCCACCATCTCCATCGACGATGAGGACGGCATGTTCACCGCCGCCCAGCATCTGATCAATCTGGGGCACAAGAATATCGTGTACGTGTGCTCCGATGCGGTCGATTCCATTAATTCCTCCATCGATGCGCGAGGACAGGGCTTCATCCGCGCCTGCAAGACGATGGGGGCCTCCCATGACTTCAAGTGGCGCGTCGTCTCTGTGCCGCGTGGCAAGACCTTCGCCGACTCGGCGTTGACCGCGCTGCTTGCGTTGGACGAGTTCCCGGACGCGATCTGCTGCCAGATGGATATGATGGCGATTCCGCTGGTGTTGCGTTTGGAACGTTACGGCCACCACACGCCGAGTGACTATTCGATTATCGGCTTCGACGATTCGCCGTACGCCGACACTGTGAACCTGACCACCATGCGCCAGGATCCGTATGCGATGGGTCGCGCGGCCGCACAAAAGGCCATGAAGCTTATCGAAGGCAAGCCGCTTGAGAACGCGCATGAGATTGTGCGCGCCCAGCTCGTACTACGCGGCACCGATTCCGTGTACGGCACTGGCCGCTGAGAGCCGAGTCTCATTACCCTTCCGCAGCCCGTCAATGCCGACGGGCTGATTGTGATGGCCTGGGGTGGATTGATAAGGGATACCCCCACTGTAGTCACGGTGTGTGGCATACGTTTTCAGGAAAAAAATGAAACAATTTGCAGTGATGTGTTTCATGACACGCCAATCGGGGGCTGATGAATGATGAATTTCATTCAATGATCAGCATGTGTTTTTTGATTTTGCAATCGTTGACAAACCGTTGAATATCAGGCTTTAAAGCGTTGTCCCCGTGAGAGGGGACGAAAAAACGTATCGGGGGAGGGGGTGTGGGTTCTTTTTGTTTCATTTTGTTTTCATAACTGCAAAGGTTATCATAGTAAACCGTAGGTCAGAGAAAAAGGGAAAACAGAGGTTTCCGGCTGTGTTGCCGGAGATGGGAACAGCGCAGAAGCTATACGTAAAACAGAAGTGATAACGGCATTATGCAAAGGATATCAACCCTCGAGTTGAGGGACTCAGAAGGGTGAACACTTTGCGGATAGGGGACAAGATGAGGCAATGGCGTAATGGTGTCGGCAACGCACCACGACACTATGCAGGAACGCGATCGGCAACCGGTCGCGTGCTTTCGCGTACCCGCTCCCTGACCGCCGCCGCCATAGCGGTAGCCATGATGGCCACCGTAGCAGTAACTTCCCTCCTCCCCACCTACAATGCCAAAGCTGACGAAAGTCGCAATGACGGCGCAATCTGCACACCTACCACAGAACCGTTAGGCGATCAGACCTCCGGCAGCGGTAACGATGAAGGTATCGCTACTTTCGTTGGCGGTGACATGTATGTAGGTGGCAAGAAGTCGGGCATTACTTCTGCCAATAACAACAATGCGCCTGAGGGTTCTTACGCTGTTGAGGCCGAAGGCTTGACCGCTGTGAACGGAAAGCTTTTGCTTCATCCAATGAAGCAGGCTTGGAACATCTGGAATAAGGATGGCTCATTCAATCGTTCGCGTGGTTTTCGTTGGGGCATCGTCGGTTTTGGTTCGCAGTTCCGTCCGAAGGACGGTTCGACTGTGCTTTCGGTTGGCGGCAATAGCACCAATTCCGAGTTGAATTGGTTCGGTGGTGCTCAGGGCTGGACGGATGACGCTAATCAGGGATCCAGCTGGCTTGGAACCGGAGCGGGGAATGGCGCTACCGGCGAGACGAATGACCATAACTTTAACGCGAACATTGCTGGTAATCAGACCACAGTGCAAAGCCGCAACACTTGGAAGAACGGTGAACAGTATTCCGTGTACGACATGGGCGGCAACGGCAAAGTCAACTGGAATCAGAGCAACACCGTTATTTCCGGAGTGAAGAACCCCTCGACGGGTTCGGATTACACATATTCCGAATATAAGAATTATGTGACTACGCTGTCTGGCAAGCTCGCGAAGATTTCCTCCAGCAACACTGTTACGAAGGGCAATGAGGATAATTACACAGGCAAACGTTATTCATACAGCTACAACACTTACGCAAACAACGTTTACCGGTTCGATATTGAGAACAACTCCCGTCAGACGGAAATCACGCTGACCGGCGATGGCAAAGACGAGTTGCAGGTGTTCAATTTAGACGCATCAATGCTGAATAGCATTGGTGATGCCGGCGTGGTGTTCAACTTCAAGAACATCTCCGACAATGCTTCGGTCGCCATCAACATCAACGGTAATGGCAATGATGTGAAGTTCCGTAATGGCTGGCAGTTCAAGTGGAACGACGTTGATATCTCCGACGGCTACGTCATGATGAATTCGACGGGCACAAACCGCTACAACAATACGCATGGGCAGGAGTACGTCAAGCGCGCAAGCCAGCTGATGTGGAACTTCTATAACACCAATACCCTTACGATTCTTGGTGGTAAGGGGTCAGGGCACATCAACACCGGCTGGTACAAGGATCAGAACCATGGTGATAAGGAAGACTGGTACAACGTCAACGTAACCGATGATCCGTCTGCCGCATGGATGGGTTCCGTTATGGTAACGGGCAACGATTCCGGTGCTGCAGGTAACTTCCAGTCGCATGTTTCCACCAACGGTCGTGTGTGGACTACCGGCGATTTCGAAATGTACAACAAGGATGTTGTTACCACAGGCAACGGTAATTTTGTCAACTCCGAAGGTAAATATTCCACCTCTGCAGTGGATATGGACCAGGAACGGCATAACCTGTCTTGGTACGGGCAGATGACCACCTCCTGCGCCGCGATCAAGTGGGATAAGGTCGATGCCGAGGGCAAGACGCTGAAGGGTACTTCGTGGACCGTGTACGGCACGAGGAATAATGCCATGAATGGCACGAACCCCATCACCACGGTTGCCGATGGCGGCTGGAATGATGCGGATGATGCGGATAACGGTAGCGTCACTTTGGGCAGTCTCGCAAAGAAGGCCACATACTACCTGAAGGAAAGCGGTACCGGCAGCAGCCAGTATGCGTTGAACACGAACATCTATCGCATCGTCACGCACGACAGTACGGATACCGTTTCAACCATCGACAAGGTGTACAGCGCTACTGGCGCTGAAATCACCGATGACACCGCCAAGCAGCTGCACAATGGCGCCATTGTCAACGTGAGTGCCGGCACGTCCATCGCATGGTCGAAGGTCGATGGCACTGACGGAAGCACGTTGCTCGCGGGTTCCACTTGGGAATTGACCAAGAAGGGCGATCCCGACCAGTCGTGGACCATTACGGATGATGATTCCGACAGCGAAATCGCAAAGATCGTGGTCAAGATCAATGGAACTGAAGCTAGTTCGTGGGACTTCACGAATTCCACTCCGGTAAGCATTTCTTATGTTGCCGTGGATAAGAACGGCAACGAGCTCGCCACGAAGGTGCAGTGGAAGTCCGAAAGCCCTGCCGTTGCAGGCATTGCCAGCGATGGCATGCAGTTGCAGCCGTATAGCGACGGCACTACGAACATCGTGTTCACAGCAGGCGACAAGACTCTGAGGTTCCCGGTTACGGTAAACGGTGTGACCGTGGAAGGCTCTGTGAGCATCGGCAACTACACCGAAGGCCAGGAAATCAGCCTGGAACAGGGCAAGACCATGACGCTGACGGCTACCGTGGCGCCTGAAGGCAACACGGTGAACTGGACTTCGAGCAATACGGATGAGGTTTCCGTAACTCCTACGATCGGCACCATTGTCAAGGTGACCGCCAATCGGGTGACCTCGGGCTATGTGACCATTACCGCCACCGAACAGTGTAACCAGAACACAGCCACTGTGAAGATCAAGGTGACGGAGCCAATGGTCTCTGTGTACTTCAAGAAGTCGAATGCGTCTTGGAACGAATACTGGCTGAAATATAAGAAGAGCACGGACAGCAATAACTGGAGCGGTGATGTACAAAGTTCCAGCGCGTGCGGTGACTATGTGCGTTTCCAGCTGCCGAAGAGTTCTGTTATAACAAATTACCAGTTCTATCTTGGCAATGCTAAAGGGTTCGATCTGCCCAATGACGATAAGTACACCGCCGCGAATCACGGTATGTTTACCTTTACGGGTAAGGATGTTCAGGTTGTGGAGGCGTGGAATGATTTCCAAAAAGAAACAGTCCCCTCCGGCTGCACGGTGACCAGCGCATACGTGGAGAATCGTTTCCGTCGTTCCGCGGTGAAGAATGCAGTGTTCTACGATCAGCCGGTGGTGCGCGCTATTACCAACACGACTGCCAAGGCAGCTGACACGCGGCAGGATGAGGATCCGAAGGGCGGCCAGTTCAAGGTGTCCGATCTTACGAATGGTACCTACACGCTGAAGGAAATCATCGCGCCGAACGGTTTCGATGTCAGTAAGACGAAGACTTACACCATCGTTATTGAGAATGGGCAAGTCACGAGTTCCAATCTTCCTAGCGCGGGCAACATTGAGAACTCGCGTCTTACCGGTACGGTGAACTGGAAGAAAACCGACGAGACTGACACCAACAAGCTGCTGGCCGGTTCCGAATGGAAGCTGTACAAGACTAGGAACTTCTCGTGGGATAACGGCAACGCGGTTTATACCGAGACCGGCAGTACTGATCCGGTCGCAACCATCAAGGATTGCGTGAACAGCAGCGAGAAGACCTGCTCCGCGCAGACGGGACAGTACACGGATCGTGACGGCGAAGCCGGTAAGTTCTCCATCGCTGGTCTTGAGTGGGGTGAATACCAGTTAATCGAGTCCAAGGCTCCTGACGGGTACAACATCGATACGACTCCGCACGTGTTCCGCATCGGGCCGGCCGAAGGCGCGAACGTGAAAGGCACGTGGTACACGTCTTCCGGTTTCAACCCGGAGACTACCGCCGACTATCAGAAGTCTGCCGCATTCACCGTTGACGGTGGTTCCATTACCAACACCCCCGGCGTCGTTCTGCCTGGTACAGGCGGCGAGGGAGTAAACAAGATGTACGCTGCGGGATTCCTCGCAGTGGCGATTGCCGTGGTCGGTCTGGCCTTGAGCCTCAGGAGGCGGCAATGATGAACTCGTCTAGGGCAGGGGGGGCTGGACCGTAGCGTAGCGACCCAATGCCCACTAGGCAATAACTGAACACGCATAACTGAAGATTCAAGATTTCAAACAAGAAAGAAAGGGAGAACAATGAATAAGGTTCTCAAGGGCCTCGTCGCTGTGGCAGCCACCGCGGCAATGGCCGTCGCCGGTTTCGCCGGTGCCTCCACCGCCATGGCGGCTGAAAACAACTACGACATCACCGTGCCGACGACCGACACGCACACCTACTCCGTGTACCAGGTCTTCACCGGCGATCTGAGCGAAGGCACGCTGAGCAATATCAAGGCCGGCCAGAACTTCAACAAGAACAATACGGCGAACAAGTCCGCTGCCGATGCTGCTGCTGAGATTGCTCAGGGTACTTATGCTGACAACACGGCAAAGCTGGCAGCCATCACCCCGTACGTTGATTTGGCTGGTACTGCCTATGGCGAGGTTTCCGCCAAGACGGCTTTGTCCGCTCCTGCTGGCTACTACCTGCTTAAGGATAAGGATGCTGTGACCGGCAACGACGCGGCAACGCTGTTCATCGTCCAGGTCAACGGCCCGGTGACCGTGAACCGTAAGGCCGACAAGCCGACCTTCGAAAAGAAGGTCAAGGACGTCAACGACTCCACTGGTGATAAGACCAACTGGCAGGATTCCGCCGATTACGATGTGAACGACGAAGTGCCGTTCCAGCTGACCGCTACCCTGCCGACGAACGAAGCAGACTTCGCAGCCTACAAGACCTACAAGCTGGTCTTCCACGATCAGCAGTCCGCTGGCCTGACCTTCAATAAGAAGTCCGTGGTCGTCAAGTACGGCGACAAGACTCTTGGCGCTGGCTCCTACACTGTCACTGAGAATCCCGAAGATAAGGACACCTTCGACATCACCATCGCTGACGCGAAGGCCGTCAAGGATGCTGAAGACAACGCAATCACCGTTGCCGCCGGTGGCAAGTTCACCGTCGAATACACGTCCACGCTGAACGAGAACGCTGTGATCGGCTCTACGGGCAACCCGAATGAGGCTTCCCTTGAGTTCTCCAACAACCCGAATGTTGGCGGCGAAGGCGAAACCGGCAAGACCCCGACCGACAAGGTCATTGTGTTCACCTACCAGCTGGACATCAACAAGACCTTCAACGGTGGCACCCCGGCTGAGAACGATCTGCCGAAGTTCAAGCTCTACAAGTTCGATAGCACCACGAACGATTACACCATTGACCGTGGCGAGGTGACCATCACCAAGACCGAGGGCGGCAAGTACACCGCTTCCTTCAAGCGCGTTGATGACGGCAAGTACAAGCTCGTGGAAACCAAGACTCCGGCAGGCTTCAACACCGCCGCCGACACGCTCTTCGAAATCACCGCTGACCATGACGTCGAGTCTGACAACCCGCAGCTTACGGTGCTCAAGATCAACACCACTGCCGGCAACACCACTACCGGTACGGTTACCGCCGATGTTGTGAACCAGAAGGGCTCCAACCTGCCGTCCACCGGTGGCATGGGCACCGTGCTGCTGTACGTGGCTGGTATCGCCGTGTTCGTGCTTGCTGGCGCGACCCTGGTGATGGCTCTGCGTCGTCGCAATGCCTGATCCTCCGGATTCCATAAGAATCTGAAGTAACCATGCGAAACCCGTGAGCCGCGTTGACGCAAGTCAGCAGCGGCTTACGGGAATCGCAATACATAATTTAAAAACTGAAAATTAAATAATAACTGAACCCACATATGCTGGGCTGGACCACCTCAATCCCTTGTACACTGCCTAATTTTCTTGAGTATCCAGCCTGGCTCCATATATTTTCCGGTTTGCCGTTGGGGGCGAATCAAACATGCTTACTTTCCAATCCACAGAAGAGGGGTCGGCAATGAAGGAACGCACGATCGCAAGCCGCGTCATCGCCGCATGCTGCGCAATCGCCGCCACATTCGCCGCGGCAGCCTGTGCATTCACTACTCGCGATGCCGTCGCGGCTCCAACAACAGACTCTGCCAGCGGCAGCATCGCCATTTCGTACCACCATAAGAGCTCGGACTCCGAAACTGGCGACGATTCTACCAACTTCGCCATTTCGGACGCCAGCTTCAACCTCTACAAAGTCGGACAGATCCCGGCAAGCGGCGGCGCCACCTTCGAACCCGTCGCACCGTTCACCGACTCCACCGCCTACCCCGTCGACTGGTCGAAGATGACCGGCAAGGACGCGCAGGTGTGGCGAGACATGGCCAACACGCTCGCCGGGCTCATCGCGGTGAACAAGCCCGACGCCACGGCAACCGGTGTCACCAACGCTTCCGGGCATCTGACCTTCACCGGACTGTCCGACGGCCTGTACTTGGCCGTGTCCGACAGCGTTGACGTGAAGGTCGCCAACGCCTCCGGAAAGAACCAGACATGGACGTGCTCTTCCGGCAGCATGCTCGTCGCAGTGCCCGAAGACGGCGTCTCCGGCGGGTCGCGTGTGCTGAGTATCGAACCGAAAACCGAATGTGTGGCGCAACCGCCGAAAACCGTGGAACGCACCGTGCGCAAAATCTGGAATGACCGGAACAATTCCGACGGCAAGCGCCCCGAATCCATCACCGTGAAACTCCTGCGCGACGGCGAGCCCGTGGAAAACGTGAAACTGGACGAGTCCAACAAGTGGACGCATTCGTGGACGGATCTCGACGCGGACCACGAATGGACCGTGGTCGAAGCGGCGGTGCCCGACGGCTACACCACCATCTCCGATGTGGAAGGCGACTCCACTGAAATCACCAACACGCACACGCCACCCACCACGCCGGACCAGCCGCACACCGGCGCCGACGTGCAGCAGGCCGCTTGGATTGCCGTGGCCATCTTGGGCGCGGGTTTGGTGCTGCTGATCGTCGCCAAGACGGCTTTGCGGAAGCGGGCGTAGCATAAGTAACGTGACGGATGAATCGGACGCCAAGCCAGCTGCGCAAGTCGAATTGGATGCGCAGGTTAAACCGGGTGCGCAGGTTAAACCGGCTGCCAAGCATAAGAAATCGAATGCGCTGCTCAATGTGATGATTGCCATTTCCGCAATCGCCATGATCGGTGCGCTGGGCCTCATCGCGTATCCGACATTCAGCGACTGGTGGAACCGCATGCACCAGTCATACGCCGTAGCAGGCTACGTGGAACAAACCAAAGACATGTCCGGCGCCGAACGCAAAGCCATGCTGAAAGCGGCGCACGAATACAATGAACGACTCGCCGCGAACGGCGATCGGTGGCACATGACCGACGCGCAGAAGCGCGAATATGATGAAACGCTCGACGTGACCGGCACCGGCATCATGGGATACGTGACCATCCCGCGCATCAAAGTGAAACTGCCCGTCTACCACGGCACCAGCGACGGCGTACTGCAGATCGCCGCCGGACATTTGGCCGGCACATCGCTGCCCGTAGGCGGAGCGACCACGCACGCGGTGGTCTCCGGACACACCGGCCTGCCGTCCGCCCGGTTGCTGACCGGCCTGGACGAGCTGCAAAAAGGCGACACGTTCGCATTCCACGTGCTCGACGAAACCTACACGTACCAAGTGGACCAGATCTCAGTGGTGCTGCCGAGCGAAATCAGCAAACTCAACATCGAGCCGGGCGCCGACTACGCGACACTGATCACCTGCACGCCATACGGAGTGAACTCGCACCGGCTGCTGGTGCGCGGCCACAGGATTCCGAACCCGAAGGTCCCGGACACCACGCAATACGACGAGCCGGGGGAGATGACGGCTGTGGCGGCTGCGGTGATCGGACTGCTCGTGTTTGTGGCTGGCTGCGCTTTTGTGGGGCTCGCGCGGCTATGGCGACGCTCCTGGATTGTGCGGCACGGGTTGTGCGCCGGGGCCGGCGCACACCATTCGTCTGGTGTTCGGGGGTAGTGTCTAGCCTAGCGCCGCCGCAGGCCGGTGACATCGCTTCTCCGGTGTGCGGGGGTGTGCGTCTGATCGTGCTTGGTATGTGGTGCGTGGTGTTTGTGTGCTTGTGGTACGTGTTGCGTTTCAGTGTGTGTACTTGTGTTTGCGTGCGTGTGCATGTCTGATGTTGCGCAGGGGTGTTGTTGCGGTGCGCATATGGCCTGAATCGTGCTGAAGCATGGGTTGTGAGCGGATGGGGGTATTATTCGGCCTGTTTCGGACGCTTTTGATGCCCCTTTTGCTCACGACTTGTGAGTTGGGCTGGTTTTGCTTGTCTGTGAGCGGATGGGGGTGTGATTCGGCCTGTTTCGGACGCTTTTGATGCCCCTTTTCGCTCATGACTTGCGATTTTGCCGGTCCGCGCGCGGTCGTGTGCGTACGGGGGTGTGTGCAATGGGTCTTGCGTGGGTGTAGGCGCGCGGGTGTGCCGGTGTAGGCGTGGGTGTAGGCGTGCGGTCGTGGTTTTGGCTGGATATCTGGCTTATAGATGGCGGATTTGGCCGGGCGTCCGGTGGTATCTCGCTTATAGGTGGCGGGTCGGTTTGGGCAATAGGTCGTTAGGGGGTAGCATGCATACCCCCTAGATGTCTTGTTTCCGCAAGGGGCCGCCATCTATAAGCGAGATACCATCCGTCGATCCCGCGAATCCGCCATCTATAAGCGAGAAAGCGCGTGAACCGGGCGCTGCGGCGGCGAAATCGCAAAATTATGGAATCGGCTGATTACTGCGCGCGGCAGGTGGGTAGTATCGGGCGCGGAAGACGTGGAAGGAGCTGCCATGTGTGATGAAGGGGAAACTGCGGATCGGGCGGATGCCGTACGAACGGAATCGCAAAAGATGGAATCGCGAGCGGGGGAGACGGCGCTTGATGGGTCGGCGCGCAGCATCATCGTGCTGATTGTGGTCGGCATGCTGGTGGGCGTGCTGTCGGGCACGTTCGGCATCGGCGGCGGCACGGTGATCGTGCCCGCGCTCGTCTGGCTCGGCCTGTCGCAACGCAACGCGGCCGCCACGTCCACGCTGGCGATCGTGCCGACCTCCATTTCCGGCGTCATTTCGTACGCGACCGGCGGGCACGTCGACTGGCTCGCCGCAGCTCTGCTGTTCTGCGGCATGTTCATTGGCGGACAGATCGGCAGTTGGCTGCTGTCACGGCTGCCGGAACTGGTGCTGCGGTGGATTTTCGTGGCGTTTCTCGTGTTCGTGGTGATCAATCAGGTGAGTTTTGTGCCGTCGCGCGACCACCAGATCGCCATGAGCGTAACGACCGGCATCTGCCTGGCGTTGCTGGGCGTGATCATCGGCACGTTGGCGGGACTGCTGGGCATCGGGGGTGGTGCGCTTGCGGTGCCGTCGCTGTCGATGCTGTTTGGCGCGTCCGACCTGGTTGCGCGCGGCACTTCGCTGTTGGCAATGTTTCCGAATTCGATCACGACCAGCGCGGCGAACTTGAAGCGCAGGCTAGCGCATGTGAAAACCGCGCTGATTATTGGTGTGACGGCGGCTGTGACCGCGCCGCTCGGCACGTGGATTGCGGGGGAGGTTTCGCCACGAGTTGGGGCGATTATGTTCGCCTGCTATCTGTGCGTGCTGCTGGTGCGGTCCGTGTTCGTGGCCGTAAAGGCCACGCGCGCGGCGCGGGTTGCGCGGGGCTGAGTGGCGCGGGCATTTTTCCCAGTGGCTGGATGATTTAGTCGCGTGAGTGGTGCGTCAGAGGTGGTTTTTATCCAGTCACTGGGATTTTTGGCGTGTGAGTGGGGTCTGAGAGGTTGGATTTATCCAGCCAGTGGGGGATTTTGGCTTGTGGGGTGCGGTGGGGGGTGTTGTTTGACGGAATATGGCGATTTTATTGGCCGTATTCCCCCTGTTCATGCGGTGGATATGTTGCGGTCATCATATGGCGATGAGTGTTCATCTGCCGTTCTTCTGTAGTGCGGTGTGCGTTGGCTTGAGGCACATAGCGTGAGCAGTGGAATCGAAAGATCCAAGCAAATGCAGTTGCGGAAAGGTTCCGCATAGCTGGAAGGTATAGCCGAAAACGGGACTCCGAAATCGGGAAACCGAATCGGGAAACCGCCTCGATCGCAACGAATCGACGAAACCGGACGGCACAGACGAAACTGCATGGAAGAAGGAAGAAACATGAGCAAGCACAAGGCTCTCACGGGCGCAATCGCGGCCCTCGCCTCCGTCGCAACGCTCGGTGCGCTTGCCGCGCCGGCGCTCGCAGCTGACACCACGTACAGTCCCAACGGCAAGTCCGTTGCGGAACTGGCGCAGCACGGCGGCGCGCAACGCATCGCAGCTATCGGCAACAAAAAAGCCAAGAATGTGGTGCTGTTCATCGGCGACGGCATGGGCGATTCGGAAATCACCGTCGCCCGTGACTATCTGAAGGGCGCCAACGGCCACTTCGACGGACTTGACGCGGTCGGCCAGCCGAGCGCGCTTGACGACGTGCAGGCGGGCACCGGCCAGTACACGACCTTCTCGGTCGGCAACGGCAGCAAGGACAGCGCTGTCGGCAAGGATGGCGACGGCAAGCTGGTCGCCAACCCCAATCCGGGCAAGCTTACCCCCGTAACCGATTCCTCCGCATCCGGTTCCGCATGGGCCACCGGCACCAAGACCTACAACAACGCCGTTGACGTTGATATTTACGGCAATCCGCAGCTGAACCTCTTCGAGCTGGCCAAGGCGGCCGGCAAAGCCACCGGCAATGTGACCACCGCCGAAATCCAGGATGCTACCCCGGCCGTGCTGGAATCGCATTCGTCCGAACGTGCCTGCTACGGCCCACAGGGCAAGACCGACGGCACGTCCAACAATGCCTCCAAGCAGTGCCTCATCAACCAGCTTAAGGAAAACGGCGGCATCGGCTCCATCTCCGAGCAGCTGCTCGACACCCGCGCCGACGTAACCATCGGCGGTGGTTCCAAGTACTTCCGTCAGACCGTGCAGGGCGGTGAATACAAGGGCAAGACTGTGTGGGAGCAGGCCAAGGAAATGGGCTTCCAGACCGTCGAGAACGATCCGGCCGCGATGAACGCCCTGCAGTACAAGGACGGCCAGCCAGTGCTCGCCCTGATGAGTGACGGCAACATGCCGACCAAGTTCAACCCGTCCAAGGCCACCGACAAGGATCCAGCTAAGGACGCCAACCCGACCGTGTGCACCCCGAACGCCGACTGGCTCGGCAATCAGGGCTCCTCGCTCAAGGACATGACCAAGAAGGCGCTCGATTTGCTGAATGACAACCCGAACGGCCAGAAGAACGGCTTCTTCCTGCAGGTCGAGGGCGCCTCGATCGATAAGCAGGACCACGCCGGCAACGCCTGCGGCCAGATCGGCGAGACCGACGACTTCGACCAGGCCATCGCCTACGCCATGCAGAACGTGGATCTTTCGAACACGCTCGTGATCGTCACCGCCGACCACGCGCACACTTCCCAGATCCTCAATGCCCAGCCGGCCTACGCGCTGTCCACCGTGCTGAAGACCGCTGACGGCAACAACATGGTCGTCTCCTACGGCACCGCGCAGGAAGATTCCCGCGACACCGACGGCGGCTACAACGGCGGCGACATGGAGCACACCGGCACCCAGCTGCGTATCGCGGCTTCCGGTCCTGGCGCGCAGCGCGTCATCGGCCTGACCGACCAGACCGACAACTTCTACACGATCGCCGGCGCTCTGGGACTGGCCACTTCCACCGAATCGCAGAAGGCACTGTCTGACAACGGCACTGTGAAGGTCTCTGCTGCCGACGGCAAGTTCACCGCGGACGTCGACGGCTTCAACGGCGACGCTGTGCTCAGCTACGAGCTGAAGGACAAGAACGACAAGACCGTGGCCGCGTCCGATTCCTCCACTCCGCTCTCCGGCGTGCGCGTCAAGACCGCACAGACCACTCCGATCGCGCTGGACGGCGTCACCGAAGGTTCCGAATACAAGCTCACCGTCACCGGCCGCCAGTCCGGCAAGGCCGTGACCGTCGACTTCCAGGCTCCGGCCGCCAACTCCGCCGACAAGAACAACGGCAAGCCGGGCGCTGGCAACGCTGACAAGAACGGCGTAATCGCTTCCGGCAAGGTCAACAACGATACGAAGGCCGGCCCGTTTGGCGCCGCACTGCTCGGCAAGACCGGCACCGCGGTGCTGGCTGCGGCTGTTGCGATCGCCATGCTGGTTGCCGTCGCGATGCTCATCAAGACCGCGAAGGCCGCCAAGAACGACCGCTGATTGGCTGAATAACCTCCGATAATCCCCAAAACCGCCGCCGCTGAGATGCTCCCCAGCGCCGGCGGTTTTGGGTTTTGCGCAAAGTTGAGTGAGGTGCGCTCAAGAATTTTTGCGATTTTGGGAATAATAACTTGCGATTCAAAGTTGAGTGGTGTAGGCTCAAGTTTTGGAAAGCATGAGAGACGGCAATCCGGAAACGGCGATCCGAAACTCGAGCGAAGAACGAAAAGAACGTATAGCGAACCTATTGCAAAGGAGACCAAATATGGGACGCGCAGTTGGCATTGATCTGGGTACTACCAATTCCTGCATCGCAACGCTTGAAGGTGGCCAGCCCACCGTTATCGTGAACGCCGAAGGCGCTCGCACCACACCGTCGGTCGTGGCTTTCAGCAAGTCCGGCGAGATTCTGGTCGGCGAAGTCGCCAAGCGCCAGGCCGTCACCAACGTCGACCGCACCATCAGCTCCGTCAAGCGCCACATGGGCACCGACTGGACTGTTGAGATCGACGGCAAGAAGTGGACCCCGCAGGAGATTTCCGCCCAGGTCCTGATGAAGCTGAAGCGCGACGCCGAAGCCTACCTTGGCGAACCGGTCACCGACGCCGTCATCACCTGCCCGGCATACTTCAACGACGCCCAGCGTCAGGCCACCAAGGACGCCGGCACCATCGCGGGCCTGAACGTCCTGCGTATCATCAACGAGCCGACCGCCGCCGCACTGGCTTACGGCCTTGAGAAGGGCAAGGAAGACGAGCGCATCCTGGTCTTCGATCTCGGCGGCGGCACCTTCGATGTGTCCCTGCTGGAAATCGGCAAGGACGACGACGGCTTCTCCACCATTCAGGTGCAGGCCACCAACGGCGACAACCACCTGGGCGGCGACGATTGGGACCAGAAGATCATCGACTGGCTCGTCGGCGAAGTCAAGAACAAGTACGGCGTTGACCTGAGCAAGGACAAGATCGCCCTGCAGCGTCTGAAGGAAGCCGCCGAACAGGCCAAGAAGGAACTGTCCAGCTCCACCAGCACCTCCATCTCCATGCAGTACCTGGCCATGACCCCTGACGGCACCCCGGTGCACCTGGACGAGACCCTGACCCGTGCCCACTTCGAGGAAATGACCTCCGACCTGCTGGGCCGCTGCCGCACCCCGTTCAACAACGTGCTGCGCGACGCTGGCATCGGCGTCTCCGACATCGACCACGTGGTCCTCGTCGGTGGCTCCACCCGTATGCCGGCCGTCAAGGAGCTCGTCAAGGAGCTCACCGGCGGTAAGGAAGCCAACCAGTCCGTGAACCCGGATGAAGTCGTGGCCGTCGGCGCAGCCGTGCAGTCCGGCGTCATCAAGGGCGACCGTAAGGACGTCCTGCTTATCGACGTGACCCCGCTGTCCCTCGGCATCGAAACCAAGGGTGGCATCATGACCAAGCTGATCGAGCGCAACACCGCCATCCCGACGAAGCGTTCCGAAGTCTTCTCCACCGCTGAAGACAACCAGCCGTCCGTGCTCATCCAGGTCTACCAGGGCGAGCGTGAGTTCGCTCGCGACAACAAGCCGCTGGGCACCTTCGAACTGACCGGCATCGCTCCGGCTCCGCGTGGCGTCCCGCAGATCGAAGTCACCTTCGACATCGACGCCAACGGCATCGTGCACGTGTCCGCCAAGGACAAGGGCACCGGCAAGGAACAGTCCATGACCATCACCGGTGGTTCCGGCCTGCCGAAGGACGAGATCGACCGCATGGTCAAGGAAGCCGAAGCCCACGAGGCCGAGGACAAGAAGCGTAAGGAAGACGCCGAGACCCGCAACCAGGCCGAGTCCTTCGCCTATCAGACCGAGAAGCTCGTCAATGACAACAAGGACAAGCTCTCCGACGATGTGGCCAAGGAAGTCACCGACAAGGTCAACGAGCTCAAGGAAGCCCTGAAGGGTGAGGACATTGAGAAGATCAAGTCCGCCCAGACCGAGCTGATGACCTCCGCCCAGAAGATCGGCCAGGCCCTCTACGCACAGCAGGGTGCCGCCGACGCCGCCGGTGCGGCCGGCGCTGCTGGCGCAGGCGCTGCCGGCTCCGCTTCCAACGGCTCCGACGACGACGTGGTTGACGCCGAAGTCGTGGACGATGACGACAAGGACAACAAGTAATCATGTCCGATTTCAACAAGGACGAGTACCTGAACGACCTGCCCGACATGGATGACCTGTCCGGGCAGGCCGCCCCGGCCGCCGCTTCCGCTGCTGACGGCGCTTCCGCCGATTCCGCCGCTGGCGCAACGCAGGAAGGTGCAGCTCAGCCGGCTGCCGCGCAATCGCAAGAAAATGGCGATTCCGCTGCCGCTGACGGTGCTGACAAGGCAGGCGCTGCCGACGGCAAGGCCGACGATACGCTGACCCCCCTTGGCCAGGCCAAGAAGGAAGCCGCCGAATACTTGGAGGCACTGCAGCGCGAACGCGCGGAGTTCATCAACTTCCGCAACCGCGCGCAGAAGGAGCAGGAACGCTTCCGTCAGCACGGCATCATCGACGTGCTGACCGCGCTGCTGCCCGCCCTCGACGATATCG
>ERZ1027072.97-NODE-97-length-26622-cov-5.709301_pt1 | contig 26622 bp, 16 predicted proteins | sample MGYA00519418_ERZ1027072 | MGnify/ENA primary metagenome ERZ1027072 (study PRJEB26926, sample SAMN06164764) | human gut metagenome | biome: ENVO:00009003; feature: ENVO:2100002; material: ENVO:00002003 | host: Homo sapiens | place: USA | collected 2012 ...
CATACGAGCTTACTACGCGTCTCGTGCGCTCGGAGATGTGTATAAGAGACAGGGATGTTACAGGTCTGTTATGTTAGTTTTTTCGTTTGTGTGCTTTTGGTTGTTGAGAAATTGCCTTACCCTTTCGCTGGCGGACGCATCGTCAAGCTGATGCGGTTCGTTTTCGCATCCGCTTCCAGCACCCACACGGTCACGATGTCGCCGACTCGGACGACTTCGCTCGGATGATTCACGCGTCGCTGCGCCATCTGGCTGATATGCACCAAGCCATCGCGGTGAACGCCGATGTCCACAAACGCGCCGAAGTCGGTCACGTTGCGCACCGTGCCGCGAAGCTCCATACCGGGCTGCAAGTCCTTCAAATCCATCACGTCGCTGCGCATCAGCACCTGCGGCAGCTCATCGCGCGGGTCGCGGCCGGGGCGGGACAGCTCCGCCGCAATGTCGCGCAGGGTCGGTTCACCCACATTCAGCTGCTTCGCCAGCGCCGCGAACCCCTCCGCGTCCGCCAAAGTCAGCAGCTTGCCGACCGCCTCTGCCGGGGTGAGCGAAAAGTGCTTCAAAAGGGCGCGCGCCGCGTCGTAGCTTTCCGGGTGAACGCCTGTGTTCTCCATCAAGTCCTTGCCGCCGGGAATGCGCAGGAAGCCTGCGCACTGCTCGAAGGCTTTGGGGCCAAGGCGCGGCACTTTCTTCAGCTGCGCACGGGTCGTAAACGCGCCGTTTTCCTCGCGGTACGCCACGATGTTCTTCGCGACGGTCGTGTTGATGCCCGCGACGTAACTCAGCAGCGACACGCTCGCCGTATTCACATCCACACCGACGCTGTTCACACAGTCCTCGACCACGCCGCCCAGCGCCGCGTCCAGTTCCGCTGCTTTCAGGTCATGCTGATACTGTCCTACGCCAATCGCCTTCGGGTCGATTTTGACCAGCTCCGCCAGCGGATCCTGCAGCCGCCGCGCAATCGACACCGCCGAACGCAGACTGACATCAAACTGCGGGAACTCCTCCGCCGCCAGCTTCGACGCGGAATACACCGACGCGCCTGCCTCGCTGACGACCATGTATTTGAGCGCGTCGCCCAGCGCCAGCTCCTTCATCACCTCGACGAAGAACTGCTCTGTCTCGCGCCCCGCCGTGCCGTTGCCGATGGCGACGATGCCGACGTGGTGCTTCTGGATCATGCGCTTGACGGTTTCCTTCGCCTGCGCAACCTTGCCGTGGCTGGGCAGCGGGAAAATGACGCCCGTATCCAGCACGCGCCCGGTTTCGTCCACAACCGCGACCTTGCAGCCCGTGCGGATGCCGGGGTCAAGCCCCATCGCGACCTTCCCGCGCACCGGCGGCTGCATCAGCAGCGGGCGCAGATTCAGCGCGAACACGCGAATCGCCGCTGCACTCGCCTTGTCGGTCAATTCCGCGCGCAGTTCCGTGTCCAGCGACGGCGCAATCAGCCGCGTATACGCGTCGTCGCACGCCTGCGCGACGTACTTGCACGCCGGACTGCCCGTCTGCTGCACAAAGCCATAGCGCACGAGCTGCTGCGCTTTCTCCTTGTCCACGTCCAGCGCGACTTTGAGGAAGCCCTCCTTCTCCCCGCGGTTCATCGCCAGCACCCGGTGCGACGGCATCAGGCGCAGCGGCTCACGGTGGTCGTAGTACATGCGGTAGGTGCTGTCCTCGTCTTTCGCCGCGACCGTCGCGACCATCGCCGTTTGATGGTAGTACGTTTTGAGCTTCGTGCGGACGGCGGCATCGTCGCTGACGACCTCGGCGATAATATCCATCGCGCCTTGCAGGGCATCCTCCGCCGTTTCGACGCCCTTCTCCGCGTTCACATAGCGCAGGGCGATGGTTTCCGGCGCCATCATGTTCCGCTGCTGGAGCATCAGCGCGTTCGCAAGCGGCTCCAGCCCCTTCTCCTTGGCAATCGACGCGCGGGTACGGCGCTTCGGGCGGTACGGGCGATAAATATCCTCCAATTGCGCCAATGTCGCGGCAGCATCGAGGTCGCTTTGCAGCTTCTCCGTCCAGACATCTAACTTTTGCAGGCTTTCACTAATTTCCTGCCGACGCGCTTCGAGCGCCCGCAGCGCCGTCAGCCGTTCGCTGATTTCGCGCAGCTTCTGGTCATCCAGCGACCCGTGCTGTTCCTTGCGGTAACGCGCGATAAACGGCAGCGTGCAGCCCTCATCAAGCAGGCGAATGACGGCGTCGATTTGCCACGGGGCGGTTTGGAACTCCTGACAGAGCGTTTGTGTGATAGTCATGTCCTCACCTCAAATAATGATGCCTTCCAAATGATCCACCTCATGCTGAATCACCTGCGCGGTGAAACCAGAGAACCGCTGCACATGCCGCTGCAGCTGCTCATCCTGATATTCCATCAAAATCTGCTGATACCGCAGACACGGGCGCTCGCCGTCCAGCGACAAGCACCCCTCCTGCGCTGCGAAGGGAATCTGGCGATCCGTGATGACCGGGTTGAGCATCACCAGCACGGTTTTCCCCGCCATCACCGCAATGATGCGCTTGCGGACGCCAATCATGTTCGCCGCCATGCCGACGCACTCGTGCGCATGGGCGCGCAGGGTATCCGCAAGGTCGCGCGCAACGGGCAAATCCTCCGCCGTCGCCATCTGGCTCTTGCAGGACAGGAACATCACATCTCTCACAATCGGCTGAATCATTGCTTCTTCACCACCACGCCGCCAGTTTTCCAGATGCTTCTTTCGGGCACTTCACCACGCACGCAGCTCAGCGGGTAGATTTGGCTCTCCCGCCCGATAACCGTGCCGGGGTTCAGCACGCTGTTGCAGCCGACTTCCACATAGTCGCCAAGCATTGCCCCCATTTTCTTCAAGCCGGTTGCCATGCTTTCGCCTGCGCCGCGAACCGTCACCAGCGTCTTGTCGCTCTTCACGTTGCTGGTAATCGACCCTGCCCCCATGTGGCTGCAATAACCGAGGATGCTGTCGCCGACGTAGTTGTAGTGCGGCGTCTGTACATGGTCGAAAAGAATCACGTTCTTCAGCTCCACAGAGTTGCCGACCACACAGTCTGCCCCCACCAGCGCACTGCCGCGGATGAACGCGCAATGCCGCACTTCCGTCCGCGCGCCGATGATGCAGGGCGCACCCAGATACGCCGTCGGCGCAACCGTCGCGGTTTTGTGCACCCAGACATGCTCGCTGACTTCGGTGTATTCCGCCGGGTCAAGCGCCGCGCCGATGCGCAGGATTTCCGCCTTGATGTCCGCAAGCGCCTCCCACGGATAGGTAAACTGCCGCAGATAATCCGCCGCCAATGTGTGGTTAAGGTCGTAAAGCTGTTCGATTGTCAGCATAATTTGCCTCCTATTTATTATGTTGATTGCTTTTTCGCCCTGCGCCGCCGAATCAGCCAGAGCACGAGCATCGCCAGCAGCAGCCCCGCCAGCGCGCCCGATGAATCCAGCATCACATCCTGCCACTTGCCCGTACGCCCGGCAACGAAAAGCTGATGGATTTCGTCCGTCGCGGCATAGAGCGTACATCCCGCCCATGACAGCCAGTGCCAGCGGGCGCGGTAGCTGTCCAGCAGCAGCGTCAGCAGCATTCCCAAGAGCGTGTACTCTAAGAAATGCGCCGTTTTCCGCACGGCAAAATCCACCTGTGCATACAGCTTCCAGTACGCCTGTCCCGTCAGTCCCTGCCGCTGCGCCAGAGAATCCGTAATTGGGCGGGCAATTTTACCGCTGATGCTGCCGGACTGCACGCCTTCCTGCGCCGAGAAACCGAACATCATCAGCAGCAGGGACAGCGTAATCAGCCAGAGGATAGCACGATAAAGGTGTATTTTCCAGTTCAAGGTTGCTTTCCCTTCCTGCGGCGGAAGTTACGCCGCGCTTGTTTATTTCGCGCTCCACCCCGTCAATTCCTGCCGTGTTGCATGGATTTCACGAAAAAGGGCTGCCCGTTGCAGACAGTCCTTTTGTTGGATTATTTCACACGCTCGCAGTACACCGCCACGCGTTTTGTACCGCTGAGGGTGCAGGTCACAAGCGTCAGGTCATAGCCGGAATGGGCAATTTCGTTCGCATCGTTGGGGGAAATCGTGTTTTTCTCCCGCACAACGTAGCGGAAAACGTTATTCTCCATGTCCGTGAAGGTAATGGTTGCGTCCAGCGCCAAGCTGCTCAGCTTGCCAAAGTGGTAGGTATGGGCAATAATAGCGAGGTTGTCCGCGTAGGCACTGCCGGAATAGCGGCACGGCGACACGCTCAGGTTCTCGTACGACCAATTGCGCTGCACCGGCACTTTCAGCCCCAGCGACGGGATGGACAGCGTGCCGATATATTCATGCCCATTGACCTTCTCGCCCGGCATTTCGATTCCCGGCACGCGCTCGTAGAGCTTGCCCGTCGGCGCGGGCGTGGGTGTCGACGTGGGTTCGGGGGATGGTGTCGGTTCAGGCGTCTCCGTCGGTTCGGGTGATTCCGTCGGCATGGGCGTTTCGGTGATTTCCGGCGTGCTCGTCGGATTTGATGTCTGCGCGGCATCCGGCGCACTCGTCGGCTTCGGCGAATTCGTCGCATTCCCTGCCGTCGGCGTGCTCGTCGGCTTCGGCGGCTTCGTCGCAGTCCCTGCCGTTGGCGCGCTCGTCGGCTTCGGCGGGTTCGTCGTATTCCCTGCCGTCGGCGCGCTCGTCGGTTTCGGCGGATTCGTCGCAGTCCCCGCCGTCGGCGTGTTTGTCGGATTCGGCAGGTTCGTCGCAGGATTCGCCGTTGGCACGCTCGTCGGTTTCGGCGGATTCGTTGCAGGATTCGCCGTTGCGGGCGCATCCGTCACAGGGGTGTTCGTGGCGGTTACGTCATCACGCGGAATGTCGGTCGTCAGTGCGTCAGTTACGGAGGGCGTGGATGCTGCCGGGGTATCCGCCGCAGTGGCATCCGCCGTCGGCGCGTCGGTTATCGGCGCATCCGTCGCGGGTGTGTCTGTCGGCATCATCGTCGCGGTGATTACGGGCGGTGCAGCGGTTTGCTGCGATTCCATCTGCCGCTGAATGCGAATCTGCTCCAGCGCCATCAGCGCATCATCCGACTCCTGCTGCGCGCGGCTGGCATCCCACTGGTTGTAGCCCACCAGCGCCAGTGCCGCCAAAATCAGCACCAGCCCCAGCGTCATCAGCAAATTGCCCTTACGGTTCTTCATGCTCTTGGCTCCATTTCCGGTGCAGAATCCAGCCAATGACGAACAGAATCATGCCCGCACCCGCCAGAATCGGCACCGGCCACCACAGTTGCCCCGTTTCGGGAATCGGGGCGGTCGGGGTCGGCGTGACCGTGCGGCGGTTGGTAATCACATACACGCCGTTTTCGATGGAATATTCCGGCTCATAGTACACGTCAGCCCCCAGAAGCTCGTTGAGGGTGTACACATGGTCAGCCGGCAAATCCTTGAAGATATGATGCCAGTTGTTTTCGCTGTTCAGAATCACCGTGTCGATATGCTGACCGTCCTGCATCAGATGAATTTCAATCTGCACAGGGCGATATGTGCCGCGGTTGTCGTCGTCCCACACCTTGACACACTCAAGGTCAATCAGCGCGGGCGAGCGCTCCAGCTTGATGGTGGAGAGGACGTCATACTGCCACTCGTCGTCCACATTGCGCGTCGGCACAGAGGTCAGGAAGGATTGGAAGCTGTACGCCCAGCCGCCGATGATAACCGGCGTGCCGGAAACAAGGTACAGACCGGGGTTGAGTCCCGCGAAGGCAACTCGACCGTTTTCATCCGTCGTGCCGGTGAAATCAGGCGTTTCGGACGCAGCAAGGGCTTTCATCGCTTCGGACGCAGCTGCCCAGTCCGCCGCGTTCTTCAGCGCGTTAATGTCGATATTCAGGGTGCTGTACGGGCTGCGCAGGGCGAACCGAGCGTCCGCATCCATGTCCGCCACCTGATACAGCTGGAAGGTCACGCCGGGCAGGTGCGCATCATCCTCGTTGTCATCCGCCTGAATGGCGAACGTCAAGGGGTGCGTCAAATCCACCCGTTCAAAGGCAAGCGCGCAGGGCGCAAGCAGAAGGCAGCACAATGCTGTCAGCAGGACAAGCGCCAGCAGGCGCGAGGGTTTGCGGCTCATCACGACCGCTCAGCTCCTTTCCGCTTCTTGTGTTTCGGGCTGGTCGTTACCAGCATGAGAATGAGAAGAATCAGCAGCATCGGCGCGGCGACAATCGGCGCGACGATGTAGGGGTCAATCACGAGTGCGTCCGCGGAGATGCGCACGGATAGCTGCGCAAGCGACGTTTCGACCCGGTGTCCACGGACAAGCAGCCGGTGCGAGTTAATGCCGTAGGGCGTGCAGGTGACGAGCGTGCACAAATCCATGCCGTCATAGATTTGCAGTGCGCTGACGTCATGCGGCTCAACAATGAGAATTTGGTCGATTTCATAGGTCAGCACCTTGTCCAGCACGCGGAGGGTGAAGGTATCGCCGTAGGTGAGCTGGTCAAGGTTGGTAAAGAGCTTGGCGGAGGGCAGCCCTCGATGCGCCGAGAAGGCGGAATGCGTCCCCGGTTCGCCAGTCGGCAGGCTTGTGCCCTCAATGTGACCGACGGCGACCTGAAGCACGTTGGCGTTCGTCGAGTGATACAGCGGCAGCGTCACGGCAATCTGCGGGATCTCAATCACCCCGATGATGCCCGAACCGCCGACATTCATCACCGCGTCGTACTCCTCGCGCTCCTCGTCGGTCATGATCAAGCGATCAACGGTGGACTGTGCGCGGAGTTTTTCGTTATAAGCGTTTGCCGCCGCCCAATCCGCCTCGTAATCCTTCTTGGACTCCTGCTCCACCACCGTGTTGTAGGTGGCTACGGCACGCGACTGGTGGAAGGAATTGTAGAAATCCGACACGGACGGGTACAGAAGGAGCGCCAGACCCACAAACAGCACCACAAACAGCAAAATGGTTGTCATATTGCGCTTCATGAGCCGCCTCCTTTCTGCAAACATGCTTCATTTTCCCATTTGGGAATGCCGGGCGGCGGCATTGCGCGCACCGCCCGGCAGGGGTTTCATCAGAACATGGGGATGTTCAACGAATTGCGGGAGAGAAATTAGATTTCGTCCGCTTCGGCCTTGCGGCGAACGATGAGGATGAGCGCCGCGCCCACGAACATCATGCCGCCCAGCACGTAGAAGATGGTCGTGCCGATGCCGCCGGTCTCAGGCAGGGTCGCACCGGACTTGTTGACGAGCTTGTTGTTCATCGTAGAAGCCGCCGTGAGTTCCATGGATGCGCTTGCGCCGCCAGCAGCTTCCTTGTGGTCTGCCGAAATCGTGATGGTGACAGGATCCAGCGGATTATAGGTAGCAGGAACCGTGGTTTCCTTCAGCGTGTACGTGCCGTGATCCAGACCGATGATGTTGAACGTACCATTGGCTTCCGTAATCATTTCATTGTTTGCGACATCCGTATAGGTATCATTCGGCTTCGTGGTGCCTGCGACAATGTAATTGCCATCGGCATCCTTCCACAGCGGAACAACACGATCATTTTGGTCATAAAGCGTGAAGCCAGCGCCAGCCAGTTCTTTGCCTGCTTCAGCCGTGTTCGCATACTTCGTGTTGTTCACAACATAGGTGAAGAGCCACACATGGTCTTCCGGCGTTTTACCCATGCCATCAGCATTGGGGTTGTTGGAGTATTCCAAATCGACGCTGTTCTTGTTGTCCGTGCTGTTTGCGCTCGCGTTGAAGACCTGCGCTTCTTCGTTCAGATACGCCGTGTAAACAACCTCAACCGTAATCTTGTCCGTAACAAGGATGCTGGTGTTTTCTTTCATCACCTTCTTCAGGTCTTCGATTGTGAGCGTCCAAGACGGCTTATCCTGATTTTCACCAACCTTGCCTGCGCCCTTCTGACCAGGCGTTGCAGTGCAAACATAATCGGTAGCTTTCAGTGCGATGCCGTTCACCTTCACAGAATCAATCTGAACAAAGGTAATGCCCTTGGACATGGTGTCGTTGAAGACCAGCTTGTACGTCGGATAGTCATTATAATCCGCATTGACCGGAATGGTTGCGACCAGACGGAACTTGAAGTTTTCAAACAGCGCGTGGTCGGCACTCTCGCCCCAGCCTTCCGGATTCACTTCTCCGCCGTTCTTTTCGGCATCAGCAACTTCGTCCTGTACCTGCTTGTCCACAGAGGGCTTTTCAGACTTTGCAGTCGCAACGATGTCCTGATCCAGCACCTTTACAATCAGCAGCGTGGCAGCGCCGTCCTTGCCTTCCAGCTTTGCCTGATTGTCCCGCACAAGGTAATAGCCAGGGGTCAGTTTCTGGCTCTTGCCGGGGGCTGCTTTGGTGGAAGAGAACTTATCAACCGGAGTGGAGTCAGCCTTCCAATACTTCGTGATTTCAGCCAGCTTTTCCTGATTCGTGCCCGAAACAGTTTTCAGAGCCTCCAGAACAGCGTCCGGCACAGGATCACCAGTCGTGACCGCAACAGTGTCGTTCTTGGCGTTTGCGCCCCACTTGACGCTCGTCAGCACTTTCGCACCAGATTCATCTGTTACAACATCAGCAGTGAAAATCTGGTACACCTGGTATTCGTGATCCACATCGTCCTTCGGATTTACCTGAATCGTAAAGCCGGTAGTAGTCGTCGTATCGCCTTCCGTCACTTCAGAAGCGCTCGCGACAGTGACCATGCTCAGCACGAGCATCATGGCCAGCAGAATTGCCCAAAACTTTTTCATGGTTTTTCTCCTTTTCGTTGTCGTTTTTCATTCATTGGGAAACGTTTTTCGGGGATTACCGGGGTTGCCTACGTCGGGAGGTCTCCTGACGTATAGCTGCTATGCTTTTTTCATTCCTCCTCCCGTCGTTTTTTTCCCCATGTTTATACAAGGGCTTTCGCCCGCGTATACGGATTGAGCTGCCCCGGAAGGGGGCTGCCGACTGCTCAGCAGCCTTCCCTCCGGCGTTTGATTTCCTGCCCCAGCAGCAATGCCGCCGCTGCCATCAGCAGCAGACCGCCCGCCGTGTACGGCAGTGTGCCGATGCCGCCCGTCTCGGGCAGCGTGTAGGTAATGGGTGTGTTCGTAATCTGGAAGACGCGATTTTCGCTGTTCGCGGGAATCGGCGCGGTGTTCGTGGCGTTCGTGTCGTCCGTCACCAGCTGCCAGCCGCTGCCCACCGGGGTTTTCTCTTTGGCGTAGTAGCGGTAGATGTTGCCACTCGCGTCATACGCCGGGAGATTGTACCACTTGTAGCCCCACCAGATGTTCTTGCTGCCTTCCGGCGCGGTGTATTCAACCACTTCGCCAAACTGCCAGCCATCCAGATTCTTCGTGACGACCTTCCCCGCTTCCGCGTCCCAGCCAAGGGTAACGGTCGCGATGATCTTGTCGCCGTCCGCCGCCGCTTCCGCGGTGGTCTGCTTGAGCGTCAGCGTGATGTCCGGGAGGTTCGCGGGATTCAGCGTGAACTGATTGTCCAGCGACGTCCAGACCTTGCGGGCGCTGACGTCGGTCAGGGTGTTGGTGACGGTGAGTGTCTTGACGTTCAGGTTGATTTCCGGCCGTTCGCCGTTCGTCGGGGCAGAAGCCGAATGGACTTCGTTGCCTTCCGCGTCCACTTCCTTGACGTAGTAGTACCATTCGCCGCTTGCGCCCGTATCCTTGTCGAACCAGTAGCGCGGCAGGCGTGTCAGCGTCAGCGTTGCGGCGTCCGTCGGCGTGTTCGTGCCGACCGTCAGCTGCACGGTGCCGTCCGACAAGATCGTCGCGTCCATGTTCGCTTCCAGCGCGCCCAGCAAGGGTGTGGTGTAGCGTTCCTGGGACAGGGTAAGACCAGCGCCGTCACGCTTTTCGCGCCAGATTTGCAGGTACACGACGGTATTGCGGACATTCAGCGGCAGTTCGCTTCCGCTGCCTGCGGGGAAATACGCCTGCTTGAACTGCTTGGTGATTTTCAGCTTCGTCGGCGTGTTGGTAATTGTGCCGATTTCGTTGAAGCCCAGCTCCAGCTTGCCGTCCGGCAGGTTGTTCAGGTAGCCCGCCAGCTCCACTTCGCGGATGATGAAGGACGCACTGTTGTAGCCCGGCAGATTCCGGATGGTCACGCGCCACGGTTCATCCGCCTTCGCCAGCCCCGACACATGCAGGTAGGGCGCGCCGTTAATCTGCACCAGCTCCGCCGTGAGCGAACTCGGCGTGCAGATAACGTTCTTCAGGCTGAAGTAGCTCTTTTCCAGCAGGTTTTCCGTTTTCCACTGCGTGGAGTAGACTTCCTGATACTTCATCATGACTTCAAGGTAGATGTCCTGCATCATGCCCTCTTCGCCGAACGTGTCCGCGTCCGCCCATTGCTTGACAATGCTGATGCTCTTGGGCACGTTGGTGATGGTCACGTTGTTTTCCGTCGTATCCTTGAAGGTGATGTAGAGAATCGAGCCGACGAGTTCGCTTTCATCCGCCGTCATCACCGGCGTGTAGCGGTCCAGCGTGTCGTTGCCGACGCTCGTGTTTTCGAGGATGTAATAGCGGTACTTGCGCAGGCTGCCGTCGGGATTGAGGGTCGTGTCGTACAACGGCAGGTTGTCGATGGTCAGCTTCCAGCCGTTTTCCGCCGACAGGACGTAATTCTGCTGGAACGGGTCGTGGCACCAGTTGTAGTGCACCACGCCGTCCGAATCCTTCCAGTTTTCGCCCCAGACGTTGCGGAGGAGCGAAATCGACACCTGCTTGATGTCCAGCGGGTTCTGTGCGCCGTCGTACTCCACTTCTTCCGCCCACTGCTTCACAATGTTGAGCTTGCCGGTCTGCACGTTGGTGATGGTCGCGCTGGTGTCGATGATGGTGTACAGCGTTCCGCCGTCCGTGTTCGCCTCAGCCGAATCCTTCTCCGCCTCGTCAACACGGAAACCGTCCTCCGCCTTCAACTTCACACTGATGGGTGCTTTCGTCTTGGAGTCAAGTTCAAAGACATCTTCCGGTCCAGTAATCCAGCTCGTGTAGCTGTAAATCGGCGTGTACTTCGCTCCGTCCGCAATCACTTCGACCAGCTCGTAGGTGCATACGGTCGGTTTCCCCGCCTTGTCACCTGCTGCGATTGTGCCATCCGTGTTGTACTCTACTCTGTACAGCAGCAGCGATTCTGTCGTTTTCCAGCCATTCTCCGCCGTCAGCGTGATGGATTCTTGGTACTTTTCGTCTTCCATGCGGGTGCTGACCCATTCCGTGCCGTTCCAGACGTGCAGCGTCGGAATCAGCTTTACGGTAACAGACGTGGGAGTTTCCTTGATGCTGCTGTCCCACAGCTTCGTCAGTTGAATGCTAACTTTACCCTGTTCGTACAGCGGCACGTTCTTCGCGTGGATTTCCGCCGTTCCGCCGTCCGCAGGCAGTTCTACCTTGCCCCACTCATGGCCGTTCGTCGTTTCCTGCACGTCGCCGCTGAAGATGACCTGATAGCCATAGCCGTGGTAATTGCCGTATTCGTCCCACGCTTCGGCGATGCTGTATTGGTAGGGCATCTTCACCGCTTCGCCCGCCTCGTTGACCGTGAAGTAGTACTTCGGCAGGTTGGTGAACACCCACTCCGGCGCTTCCTCGCCCTTCAGTCTCTGCGTGACGTAGAAGTACTGCGTCTGCTGCGCATCCACAATCTCCTTGCCGTCCGCGTCGTAGCCGACAACCGGCGTCTGAATCAGGCAGAAGGTCAGCTCGTCGCGGTCGATGAAGCGCGCCCAAGTCTTGTCCACCTTGACGTTGAACCGCTCGACGTAGTAGTTCTTTTCGGTCACTTCCGGGAGCGTGTCCGTCAGCGGCTGGCGATAAATCTCCTTGATATCGGTCAGTGCCGCGTCTGTGAAGTAGTCGCTCGGCTGCTGCGGGAAGCCCGAAGGCAGGTGCTTCGTGCCGAAGTAGCCGTCAATCGCCGCTTCCGACACCTCGTAGGTGTACGCCCACGCGGATATCACCGTGCCATCCTGATTGTATTCCACATGCACCGACTCGGTTTCGTTCCACAGCTGCCAAAGCTGCGTGTACGTCCCCGCGCCCGTCAGGCGGATGACCTGTGCGCCTGTGCTTTCCGCATCCTCTGTCCAAGCCGCCGTTTCCGGGTTGTAGGCGTGCTTGATTCGCTTCACGGTGATGGACGCAACGCCCGAAGCATTCTGTGCCAGCGACATGTTCGCGTCGTACCACTGTTTCGTGACGTTGAAGCGGTACAGTCCGCTGATTTCGCTCGGTTTGTTCGTAACCGTAACCGTCTCATGCGTCCCCGCCGTCTCAGCGTTCACATAACCGTCCGCCGGATCATAGCTGACGCGGAAAGGAACTCCGCCGCCGCTAAACTGTGTTTCTTCCACTTTATAGCGGTAGTACGCCTTCACGGGCCTGCCGCTTTCGTTGAACCCAGTCACCGTGTACTTCGGATATTCGCCCAGCCCAATGCGCTTGTCCGCAAGGTCGGTAATCGTCAGCGTCTTGGTGACGGGGGTGAAAGTGCTGTCCAGCGTCCATGCGCCGTCCTGCAAGACTTCGCGCGTCAGGCGGAAGGTCAGCGTGTCCGTGTTGGCAACGTTGATGTAATCCGCCATGTCCCAGTGCTTCACCACGTCGATGCGCAGGTTCTCCACTTCCACGTTTTTCAGCGTCAGCGTACCGCGAACCGTCGTGTTCATCTGATATTCTGCCTTCGGGTTGCTGATGTTGTGGTTGTTAAAGTACTCCCACGGGTCTTGCGGCACACCGCTGACCTGCATCAGGCTGTCAAAGCCGCTGGGCGTGTTCAGCTCCACCAGACTGTATGTGTAGGCGTACGCGCCCACCACCGCGCCGTTCAGCTTCTCCACCGTGTACGTTTCCAGTGCGTTGGTCTTGAAGCTCCACTTGTTCGCTTCCGCCAGCGTCGTGGCGTAAATGCGCTCCGTGTTTGCCTTCGTCCACGCATTCGCCTCGGTGTTGTAGGTCCAGCGCGTCTTGTACAGCGCCACCTGCACGCCCGTGAAGCCCTCGGTAATCGTGTGCTTCGTGCCGTCCGCCGTGTACCATTCCTTCGATACGTCGAAGTTGATTTCGCCGTAGAGGTTTTCGGGGCGGTGGGTGTTCAGCAGTTCCGCCGTCACCGTGCCGGTCGTCTTGGAGGCAGTCGGGTCGATGGTGTAAGTGATGCCGGACGTGGTGTAGTACGGCACCTTGCCCTCGACGATGTAGTAGATGTAGTAGAGTTTGTGCCCGTCCGCCGTTGCGCCGGTGGATTCCAGCTGCGACCACTGGGTGTGCCAGCCGTTCGCCGCCGTCAGTGTAGCCTCGCGGCCGCCGTAGGCGTCGTCCGGGTGCTGACGGATGAGCGACCACTGCTCCGGGCTGAACATTTCGTTAGCAGATGCCGACTCTTTAGCCAGCACCGCATCGTACTGTTCCTGCGTCAGCGCATAGCGGCGAAGCATCACGAGGACGCTGACAGGGCGCGCATTCTGATTGGCTTCGTCGCCAACCCAGTTCTTCTGCACCTCCATGTCGTGGCGATCCTTGCTGTTCTTCACCTGAATGTTGATGTTCGCAGAGCCGTTGACGGTGTGCGGACCATCCACCACGCCCTTGATGCCGGAAGCAGTCATGAGCGCCTGCAACTTATCCTTCGAAATCGTACCGAAATTGCTGTTATTATAGCCGTCCGGGTAGCGAGCCGGATGGTCTCCGGTATCGTCCGCTCTCGGAACGATGTGGAAGACGACCAGCGGGCGATCCTCCAACACAAGGTGGTACGGCTCGATGGCCTTCGTTTCCGCCAGCATGTACGCAACGTTCGGCTCGAGCGGACGCTGATTCAGGTTTTGCGAACTGTAACTGTACGTAATCGTACCGTTCTGATCCGTGTAGACCTTACCATTTTCGCCGCCAACCGGCTCGAACTTTTTGGTATCCGTGTTCCATGCGTAGAGCGTGAATTCCGTTCCCGGCAGCAGCAGCGAGGTATTCGCGCTGTCCACCTTGCGGATGACGAGGTTGTTGTGGATGTAGCCGCCGCCCTGACTGAAGTAGTCGTTGTTGCTGTCGTTCAGGTGGGTGCTCGAGGTGCCGTTGCCGCCAAGGCTTGCTGTGTTGCTCAATTCCGGACTGATGCCCTTGCTGCTCACGTCGTTGAAGTTGTACTCGTTCGTCACCTCGGGCGGCAGGAGAATGTTTTCCTGCGCCGTGTATTCCAGAATCAGCGCCTTGCCGTCCGGAACGGTGACAGTTATGTTCAGGAAACGTTCACCGGGAACCGTTCCTTGTACCTTCTCACCGTAACTGTAGGGAGTGTTCCAGTAGATGTTTTCCGTTTCCGTGAACTCCATCTTCCAGAGATACTTCTCTATCTCTGCGCCGCGCAGCAGATGCCCCTTGCCACTTTCATCAACTTCCAGAATCGGATTGCCGTTTTCATCCTTCAACGCCTCATAGAGCCTGAAGGAACCTTCATCCAACGTCACATTGCGCAGATAAGGATACTCGCCAGCCCATCCAAGAACTCGATAGGTCAGTTTATCCGTCAGCGTGAGCGTGCTGGAGCTTGGATTCAGCTCCGCACCGGACTGGTTGATGTCGATGGTGTAAGTGATTCGCGCCTGCTGGTCGCCGCCCTTGACACTGGAGCCCTTTTGGACGTTGACCGGCTTGACCGTCTCTTCCTCGTAGGTCAGCTCGGTCTTCTGCTCCTTGTGATAGAGCGCCGCGTCGTATTTCACATCCAGCTGGTTGTTCAGCACGCCCAGCACCAGAGTGCCGTTCATCGCGTTTGCCAGGAAGTCGTCGGCAATCTTGCAGTGAACCTTGACGGTCATATCCGACTTGCCGTTGAGGATCGTTTCCGAACCGCCGGTATTCTCATTCGGCTTCATGGAGATGTTGATTCTCTGCTGCTGCTGTGCGCCTTCGCCCACCGTCGTCAAATCAGCCTTGATGGAAATGCACTGCTCGCTCCACTCGCTGCTGACCTCATAGCCATCCGGAATCGTACCGGCATTGTCCAGCTTCTTCTTGGCAACGGTCATCTTCGTGCTGTCCGTTTCGCTAAGAATCAGCCTCGAGCTGCCGTATTCGATGTAATCCACCACAATGTGCGGCGGGAGCGTTTCGGTCAGGGTGATTTCGTCGTGCGCCACGCCGTCATTGCGCAGGAGGATGGTCCAGTACAGCTCGTTTTCGTGGATGGTTTGCCCGTTCAAATCACCAACGCCATGGTTGCCGAACTTCTTCTCCACCAGGTCGTTCGGGGCGACCTTGTACCACGCGTCTCCGTTCTTGCCCGCGTTAACAGCCGTGTTCTTGAAGTCAACCCAGCCAGTGCGGGATTCTTCCAGATAGATGGTCGTCACGTACGGGAGCGTAACGCTTGTCGTCGCGTTCACATCCGTATTGGCGTCGTTCAGCACAACGCCTTCGCCCGTCGTTTCAAACCGGAAACCGTAGTAGTAGCAGTCTGCCGGCAGCGGCGTTTCTGCAGACACATCCACATCCATTGTGCTCTCATTTTTGCCCTGACTGTCGCAGGTCAGCAGCGTAATGGTGTACGGCACACCCTGCGCATCATGCTTTTGCACAACATCGAGGTTTTTGATGGCGTTGAGCAATGCCTGCGCCTGAGCCGCCGTCATGTAGTGCTGCATGACGTCTGTTCCGTTTTTCCATTCCACCTTCTTGTCAAGCGTATCGCCGAAGTTCAGCTTATACTGAACATCCTTCGTCGCCGGGAAGGTGTACGTCGCGTTCCACGCTACCGGATACAGACCATCGGTGTATTCGCCGTTCTTCGTCGGATCCGCCGGCATACTCGCGTCAACCGACTTCACCACATTGTAACGCTCGTCCTGCCCTACACGCGCGGTGCTTGTCTTTTGTTCGCCGTCGAATTCCGCCGTGTTTGTAATCTGTTGATCCTGCGCGGTTGCTTCCACCGGCGTTTTGTATTGGATTACAATCTTAGCGTCGGTGTCCTTGAATTTCAGCTGCGGTTTGCCATCCGCGCCGGTTTCCACGGTGAAGTAGTTCGTGTAGTTTTCAGCGGTGATAGGCGTATTATTCGCCGTGATTTGCGACACGTAGCCCTTGCCGTCCGTCTTCGAAAACAGCAGATTGCCGTTTTCGTCCACAAGCTGGTCGAACATCGTGTCCGTCAGCGTCTTGTCCTTGATATTGAAACGGTTTTCGTTGACGGTGAGCGTCCACTGAATGCAACCCTCATTGGTGTTGTACCAGTTGCTCTTTTGCAGCTTTTTAATCTGAACGTCAGTAGGGTTGCTGTTAGAGGAATTCTGGGAATGATCCCACTTTCCGCCACTCTGGGCAGCGAAAGTATTTGTCAGCTGATCGTATTCACCGGTCATTCCGTCCTTGTCGAACGTGTATTCATACTTAATTTCGTATGTTTCATTTGCCGAAAGCGGCGGCAGCACATAGTCCGTCGTCATGGTATAGACCTTGCCGCTTTCGTCCGTCGTGTTCGCATAAACGTAGTGAATGTGCGTTCCCGTCGTACCGCAGGCGCATGTACCGTCCGTCTTGATTTCTGTCGAAGCAGAGCCAACAGCGGGCACCTGACTCCAGTTAGAGTGTGTTTTAACCTCCGTGACGGTCATGTTTGTCAGAGCCATTTGCTTATTTACCGCCGTCATGACGTCTCGAGCAGTCGCGTTCTTGCCGTTCGTGCCCTTTGTGGATTCAATTTTGACGGTATACTCAATCGTTCCTTTTTCCCAGTTGACATTAGCCCCGCTTTTCCAAGTTCTCAAATCGCTGAGGAGGGAGTTGTTGCCCCTGTCGATGTCCTCCCACTTCACGGTAGTCGATGCGCCACCGAACTTGATGGTCAGGTCGTCGTTGCCCAGATTCTCAACATCGTCCTTGCGGATTTCGGCACTCATCTTCATGGTGCCGGTGCGGTCGTCATAGCTGGGGTTGTTCCGGACAAAGTCCATATACTCGTCGGTGAACCACATTTCAACTTGTTTCGTTGTGGGATTATACTGGAATTTAAACGCCGGCTTTTCATTGCTGAATTTGGCGTCCGTGCCCGACCAGACAGAAGTGCTGTCCGTTTTGATATGCGTATTCTCTGCCGGAATAATAATCTTGTTGCCTTCGCCATGGCGAAGAATAGCTTCATCCGAAATCTTGAAGTCCGCCGCGAAGCTATAGTTGTACGCATTGGCATTTTCCGGAAGTATGATGTTCGATACCGTAATATTGGTAATCTGCATGCCGCTCTCGCTGACGGCAGGCGGTTCGTTCGCCATCATCTGGAAGTCCGGGTCAAGTCCAAACGACGGCATCTTCATGTCGTCCGGCTTCGTGGCATCAGCGTCCATCGACGGAATCACCGTAAGCACAGGTGTCGGGGACGGCTCGTCCATCGGAGCAACAGTTTCGGCGGCGTTTTCCGTCGGCGCAGGCGTTACAGACGGCGCAAGCGTCGGTTCTTCCGTAGGCGCAGGCGTTGCTGTGGGCGCTTCCGTGGGCGTTGACGTTGCTTCGGGCGCTGCCGTCGGCTCAGCTGTCACTTCGGGAGCTACCGTCGGCTCAGCTGTCACTTCGGGCGCTGCCGTCGGCTCAGCCGTCACTTCGGGGGCTGCCGTCGGCTCAGCCGTCACTTCGGGCGCTGCCGTCGCATCGGGGTTCGGGGTCGGGTCATAGTAGCAATCCGCCGTGTGCGTGTGCTCTTCTTTGCCGCAGATATAGTGGCGTTCGTAGCAGTCCGCCGTGTGATGATGGCCAGAATCCTCCGCCGTCACCGTCACAATGCATTCATTTGTATGCTGATGCCGCAGCACCTGAATGTAGCCGCAAGTGTAGTAGCCGGTTTTCGCATTGACGCAGGACGCGGAATGCGTGTGCACTTTCGCCGGGTCGGGATAGAGCTTGCATTTCAGGTCGCCGCGCACCATCTCGTAGCAGGAATCATCATGCGTGTGTGCGCCTTCGCCCTCAAGCAGACCGCAAGTCGGTTCTTCCGTCGTCGGATAGCAGGCTTCCGTATGGTGATGCGCGCCCTCGCCTTCCGTCAGGCCGCAGGTGTACGTCCGGGTCACTTCGTAGCAGCTGTCATCATGGACATGCGGCATATCGGAGTTCGTCGCAACGTCCTCGGTGCAAATCAGCGTGCGCGTTTCCGTCACGCAATCCGCCGTGTGCTGATGGCCTTCGCTCTCAAACAGACCGCAAGTCGGTTCTTTTGCCCGATAGCACGCATCCGTGTGGATGTGCCCCTCGCTTTCCGGCAGCGTGCAAATCAGCTGCTTCTCCCAGTTGTAGCAGGCATCCGTGTGCTTGTGCATCGGATGCTCCTCCAGTGTGCAGATAAGAACGCCGTTGCTATCGTAGCACTTCTCGTCATGCTCGTGGATGTAGCCATCCCAGTAGCCGCAGCTGAGTTCACCCTGCGCATTATAGCAATCGGAGGAATGGTGGTGCGGCTCAAAGCTGCAGCGCATAATATCGGTAAAGACTGTCTCCGCCTCGCGCTCGGAAATCAGGCAGGTCAGCTCATCCACATAGCAGTCCGCCGTGTGGGTATGCTCCTCCAGCCCGCAGTACGTTTCCGCCGCCATCGTCAGGCCCGGCATCATCAGCACATAAGACGTGCAGATGGCGACAACGAGTGCCAGCGCCGTGACCGTCTTGAGCAGACGCATCCGGCGCTTCCGCTGCGCAACGTATTTTTCTGCTAATTCCATGAGTTTGCGGTTCATGTCAGCATCCTCCGATTCTGGAACCTGTGTTCCTCTTCTTGCTGTATTTTACTTACGTTATTGCAGGAATCCAAAGCGGTTCAGCGGCCAAATGCGGAGCGTTACGCGCCCCATAATCTGCTCTTCGGACACCGGACCGACCAGTGTGCTTCGGCTGTCGCGCGAGGTGGAGCGGTGATCACCCAGAACAAAATACCGTCCGTCCGGCACTTGGTACGGCAGCGTGATGGAGCAGTCGCCCAGCGCGCGGTCGGTGATGTACGGCTCATCAAGCAGTTCGCCATTGATGTAGACGTTGCCGCTTCCGTCGATGTTGACCCACTCGCCCGGCAGGCCGATAACGCGCTTAATCAGCACCTTATTGTTGTAGTAAAAAGCGATAATATCGCCGCGCTGCGGATTTGACCCGCGCACGACCATTGTGATTTCGCCCTGCCCGACTACCGGGGTCATTGACGTGCCGGTGATTTGCAGGATGGGCATGACCATGGTCGCAATCAGCACCGCGACCGCCGCCACCACCAGCAGCGTATAGAGCGTGCTGCGCAGGGCGCGGTTGTAGCTGTGCTTGCGTTTCTCATGCTTCAGTTCCGTTTCCAATTGTGCGGATGTGGGGTTCATTTCCCGCAGCAGGTGGGCGCGTTCCGCCGCTTCCTGCGTGTCGTTGAGCAATTGTTTGCCCGTTTTCTGCTGATTTTTGTCTTCTGACACCTGCGCTCCCTCCCTTCTGCCATGTCTCTTTACTGCTGATTGGCGGCTTTCTTTGCGCGCGCGAGGATTTCCTGCGCTTGGCTTTCTGCCGCGCTGATTTTCTCCTGGCACAGCCGCTCGACGTTCTGCTGATACTGTTCCGCGGCCTTCTGCGCCGCCTCAAACACGCCGTTTAGCTTCAGCGACGCTTCCGCGATCGAGCCGCACGTTTCCAGCTGCAGCTGCTGACTTTGCAGCGCCGCTTCTGCCGCATTCAGCCGCTGCTCCAGTGCTTCAAATTCCCGTGCCTGTTCCAGGAGCAGTTCCAGCAGCTCCGCGCGTCCCAGCTTCCGCAGTTCCTTCTCTGTCACAGTTCACGTCTCCCTCATGTGTAACTCATTTATCGTTTCTCGATATGTAATTCGCCAGATTTCCGGCAAATCACAGTTCGAGTTTTTACATGGTTTATTATACCATCAAATCTTCAACTGTCAAGACGGAAAAATAACATTTATTATGCTCATTTGGTGCATTTTTGTGTGTTTTGCCATACTTTCGTGTGGCAATTTTGTCATTTCCACCTGTTAACGGCTTGTAAGTTTCCTGAGTATTGTTATTTGCATGTTAAAACTATCGTAATAGGAATATTTATTTGTCTGTTGCTTTCCTCGATTTTTCGGAATTTTCGTTCAGCGCGTGCAAATTTTCGACCGTTTTTTTCTTTGTTTCCACGCCATTCGTTCGTCTTTTTCAATGTAACATTCCAGACTTAGCAAACAAAAAACAGCATAATATTGTTAATTCGCAAAAAAAGCAGGAGCAACCCGCAAATCGTGCTGCTCCTGCCAAATATTCTGTTACCCATTCGGGTTTGCGCTGTCGTCATCCTGGCGATACTGATCTGTACGGCGACGATGGCGCGGCGCTTCCTCTGCCGATTTCGCCGCCGGGCGCGCATACGGATTCTCCATCGTCGTCGTGCTCTTCGGCGCGGCAGTGGACGGGGTCTCCTGCGGCTTCGTCAGGGGCTGAATCGGCGTGCGATAACCGACTTGCGGTCGGTTTTGCATGTCCTGCGTCTGCGGAACGGGTGTCGCCGGGCGCACCTGCACGGGCGAAACGCCATTGCTCGTCTGCGGACGCTGCTGCGGGGTCGTGTACGCGCCGGTGCGCATCTGCTGCGGCTGACCCGCCTGACGCGCAACCGGACGATCCGCATTGCGCGCTGCCTGTGCGCGGCGCTGTGCCGCCTTCATCGCAACCTCACGCTGTTTCTTCTGGTATTGCATGAAGGCAAATCCGCCGCCGCCCAGCAGCAGCACGACCGCAATCACGATGAAGATAACCAGCCCGCTGTTGCCGCTCTCGTTCACCACAGGGTACGTCGCGGCTGCGGTGGGCAGCGGTTCGAGCGTCGGCGTGGGCGAAGCGGAAGGCGTCGGCGTGGCGGTTTCCTGCGTAGGGTCAGTTGTGGGCGAAGTCAGCGGGCCGGGCGTTGAAAAGCCCGGAAACGGCTTATAGCTGACCGTTGCGCCGCTGCCCTTCCAGTCGTTGATGGTCTTGTCTTCTTCCGGAATCAGACCGCTGGTCGGTTTTGCAGTGGCATTTCCCGTCGTGTTGTTCTGGATACCCTGAAGGTACTCGCTGCTTTTCAGGAACTCTTTCAGCTCCTCCACCGTCATCCAATGGAAGTATTTTCCATTGACGTACCCTTCTTGGTCATTGTAGCGGATGTGATACCACGTTTCGCCGTCCGTTCCGGTCGTTGTGCCGAGGACAAAGCAGAACGCATAGTTGTACAGCTTTCTGATACGGCTCGCGTTCATGCTGGGCTGCTGGCGGAAGTTGACCGAGGTCGTCGTAGTCACATAGCCGTAGCTGGAGTAGTTCGTCGGGTCGTAGGGCTGGGGCGTGGTGACAAGCGTGGGTGCGGGCGTGGCGTTCAGGTTGTTCAGGTACGCCTCGATTTCCGCCTGCGTCATGAAGCGGAGCATGTCATAGCGCACATAGCCCCACTGCCCATTATACTGCACGCGGTGCCACGGCATACTGCCCAGATAATCCTGCCCGGAGACGTAGACAACTTCGCCCTGCATCAGGTACGCCTCAATCGCGCTGAAGTCGCCCGCCATCTGCCGCAGCGGCACGTTGTTGCCCACGGCGTAGGCGTAGCCCATCTCCTGCGCGGGAACAGGCGTCAGGTACGGCGTGGGGCTGGGCGTGGGCGTGCTGCGGGACTGGTTCCACTGCTGAATATACACCTGCGCCTGCGCATCGGTGACGTAGCGGAGGTTCGCGTCCGGCACATAGCCGTTCATCCCTTCCAGCGTGGTCACAATGTCCCACGTTTCGCCCGCCGTGCTCAGCTGGCTGTTCACATACACCAGCACGTTCGCCTGCAGCGTCGCCATGACGTAGTTACCCGTGCCGATGCCGGTGCGCATTTCGGTTTCGCGCGTGGTGACGGCATATCCCTCATACGGCACAGCGGTCGGCGTCGGGGTCGGAGCCTCGGTCGGGGTCTGCGTCGGCGCGGCGGTCGCCACCTGACGATACCAGAAGGCAATATCCGCCGCATCCATGCTCAGCGTGCCGTCTTGGAAAACAGTCAGGGTGATTTGCTCGCTGCCGGGAATCAGCTCATAGCCATCCCGCAAATTCGTCGGCATCGGGCGCAGGGTGTATGTGCCGGGGGCGAGCGTCATCGACTGCGCGTTCGCCACCGGGCTGCCGTAGCTGTCCAGATACTGGATGGTGATGGTCGCGTTCTGCGGCGCGGCGGTCGGGGTTGCCGTCGGCACTTCCGTTGGAATTTCGGTCGGAATTGCCGTCGGGGTCTCGGTCGGAATCGGCGTTGCCGTCGGCACAGGTGTTGCGCCGGTGGATGCGGCATACGCGTCGCTTTCCGCCTGCGTCATGATGTTCAGGAATTCGCTTTTGATGTAGCCACTCTGTCCATCCACCATGACGACGCTCCACCGTTCGCCCTTGTCATTCAGCATTTCGTTGACGACGTAGACGTTCGAGCCATTCGCCAAGCGCTTGATGACCGTGTTGCTCTTGCTGGTCGAGGGCTCACTGCGGAACGCCACCTTATTGCCGTTGATGGTCGCGTAGCGATTGACCGGCTGCCCGACGGGAATCGGCGCTTCGGTGGGCGCAGTAGTCGGCGTTTCGGTCGGAATCGGCGTATTCGTGGGCGCTTCGGTCACGGGAACATCCGTCGCAGCGCTTTGAACTGGGCGGTAATAGAACGCAAGGTCTTCCGCCGTCGCTTCGTCGCCGTTGATGGCAATGGCGCCGTCCGCGTAAATCGTCAGGTCGAACGACGTCCAGCTGCTTTCCAGCTCGTAGCCGGGAATGCTGTCATACGCGGGCGTAACGTGGTACGTTCCCGGCATCAGCTCCGCCACGCTTGCGTCGGCAATCTCCTCGCCAAGCGTGTTGTAGTAGCGGATGGTGACGGTCACGAACTGCTGCGCGGGCGCGGGGGTATCGGTCGGCGCTTCGGTCGCCGGAACATCCGTTGCGGGCACGTCCGTTGCGGGCGCAGGCGTGTCCGTCGGCGCTTCCGTCGCGGGAACTTCCGTCGGGGTCTGCACCGGGTGGTAGTAGAATCCGACCGCATCCGCCGGAATTTCTTCGCCGTCCATGTACAGCGTGCCGTTCGCATCCACCGTCAGGTCAAACTGCGTCAGGGTGCTGTCCAGCTCGTAACCGGGAATTTCGCGCTCCGGAATCATCGGATACGTCCCCGGCAGCAGTTCCTTCACCACCGGGTCGGCAATTTCCACGCCGCTCATGTCGAAGTAGTGAATCGCCACCGGCATCGTCTGCGGGGCGGGCGTGTCCGTCGGCGCGGGGGTATCGGTCGGCGCTTCGGTTGCAGGCGCTTCCGTCGTGGGAATATAATAGTAGAAATACACCTCGCTCGGCGTCGCGATACCGCCGGAAACGTTCACTTCCACCGTGCTTTCCGTGCCGGGCATCGGCACATAGCCGTCCGCCATGCCCTGCGGATTCGCCGTCACAAGGTGTGCCCCCTCGCCCAGCGTCAGCGTGTCGTCCATCGCAACAGGCTCGCCCTCGGAATTGAGGTAGTGCACAGGCACGTTCACTTCGGTCGGCTGCGGGTCGGCATAGAAGAAGGACACACTCGCCAAGTCGGTCGTGCCGTCAGGACGCAGCGTGACCGTCTGCGGATTTTCGCTGATGAGGTCGTACCCGCCCACGCGGTCGCTGGCGGCATAGATGTAGTTCACGCCCTCGGTCAGCGTCTGCGACTGCTGGTCCAGCAGCGTGCCGTTCTCGTGATAGTAGAACACGTCGATGTTGGATGTTACCGGCTGCGGCGTGGCATAGTGGAACACAACGGGATTCACGCTCGCCGTGCCGCCGTTGTCCACCCACACATGCACCGTATCCTCGCCGACAAGCTGATACCCAGCAGTCATCGCGCTATTGGCGGTGACATAGTTGTCGCCCTGATTCAGCGTCACATACTGCGTGTCCAGAATCGTGCCGTTGTCATCCAGCTGATACAGCACAGTCACTTCCGCCTGAATGACGGGCGGCTCGGTCGGGGCTTCGGTGGGCACTTCCGTCGGCGCTTCGGTCGGCTGCTCCGGCACGGCGTAGACAAAGCGCACCTCGCTCGGCGACGCATTGCCCATGCTGTCCACAAACACATCCACCACGCCGGACGCAGGTTTGACAAGCAGATAATCCCACGGCACAACACTGGAATTGGCGTACACTTGGGTAGTCGCGTTCGTCAGGCAGCTTGCGTACTGGAAATCCAGCTGCTGGCCATCCTCCGTCACATAGTACACCGGCACGTTGACGCTCTCCTGCGCGGGCGTTTCAGGCATCCCCTGCGACGAGAGATACAGCGGGAACATCCCTTCATAGACGCTGTTGCAGTAATAATCCACTTCATACGAATACATCGGGTCAAGGGCGGTCGCATCCTGCGTCCACATGATTTCCGACGCATAGTCTTTCAAGTAGAAGGTATACGCCGGGTCAGACGATACAACCTGCACCTGAACCGTGCTGAAAAGAGCGGACGCATCCAGCGTCGCCCAATACGCATGTTCCGCGCTGTCAGGCACGGGGAACGCCTGCGTTGTCTGCTGCTGACCCTGCGAATCCGTCCAAATGACGGACACGACGACGTCCTCCCAGCGATCCAGCGCCAGCGCCGGAACCATCGCGGTTGTCATCAGCAGCGCCGCCACCATCAGCACAGACAGCAGACGGCCAAGACCTTTGACGCCGGATTTTCTCATGTTGGGTTTCCTCCTTGCTCCTGCCCTTTGCGGGCCTGATGCCATTCTATTATACCGCAGCGGCGCGGTTTGTCAATCTTCCGCACCCTGCCGCATTTTTCCTTGCGATTCGCAGGATTTTTTGCGTCTCTTGTCGAATCACTATGGCGAAAATCATCCTATTATTGAGGAGGACATTGACCATGATAGACGACAAGCAGCTGACGGAAGAGTATTTGGATGGGAAAGTCGTTTTCCCCGGCAAGATTATCCGCGTTGAGCATTGGCATGTGCGCCTGCCCAACGGCGAAACTGCCCTGCGCGAGGTGGCGTGCCATCCGGGCGCGGCGGGCATTGTCGCGCTGGATGATGACGGGAACGTGATTCTCGTCCGCCAGCATCGCATCGCCGTTGGCCGCTTGACGCTGGAAATTCCAGCGGGCAAACTTGACGGGGCGGATGAAGACCCGTTCGTCTGCGCCCAGCGCGAACTGAGCGAGGAAACCGGGCTGACCGCCGACCACTGGCGCAAGCTGACCGTGCTGGAGACGACCCCCGGCTTCTGCAACGAGCGCATCCACCTCTACTTGGCGACGGGGCTGCACGCTGGAAAGACGCATCCGGATGAGGATGAGTTCGTCTGCACACTGCGGATGCCGCTTTCTGACGCGGTGCAGAAGGTGATGGACGGCACGTTCCGCGACGGCAAGACCGCGCTGGCGCTCCTGATGGTGCAACAGCTGCTGTCCGCACCCTGCAAACAATAAACGTGCGAAACGCGCGTTCTGTTCCATCCACGCTTATTGTAACAAATATTTCATCAAAATGCAATCGTGTGGACGGATTTTTGCGCGTTTTTTCGGAAAATTTCGCTGACGGAGGTGCTTTATGGCTGGAAAAAAGCAGCGTCATCCCCTGTATGTTCTCTTTCTGCTGCTGATGCTGCTCATGCTGGCGCTGGGTGTGTATCTGCTTGTTGTCGGCTGTCAGCAAGGGAATCGCCCTGTGCCGCTTGCGCCGTTTTCGCCGCATATCATCGGAGGTTTCTTCCGCCATGTATGAAAAGCTGGGGCAATGGCTCTCCCACCGCAATCCGCCGAATGAGCCGATTCCCGCAGCGGATTACTTCGCGTCCCTGCCGCGCCTGACGACCGACCGGCTGCTCCTGCGTCCGCTGACGATGCGCGATGCGGCGGATATGTTCGCTTACTCCCGCGACCCCGAAGTCGCTCGGCATGTTCTCTGGGATGCGCACAAGTCGATGGCGGATACGCGCAGCTGCCTGCGCTACATCATCAGCCAGTACCACAGCGGCGCGCCGTCCAGCTGGGGCATCGTGCTGCGCGAAACGAACCGCGTCGTCGGCACGATTGGCTTCATGAGTTACAACGACGCGGACAGCGTGGTGGAACTCGGCTATTCGCTCGCCCGCTCCTGCTGGAACGGCGGACTGATGACCGAGGCGCTGGCAGCGGTGCTGCGCGAATGCTTCACCGCGCTGCGCATCCACCGCGTCGAGGCGATGCACGAGTGCGACAACCCCGCCAGCGGGCGCGTGATGGAAAAATGCGGTATGCACCACGAAGGGACACTGCGCGGCAAGGTGTTCAACAAGGGCAATTTCCACGATGTGGAGCTGTGGGCGATGCTGCGGGAGGACTGGGACGCGCGCCATTGAGTGAATTTCTTCCTATTTATATTCTGGAGGATACGCTAATGCAGTTTGATATGATTTCTGGGCTGCGGTGGATTTACTCGTCTCGTCCGACGAAGCGGCGGCGCGCGGAATAAGCGCATCAAAAAAGAGGGCTTCTGCCCCCTTGGAATTGGATTTATACTAATTCGATTCTAAAACATGACATCGAGCATAGCAGTTTTTTCGTTCCGGCAAAGCTGAGTGAAGCGAGGCGTACTGGAGGTACGCGCGAGC
>ERZ1027072.103-NODE-103-length-26315-cov-7.011081_pt1 | contig 26315 bp, 22 predicted proteins | sample MGYA00519418_ERZ1027072 | MGnify/ENA primary metagenome ERZ1027072 (study PRJEB26926, sample SAMN06164764) | human gut metagenome | biome: ENVO:00009003; feature: ENVO:2100002; material: ENVO:00002003 | host: Homo sapiens | place: USA | collected 2012 ...
TCCGTGTTCCCATCGCCCGTCTGGCCGCCGCTCAGGCTGCCATCCGCGAACAGCGCCAATAAAAAGTTGACGCAAGCAGCGTAGGCAAAACAACTGATATAAATACGGTCACACAGTCCCTTTGGATTGTGTGACCGTTATTTTTTGCCCATTTTCAGCTGAATACACCGCAAATCAAGCCGCTGGTTTCACTATGAAATCAGCGACTTTTTTCGTTCTCAAAAAATTGTTTGAAATTTTTTCGCTCAGGGGGTTAAAAAATGAGCCTTCTCGCTGGCTACCTATTGAGGGACAAAACGAATTCCCTCGTGAACCTTGAAAACAGAATACACATTCAACAGGTACATTCCTGATCGGGGGCGAAGGCCCCAGCCGGATGAAGGTGCGCCACGAACTTCCTGCCCACAAGGGTTATCACGGAAAGCAAGGTTGGTAGCGATTCCGAACCATTCTGAAATATCCGCTTGCTACGGATAAGGCAATGAAACGATTCAGGGACAATGATACTTCCCTATGGGGCTGGCGGAGTACCCGGCAGAGGTGAGAGTCCCATGAGTTCGGTCAGCAGCCGAACGCCTGTTGATTTCCTTTTCTGCATTTTGGGTTCGATGAAAAATGAAATGCAGCGACGAAAGCCCCAAAAGGTATTTTGAGGCTTTCGTGGATCAGAAATGATTCAAATTCAGAGAAAGGAGGAACCCCCATGGAAAACTGTAAGGTGATCGCCATCACGAATCAGAATGGCGGCGTCGGCAAGACGACGACCACAGTCCATCTCGGCGTGGGACTTGCAAGCTCCGGCAAACGGTTCCTGCTGGTGGATGCTGACCCGCAGGGCAGCTTAACGGTGTGCCTCGGCGTAAAGAACCCCGATGAGCTGGAGGTGTCGTTGTCTTCCCTTATGCAGTCGGTCATTGATGATGAGCCGCTTGCGGAGGGTGCAATTATCCGGCACCAGGAAAGTGTGGATTTGCTTCCCTCGAACATTGAGCTCTCCGGTATGGAAACGGACCTGTTCAATGTCATGAGCCGCGAGTATGTTCTGAAGAACGCCATCGACGGCATGAGAAAGAGCTACGACTATATTCTGATTGACTGTATGCCCTCGCTGGGTATGATGACGGTCAATGCGCTGGTTGCGGCAGACAGTGTGATTATCCCGTCTCAGCCGAACTTCCTGTCAACCAAAGGTCTTAACTTGCTTCTGCGCTCGATTGCGAAAATCAAGCGGCAGATCAATCCGAGACTGAGGATCGACGGCATTCTGCTGACGATGGTAGATAACCGCACCAACAATGCAAAGTCGATTATCACATCGCTCCGTTCTTCAGTAGGAGAAAACATCCGCGTGTTCGAGTCTGAAATTCCCTTTTCGGTAAGAGCAGCGGAGTGCAGTCTTTCCGGAGAAAGCATCTTCTCCCACGACAAGAACGGGAAAGTAGCAGCAGCGTATGAGGCACTCACGAAGGAGGTGACAGAGATTGAAGAACGTGCAAAAAATCGACCTGGGCCTGACTGGATACGATGAGTTGTTCGCAAATGACGAGGAACGCAAGGTAAACAAGCTCCCTCGCATTTTCGATATTCCCATCTCGGAGATTGATGATTTTCCCGACCATCCCTTCAAGGTGAAAATTGATGAGGATATGGACCAGCTTGTTCAGAGTATCAAAGAGCGCGGGATCATCACCCCTGTCACACTTCGCCCGAAGGAAGACGGACGCTACGAGATCGTATCTGGTCATCGCCGGAAAAAGGCTTGTGAGCTTGCAGGACTGGACACCGTTAAGGCAGAAGTCCGCGAGATGAGCCGCGACGAGGCCATTATCTTGATGGTTGAATCCAACCTACAGCGTTCCACCATCCTTCCGAGCGAAAAGGCATTTTCGTACAAGATGCGTCTTGAAGCCATGAACAGGCAGGGACAGCGCACAGACCTAACTTCGACACCAGTGGTGTCAAAGTCTCGTTCAAACGAGGAATTGGGAAGTGAGCATGGGGAAAGCCGTGAGCAAGTAAGACGATATATTCGACTAACAGAGCTTGTTCCTCGTCTGCTTGACCTTGTTGACGAGGGACGTATCGCGTTCAGACCGGCAGTTGAATTGTCCTACCTCAAAAAGGAGGAGCAGGAAGACTTGCTGGAGGAAATCTCCTATGCTGACGCGACGCCATCCCTTGCCCAGGCAATCAAGATGAAGAGATTCTCCCAGGAAGGTAAGCTCTCCAATGAGGTCATTGAGTCCATCATGAGTGAAGAGAAGCCAAACCAAAAGGAGAAGATCCGAATTAAGTACGAAGATGCAAGACGGTTCATTCCTGACAGCGTTCCGTACAACAAAACCGGTGAGTATATTATGAAAGCGCTTGAGTATTATCACCGGGTACAGGAACGTCAGAAAGACCGAGGTGAAGCAAGATAACCCTTACGCCAAGGGAGTAGTGTACCCTTTGGGAGAAGCTTTGCTGTTTCCCCCTCTCACACTCTCCCCCTGTTTCACCAGCTTACCAGCTCAAAGGAAGAAGAGTAAGGAGATAGGCGTACCTTTGCCTTACAAAACGGATGACCGTACAATGATGGTGAGAAAAATCAAGGAGGCGATCCTATGAGAAAGTCACTTATCATCACGGTTGTCATTGTCCTGCTGTGTTTATGCGGATGCGAAGCCGTTGTAACGGTTCCGGAGAGTCCTGAACTGACAAGAGCAAGCGAAATGCTGCTGACAACGACTGCCGCAGAAGAAAACACAGATAAGCTGGAAGCAACCACCACATCAAGCGTTGAAATAGATGTACCTGAGAAGAACGAAGAAGAACCTGGAACCCCGACAGAAAATGTTGTCTCTGTGGACAACGAAGCTGGCCCATCAGAGAATAATGACCCGGTAAGTTCAGAAAGCACGGTCCCTTCTTTTGAGGAAGTAAAAGCAGATAAGCCTTCGGAGCAAACCGAGACTCAATTGCCAGCGCCGAGCGAGCCACCCAGGGAAACGGAACAGTCCAAGCCTACAGAGCAGCCGGTTGCAACTGAACGCGATGACGCACCGGCAGAAGTTCCGGCACCTACGGAGCCGCCTGCGACAACCGAACCACCGATCCCTGCTGAGACAGAACCACCGGTGGAGACACAGCCAAAGACCGCATACGATTATGAATTCGATATCAATGCGATTCGTGCTGACTGCATCGCCATCGGTCAGGGTATGGGCTACACGCTGAATACCTCGCTGTCTCCGCAGAATGCGACATGGTGGAACCCGATAACAGCATCGGAGTCCAATCAAGGAAGCGGACTGCGGTCCAGGCTGGAACAGTATATTCGCTTCCACACCGTAGAAAACCTCAGTGCCTATGGTCTCGATGAGATCACGGAGTTCAACATCTGCGGCGAATCAACTGGCGGCGGCTCTTACGCCATCTACTTTGTATTCGCGTAACAACACAACACAATAACAAGGACGAAGTCCTCTGCTGAAAATAGCGGAGGGCTTTTTCTTTATCAAAAAATGAAAGGATGAAAAGTCGATATGAATGGTATTACCAAATTCAAGAGCACGAAGCTGCTCTCGGCACTTCTCACTGTCCTCATGATTGTCGCAATGCTTCCTACAACGGCGTTTGCATGGTCTGTCGAGGAAGGCACGAAGTGTACCTCCACGTATGGAGATCATTATGTCGGTTCTGATGGAGAAATGTTCTACAGCAAGCCGACCACCACTGCCATCTTCTACAACGATGACGGCAGTTTCTATGTGAAGACCTACAGCTCCGGCAATGCCAAGTACAAATATATGATGATCGACGGCAACGGTAATCAGCATCATGTGTACTGCATTGAGGGCGGCGTATCCTTCGACTACAGCGACACCTACAATTCCACCAGCGGCAAGAACAGCAAGTATTTTCAGAATCTGCCTATTACCGCACAGTACGGAATCATGATGGCGCTGATGTACGGCTATCACGAAGGTATGACCAGCCCGATTCCCGGTACGAACAATGATGACTTCGCATTTGCAACACAGTGCATCATCTGGGAGTACCAGCAGCAGCTCCGCACGAGCCCTACCTCCATTGCCTCCAATAATGGCATTGATGCAGATATGTACAACCACACCATCAAGGGCAGACCCGCAGAGCAGTGCTATCAGAACAAGCTTGACGATATCAAGAACTCCAACACCTACGACGAACTTGAAATGTCAGGCTCCCGTGCAGTCTGGCCGGAGTTCCTTTCCATCTACGCGGTAAAGACCACCAACGACCCGGATAACCCGCAGAAAGTGGCATCTATGACCGATGAAAAGAAACAGCTTCTGAAGGATATCTTTTGGGAAATGAATGAGATTTCCTATGAAACCGAGGAAAAGACAGAAACGGTCATAGTTGAAACAGATGATGGAGAAGGCAACATCATAGAAGAGGAAGTCGAAGAGACAACGGTTTATCTGTATATCACTGTGAGTCATAAGACGGTTGAGGAAATGATGGCGCAATATGGCTTCACCGAGGATCAAAAAGCCCAGGTTGCCGAGCTGCTCGCACAGGACGGCAGTATGTGGGTATCTGTTCTCTACGGCATCTATGGAGCTGACGATCAGATTGTTGCGGTTGCACTGTCTCAGCTTGGCAATGTTGGCGGTGAGCCATATTGGAGCTGGTACGGTTTCGGTTCTCGCGTTGAGTGGTGCACCTGCTTTGTATCGTGGTGCGCCGATCAGTGCGGATATATCGAAACCGGCGTCATTCCAAAATACGCAGGCTGCGTCAACGGCGTCAACTGGTTCAAAGATCGAGGTCAGTGGGCAGATAATGATATCGAACCGGCTCCTGGTATGATTATCTTCTTCGATTGGGATAACAAGGGCAGTTCCGGCCCGCAGGACGGCGAATCCGATCATACCGGTATCGTTGAGCGGGTTGAGGACGGTATTGTCTACACCGTTGAGGGCAACTCCGGCGATAGCTGCCGTGAAAACCATTATGCTGTAGGCTACTACGAAATCCTGGGATACGGGATTCCTGCCTATTAACAGCAAGCGCCACCCAAACGGGTGGCACTTACATATACGAATACAGTGTATAAGGTGAGGCGAAAAGCTTGCACCACGGCTTTTTAATCAATGGATTTTGAGAGGAAAACTTGATTTTAGCGATTGTTCGTGATATAATACACTATATGTTTTTGTATCTACGCGCCGTCGACGCTATATTTTACAGATGGAGGTGTCTAATGAAAGTTCGCTACGATAAGCTTTGGAGGCTTATGAAAGATAATCAAATGAAGAAAAGCGAGCTTGCGAAAGCTGCTGAGATTAGTTCTTATGCTATGACAAAGCTAAATCATGATCGCCCTGTAAGTATGGAGATTATGATTAACCTCCGTAAAGTCTTCCATTGTGATATTGGTGACTTAATGGAAGTAATAGAAGATTAAGAACCTGTGAAGTAATACGTTTTCTGAAATGAGGTTCAAATATGGAACACAAGAGACTCTAACGAGCTTGAGGCGTATAATCTATATTCTTCGTGAGACATCGGAGATAATGCCAAAAATAGATGCGGCTTACAACGAGTGAACAGATGCTCTCGTTGCTGTGTTAGGAGAATGTAAATGTCTGATTTGGTGCTTCTGAAATGTGATATAGGCTCAAAGGCTGCGACCGTACTCTGTCCTGAATGTGGCAGAGTCAGCCGTCAGATCCTTTCTGCTTCATATTCACCAAATAGAGTTGCGGAGCTGATTAGGCCTCACACTTGCCCCATATGTGAGACCGTATATAGAAATTGCAATGCAAGCCAAGCAGGAAACTGGTCGGCTGCTTTTGCGCGCTATAATCGCAATGCAGATCAGTATAATCAGTCTGTTAAGGATAGCTATGTACCCAAGCCGTCCACTGAAGTAACACCTATTGCTTCATCCGTTGCTCCATCACAACCAGTAACGTCTGCCCAGGCTCAGACTCAGCAGTATTGGTTCTGCGGGGTTGCGATCAACCAGATGAGCAGTACATATTCATACCTTAGTGATATAGGTAGGATCAATATCGGAACATCGGTTGTGGTTCCATTTGGGACTAATAATGCTCCCAAAGTTGGTGTAGTAAAGACCTGCCAGTTACTTGTACCGAGAGAAGCGCCATATCCGCTTGAAAAAGCGAAGCACATTATTCGCGTTGCCACTGAGGAGGACATGCACCCATCAAAGCCTGTTCCGCCTTTGTTCGATACTTCAAGTCAGGGATATGCAACTCTGGCGTCGGCCTTGAAGCAGGTCGTCGAGAAAAAAGCAGAAGATCCCACAGAAACAACATTACCAGGGAGAAGTATCACGGATGTTCAGGCTGACGGAGAGAAAGAGAACACTTTAGCTACGGAGTCAACGCCTTCTGAAACGCCGGGCCAGTCACCTAGCTCAATTAGTATTTCTGCATCAGTGACCGGCGATACATCTGTTTCTCCTGACGAAGACCTTGATCGTAAAATTGAACGCTGGAAACGTGAGCTCCTTGATACCGGCAAGCGCAATAAGATGATCAACTACCGGGAGACGAAGAGAGCCACTCTGCGTATTTTGGAGCCAGAAGCTTCCGAGCTTTTCAACAAGCTTGCCTTTTCTGAAAAACCGTTGACTTTCCAGAAGCCCATCAACAAGGATACGGACTTGCGGACCTACTCCATGATTGCTCTCATGGAGACGCTTTCCTATACTCTGAATGTGCAGGTCGGTGATATTAAAACAGCCGGAACAATCATCGAGCGGGAGAAGACACTAAAGAATCTCCGGTCGAAAGCCAAGCTCGCGCAGGAAGAGCAAGGCACGAATATCCTGTATCTCTGCTTTGGGTTTATCTATTGGCGCGAGCAAGAAAGAGAAAGCTCTCCTTGGTTCAAGGCTCCTCTTCTCATGATGCCAGTTACTCTTGGCCTCAAATCTCTGAATGCGCCGTTTACTTTGAGCCGATATGATGATGAAATTGAGGTCAATCCCACGCTGGACTACCTCTTCAATACGGAATACCATATCGACCTGCCTACTTTTGATCTGAAAAACCGGCAGTCATTTGACGAGTACTTTTCTCAGATTGAGGAAGTTGTGGACAAGCGCGGCTGGAAAGTCGTGCGTGAAGTCAGCCTTGGCCTGCTTTCCTTCCTTAAGATCAGCATGTACCATGATCTCAACAACAATCGTGAGCTGATGGTCAATCATCCGGTACTGAGGGCAATGGCCGGAGACAGACATGCGATTGGCGATTTGCCTGCTCAGGCCGAGAATTTTGATTTTGATGGCGTAAAGCCTAATGAATGGCATGAAGTCGTCGATTCAGACTCCAGTCAGGAGGAAGCAATTCTCCTGTCGAAACTTGGGGTCAGCTTTGTCATGCAAGGCCCTCCGGGAACCGGAAAGAGCCAAACCATTACCAATATCATTGCTGAGGCGTTGGCCGATGGGAAGAAGGTTCTCTTCGTATCCGAGAAAGCCGCTGCTCTTCAGGTCGTTCTGAAGCGCCTTACGGAGGTGGGACTGGATGATTTCTGTCTCTCGCTGCACAACTACAAGGCGAACAAGAAAGAAATCATTGATAGCATCGGAGTAAATCTTAGCCTTCAAGACGAGTATATTGATAGCTCTGTGCTGCGAGAACTTACGGAATTATTCCATGACAGAGCATTTTTGAATGCTTATGCCGGAGATCTCCATAAGCCAATAGCTCCGCTTGATCAGAGCGTTTACATGGTCTTCGGACGCATCTCAAAGCTCGAAAAGGCTACCGTGCTGGAGTTCTCCGTAGATAAGCACACCGAAATAACGAAAGAACAATATGCCTCCATTCTGTATTGCGTATCTGCGTTTGAAAAAGCACTGCACAATATGGATGGTAAGCTGAGTGATAATCCGTGGTTTGGCACGAAAGCAATCTCTTCCGGCCAGACCTATAAGATGCAGTTGCTGCATGATACCGAAGGGCTTTCCGCATCTCTGCGCAGGATTACAGAGTTGTCTGGAAAGATTTCTACTCAGCTTGGTGCTGGAGAAGTTAAGAGCTTCTCTGACACACGCAGGCTGCTTGACATTTCCAGTGCCATTAGTTCAAGACCTTCGTATATGAGCAGAACTTGGTTTGCACCTGGAACGCCTGCACGTGGGCAAAAAATGCTCGGCGAGGCTCGTCAGCACGCTGACATGCTTCATCAGCATATGGATATTATTCTCTCCGCGTGGGACAGCTCCATTTTGTCCATTGAGCCTGAGAGAACACGGGATCATTTCTACGGCGATTTCTCGTGGATTTATAATGCCGAGGGAAATGAACCTATTGAAAAACGCTTGTCCGAACAAAAAGAAATTGCCGAAGACCTGAAGCATCGAATCGAAGATATTCTCACTGCCTACCATGAGGGACTTCAGGTGATTTCTTATAATCAGCCTGACACGGCGGATAATATCCGAATGCTGCGTAGAGTGCTTAGCCTCATTGCTGAAGCTCCTTACATGGAAGAGTCTTGGTTTGATGCTAGGCGAAATGCAGAAATAGTACCTCTAATTGAAGAGGCTATCCAGCATAGCACAGCAATTAGCACCCTTACAGAAGAAGTACTTAAAGCTTGGGAACCAACTGCGCTTGAATTAGATGCAGACGCTATGCTTGCCAGATTCAAGACCGAGTATGTGGGCATGTTCCACACTTGGAAATCCGGCTATAAGGAAGATATCAAAACGCTCCGCCTGCATTCCAAAGCTGTCGGAGGCAAGGTTGATGAGTCAACTGTTATTGAATTCCTCCAGAGAATAAAAGAGTTGAAGGCTGAGAAAGCATGGTTTGAAGCTAATTCGGATGCCCTTTCTGCCGCAATGGGAAACCAGTATCGCGGGGAAACTACAGAGTGGCACCGGGTGCGCGAAAGCATGTCCAAAGCTCTTGAAATAACTGAAGATTTCCCTTATTCCAGTATTTCAGGAGAAACCATAGCTGCCCTTCTTAACGTTACAGGAAGCTTGCAGCTGACTGGAGAGGTTCGTCGGATAACAGAAGTCCTAGCTGAAGAAGCCATGACGCAACTTGAGGAAGAAATTAAATGCTGTCGCTATATCAGTGGGTATTCAAGTGAAAGTGATATCTCGCTGGATATTCTGCCTCAGATCGATAGCTTTATTGAAAACTGCGGCGTACAAGGTCAGTACGTAGCCGAGTTCAAGACGGCTAAAAAGAATTCCTCGTTGTTTTATGATGATATAACTTCGCTTCTTTCCAACGTCACGGCGGTCAAGGAAGAGCAAACTTGGTTTAATAATCAGCGTCATGAGTTGAGTGAGCTTTTCGCGGAGGCATACAAGGAAGGCGAAAGCGATTGGGATGCAATATCCAGCGGGCTTTCAACAGCTGAGAGTCTTACCGCCCTTTTTGAAGGAACTGTGCCTGAGACTATTATCCGTATTGCGTGTGCTCAGGATGCAGTAGATGACTCTTTTGAGGCTAATATCGCTGAACTGCTAAAGCTTGTAGATGAATCCGAACCTAAGCTCAGCGCTTTTTCTGCTCAATTTGACGCAGATGATTTTGATAAAAGAGACCTAACTGCTGTCGCTGATCATTATGATGCCTGTATGGATGGCTTTGGAGAACTCAACAAGTGGCTTGACTATGCTGAAACACGGGAAGAGTGTGATAAGCATGGACTGGCCTCCTTTACTGCTGAAATAGCAAACCGCGATAACACAGTATCTGATGTCCAAGCCGCCTTTGAAAGGGGCTTCTATATCCAGTGGCTTAATCTGCAACTGGATAGGGTTCCCTCTGTTCAAAGCTTCCGCAGGCGTATTCATGAACAGCGCTCTGAACGGTTTGTCAAGCTTGATACAAAGCAGTATGAAATTGCTCGAAAGAGAATCCGCGAGAGGATTATTAGTACCTATCCCAACCTGAATCGGGTCGCGAGAGCCGGTTCGGAGCTAGGTATACTGCGGCACGAGATGGAAAAGAAGCGTCGTATAATGCCTTTGCGCAAGCTTTTCCAGAGTATCCCAACACTACTGTTCACACTTAAACCTTGTTTAATGATGTCACCGCTGTCCGTTGCCTATTTCTTGGATGCCGATGCATATCAGTTCGATATGGTCATCTTCGACGAGGCTTCGCAGATTTTCCCGCAGGATGCAATCGGCGCCATTTTCAGAGCAAAGCAGGTTGTGATTGCAGGCGATACAAAGCAGCTGCCGCCTACAAACTTCTTTGCCGCAAGTACAAGTAACAGCAGCGAAGACTATGATGATGACGAAGGCTACGATGACGAAGTATATGACTCTATCCTTGAGGAGACGGCCAACATTCTCCCGAATTGCACTCTGCTTTGGCATTATAGGAGCAAACATGAACATCTGATTGCTTTTTCCAATCAGGAAATCTACAAGAATGAACTTGTCACATTCCCAAGCAGCAATGAAAGTGAACCGGATACGGGTGTTGAGTTTGTGTATGTAGAGGATGGCTACTATGAGCCTTCTCCGCGCAACTACAATGTTCTTGAAGCGCAGCGCATCGTTGAGCTTGTGAAGGATCATATAGAAAAGCATCCGAACCGGTCATTGGGTATTATTTCCTTTAGTGAGAAGCAACAACAGGCAATCGCTCTTGAGATCCAGCGTTTTAGAGAGAAGCATTCTGAATATGAAGCATTCTTTGCAGAAGGCAAGGAAGATGAGTTCTTTGTCAAGAACCTCGAAAACGTTCAGGGTGATGAACGAGATACTATCTTCTTCAGTGTTGGATATGCCAAGACAAAAGAACAAAAAGCCAACGGAAAGCCAATGTCTATGCGATTTGGGCCGTTGGGTGTATCTGGCGGTGAGCGCCGATTGAATGTTGCTATTACCCGCGCCAAGATCAATGTGAAATTAGTTAGTTCAATTCTGCCTTCTGATATTGATCTTTCTAGGACGGAATCCGATGGTATCCGTATGCTCCGGTCGTATATTGAGTTCGCTATGAATGGTGAATCGACACTGGCGGCTGCCCATAAGAACGGCAGACCTGATGATTTTGCGGACTCCATTGCGCAGTTTATTCGAGACCAAGGATTTGAAGTACAGCAGTACGTTGGCTGTTCAGGATATAAGATTGATATTGCTGTAAAACATCCGTCCGATCTGGTAGAACAGTTTGTTGCAGGCATTGAATGTGATGGCTATTCGTATGTCTCTGCAAGAACAGCCAGAGATCGCGACCGGCTTAGAAGTTCTGTCCTCAAGAATATGGGCTGGAACCTTTACAGGGTTTGGTCTGCTGAATGGTATAAAAATCCTGAGATTGAAGGGCAAAAACTCGTTGCCTTCCTCCAGAGAGCCATTAGAGCTTGTGACGAAAAGATAAAGGTTCTGGAAGAGCAAAAGAGAAAGGAAGAAGAGGCTAAGCGTGCTGAGATTGAAAAAGCTAGAGCAGCACGAGAAGCTGAAGAACGGCGCAAACAACGAGAACAAGAGGCAAAAGAGGCAAAACTTAGAGCTGAACGTGAAGAAGCCGAGAGGAAACGTCAGGAAGAGGCTGAACGGAAAGCCGCAAAACGCAGGGCTGATCAGGAAGCTGCAAAAAAGCGTGAGGAAGAGCGCAAACAAGCTGAGGAACAGCGGCGCAGAGAGTCGGAGCTTAAGCGTCAGCTGAGCGATTTGTCTTGGGTAAAGCCCGGTGTTCGAGTAAACCACAATCGCTACGGGGCTGGAGTTGTTCTTACGGTCGCAAAGGATATTATCAAGGTTCGGTTTGGACAGACAGAAAGAACGCTTTCTTATCCTGGCATCTTTGAGAATGGTATACTCACGAAGCCTATCTCTGCCACTGAGCCGCCAAGAGCAAAAGGACCGGAGTGGGCCGTTGCCGGAGCTGCTGTTACACATAAATCTTTCGGAGATGGTGTAATCGAAACTATCGACGGTTCTCATATGTCCGTAAGATTCGGCAATGTGGTAAAGCCGTTCCTTTATCCCGGCGCATTTACGGACGGGCATTTAACCAAAGGTAATTCTAAAACTGCTCCAGTTGAGAGCCAGATGAAGCTTTTCAGCGATAAGCGAATGGATTTTTCTGCTTATCTTCGTGACAAAGGTTATGCTGACAATTCATCGAAAGCCATGGCGTCGGCGATTTCCAGAGTTGGAGATTACGCAATCGAAAAAGGATTTACTCGGACTCCATTATTTGAAATCGTGGATGTTGATACTGTGCGCAAAATATGGTCTTTGCTTGAACGCAATAGTGAGTTTATTAAGTTTAACAACAGTCAGAACCGTCGTTTTTCCGCAGCTATGAAGCATTACATAGACTTCGTTGCTACTGCTCCTGCTGAAAGAAAAGGCGAGCCTATTAAGGCAGAGCCTCACAAGCCAGCAGGTGGAAGGATGTCTCTTGTAGATGCTCTCCAAAAAGCAGGTTTCAAGTGCATTGATAACCGTACAGCATCTTCTATTTTGTGGGTGCTGTATGAGCCTGCAAGGAAAGAACTATTTGAGAATACTATCGCAGGATATAGTGTGCAGTGCAAGCTTGAAAAGCGCGGGGCGCTGGCTACGAATAATGCTCCCGCTTGGCGTATTATGATTTACTAACCAAAACTATTTGAGGAGGCTGTTATCATGGCAGGAAGAAATCAGGAACTAAAGTTTGAGATAATCAATCAGATCGGAGTCATCTCTACATCTGCAAGTGGCTGGAATGTTGAACTTAACAGAGTAAGTTGGAATGGAAATGAACCCAAGTATGATGTTCGCTCATGGTCTCCGGATCATACAAAGATGGGGAAAGGAATTACGTTCTCCGAAGAAGAACTTGTTGCATTATCAGAGCTTTTAGCAAAGGAAGTTGAATTCCTGAAGGAAGACTGAAGAATTAATCGGCAACTATTGCATAACCGTCGAGGTGGAGTATGGAAAACACTACTGTAATCAATCCTGCTGTTCAATCGTCTTCAGCCACGGTCACTAACACCGAGGTTGTAGAAGAATATAACCGGCAGAACAATATCGAGACGGATAGCAGTTCCTCTATAACAGAAGGAACTACTATCTGTGATAAATACAAGGTTCAAAGCCAGCTGGAGGTTTCATCCGGTGAGGCAGATCTATTCCTGTGCTCTGATGGTTCAAGGCAGTATGTTGCAAAAGTATATAAGCGTAAGTTTGCAATAAAGCAGGAAGTCATTGATGCGCTCCTTAAGATCGATTCCCCATACGTTGCTCGTCTCTATGAAACCGGAACCTATAATGGCTATCCGGTTGAAATCCTCCCGTACTATGAAAGGGGGAGTCTTCAGGGTAAAACATTCACGGAGGACGAGTTAGTTAGGAAAATCATCCCTAATATCAACGAGGGCCTTCATGCTATCCACAAAGCGGGGATCATACACAAGGATCTTAAGCCATCCAATATCATGTTAAACAGTGATGGAGAGACTGTATCCATCATTGATTTCGGCATCAGCTCGATAATTGCAGATGGTAATACCGTGCTTGTCACTAAGACTGGTATGACTCCAGAATACTCTGCACCTGAAACCTTTAAGAACCTCTTTCTTCGGGAGTCCGACTACTATTCGTTTGGCATCACTCTTTTTGAGCTGTTCTGTGGATACGCGCCTTATGCCAATATGCCGCCCGAAGAAATTGAGCAGTATGTCTCTGTCCAGCGGATTCCATACCCTGAGGAGATGTCAGCACTCCTTCAGGACTTTATCTCGGCTTTGACCTATTACGATATCAGCAACCGTAGCAATAAGAACAATCCTAACCGCAGATGGACTTATGAAGAAGTAAAGAAGTGGCTTGATGGTGAGCCGCTTGTGATACCTGGCGAAGGAATTGGCAACGTTGGAAAAGGCACTATGCCTGTTTTCAAGTTCCTTGGTGAGGACTTTACCGATCCTGCCCTGCTGGTTACGGCTTTTGCAAAGAATTGGGAAGAAGGCAAAAAGCAACTCTTCAGAGGAGTTGTGACAGCTCATTTCCGGACATGGAACCAAGAAATTGCACGGAAGTGTCAAGCTGCCGAAGAGGAAGCCGGTCGTGAAAATGGCAAGGATGACATCATCTTCTGGAAGCTTTTGTATCAAATCAACCCGAAGTTGAAGGGCTTCTATTGGATGGGACAAACTTATGAAAGCTTGCCTGCTTTTGGGCGGGATGTACTTGAGAAGCTTTGGGATAAAGATAAGTCGCAATACTCCTACTATTCCAGCATCCTTTCCGAAAAGCTCCTGTCTCAGTATGTCTTAATGGCAGCCCCTAAAAACGAAAAGCTGAAGAAGGCGGCAGAGGCCATCGAAGATTCATATGAGTTGGAAAAGAACAACGGAACAGATATGCAGAGAACGTATTATCTGATGGCGTATACTCTTTCCGGCCAGAAGCTCCTCCTCTTGGACGGCGAACAGATTCGTACAGTTGGGGAACTTGCGAACTATATGAGAACTGTTTTGGCCGAATCCTTTGACAAGTTTGAGTCACTTTGCCATAGACTGGTTGATTATGATGGAAACCTAGATTTCCAGCTTGAAACATGGCTTATGGCAATCGGGAAGCAAAAAGAGATCGAAAAATGGCGAGCTTCCATGAATGAGTAAAGGAGGGAAAAGAAATGAGTGGCCCCAAGATTTCTGTATACTCACTTACAGGACGTGCTCGGACTATTGTTGTCGGTCAAATGCGGTGTGAACAACAGTCTCTGGCTTGTTTTGCCCGAACACAGGAGATCACCCGGAGCCTGCAATCATTTTCCGGTAATTTTGATCAGCAGATTAGGAATATTCAGCTTCTAATGAAGAGAACATCGGAAGGTGCTGAGCAAATAGAAAAGCTCCAGTCCCTTCAAAAAGATATAAAAGCTGAGGCAGCAGAAATAAAGAAGGAATTGGTGGCTCATGCTCCTCATGTATCTACAAAATACAGAATTACAGAAGAGGCTTATGCAGAAAAGCAAGCAGAATTGAAACGCCTTCAAGCTCTTCAGAAACGAGCGGAAAAGCTGAAGGCAAAACTTGATGCAGCATTTAGTCAAGATCAGAAAAACTCATCCAGAATTCAGGCTAGCATTATTCAAGACTTGGCTGATCCGGATGCCGGGAATCCATCTGAGCCTGACTTGAACTTCTTGCAGCGGGACAATGCGCACAACATTCAAAAAATACAGGCAAGCATTGTTGATGACTTGAGCGACATATACTCATTTGACTTAGATGATGAGGCTCCTGAAACGAGCTTTCAAGATAAAAAAGATGCCATCCGAAAAGAGCTGTCAGAGCTGCTATCGGACAACACGTTGCCGGATGACATTATAAGAGAAATCAAGCAAGCTATATATTCGTTGCAGAAAATAGAGGCTATGCAGTACCTGACTACATTTGATTCTGTTACTGTAATGGGAATCTTCAAGAAGATAGATGCTTATAAGCATGAAGAGGAGCTAAAGGCGGCAGAATATGCGGAGCTTACAGCACGTTACGAAGCCTTATGTTCTATGGCTGGAGAGGATGCGAAACGCCTTCCTTACTCAAAGACCGCAGTGGAGACCATGAATGCTGAAGTAGAACGACTGGAATTGCTTCTTGTCCGGCAACAGGAGCAGGCATATATCAGTGATTGCGTCGATGAAGTCATGTCTGATATGGGCTATGATTTGATTGGTTCGAGAGAGGTACGCAAAAAGAGTGGGAAGCGCTTCAGAAATGAGCTGTTCACATTTAATGAGGGAACCGCCGTTAATGTAACATTCTCATCTGATGGACAGATATCTATGGAGCTCGGGGGCTTGGCCAGAGAAGATCGCGTTCCAACTCCTGAGGAAACTGAGATTCTGACAAAAGATATGGAGAATTTCTGCGGAGAATTTGCGGAATTTGAACGTAGAATGCTTGCTAAGGGAATTGTGGTTGGTAACAGAATTGCGCTTTCGCCGCCTACGGCTGAGTATGCAGCAATAATAAATGTGAATGATTACGATGTTGCTGAGTCCACACAGGTTTCTGTCATGAATGCGACAGAGAAACGTCGTAAGCAGACTGAAAAGAAGGTAATGAGGAGGGGTGAATGATGGAACTTACTAAGTACAAAGCATGCCCAGAATGTGGAAAGCACAATTCGCCCAATCTTCTTGAATGTAGGTATTGTGAAGCTGATTTGACCGGCGTCAAAGTAGTAGACAATGCTGCTGAAGAGGCTGATTCCAAAACGGCAGATGCAGGCTCAGCTTCAGTTGAAATGGAGCTTGTTCGTGTTTGTGAGTGTGGTGTTCATAACGCGCCACAAGCCAGAAAGTGCAAAATATGCGGCGAGGACATTTCTGATATCATACCCGTTCAGGTTGAAAAGAAAGTAAAGCCTTCCTTTACTTACGAATTGAAATCATATGACGGGGCGTTTTCCATTACTATAGATAAACCGCTTGTGGTGTTGGGACGTGAATCTGAATTGAAAGAGTATCTTCAAACGAAGGTCTATGTGAGCAGACAGCATGCCAGATTGACTGTTGTTGCCGATAAAGTCTTCGTAGAGAATCTGAGTCGGACTAACAAGACCTTCTTGAATAACGAAGAGATCCTTGATGGAACTCCTACAGCAATTCATAACGGAGATGAAATCGGGCTTGGCGGTAAGGTCATAGATGGAAGTAGGCAAGATAAAGCCGCCTATCTCGTCTTTCAGGTAAAGTCATGAACGTTGCAAGGATCTTGTATCCCGTTAAGGTGCTTGGACCGGGAAACCGAGTAGGTATTTGGTTATGTGGTTGTTCTCGTGCTTGTAAAGGATGCAGCAATCCTGAGCTCTGGGAACAGAGGCCAGAGTACGAGGTTTCTCCGATAGAGGTATGCAAACTTATTCAGAAAATAGTCTCTTCACATACTATAGACGGCTTCACTATTTCGGGTGGTGAGCCTATGGATCAGGCATCAGCATTGGCTGAATTGATGGGGTTAATCTGTGATGTATCCGACGATATCCTGATATATACAGGCTTTCAAATAGAGGAGATTAGAGCCAGATGTGACCCTGCAATGGACTACGTATTGAAGAAAGCATCAGTATTGATTGATGGTGCTTACATCGAAGAGCAGAACAACGGTGCTGTGCTTCGTGGATCATCGAATCAGAGGATACATGTCCTAAGCAGGAAGTATGAAGACCGATATCAGCAATACTTAGCTGAAGCACATAATCAGATCCAGAATTTCACAACAGCAAATGGCATCGTTTCTGTAGGCATCCATCATCGAGGCTTCAGCAAATGATGGCAGATGCGAAGGAGGAGAACATGGGCGAATACATTGCTAAATGGCACAGAGAGTTAGGCATCTTTTGCCGGATAAAACCCCTTATTATTGTTGAGGGCAACGTGCTGGATGTTTACCAATACCCGGTTGAAGGTAGCACGCCTAAAGGCAGTATTCTAAGGCTTCCAGAATATCTGCACTATTACTTCACGGATCTTGGCTACAAAACCATTGCATTCTTTGACAGTATGCAAGGCTTTTACAATTCGTGCGAGGAGGGCCATATTCAGGCTTTTGCCGAGCTTACTCATGCGAAGCTGGACGGTGATTATATTCGCAGTGACTTTAAGGGGAAAGCAAATTCAGCTACCTCTCTTGTAAGGGCTGCGGTTAATCAGAACAAGCAACCAGTCGCTATTGTTATGAACCTTGCCTCGCGGTATATCACTTCACCAGATAATATCGATCAGTCTGAGGTCGATAGTTTTACGAATCTCCTCCTTGCTTCTATGGAAGGAAAGGATGTCAGGACTCAGGACGGGACACTCAAGAACTTGGTTGTCATGATTGTCAACAAGGTCAACGATGTTCCCGCGTGGTTCTATCTGGACAATCCTAACGTCAAGACGGTCAGCATTGGCACGCCTTCAAAAGAAGAACGCGAATGGTTGGTTAAAGGTGAAAACTTTGCCAGTTTCTTCGCTGCGGATGTCTTTGACGAGGACTATCCGTTTTTTGAAGAGCATCCTGATGAGCTTGAAAAGGTGCAGGATCGGTTTGTAGGACTAACTGAAGGCTTCAGCTTTACGGAAATCAACGGTCTTCGTAGGCTCTGCAAGAATGAGAAAACAAGAATCAGGCAGATGTCTACGGTGATTGACCTGTACAGATATGGAATCAAAGAAAACCCGTGGGATACCCTTGATGTGAATGAGCTGAAGACTGCAAAAGAAGATTTCCAGAAGCGTGTCAAAGGTCAGGATTTTGCAATTGTTAAGACATTAGATGTTGTCAAGCGTGCTGTCACCGGTATGGCTGGTCTTCAAAGCTCTTCTCATGCAAAGCCAAAGGGTATACTCTTCTTTGCTGGCCCTACAGGAACCGGTAAAACGGAGACTGCGAAGACGCTTGCTGAAAAACTCTTCGGCGATGAAAGCTGCTGCATCCGTTTTGATATGAGCGAGTATAGCCAGAGCCATAGCGATCAGAAGCTTCTTGGTGCGCCTCCGGGATATGTTGGATATGAGGCAGGTGGTCAGCTTACTAATGCGGTGAGAGAGAATCCTTTCTCTATACTGCTTTTCGATGAGATTGAAAAAGCACATTCTTCCATCTTTGATAAGTTTTTGCAGATACTTGAAGATGGCCGGATGACAGATGGTCAGGGCAACACGGTCTATTTCTCTGAATGCATCATCATCTTCACGAGTAACCTTGGGATATACACTCGAAATGAGATGGGCGTTAGAGAGCCAAATGTTACTCCTGATATGGATTATCCTGAAGTTCAGAAGAAAGTAAGACAAGCGATTGAGGATTACTTTAAGCTGGAACTTGGAAGACCGGAAATCCTGAATCGAATTGGAGAGAACATAGTCGTTTTTGACTTCATTCGGCCAGAAGTTGCAAAACAAATCCTTGATGCTCAGGTTACAAAGATCGTAAAGAACCTTGCTGCAGAGAAAGGCATTGAGCTTGTAATCACTGAGAAGGCGAAGTCGGTGCTCGTCACTAAAGCTCTGGGTAATCTTGGCAATGGCGGCCGAGGTATTGGTAATATCATCGAGAGCCTGCTTATCAATCCGCTTGCTAGGTACATGTTTGATGAGGAGATTAAGAGCAATGTTCGGATTACGCTTAACGATATAGATGCTGAGAACATGCCATATGCTATCAGCTGTGAATGCGAGGTAATCTAATGATTTATGTGTCTACCCACGCCGGTAAGCAGCACAGTATAAGTGAAGACGCAGTTCTTATAGGCTCGGAGGTTTTGACAGAGGCATCCGATACTCTTCCTATGCCAGAATGCGGCTTTATCTGTGTTGCAGATGGCGTTGGTGGAAACCGTGGTGGAGATCAAGCATCTCAGTATGTTCTTGGAGAGCTTTCAAAATATCAAGAAACGCCGATGTCAATTTAGCTGCACTCTTAAAAGAAATCAACGAGAGCTTGATTGCGGCAGCTGCGGCCGATGGTACTGCTACGGATATGGCAACTACTTTGACCGGCTTTTATGTGAAAGATGGTCAGTTTAGGTTGGTTCACATCGGGAACACACGAGCATATATCAAACAAGGAAAGTATCTGAAACAGATTTCTTCAGATCACACTACCTACAACTGGCTGCTCAGTAGTGGACAAGCTGATGCAGCGCAGAACTGCAACAAGAGTGAGATTACAAACTGTTTTGGTGGGAATAATCCTGCGCTGCTGTCAAAACTCTACATAAGCGAATGCCAGCAGTTCACGCTTGCACTCTTAACATCAGATGGTGTTCATGAGTACGTTGATTTGGATTCCCTTGAAGAGATCATTACGGGCGAAGGATCACTGAGTGATAAATGTGAAGAGATCGCACGGCGGGCTGTTGCTGCGGGTTCAGAAGATGACATCAGTGTTATAGTCGTTTGCCCTTCAGAACAATGAGAGGACGGGTGAAAGAGTATGAACACAGATAAATACAGTTCCATAATGGATTACTGTGAGAAGATGAGCATGTCCTACTCTTACAAACCTGTTCTCATTTTGAGCTTAATACAGGGTAATGGCGGCATCACTTTAGACGAGGCAGCTTCTTTTTTCTTGAAATTTTACTCGACAAGGCTCGAACTGGGGCTAATAGCTGAAAAACGCAACTCAATCTATAGCAACCTTAAGTGTACTTTCGAGCAGGTAAAACAAAACATCAAGAATAATCCAGTAAAGGCGCTGGTTAGTAGTTCGGATTATTTCGTCTTTCGCAGTAATACTGAAACACTATCTATTGAGCCAACGCTTTTGAGTTCCATTTCTGAAGGACAGTTTGCTATGCTAAAAGCGGTCTGTCTTTCAAGGCTTGACCGATACTATAGCAGTATTGTCTCTGCAGAACGTAGCGGATTCATTACATTTCAAAGGCCTCAAGATGTTAATGGGTTCATGTGTAACGACTACTCCTCATCATTTTCCGTTTCAGGAGTACGTTATAGTTCCATGAGTCAGTTCATGGCACATCGTGAAGCTTTAATAATGGGTAATGAAACATTGGGGCGCCGTATTCTATCGGCACACGAAAGTGAGCTACAAATACTCAGACACGAAGAACGTCAAATGGATCTTTGTGCGTGGAGAGGCCAGCGGCAAATTGTGGCTTACAAGGGACTTTTGGAAAAGTTTGCTCAAAGTGATGAATTGTCAACAGCTCTATTAGATACAGGAAGTGCGACCATTGTTGCGTGCCTGCCGGACGATTCGGTTTGGGGAAATGGCCTGAGTCTAACAGATTACCGAGTCAATGATATTACAGCATGGCCAGGACAAAACTTGCTTGGCTATACGCTGATGCAGGTGAGGAGTGCGTTACTCAATACGCGGTCGTTTTGACAGCTAAGGGGAAGGAAAACCGAAGGAGGATGCTATGGGATTCCGTTTTAGAAGAAGCATAAACCTTGGCGGTGGTTTCAAGATAAACCTAAGTAAGTCTGGAATCGGCTATAGCTGGGGAACAAAAGGATATCGCATTAGTAGGACTGCACGTGGGACCACGCGCAGGACATATTCCATTCCCGGAACAGGAATCTCTTATGTCGATGAATCAGGAAGCCGCAATCGGAACAGGAATCAGACCCATCGTAGTAATCAGAATAGGATTTCGCAGCATTCGCAGCGGCAGATTCCGCAACCGACTTATAACCAAGCACCAGTACGTACGATAGAGAGTGCTGCTATTGCTCAGTTCAAAGAAGCCGAAGAGGGAACTGTTTCTGACGCGCTGGAAAGAACCATTCGACTGAATTTTATCGGAACAATTCTATTGTGGGGGTTGTTCCCAATCCCTGTAAATCCGGTTTTCGCACTTATTCCTTTTGTAGGAGCAATCCTGAAGATAGCGGCTCACACAGCAGGAAGAGTTACCCTGGAGTACAGTTTCGATCCGGAAAAAGAGGATGAACATACGCGCCGTATTGATGCGTGGCAACTCCTTGCTGAAGGAAATAAAGAATGGCAGGTGCTTACAGAGCAATTCAATAACAATCAAAAGGTCAATGCTGGCGCAAGTAGATCTCTTAAGCGTATAGCCTGTAAAATTGACAAAGGCCATCCATACTATATTAAGACGAATGTTGATACAATCCAGATCGCCCTGCACAACAAAGAAAGGATTATTATACTGCCGGATAAAGTATTCTTTGTGCGCAAACGTAAGGTCGGAATGATCGACTACTCGGATTTTAGGATCAATGTATCCTCTGTTAGATTTGTCGAAAGAGACCCTATACCAAAGGATGCACAGGTCGTAGGTCAGACGTGGCAGTATGTGAATAAGAACGGAACACCCGATCAAAGGTTTAAGAACAATAAGCAAATCCCCGTATGTCTATATGGGCAGGTATTCCTGCGTTCTTCGTCTGGGCTGAACGTTGAACTTCAAATTTCAAATGTTCAGAATGCACGGGATTTTGCAGAACTGATTCAATAGGGATATGAGGAAGAAAACATACCGAGCATTAATACTCCTTGCAGTAGTACTATGAATGAGCAAATTCCAAAAAGCATCCAAACTTTTCTTTGAGTATAGCGCTGAAGCTCACCCTACGCCTGCAACAGACACTCTCGAAAATAGGCAAAGCCTTTTTCAAAAGCGCCCCTATAATCCGGAAGCGTGCAGCAAAGGAAATGCACAAGCGAAAGAAGCAGCCACATTCTTTCGATGCCTTGCTGCTTCCGAAGCTGGCATTTATCAAAGGCGAGTTTCTGCTTGCAGTTTCTGAAAAACACCTCAATGCTCCAGCGCTTTGCATACATTTCGAGGATTTCCTGTGTGGAAAGATTCGTCTGCGTCGAGATAAACACTCGCAGTGCATCGGGATTCCCCAAGGACTTTTCCGAATAGCACAGCAAAACAACCGCTTTTTCGCAGTCGCTCACTTTGCCCTCATACCGATACGCATAGAAGCGCCGATTGCCAACGGTCACGAGGCTGACATTCGGATCATCTTTGCGGATGGCAGGGGCACTTGTCATACAGCACCATCGCGTAGTTCAAAGAAAGTCCATTGCAGGACAGCATCACGCCAACCGCCTGATGCCCGTAATCGTGGCACTTTTTCAAGTGCGACATGTGGTAATACGCCGCTTCAATGGGGTGCAGCGCCTGTGACGAAGGCGCTGTATGCGAAGCAATCGTATCGTCCACGATGCAGAAAACGGGCTGTCTGCTTTTGCGGGATTCGTGGTAAACCGTATCAACAACCTGCTTTCTGAATGACCGCTCGACTTCGAGGCTATCCCACTTCCCGTCATTCAGAAAATGGGCGACGGAAGTTCTGTGCTTTTCGCTGAAATACTTCGTATTGGCTATTTTCCCATGATAGCCGGGCATGAAAACCGAATGGATGATTGCCATTATGTGTTCCATGTATACATCGGACAGAATTTTTCTGAACCGCAGCTGGTTCAAACACTTGCAAATTTCTTCCGATTGCTTTACAATGTACTCATGAGACATCTCCTTTCGTGGTGGACGTTGAGTGGTGTTGGTATCTTCATTCTACCACCATAGAGAGGAAATGTCTCTATCCTTTTGGTTCCCTTTTGGAATTTGCTCGTTTATAGCAGTAGTAGTTGTTATAGGTTCCATTGCGCTTGCTATTGGAATCAATCTCAGGAATCGGTCTACTTCTAAAGCAGATTCTTTCCAATCAGAAACACATCAGTCGCCGCAAACTGAGCAAACGCAACAATCAGATAACCATGAGTCAGAGGAAACAGAACCTACTGTTCCAGAAGGCTCAACATTTGAAATTCATTTTTTGATGTTGGTGAAGCCGATTCTGCCCTCATTGAGTGTGATGGCCATTATATGCTGATTGATGGTGGAAACCCTGGTAGCTCAAGTTTCCTGTATTCTTACCTACAAAAGCATGGAATAGACTACTTGGACCACCCTCCCAAGCACAGGACAATTGGCTGATCATGGATTATCGCCAGTATGCGGCATGGAGAGAAACGGATGAAGGCAAGAATCGGGAAATCGTCTTTGGAAAGTTTGAGGCTTGTAGTGAAGACGACTCTATTATTTTCATGGAGTGCAATGAAAAAGTCAACAAAGAGTTGAAAAAGGATTGCCATCGCAAGCAGTACATCCGAAACCGAGACGCCGAAACACCGTTCCAAGTCATGTCTTACAGCACCATGACCTTTCATGATGCGGATATCTGCGGTGAGGATGTTCTCGAGGATAAGGATTGCAATGTGGAGGAAGAGGTTGTCCAGAGTCTGGATATCGAAAGAGTCAGAGCCGCGCTGAAAGCACTGCCCCCGGAAGAACGCGATATCATTATGAACTTCTACTTCTCGGAGAACCCCTTGTCGGGCGAAGCACTTGCGGAAAAATTTGCAACAACAAAGTCGAGCATTTACCGCAGAAGAGATCACGCGCTGAGGAAGCTGAAAAGCATTCTGGATAATGCGTAAAAAGCACCTGCCGAAGCAGGTGCAGGAATGAAATCACATCATGGGGTTTTCCAATAGGTCTTCTACATTGCAGCCGAGAACACGGGACAACTTGTAGAGGATGTTTGCCTGCGCCTTGTCAATGCCATTGACCCGCTGTTCGTACATCTGAATGTTGCGCAGATTCACGCCGGATTGCTCTGCAAGCTCTGCCTGAGATAAGCCCCGGTTTTCACGGATGCGCTTCAGGTTGGAATCGCCTTCCGCTGCTTTATAGAGTTCCTCCATGGTATCGATGAAACTTGTAATGTCCATCTCGTGGTAAACGGAATACATCCCAATGATCTTGGAAAGTGGAATGCGCTCAAAGATGTCCTTGAAACGACGGCCGGTAAACCATTGGTACTCTGCAACTGCCCAACCGGCCCAATATTCAGGGGAGCAGTCCTCTGCGTTGGTTGGTGCTGGCAGCTCCTTTGAACCGTATGCCTTTGTGATGACCGCACGGGCCAGCTCAACACCGGACATCCCTGCGACATAGGCGGGGTTGCCTCGTTCAAACTGTTCGGCGTAGCCGGTATTGATGAAGAGTGCTGTGGCCCAATCCGGTTTTAATTTGCAGTCGTTGATTGCATAGTCGAAGAAAGAGGAAAGACGATCCTTGGCATTATTCAAATAAGATTCGCTGTATGCGTGGGTCATCGTTGCTCATCTCCTCCCTCAAGATATCCAGCACGAAGATGTCGTCCCGGTAAGACTTGCTTTTCTTGATCTCTTTACGGTAAGTATCCCTCGCTTTGGTATCTCTATCCAAGAACTTGGGGTAATAGACGCTCTTGCTGACCGGATAAGCATTCACGAAGTGCAGCCGATCAAAGCCTTTTTGAGAAATGACAACCGTCTGCTCACCGAGCTTGCCCAGCTTTAGAGCCTTGTTCAGACTTCTGAGCGGTAAGGTGTTGGACACAAATGACTCTGCATACTGGAAATAGGAATCGTCTGCCCGATAGCCGATCACAACATCGTAGCCGGTTAAATCAATTGAATATTGGTCAATAAGATAGTCCCTTGCATCAACGGCAACTTCGGAGTCCAGCTTGAAGGTGCGGAACTGAAGCAGAAGAGCCATCCAGTTCAAGACCGTATGCGTTCCGTCCAACAGATTCAGCACCTTCAGCCCTTCCGTGTCAAAGTCGTAGCTGTTGACAAAACCGTCTGCGTTCTTTTTGCAGGCCCACTCACGCGCCATTTCATCGACGCGGGTACAGTAGAAACCCATGCCATAGTCGTTGTGCGGATTACCGATATGAATATCCGGAACCTCGATGATGTGGTCGGTTCCATGAAGCAGTTGAATGATGCTCATAATATGAAGCCTCCGTTATCATTGTAATGATACAACCACATTATATCATCCTGATGATAGTTTCGTCAATAAGGCATGAGAATTCAATCCGAGGAATATGCCGCCTCCCTCCAAATTCTTCTGCTTCCGAAAAATATTTTGGAAACGAACAAAAAGCTGTGGGAATCTCGCAAAAAAATTCGGCAAAGAGAAAGTGAGAGGGCAATCTCATAAAACCCGGTAGGAGTGATTTACATGAACAACAAAATAAACATCAACCCCAGCTCGACAAAGTGGCTCGAAAAAGATGATCGGGTCGTCGCTGATTACTTTTGCGATTTGGGCTTCCGTTCCCTGAAGCAGATCCTTGATATGCGTGTTTTCGACCTGATGAATATGTAGGGCCTGAACGCTGTCCGAGTCGAGGAAGCGATTATCTGCCTATACAAGTGGCTGAATCCCAACACAGCTATCGATGAGGCTATCTATAACGGTATGATGTCACAGCCCTTCCTCTATACTCCGTGGAGAAAAGAACACAAAGACCTTGCTGCAATCAAAGTCGGCGACTTGGTGCTGACCCCCGGTATCAACATGAAAGCTATCCAGCATTTCTATGATGCGATCCGTAAGGCGTTTTTCAAATCGGAGGAATACAACTGGAGATGGTACAAGTTCCGAAACAGAAGTGAATATGTGACCTATCTCCGGAAACACGAGGAGGCGGAATAAATGACGCGAACAGAAAAAGAAAATCTCGTTCCTGTTTGGGAGCGCATTACCATTAGCTTCGCTCCATCCGCAGCTCGCATTGGAATGGTCACAAAAAAACGGCACATTATTGCCGGAGGATGTCAACGAGCGCTCTACCAAAAATGTCTGGTGGAAGTGCAGTACCTGCGGACATGAGTATAGGGCGGTAATCAAATCCAAAGTTCGTGGGTTAAAATGCCCAGTATGCACGAGGAACGCTGTGTTGCCTAGTTATAGCGATTTAGCAACTACAGACCCGGAGCTGGCACAGGAATGGAATGCGGCAAAAAACACAAGAAAGCCCACAGAG
>ERZ1027072.108-NODE-108-length-25208-cov-8.366517_pt1 | contig 25208 bp, 25 predicted proteins | sample MGYA00519418_ERZ1027072 | MGnify/ENA primary metagenome ERZ1027072 (study PRJEB26926, sample SAMN06164764) | human gut metagenome | biome: ENVO:00009003; feature: ENVO:2100002; material: ENVO:00002003 | host: Homo sapiens | place: USA | collected 2012 ...
TAGGAACGGCAAAATTTTTTACACTTCTATTACTTCTTTATCGCACATCAGTAAAAAGCCAGGGTATGAAACAGTTGATGGCCGGCGGCGGTGTCGCCCTCATCGGCATCACCCTTGTACCTCTGCTCTCCGGCCTGTTCGGTTGATCGTCCGGCGGTGATCGCTTATGGGCGGCATACTCGACAAACTCGATGAATGGCTCCGAGGGCTGCTTATCGAGGGGATCACGGGAAACCTGTCGGGCATGTTCGATACGGTCAATACCAAAGTAGGCGAGATCGCCGGTGAAGTGGGACAGACGCCGCTGGCATGGAACAGCGGCGTCTTTTCTATGATCCGAAACCTCTCTGAAACGGTGATCGTTCCAATCGCCGGGGTTATCCTGACATTCGTAATGTGTTATGAGCTGATCCAGCTTGTGACAGAGAAAAACAATCTGCACGATGTAGATACCTGGATGTTCTTCAAGTGGATTTTCAAGACATTCTGTGCCGTTCTCATTGTGACGAACACATGGAATATCGTCATGGGTATCTTCGATGTGGGGCAAAGCGTTGTGAACAGCAGCGCAGGCGTCATCATCGGGAATACCTCCATTGATATCAGCAGCGTCATCACGGATATGGAGGCGCAGCTTGAAGCCCTGGGCACGGGAGAACTGTTCGGGCTGTGGTTCCAGTCCCTTTTTGTGGGACTTACCATGAACGCCCTTTCCATCTGTATCATGCTTGTCATCTACGGCCGCATGATCGAGGTGTATTTGACAACTTCTGTTGGACCGATTCCGCTTGCCACTATGACAAACCGGGATTGGAGCCATACAGGACAGAACTACTTGAAATCCCTGTTTGCATTGGCGTTCCAGGCATTTCTAATCATGGTGTGCGTGGGAATCTACTCTGTTTTGGTACAGAGTATCGCCACGGACGGAAATATCTCAGGCGCGATATGGGCCTGCATGGGCTACACGGTCCTGCTGTGCTTCGCCCTGTTCAAGACCGGCAGCCTCTCTAAGAGCCTGTTCGGGGCGCATTAAGGAGGCTTGATAAATTGGCGTATGTAACCATTCCAAAGGATTTGACGAAAGTAAAATCCAAAGTGCTGTTTGGGCTTACCAAACGGCAGCTTATATGTTTCGGAGCGGCGGCACTCATCGGAGTACCGCTTTTCTTTTTGCTCAGACGCACGGCCAGCAACAGTGCCGCCGCGTTCTGCATGATTATCGTCATGCTCCCGTTCTTTCTACTTGCCATGTATGAGCGGCATGGTCAACCCCTGGAGGTGGTGGCCGGACAGGTCATCCGCTGTATGTTCCTGCGGACGAAAGAACGGCCTTACCAGACAAACAATTTCTACGCAGCCCTGGAGCGGCAGGCCCAGGCGGAAAAGGAGGTGAAAGCCATTGTTCAGAAAGCGAAAGCCAAAGCCGCAGGCACAACAGGCGGCAAAACCCGCGGTAAAGCTGACCGCCGCAGAAAAGCGTGAGATCAGCCGTATCTTGGAAACTGCCAGAGGCGACGGCAAGGTACATTCCGCACAGGACACTTTACCGTTCCGCCAGATGTACCCGGACGGCCTGTGCAAGCTGGACGATTACACCTGGTCGAAGTGTATCGAGTTCGAGGATGTGAATTATCAGCTTGCAAAGCCTGACGACCAGACGGCAATCTTTGAAGCCCTCTGCGATATGTATAACGCCCATGACGCTTCTATCGGGATGCAGCTCTCCCTTGTGAGCCGCCGCATGAACCGGGAGGATTTTGTAAAGCGTATCGAGATCGCGGCGCAGGGAGATCATTTCGACCATATCCGTGAGCTTTACACACAAATGCTCCGCAAGCAGCTTGAACGGGGCAACAACGGTCTTATCAAAACAAAGTACCTGACACTCACCATCGAGGCACGGGACAGCAAAACCGCACGGGCACGATTTTCCCGGATCGTCATGGATGCCCTCAACCATTTCAAGGTCATGGGTGCTCTGGCAAAAGAGCTTGGCGGCAAGGAGTGGCTGGAAATGCTCCACGGCATCCTGCACCCGGACGGGGAACGGTTTGCCTTTGAATGGAGCTGGCTTGCCCCTTCCGGCCTGTCGGTTCAGGATTTTATCGCACCATCTTCCTTCCGCTTCGGTGAAGCACGGAAGTTCACGATGGCGGATAAATTCTGTGCCGTGTCCTTTCTGCAGATCAGCGCACCGGAAATGGATGACCGTATGCTCACCGAGCTGCTGGATACGGACAGCGGGCTGCTTGTCAGCCTCCATATCCGCAGCATGGATCAGAACGAGGCAATCAAAACGGTCAAGCGGAAAATCACCGACATTGACAGTATGAAGATCGACGCACAGAAAAAGGCGGTGCGGGAAGGTTTTGATATGGATATCATCCCCACTGACCTTGCCACCTACGCAGGCGAGGCAAAGAATATCCTCCGTGATTTGCAAAGCAGAAATGAGCGAATGTTCCTAATGACCTTCCTGGTGGTGAACTTTGCGGACAGCAAGCAAAAGCTGGAGAATGACCTTCTCCGTGCGGCAAGCGTGGCGCAGAAATATAACTGCTCCCTGGTGCGGCTGGACTTTCAGCAGGAGGACGGCTTCGTGTCGGCTCTGCCCCTGGGTGTCAACCGCATTAAGATACAGCGCGGGCTTACCACTTCGGCGGTGGCGGTGTTCGTTCCCTTCACCACACAGGAGATTTTCCACGGCGGCGAAGCTCTTTACTACGGGCTTAATGCCACTTCCGGCAATATGATCCTTGCTGACCGCAAAAAGCTGAAAACGCCCAACGGCATGATCTTAGGTACGCCCGGCAGCGGCAAGAGTTTTTCAGCAAAGCGTTCCATCGTGGGTGTGTTCCTGAACACAAAGGACGATATCCTGATCTGCGACCCGGAGGCGGAATATTTTCCGCTGGTGAACCGTCTGGAAGGCCAGGTCATCAAAATCTCGCCTACCAGCACGCAGTATGTGAACCCTATGGATATCAACCTCAATTACAGCGAGGATGATAACCCGCTGGCGTTGAAATCCGATTTTATCCTGTCATTCTGTGAATTGGCGGCAGGCGGCCGGAACGGTCTGGAGCCAGTGGAAAAGACGGTCATTGACCGTGCCGTGCGGATCGTGTACCGCCCCTATATTGCAGACCCCCGCCCGGAGAATATGCCGCTGCTGGAAGATTTGTATGACGAGATCAAGCGGCAGCCGGAGCCGGAGGCACAGCGGATTGCGGCGGCGCTGGAACTGTATGTGCATGGCAGTTTGAATGTTTTTAACCACCGTACCAATGTGGATATCAACAACCGCATTGTCTGCTTCGATATCAAGGAGCTGGGAAAGCAGCTCAAAAGCCTGGGTATGCTGGTGATCCAGGACCAGGTGTGGAACCGTGTTTCCCAAAACCGGGATCAGGGCAAATCCACCTGGTATTTCGTGGACGAGTTCCACCTTCTGCTGCGGGGCGAGGTTGGCGCCTGGAGCGTGGAGATTTGGAAACGCTTTCGCAAATGGGGCGGTATCCCCACGGGGATCACGCAGAACATCAAGGACCTGCTTTCCTCCCCGGAGATCGAGAATATCTTTGAAAACAGCGATTTTGTGTACCTTCTGAACCAGGCCAGCGGAGACAGGAAAATCCTCTGCGAGCGCCTGAATATCTCCAACCAGCAGGCGGCGCATATCAGCAACGCAGGCCCCGGCGAGGGGCTGATCTTCTTCGGCAATGTGATCCTGCCTTTTGTGGATGACTTCCCGAAGGACAATGAACTTTACAGCATTATGACGACCAAACTTGGTGAAACCGGGAAAGGAGAAAACGAACATGAATGATCCCCGCTATTTGCATACGGAAGAAAAACAGGAGGGCGAAACCTTCTTTGATGTGATGAACCGTCTGATTGCCAGAAGCAAGGCGGTCACGGCGGATATGGAGGCGGTCCTTGCGGAGCTGGAAAGTGAGATCGAACCGTTCCGTGTGCCGAAGGACCATGAGTAAACTGACCCATGTGAGCCTGTTTTCCGGCATTGGCGGTCTGGACCTGGCGGCGGAGGCTGCCGGGTTTGAAACCATTTGCCAGTGCGAGTGGGCGGATTTTCCGCACTCCGTCCTCTCCGCACGATGGCCGGATGTTCCCAGGTTCCGGGATATTACTACTTTCACGAAGGAGGCATTTTTTGAAAAAACAGGACTTGAAACAGTTACCGTTATCTCAGGCGGCTTTCCCTGTCAGCCCTTCTCCACCGCAGGAAAACGGAAGGGCTTTGCGGATGAACGCTACCTGTGGCCGGAAATGTGCCGCGTTATTACCGAGTTGCGGCCCCGTTGGGTGCTTGGGGAAAATGTTGCTGGCTTCATCAATATGGGGCTCGACAAAACGATCTTTGACCTGGCAAAAGCGGGATACGTTGTTCTCCCATTCGTATTTCCGGCTTGCGGTGTCGGCGCATGGCATGAGCGCCAGCGAACTTTTATCGTCGCGGCTGATGTTTCCCACACCCCTTGCCTCCGACAACAACACCGCCAGGGACGCGGCAAGCCTGGATGTGTTCCTGTCGGACAATGGGATATTCCGCAAGAGGAACCGAAACGGGGCGATCTGGAGCCTCAGCCTGTCGGCGGCGGTATTCTATCTGACCCCGGTGGCGTCGGACGGTTTCCGCTCGACCTTGAAGCCATCAGCCTTCGATCCGGCGAAGAAGGACGGAAACCTGTCGGCGCAGATCATCTCTCAGGAACAGCCGGTGTCCGAAACGGCAGCACTGAACCCGGATTGGGTGGAATGGCTCATGGGCTTCCCGAAAGGATGGACGGACGTATCCTCTGGACCGTCGAGCCCGAAGGAATCCCCCGCATGACCGAACGCATGGATGACAGGGCGCTGCGGCTGAAAACTTTGGGAAATGCGGTCTGCCCGCCCCAGGCCTATCCCATTTTCCGCTATATCGCCATGATCGAGAATGGCACCTGCGGTGACTTCTGCCCCTATGGAAAGGAAGGTGGCTGCCTATGAGGGAATTGAAAGCGACCGATAAGATCACGCAGAAAATGACCCGTGACGGTGCGGTATCGGAAAACCTTGCCACGGGAGAGGTGGAACATATCAGCAGCCGGGAGCCGGAAACGGAACTGTCCGCTTCTTCGGAAGAATCCGCTGGCGCTGCGGCTGACCTTGCCCTGCGTGCGGCGGAACACCATGAGAAGAAAAGCGCACGAAAGGCGGAAAAGGCTGACACCCAGGCAGTGCGGGATGGTTCTGCCGCAAGGCAGCGCCCGTCCTCCCGCCTGCAATTTACCGAGGAAGAACGTGCCGATCCCATACTTGGAAAGTACATTGACCGTTCCGACCGTGCGGCGGACAAATTGGATGCGGCAAAAGCAGCCATCCCCACAAAGAAAGTTCTCCGTACCGAGCGTGTTTTTGACGAAACAGCCGGAAAAGGCAAGACGCAGCTTCACTTTGAAGAAGTGGAGAAACGCCCCAACGGACGCCTGCGGCACAATCCACTTTCCCGACCGGTCCATGAGATCGTCCATGCCGCCCATGCGAAGGTGCATGAGGTGGAACAGGAAAATGTGGGTGTGGAGGCTGGACACAAGGGCGAGGTGCTGACGGAACGCGGGCTTGCCTACGGAAAAGGAAAAGTCCGTGCCGCTGTCCACCATCACCGCACAAAGCCCTGGCGTGACGCGGCGAAGGCAGAGCAGGCTTCTTTTAAGGCAAACGCCGACTACCTTTACCAAAAGGCACTGCATGATGATCCTGCATTGGCGGCTTCTAACCCGGTATCCCGCTTTCTGCAGAAACAGCGAATCAAGCGGAACTATGCAAAGGAGCTGCGACAGGCAGAGAAAACCGCAAAGAACACAGCGGCCACGGCGAAAAGTGCGGCGCAGAAAGCAAAGGACGCATTCAAGGAAACCTTTCTCTACATCAAGCATCATAGCCGGGCGGTTCTGTTGGTGATCGGCATTGGCGCCTATGTTGCTCTGCTGTTTGGCGGGGTATCTTCCTGTTCCATGATGGCAGGCTCCGGTGTGGGCGGTGTATTTACTTCCTCTTATCTCTCCGAGGACACGGATATGCTGGCTGCAGAGGCGGCCTACTGCGAACTGGAACAGGGACTTCAATATGAGCTGGACCACTATGAGGCTCTGCACCCCGGATATGACGAATACCGTTTTGATCTGGACGAGATCGAACATGACCCTTATGTGCTGATCTCCATTCTCACGGCGTTCCATGAAGGGGTGTTCACCATCGACACGGTTCAGGCGGAGCTGCAAATGCTCTTTGAAAAGCAGTACATCTTGACGCAGACCGTGGAAGTGGAGGTACGCTATCGGACGGAGACACGGACAGACAGCGAAGGAAACGACTATGACGTGGAAGTACCGTACAACTACTATATCTGCAAGGTGAAGCTGGAAAACTTCGACCTTTCCCATGTGCCGGTCTACATCATGGACGAGGAAACGCTTTCCCTGTATGCGGTCTATATGGCGACGCTGGGAAACCGGGAAGATTTGTTCCCCGGCTCCGGCTATGTAGATAAGTACACCAAACCGCCCACCACCTATGATATTCCGCCTTCCGCACTGGAAGATGAAATCTTTGTAACACTCATTACCGAGGCAGAGAAGTACATCGGCTATCCTTATGTCTGGGGCGGCAGCAATCCAAACACTTCTTTTGATTGCTCCGGCTTCGTATCCTGGGTGCTGACGCAAAGCGGCGTCTGCAATACGGGCAGGCTGGGAGCCCAGGGGCTCTATAGCATTTCCACCCCGGTATCCTCTGCCAACGCAAGACCCGGCGACCTGATCTTTTTCGTCGGCACTTACGATACACCGGGCGTTTCCCATGTGGGTATCTATGTGGGCGGTGGAAAAATGCTGCATTGCGGCGACCCCATCCAGTATGCAGATATCAACACAAGCTACTGGCAATCCCACTTTTACGCTTTCGGGCGACCGCCCTACAACTAAAAAACGATATGGAGGTAATTTGATTTATGGCAACGACACAGAAAATCCGCAATGACATTGCGAAAACCAAAGAAAAGATCACGGAGCAGCAGAAACGCCTTCGTGCGCTGGAGGCTCAGCTTGCGGAGGAAGAAAATCTGGAAATCGTCCGCATGGTGAAAGCCGTGAAGATGGACAACAAGGAACTGACTGCCTTCCTGAAAGCCTATGCCAGCGGTATGATCTCCCTGCCGGAAGGTATGCTGCAGGAGGGCAACACCGAGAATGAGGAAACGGAGGGATACGAGGATGAAGCATAACTTTATGACAAAAATGGTATCGGCTCTTTTGGCGGTGGTGCTCAGCACTGCCGCTTTTTCTGTCACCGCCTTTGCCAGCGGCGGCGAGGAAAGCACGGAGTCCGTGGCTGAACAGGAAACGGCCGGTGATGTCTCTGATCTGCTTTCCGCTCTGGCCGGCAGCCAGGTCACGGTATCCGTCACCGAGGACGGTATCCAGTTCAGTTCCGGCGAAAATGACTCCGGGCAGACCGGCACCGTCACCACGGGCGGCGGCAATCTGAATGTCCGCACGGGTGCGGGAATGGACTACACCGCCTTCACCCAGCTTCCCAACGGAACGACCGTGAAGGTGATCGGCACGGACGGCGACTGGCTGAAGGTCATCCTGCCAGAGAAAATCGGCTATGTCTATTCCGGCTACATGACGGTAAGTGACGGCGAGGCTGGCTCCGGGGAAGGTCCTTTCTCTCTGGACGCGGAAACGCTGGAAAATCCGCTGGGGATGCTGGGCGGCGGTCTGAATGGCGGTGCCGCCCTGACGCCGGACGGGAACCTTTCGCTGATCGACGATATCGGCAGCCCTACCACCAGTGGCAAACAGTTTATCACAGTGGAAACGAAGAACGGCAATGTGTTCTATCTCATTATCGACCGTGACGACGAGGGCGAGGAAACCGTGCATTTTCTGAACCAGGTGGATGAAGCCGACCTCATGGCACTCACGGAGGACGGAGAAAAGACGGAAACGCCTATTGTCTGCACCTGTACGGAGAAGTGCCAGGCCGGAGCGGTCAACACCGCTTGCCCGGTCTGCGTAAAAAACCTCAGTGAATGTGTTGGCACAGAACAGAAAGCCGCAGAGCCCACCGAGCCGGAGAATCCGGAACCTGAAAAGAAAAGCAATGCCGGGGCGCTCCTGGCAGTGCTGCTGATCCTTGCAGCCGGAGGCGGCGCAGCGGTCTATTTCCTAGTTCTGAAACCGAAGCAGGGCAAGAAAGTTCCCGCTGATCTGGATGATTTCGACCTGGAGGATGAAGAAGAATATCTGACTGTGGACGAGGAAACGGAGGAAAAGAATGAGTAAACTGATTATCGCAGAAAAACCGAGTGTGGCAAAATCTATCGCATCGGCCCTGGGTGCTTCATCCAGGGCCGATGGCTTTTATGAGGGCAACGGCCTTCTCGTATCCTGGTGTGTGGGGCACTTGGTATCCCCGATGGATGCGGGCGGCTATGACGAGCGTTTCAAGAAATGGCGCTATGATGATCTCCCCATTCTGCCGGAGCCGTTCCGCTATGTGCTGGCACCCGGCAAAGAGGACGCCTTTGAAAATCTCCGTGCTCTGATGAATCGCCCCGATGTGGATACCATCGTCAATGCCTGTGATGCCGGACGTGAAGGTGAGTTGATCTTCCGTCTGATGTATGAAATGGCTAGTTGCCGCAAGTCGGTCCTCCGTCTCTGGATTTCCTCGATGGAGGACAGCGCTATCCGAGAGGGCTTTTCTGGTCTGCGCCCCGGCGCCGATTATGAATCCCTGTATCAATCCGCCCTCTGCCGCCAGAAAGCAGATTGGCTGGTGGGGATCAACGCCACTCGTCTTTTCTCCGTTCTCTATCACCGCACCTTGAATGTGGGCCGTGTGCAGACACCCACGCTGGCAATGCTGGCGGAGCGTGACGCAAAGATCACACTGTTTCACAAGGAAAAATATCATCTGCTGCGCCTGACGCTGGACGGAGCCGAAGCGGTGTCAGAGAAGTTCACCAATCCGGAAGAGGCGGAACAGGCAGCGGCTATGTGCAAGGGTGTGACCGTCACCTGTACTTCCGTCACGAAGGAGCAAAAGAAGGAACAGCCGCCGAAGCTCTATGATCTTACCACCTTGCAGCGTGAGGCAAACCGCCTGTTTGGATACACGGCGAAGCAGACCCTCGACTACGCCCAGAGCCTCTACGAAAAGAAACTGCTGACCTATCCCCGAACGGACAGCCGGTATCTGACCTCCAATATGGCGGAAACGGCGTCCTGCGTGATCCATCTGGCGGCAAAGCTGCCGCCCTTTGATGGCTGCACAAACTTTTTCCCGCTGGTGGAGGCCATGATCTCCGACAAGGACGTATCCGACCATCACGCCATTATCCCCACGATGGAGATTGAAAAAGCGGATATCAAGGCTCTGCCCCTGGGCGAACGCAATTTGTTCCTCTTGGTCTGCTGCAAACTGCTGTGTGCATCGGCGGAGCCGTATGTGTATGAGGCGGTCACAGCTACCTTTGATTGCTGCGGCCATTCCTTCACCGCAAAGGGCAAGCGCATCCTCTCCGAAGGCTGGCGGGAGATCGACCGCATTTTCCGTGCCTCCCTGAAAGAAAGACCTGCGGACGAGGACGGCGGCACGCTCCCGGACTTCACCGAAGGACAAGTTTTTGACGGCGCGGAGGTTTCCGTCACCGAGCATTTCACCCAGCCGCCGAAGCCCTATACCGAAGATACCCTCTTGTCCGCTATGGAGAACGCAGGCAAGGAGGATATCCCCGACGAGGCGGAGCGAAAAGGTCTTGGCACGCCTGCGACCAGGGCGGCAATCATCGAAAAGCTGGTGGCAGCCGGATTTGTGGAACGCAAGGGCAAGAGCCTGATCCCCACAAAAGCCGGTATCAACCTTGTCACGGTCCTGCCGGAGCCGCTGACCTCTCCCATGCTGACAGCGGAATGGGAACAGAAATTGACGGAGATTGCAAAAGGCAGCACTGACCCGGATACCTTCATGGACGGTATCCGCACGATAGTCCAGGAGATCGTGTCCACCTATTCCTGCATTTCCGAGGATGGCAAAAAGCTGTTTGCCCCGGAGAAGGAAGTGATCGGTACCTGCCCCCGCTGCGGCCAGCCGGTTTATGAGGGTAAGAAGAACTTTGCGTGTTCGGATCGGTCCTGCGGTTTCGTCCTCTGGAAAAATGACCGCTTCTGGACGAGCCGCAAGAAGGAGCTGACAAAGAAGATGGCAACGGACCTTCTGAAAAAGGGACGTACCAATGTCAAGGGAATGTGGTCCGAAAAGAAGCAGGCTGCTTATGACGCTGCGGTGATCCTGGATGACACGGGTGGCAAATACATCAACTTCAAACTGGAATTTCCGAAAAGAAAGGAAGGTGTCAATGGCAGAAAATAAGACTTTGGAACATTTACCCGAAGTGAGGGCGGCGGTGGCTGCCCTCTCCCCGGAGGACCGGGAGGTGCTGGCGGCGGTGCAGGTCTCGCCCTTCAAGCTGACAGCGCCGGAGCAGTTCAAGGAGTTTGCGGCCAACATCGACTATTTCGTATTTGAGCCCAATATCCACGATCTGAATGATCTGGGGTGGCGGTATCTGGCACAGCACATGGATATGCTGCTGCCCCCGGAACTTCTGAAAGCGATCGACCCTGTTCCTTTTGGCAAGTACGCCATGCAGGAGGAACAGGGCTATTTTACGGAACACGGATATATTTCTCTTTCCGGCGACGAGTGGGTGCATGAACGCCCTGCGGAGCCGGAGAAAAAGCCCTCCATCCGGGAACGGCTGGAACAGGGCAAGAAGGAATGTGCAGAGAAAAGCAAGGCGCAGCCCCATAAGGAAAAATCTGCGCCGGAACTGTAAGGAGGTGCTGATATGCCATATTACGATCACGACAAGGATTATCCCTTTGCCGCCTTTATCACCAATCTTGGGAAGTACAATGAGGGCGAGCTTGTGGGCGAGTGGGTGAAGTTTCCCACCACCGCCGAGGAACTGAAAGAAGTGTTTAAGCGGATCGGGATCGGCCAGAAGGATGACTTCGGCCAGCCCTACGAGGAATGGTTCATCACGGACTATGACTGCTATGTGGACGGTCTTTACAGTAAGCTGGGCGAATACGAAAATCTGGACGAGTTGAATTATCTTGCGTCGAAACTGGATGAAATGAGCGAAAGCGAATACGCACAGTTTCAGGCCGGTATGGAAATGGGCGACCATTGCGGCAGCCTGCAGGAGATCATCAACCTCACCGAGAATCTGGATTGCTATGAGGTTTACCCCGATATCCATGACTATGACGATCTGGGCCGCTATTACATCGAAGAACTGGACGTTATGCAGGTGCCAGAGCATTTGCAGAATTACATCGACTATGAGGCCTACGGCCGGGACGTTGCGTTGGAGGAAAACGGCACCTTCACGGATCAGGGCTATGTGCGTGATACGGGTGACAGTTTCCATGAGTATTACGACGGTGAGCGCGGCAGTATCCCCGACGAGTACCGGGTGATGACCTTTCAGGACGATCTTCCCGAAGAAGAAAAATCCGAGTGGGCTATGGATATCGCCTTTGACATGGATGAGTTTTTCCGTCAGAACGATCCGCAGTATGCAGCGGAGCACCCGGAGGCGCACGCCGCAAAGGAAGTGCTTTATGAAAATCTGATGGCAGGACGCATCTCCGCTTTGGAGGAAAGGCTGGCGGCGCTGGGCCAGACGCAGGAGGACTATCTTCCTTCGGAGATCGAAAAATTCAAGGACGCCACGGGCTATGAGGAATTTCTTGACTTTGACATGGCGGAGGTCAAGGCCGCTTTGGAGGACCCTGCTAAATCCCGCGTGGATGAAATGCTGGCTGCTGCGGAAAGAGCGGAACGGGAGTATGCGGCAGCGGCAGCCGCCTATGTGCAGACTCCGGCGGATATCGTGGCACAGGCCCAGGCCGTTCAGGATCAGGCTGCGGAAAACAGCTTTTCCATTTATCAGCTCAAAGGCGGCAATGAAACGCTGGACTATCGTTTCGAGCCGCTGGACAGTATCCACCGCAACGGTCTTTCTGTGAAGCCGGAAAATTATGAGCTGATTTATACGGCACCGCTGACGGAGAAGGATGATCTGGAAAGCATTTATACCCGGTTCAATGTGGACCGCCCGGCAGACTTCACCGGGCACTCCCTGTCCGTATCGGATATCGTAGTGCTGAATCAGGACGGAAAGAACACCGCTCATTACTGCGATAGGGTGGGATTTTCCGAGGTGCCGGAGTTTTTGCAGGAACGGCAGCCGGAGCTTACCCCGGACAATCTGGAAACCGGTGAGCGCATCCGGACACCCAGGGGCAGCTTTTATGTGACTGCCATGAGCCGGGAACAGATGGAGGCAGCCGGTTACGGCGTTCATCACATTTCTGATGATGGGAAGTATCTTATCATGGGAAATGGCACACGGGCCTTCGCCGTGGCAGCGGAGCAGCCGGAAAAGGACAATCCCCTCCGCACGGCGGAAATGACGCTGGAGGATGACTACGGCATGATCGACGGCGTTATCAATAACGGCAGACGCGGCGAGGAATTGGAAAAAGCCCAGGAGTACGCAGAACGGACAACGCCGGAGAAGCCTTCTATCCGTGAGCGACTGGCGGACGCAAAACGGGAGTGTGCAGAGCATAAGCCCCCGGAGGGCAAGAAGCCCGGCCGTGATGTGCCGGGGCATGACTGCCTATGAGCCGAAGCAAGAAATGGCGGCTGGAATGGGCGTTCTTCCTGGGCGAGAACGGCAGGCGGCAGTATAACCATATCTGTAAAAAATGTGTTCACGGCTGCAAGCAGAGTTTCCGGGCGTGTCTGATCGCTTGTCCGCATTACAGTTCCAAACGATCTAAAATTTGTGAGGATAAGGGTAGAAAAACCGCAGAATAATTCCATGTATCCGTACTTTCAAAGAGAGCCTTTATGATTTCTCATGTGTCGGTCTGCTTGCTGGCACATAGAGAAAATGGCTCGATTCCAAACACTTTCTGATACACAAAACGGGAGTACAGCTTTTCGGTTCATCCGATTGGCTGTACTCCCGTTTTTTTGCAGTAAAATCAACTTTATTAAAAGTGAGATGTACTCATTATAGTGAAATATTCTTGTACAGTCCTGAAAGCTTATTTGCAAGTTTCTTGTGGAAATATCCAAATTCCAAAACATTGATGGAGCGACGCTCGTCAATTAGGTTTTGCAATTTTTTCACGCCTTCTGCCGTTGGATGAACTTCAATAGCCTGTTGTGCTCCTTCTATTAGGCGAGAAATGCGAAAATATCTCCAATTTTCAATCATACGTTCACAAATCTTAATGAGAATCCCGGCCGAACAGAGCAAAATGTTTAGTATACTATTGTTTGGCAAAAGGACGACCAAAATGCTTCCCACAAGAATCAATATAAAAACCGTTGTGATGATGCGCACAGTGACCATTTTAGAATTCCACCAGGTATTTTGTCGCTGACATTCAAATTGAGCATTTATTCCATCGTAAGATTTTGAAAATACATACCAATCCCGAACACCAGGAGGTGAATCATTTCCAGTGTTGGCTATTTGAATAGCAGCATTAATGGGATTTCTCATATATATTTTTTCGGTTTGCTCTCGTATCCCACGAAGTTCAGTTTCTGAAAACTGATTTGGTTGTATATCGAGCACATAGGAATCAAAGAATTTTCGGAGTTTGGAGGCCCAGTTCACCTGGTGGGATGTTATCAAAGAGAATACAAAGGCAAAGATATCCGCAACACACGGTATGCCGTTTATAATATACATAGGCCAACTGTTGGGAAGAAAAACGGAAAATGCAGACACTAAGCATGCAATCCATGCAAAATGGTTATTTTTTTCGGCAGAATTAAAACACACACGGGCAGCGTACTGAACTTTTAATGCGATTTCTTTATTTTGCCGTTCTTGTATTTCGTTGCTGTTCATCGTATTTTCTCACTGCCTCCTCTATCGATAAGTAATCCCTTCTTACAATTGCTTTCAACCGATTATCCGCGAAAAACTTCATAATGAACGGACCATGACAAGCCCGAAGCTTTTGGCCTGATCCACATGGGCACAATACATGGCCGCGGTATTTTTGACCTGATATAAATGCCATCAATTTAATTGTTTTAACAACATCCGGTTCGTTGAAATAATCCGAATAGGTTTGAATGATGCCTTCCCAATCGTGTCCACGCTCTCCAAATGGAAATTCTCCATAGCGTTGAAAAAATTCATATGAAAAATAGTATGGTTCAACATATTCTATCATCCATGCTTCGAGGAAAAAACCATCAATAAACCGTATCTTGATGTTAGCATCTGTTTCGAGGCATAACTTTCCACTCAGATAGCGATGCGGATAGTTGCTATCGATGTGGTTGCCAGCGTCTAATACATATGGAAGTTCCTCTGACTCCAACGGGATGACGATTTTCACTGAATACTCTTTGCAAACCTGAAACCCTTTTGAAGACCGGTTAACTAGAATAGGGCCAGTAAGCACGACTTGTGTCTCATCCATTGTGCATATCTGCAACTTATTGTATAGGTGCAGCAGGTTGTTAACCTGCTGCACCGCTGATTCTTTAGAAAAAATCATAGGCTTAGATAGGGTTTTGCTGCGCCTTGCAAAACGATAGGCTTTGGAGTGGTTGTGCTACAATACTTTTTTCCCAGGACAGAAGATACCGACATGCTCCCAAGCCCATTTTCGATTGCTGTTCTAAATTGCTGTTCGTTTTCCTGTTGCAAGGATTCAATGAGGTCGGCCCTGACAGCTTTGACCCACCGGAAGAAATACATTGGGATTCTTCCGTCTTGATTCCACTTGTCGGCCAAATTGTCCTCCGGGTTAGCAGGGTTTGATATGTACCATCTTCCATCCGGTCGAGAGAAAACAGTACGGCTGCCATACACCTGCGTAAACTCCTTAAATGTGAGTTTTTCCTGCTGGGCGTAGATGTTGAGTTCGTTGAGCACATACTCTAGCAATTCAAAGACGGAACAATCAGGGGTGTGCTGCGATGCAATCTGGGTGATGACTGCATTGATTATTGCAGAAATTGGCTTGAGATCATCGCCATCCTTGAGTTTGGCATAAAATACATCTCTGTGGTATTTTAAAAGCTGAATAACACGTTGAAGGGCAGAACGATCCAGTTCATGCGGAATTTCCTCAACGGAAGAAAAAAGAGTTCTGTTATCTTCAAAGAGATGTTGCCGGTAAGCCTCCCTTGATGCGGCTAAAAAGGGGTCGTTAATCTTGTCAAACCATGCACGAAATCCTTTGGGGTTGTTGGTTAACCACGAGTAATTCCGTTCGCCGTTGTGCTTTGGAATAGCAATTGCTGTGCCAATCAGTTCAGGTGCCAAACTTTTTTGGGTGAGGCGGCTTTTGGTTTCACTAGTTTCATCTGCGGCAGGAACGATGTCGATTGTGAAACCCACGCCGTTGATACCGGCATATTCAACTGTGAAACATTCCTTACATACTTTTAGTTTCCCTCCATAGATGCCACTAGAGGTGAGCGCATCTTCGATTTTTTGACGAAGCTCGCTTGGAGCATAGTCCGCTCGGCTACCTCTAACTTGACAGATAACATCCAAATCGTAGTTTGCAGAGGGATCTTTGGCATTTGGACGGACTACGGTTCCAAAAGCAAAGGAGCCTTGCGGATACATGTCGGCTTCAATACCACAGTCGCCAAGGAATTTTGTTATCGCTTTGTACTTTTCAACGGCGTTCTTGTACATTGTCGGCGATATATCAAGGCTAGAGATAATGGACAGGATGTCTTTTTGACGTTCAGGTATATTCTTCACAAGAATACCTCTCTTTCTATAGTATCAGTAGCACTCAACTGCAACGAGCGCTATTTCTTATTTATATAATATCACCTCCGTTCTGGAAAGTCAATGATTTATCGAAAAAATCGTTTTATAACGCATCATTTATGATTATGTGGCAAAAATCAAGCGATTTTAATTGACAAAATCGTTTTTTACAAGTATACTATCATGGTGCGCGACAAACGGGAGGATATAGCTATGTTAATACAGTTTTCTGTTTCTAACTTCTTATCGTTTAATGAGAAGGAAACGTTTTCAATGATAGCCGGTAAAGCTAGAAAAAATATTGATCGAGTTTTTAGTAACAAGAAAATTAAACTCACTAAGTGTGAAGTGATACTCGGAGCAAATGCATCAGGAAAATCCAATCTTGTGTCTGCATTTCAATTTACTCAAAGTGTAATAGTCGATGGTTTACCTCGCGGCTTTTCAAATAAATTTTTTAGATTAAATTCTGAAAATAAAACTGTTCCTTCCGAGTTTGAAATCGAACTTCTTTGCGGTTCAAAGATTTTTGTATATGGATTTTCTGTTATTCTTTCGACGGGAAGTGTTTTGGAAGAATATTTATATGAGAAGATAAGTCCCTCGTCTAAAAAGATGTTATTTAGTCGAGATACGGCTTTAGGTTTATTTGACGTAGGGAACTATTTCAAAAGTAACGATGCAATCGCAAAACTGAATAACTATGGTGAAGATAGTGTTGCTGATCAAGAAGTCTTATTCTTGACAATTATCAACAGGAACAAAGGAAATATGTTTTCCGATTTTCCTGAATTACAAGTTCTACGAAATATATTTGAGCGGTTTTCCGATAGACTTAATATAAGTTTTCCGGATAGCATTCTTACAGGATATCCGTACTTTACTGATGCAAATCTAGATGAAATTGCTGAACTGTTAAATGCACTTGGTACGGGTGTTAGTGAATTAAAAATTGTTGAGGTTCCTGTAGAGGTGATAAAGAGCAAAATACCCGATGAGTTCTATAATAGAATTGTTGCAGATTTAGAAAAGGCAAATGCTCGTATACAGACAGAAACTGATGACCGCCCCAGAATTATGGCCCGCTCTTATAAAGAGTTTTACACTTTTGAGATAGATGCTAATGGAAAAATAACTATTACCACAATTGAATTTAGCCATGAAAACAAGAAAGTATTTTTCGATCTAAACGAAGAATCAGATGGCACCGCTAGGTTACTAGACTTAATAGAGATTTTGTTTAAGGTGTCTGATGATCGAGTTTTTATAATTGATGAAATTGATAGATGTCTACATCCATCAATGACGGTGAAGGTAATAGAATTGTTTTTGTCAATGGCAAAAAAGCGAAACACGCAGTTGATTATTACTTCTCACGAATCAAGGCTCATAGCATCTGAAATGCTTCGTAATGATGAAATCTGTTTTGTGTGCAAGACAGCAAAAGGAGAGTCTATCATTAACCCTTTGGAGAAATATCAACTCCGTGCGGATAAAAAAGTATATGCTGCATTATTTGATGGAACTTTAGATGCTGGTCCTTCTTTTGATGAGGCAAAATTATCCAGACTATCTGAATAGTACAGATAGGGTTGAACAAAACGCGAGTTTTGCAAAGTCGAGTCACAATATATAAGTTTTAAGTAAGCCTGATAGCACTATTTATTGTATAGTCTCATGAGCAAATCGGAGTTTTGCTCATCCCTAATAGTACAGAAAAATGTGAGGTGGAAAAAACGCCACCTCACATTTTTTGTTTGCGTTTACAGTTGGCTAGCAATCAGTCGATACACCGTCAGCGGCACATACCACACTGCCACAATCAACCGCCATGCCAGGACGAAGCCGCCGATCACGCCGCCAATTATGAAGTTCAGCGCAAACAGGGCGATCCCTCCACCCAGGGAGCCGCCGCCCGGCACGATCCAGAGGCACATCCGATGGAGTCCAAATGGCAGCCCGCAGAGTATCCAGAGCCATACATAGTCAATCTCTCCGTTCTTCACGCAGGCGGATTTGAAGATACAATACAGGATCAGTGCCACGGTCACGGGCAGTACACTTTTGAAGAAAAATGCTTTGATTGCTTCGCTTCTTGTCATCGGTAAAACCTCCTTCCGCAGTTCCATTATACAGGATGCCGGGAGCTGCGCCCAGCGTCTTTCAATGAAATTTATTCCAGTTCATGCCGCCGCTGTTGTTCCTGTTCCTTTGCAACGGTCAGCAGCGCATCCACATTTTGCTTGACGGTCTCGTATTCCTGGGCTTCGGCTCTTGCGGCATTATATTCAGCAAGGAGCCGTTCCTTTTCTGCGTTGAGATTAGCAAGCTCCGTTTTCATGCTTTCCGTTGTCGGCAGCGGCACAGTCCCCAGCCGTTTTAATTCTCTGGCGGCCGCTTCAAAAAGGATGATCTCGCTCTCATGCCCCCGCAGAAACTTTTCTTTATCATTCGATTTACGGTATCTTTCATAAAGCGGCTTTAGCTGACGGTAAGTTCCGGCATGCTTCATCACAAGGGCAAGTTCGGCACTTCTGCTTTCTATCCGCTTGATCTCTGCATGAGCGGTATCCCTGCGTGCGGATACTGCGGTCAATTTGCTTTCCAGTTCTCCATAACTGCTTATCCCGTGTTCCGTCAGGAAATTCATGGTCTTGGCGGCCTGTTTCAGATTGTTCAGCTTCGCCCAATGGGTGAAGCCTGCACTCTGCTGTGCCTTGATGTTGTTCTGGATATCAATGAGCAGGCTGATCTTTCCGTTCCGCTGTTTCGGCTGGCGGGAAGGTCTGGAACGTCCGGCAATCCGGGCGGCAAGGGCTTCTTCGGTGTAGTCCACACCCAGGGTTTTCAGACGGGTGAATCGTTCCTGATCCGGCGCTCTGGCGGAGATATATTTGCCCCGCTTGATCTCATAGCCTTCTCTCTGCAGGCGACGAAGCAGTTCTTCTAAATCGGAACAGGCTGGCAGAAGCCGGTCAATGGCAGCTTTCAACTTTGCCTTATAGCTGGTGCCGTTCTGTGCAGCCTGATGTTCAATATAGCTCTTGCCCTTGTCCTGTCCTGGGATGATGACAGACAGACCGTGTTCCTTGCAAAGCCGGTCCGAAGTGCGGCGGATATAGTGATAACTCCGCTTGTTGGAATGATAGTGCTTGTGATCCGCAAAGCTGACCGTATTGAAAATCAGGTGGTTATGAACATGATCTTTGTCTATGTGGGTGGTAAGGACAAATTCATACTTGCCGCCCAGGATTTCTTTTGCAAGTTCCATGCCTATTTCATGGGCCTGTTCCGGCGTAACCTCCCCAGGCTGAAAGGCTTGGATCAGATGGCGACCCAGGTTCGTTCCCTTGTCGATGGCATGGCGGCGGGTCCAGGAAAATTCGATATCCGCAGTTTCGGCGGCGCAGCCATAGGAGGAAACAAGCAGCTTTCCGTCCGTCTTTTCCGGGTTGCAGATATAGTCAATGGCCGCTTTCAGCGTTGACTTGATAGGATGTGTCTTTGTAACTGCCATATCTCGTCCAGCCTTTCCCGTATCTCGTCCATGTCGGCCTGATACGCAGGACCTCCGGCGTTGATCCGCTTGGCGATCTGGTTGATGTTCCGGCCGATGGCAGAAAGCTCTTTGGTAAATGCCTTGATATCTGCGGTGTCTGTATAGATGATATATCCGTCAATCGCCATCTTTCGGAGGTAGGCACCATATCTGCGTGTCGGTAACTGGCTCATTTTTTCGTCTATGAGCCGTTTTTCATCCTCCGTAACATAGAATTTCATTTGGATATTCCGCTTTCGGTTTGCCATGCGCCGCCTCCGTTCTTTATAAGGGTTTGGGACTATCCCAACAAGTAATTTTGAATTTTCGGGCAAGGGACCTGAAAATTCAAAAATTCGCAAGCGGGTACTCGCTTGCTGTGCTTGCTACCGTATCTTATCCCTACTTATAAAGCGTTGCGGAAACCTCAAAATGCCCGCAAAATAAGAAAAACAGAGGATGTTCAGACACCCTCCGTTTCTTCATTCGGCTTTTCAATTTTTAAGGCCCCGTCAATGGCACCCTCCACGATAGGCAAATACTGTTCCGGGCAGAGCTTTAACTTCTGTCCGACCCGCTGGCGTAGCTCGCTTTCCTCTCGCATGACCTCTGGATTGAAATATCTCTCCATCGGCAGACCGCAGATTTTTACAAGCTGTATGATGACCGGCAGGCTGGGGATCGTGCCCTCGTTTTCAATGTTGGCAAGATACCTGGTATCAATGTTCACCTTTTCGGCTAAATCTTTTCGTGCAAGGTTCTTCGCCTTCCGTGCTTCTTTTACATCTGCACCGAAGGTTTCAAAGCCAGGGCAGTCTTCAACTTTTGCCATTCAACATCACCCACATACATTCTATATTTCATAGTCTGCACATGGAATGATGTGATATCCATTCTTCCTACACTTTATATTTCATATCTCGGTATTGCTATCATTCGGCTAACCGTATATAATAATGACAAAGGAGTTTTTACGGGAGGATAGCAAAATGCTTGAATATATCTCTGCCCCAGAAGCGGCAAAAAAGTGGGGCATTTCCGAACGACGGGTTCAAAAGCTGTGCGAAGAAAACCGAATACCGGGTGTTGCAAAATTCAGCCGTATGTGGTTGATACCAAAGGACGCTGAAAAGCCTGTTGATGGGCGGAGAAAGTCGCTCGTAGACAAGGAAGAATAATGAACTTCATCGGAAATTCAAAAAACTATGCTACACTACAGACTTGGAGGTGGGACAATGCAGAAGATTTTAATTGTCGAAGATGATATTGACATTCAGGATATATTGAAAAATCATCTGATTGATGCGGGATATGAAGTTGCTGTTGCTTCTGACGGCGTGGCGGGGATTGCGATGTTTGATGATACAATCGACCTTGTGCTGTTAGATATTATGCTCCCTAAAATCGACGGCTATGGTGTATGCGAGGTCATTCGCAAAAGGTCACAAGTTCCTATTATTATGCTTACTGCGCTTTCGGATGAAGAAAACCAGTTGAAAGGTTTTGAACAGCAGATTGATGATTACATTCCAAAGCCCTTTTCGCCCAAAATCCTGCTATGCAAGATTGCGGCTATTCTTCGCCGTAGAACTACGGAAAATCAAAATCCATCCCTGCTTACTTATAAAGAGTTGAATATGGATGTTGATGGATTTCATGTATATCAAGGCGGGAACGAGGTTGTTTTGACCAGCAAAGAGTTTGCGCTTCTTAGGCTTATGCTTGAAAATCAGGGAAAGGTTTTTACTCGGCAAATGCTGCTTGACCGATTGTGGGCGGAGGATTTGGAGGTCGAAGATCGGATCGTTGACAGTCATATAAAGAACATTCGCAAAAAGCTGAATGTTGACTATATCAAAACAATCAGAGGGGTGGGATACAGAATTGACAAAGTACATTAAGCAACGGTTATCCGTCAAGATTTTTATAATTACATTTCTTCTACTGGGTACAGCTTGTGGTGGAACATATTTTTTCATTTCAAAACTGTTACCTACGACATACTCCAATTTGATAAATGCGACTACGGAGAAAGCCGCTATGCACCTTGTTGAGCAAATGACAGCCTTTGACAATATATCTGATTGCGAAAATGATATATCTAATTTTTCAAAGGAAACAAATGCCGCTTTTTGGATTGAGGATAGTAACGGTCGTATGATATATCCCGACGAGACATCAATGGAAACCTCTACTACTTCGGCAGATTACACAGTTACGTTCGATGAAGATGAATCGCTCATGGATATGCAACCATCTGGGAAAACTACGACAAATTTTTACCCGTTCACATTGAAAAACGGTACTGCTTATACATTGGCAGTTCAAACGGATTTGTTCGTTGTACAGCAGGCAACAAAGGTATTGTTGTCTATACTTCCGTATGTCATCCTAATGGTCTTTCTGCTTTCTCTCCTTTGTGCATGGCTCTATACACGGTACATCACTCGACCTATTGTGCGACTGAGCAAGATTTCAAAGCAAATGGCGGAACTGGATTTTTCCGGTCAATGTAGCATAGGACGAGAAGATGAATTAGGTTGTTTGGCGCAAAATCTAAATTCATTGTCTGCTTCGCTATCCACTGCATTGAATGACCTTCAAATTGCCAATCAACAGCTTAAAACAGATATTGAAAAGGAACAGGCGTTAGAAAGACAGCGGGTAGACTTTTTCTCGGCAGCATCCCATGAACTGAAAACACCACTAACCATTTTGAAAGGACATTTGGCGGGGATGCTGAACGGAGTCAGCGGCTATGAAAATCACATAGAGTACATGGAGCGTTCGCTTGCCGTTGTTGATAGGATGGAGAAGTTGGTAAAAGAACTGCTGTATGTTTCCAAAGCGGAGGAAACTCAAAAAACTGAATATAAAACCGTTGATTTTGCGGAAATACTTCGGGTACAGGTTGCCGCAGTAGCAGATTTATTGGAAGAAAAGAAACAGCACCTTGAAGCAAATATTCCTACCCGCCTTTATTGTGAAGTGGAACAAGCACAGATGGAACGGGCAATTCAAAATATATTGGTAAACGCAATTCGCTATTCTCCAAGTGGTGAATTGATTCGTATATCTTTGTCCGAAACGCATGGTACGATTCGTGGTGAAATTGAAAACACAGGTGTCCGTGTGCCTGACGATGCTATTCCACATTTGTTTGAAGCCTTCTATCGGGCAGATACATCTCGTAACCGCAATACAGGCGGAACCGGATTAGGGCTTTATATTGTTCGTAAAGTCATGGAAATGCACCGAGCAAATTACGGCATTTCAAATATAAACAATGGTGTACTGTTTTGGTTTGAATTGCCTTGTAAGCAGCCGGTAGACAACTCCATCTAAAATCCATAATCCATGCAAACTATATCCAAGTTGCTTTGTTATATTATAGCTGTCCTCAAGAGGGCAGCTATAATTTTTAGAAAGCGAGGTCTTATCTATGAAGAACAAAAAAATTTTGGCAATAGGCTTGTGCGGTGCAATCTGTTTAAGCATTGCAGGGGTTACTTATGCAAGTGCATTGGCTTCGGACACACCAAAGGTTTCAACATTCGAAACGGGAAATACATCCGGCACAGATATTCTCTATCAGGATACAGACGGTGGACAAATCAGCGTTGACGGTAAAAATTGGGTTGCCGAGGCAGATTATGAGAAGAACAATGCGGCACCGGATGTGCAGTGGTGGACAGCCGATGAATACGAAGCGTGGATGAACGAACAGAAAAAAGAAATGGAATCTTTGATTGGAACCGGAGATGGTTGGTATGATGGGCAAGGCGTATTCCACGAATTTACGCAGGAAAGCGTAGATGCTATGATGGACAGCTATAAGGAAACTCTGGAAAGTATCAAAAAGGGAGTATTGTATTCCAAAGACGACGGTGACGGCGATACCTACTCCATGATTCCACCTACTGAAGATGTAGTTTCCTCTTATAGTGTTGATGTAACAAAAGATAACGGAAAAACAGTACACATTGGGGATTATTCCACAGTTGAGGAATTAGACAAAGCCATTTCTGATGCAGTTAAAAATGGTCAACTCACACAAGAAGAAGCGGACTCCGTTCAGAAATAATGACTAAGCCATTCTGCCGGACGACGGCAAAAGAAAAAAAGCCGTCGTAGAGCAGACAATTTGACACGCCCATTTGAAACGGCGGCTTTGATTTCAGAGCCGCCGTTTCTTTGCGTTTACACAATCCTATGACGACTTGCAGGGACACGGTAGCCGATTGGAGGTTATTTTGCCGTGTCCTTTTCTCTTTTTCGCAGTATCCATGATCTGCACCAGTTAAAAAAAGCATAGCCCCTCCATCGAAGCAGTCCGGCTTTGGATATGAACTATACCATGTAAGCAATCTTCTTCATAAAACATTTCTGCGCCCTGCAGGTCCGTTGCGACTTGCTGGGCGCTTTTTGCTGTTTTCCGAGGACAAGCCCGCCTCGAAAAAAAGTTTTGAGAAATTTTCAAAAAGGAGGCTTTTAGCGGGTAGCGAGCGGCTTTGCGTTCGCCTTGTTAGCGGAAAGGGAGAAAACCACCTCATTCCCCCAGGAAAGGGGGTGAAAAGATGGATATGATCCCCCGCAATGACTATGGCGAGCGGTGCCAGTTCGATGCTTACTGCAAGCTGGTACTGTACCATGAGGCAATCGACTACCTTCGAGAAATGCAGAGGCGCCGTGACAGGGAACTGTCATTCAGCGACCTTCCGCAAATGGAGATGGACAAGCTCTGCGTTGTAGATCATTACCCCAGTGACAGATTTACATTCTCGTCCCATGGGTATGATCTGCATATCGAAAACGAGCTTGTGGCTGACGCCTTCGCCGGTTTGTCTGTTCAGGAGCAGAGTATTTTGATCCTGCATTTTGTTCTGGACCTGCCGGATCAGGAGGTTGGCCGCCTTGTTGGAATGTCTCGCAGTGCCGTTCAACGGCGAAGGGCAAAATCATTGACCGAGCTGCGGATCAAGTTGGCCGCACTCATGTCGAAGGGAGGTTGAAGGTATGAAGAAACCCACTTACAAGGGTAAGGAGCTTCTTCCTCTTTCGGTGATTGACGCCGCCCGTGACGGGGACTCTCAGGCTGTGGATCAGGTACTCCGGTATTATGAGGGCTATATCAATAAGCTCTGTACCCGGACGCTTTACGATCCTGACGGCCAGCCCCATGTTCGGGTGGACGAGTACATGAAGCGCCGATTGGAGATCAAGCTCATTCATTCCATTGTCAGCATGAGCTGACAAGCCCGGTCTGAAAGCGGAAACAGCTTACCCTTTCCCTGTTTCTCTCTTTCGTGAACGGAGGCAGTTCCTTGACAAAGAAAGCCCGTTGGGAGGCCAACGCCGCAGTATAAGGCAAACGGATACATTCCTGTTTGTGCCGAGCCATACGGCCGGTGCGCCATGACCTCGTTTCAAGTCCGCAGGACGGGACCACTGTAACGGGCGAGCGAACAGCACCAGACCGCAAAGCAAGCGTGGCAGCTTGCGGGCGATGACACACGGGCAGGGTTAAGGCAATCCCGCACAAAGAAAGAACAGCAAAAAGGTTAGGAAAGAGGTATAATAAAGAGGTGAAGAAGCAATTGACGATGAGCCTGATCAGCGACGAGCTGGGGCAGGCCTCAACAAAGAAGAAAGAGTTTCTGGGAATCATGGAGAAACTGATTCCGTGGTCGGAATGGGTCGGGATTGTGCAGCCGCACTATTACAAAGGAGAGCGCGGCAATAAGCCCTACGACT